>MLJW01000198.1_pt1 | contig 49142 bp, 46 predicted proteins | sample 888231 | NCBI WGS metagenome assembly MLJW01 (sample SAMN05788063, study PRJNA343431) | mine drainage metagenome | isolation source: sample collected from the inflow into an acid mine drainage treatment plant... | place: Germany: Lusatia, lignite mining district
GCCTGCGGCTGCGCCTGCAGTTCGCGCAGCAGCGTGCGCGCGATCGCGGTCATCGCCGTGGCGGGGCGCATGCCGCGCGCCGGCGTCGAGGGTCGTCTGGCCGCGGCGGCGTCCAGCGCGGCGCCGGCCTGTGCGGCGGCGTCGAGCAGCAGCGCGCGCAGTGCGTCGCCGTCCTCGCGGGCGAGCAGCGCACGCGCGCTGACGCCGTGCGTGGCGAGCATGTCCACCGGCAGCCGGATGACGCCGTGGCGCAGGTCGCGGCCGAGGTCGCGCAACTGGCCCACGCGCGCCAGCGCGACGCCGAGCTCGCCGGCCCAGGCCAGCGTCGCGTCGTCGTTGAAGCCGGCCAGCCGCGCGCCGGCGCGGGCGATTTCGCCGGGCCCGGAATCCAGGTGCGAGACGACCGCGCCCCAGTCGATCCAGCGGCTGGTGCGCAATTCGGCGTCGACCATCTGCACGCTGCGACGCATGTGCACGAGGGCTTGCGGCGCCACCGCCAGAGCCGGCTGCAGCGCGCGCAGCAGGGGATGCTCGGCGCGTCCTGGATCGGCGAGCTGCGTCTCCCACCATGCCAGCTTGGCCCCAGCCACGCCAGGGTCGGAGACGGTCAGCGGAATCGAGCGCAGCGCGCGCCACCAGGCCTGCAAGGTCCGTTGCGCCTCACGCTGTGCCGGCGGCAGGGACAGCGTCGCGTAATACCAGGCGGTGCCGCGCGGCGCGTAGCCGAGCGCGGCGGGGGTCTGCGGGTGTTCGGCCATCGGCGATCGGAGCGGCGGGCAAAGGTAAGATAGTACGTTTGCCGCACCGTCGCGAGGGTGGCGAAATTGGTAGACGCACCAGGTTTAGGTCCTGACGCCCCTACGGGCGTGGGGGTTCGAGTCCCCCCCCTCGCACCAAGCCCGGGTAGAGCCGCTTCCAGAACGCGCAGCGGTGCGCGGCAGCCGCGTCGTAGATGCGCGAGCGGTCGGGCTGCAGCAGCATCACGTCGGCGGCGCCGCGGTAGCGCGGCCAAGCCGGCAGGCCAGGCGCCGCCGGGCCGTGGCCGTGGGCGAATGCGGCCCAGGCGGTGAGCATCGCGTCGGCCAGCCGCTGCGACGCCGGCGTCAGATCGGGGCCGTCGTTCGCGGCGGTGTTCGAGAAATGCGGGAACAGCGCGCTGAGGTCGGAGGCGTGCACCGCGCCCAGCGCGATGCCCGGGTCCAGTCCCGGCGCAATGCCGACGCCGAGCACCGGCGCGTCGGCGTCGGCGTACTCGAACGCGTACAGCTCAGGCACCCACGGTCGCAGCGCGTCGTCGCTCGCCAGATACAGGCAGTTGTTCAGGCCTATCGTCGGGTTGTAGTCCGACAGCAGCGAACCGAACCCGGCACCGTCGATCGCACCCTGCGGCGCGTATTCGGCTTCGATCGCGGCGTAACGACCGTCGCGGTCGGCGCCGAAGTAGTGCGGCAGCCAGTAGCGGCGCAGCGACGCCGCGTCGAACCCCGGCGGCGGCGGCGACTGCAGCAGGTCGTAGGCGACGTACAGGCGCAATTCGTTGCGCGTGCCACCGAGCAGCAGCGGCCCGCGCATCACCCGCCCGCTGGACAGCGCGTCGGCGCCCGAGCGCGGCAGCGTCGCGTTGCCGACCACCGGCGCGAAGTCGAGCAGGCTGTGGCTGACGCGCTGCTGCGCGGCGACCAGCGCGGCCGCCGGCGGCGCGCGCAGGCAGCGCAGCGACGCGCGCGGGTCACGCGGACAGCCGAGCGCGTCGCCGAGGCGCCGCCACATCGCGTTCGGGCCGTGCAGCGCGTCATCCAGCGTCGGCAGCGGCTGCAGGCACGCCGCGCTGCTGAGAATGGCGCGGTCGAACAATCCGGCGACCCGCTCGGGGCTGAGCAGGTGCGCGCAGACCGCGAAGGCTCCGGCCGATTCGCCGGCCAGCGTCACGCGCTGCGGATCGCCGCCGAACGCGGCGATGTTGCGTTGTACCCAACGCAGCGCGGCGCGCTGGTCTTCGAGCGCCCAACCGCCGTTGTCGGCGCGCGGCAGCGCCGGGTGCGGCATCCAGCCGAACACGCCGAGCCGGTAGTTGAACGAAACGACGACGAGGCGCCCGCGCGTGGCCAGCCGGTCGAGCCGGTACAACTCGGCGCCGCCGCCGACGAAAGCGCCGCCGTGGATCCAGACCAGCACCGGCAGCTTGTGCCCGCGCGACAAATCGGCCGGCACGCTGACGTGGATGCGCAGGCAGTCCTCGGCGTCGCTGGCCGCGGTCAGGTGGTAGCGCGCGGCTTGGGCGCACGGCGGGCCGAAGCGCGTGGCGTCGAACACGCCGCTCCACGCCGCTGCGGGCCGCGGCGCGGCGAAGCGCAGCCGCCCGATCGGCGGCGCTGCATACGGAATGCCGCGGAACTCGAGCGCGCCGTGGCGCACGACGCCGCGCACCGCGCCGTCGGCGGTCGTCACGATTGCGGCGCGCGGCGGTGCCGAAGACGCGTCGGACACGGCGGCCGAACGGGCGGCGGAAGGGGCGGCGGAAGGGGCGGCGGAAGGGGCGGCGGAAGGGGCGGCGGCAGCGCCGCCGGCGCTCGCCGCCGCTGCCGCGGCCGGCAGCGCGAACGCGGCCGTGGTCGCGAGCCGTGCGAACGTCGCGGCGAGTCGTCGCGGCGCGCTTGCAGTAGCGTAGGGACGAGGCATCGTGCGCTCCTGATCGATGACGGTACACGCCTGCAGACTAGGACCTTGCCGCGGCGCGCGCGGTGAGCCCTTGCGCTGCATGGGTGATCGGATGCGACGGCCGCGGTCGATGCGGCTGATCAGGATGATGCGGGGTAAGGCTACAATGTCCGGTTCTGATTTCCCCGCGGGGGCGTCGAGACCGAAATCGCGGTCGGCGGGGCGTCGCCGGCGGCTGCCGATGATGCGGAGTGCAGCGAGCACGCCGCGATGCTTTAACTTGCAAATTTCACGATCGGAATTCCCATGACTGCCGTTGAAACCCTGGACAAGCTGCAGCGCCGCATCACCGTGTCGGTGCCCAAGGCCGAACTGATCGGCGAAGTCGACGCTCGCCTGAAGAACCTTTCGCGCACGGCGCGTGTGGCCGGCTTCCGTCCGGGCAAGGTTCCGCTTGCGGTGATGCAAAAGCGCTACGGCCCGTCGGTCGAGGCCGAAGTGCTGCAGGACAAGGTTGGCCATGTGTTCTACGAGGCGGTCAGTGCGGCGCGCGTGCGCGTCGCCGGCATGCCCGAGTTCACGCCGCACGACGCTGCCCCCGACGCCGACGCGTTCGCGTTCGACGCGGTGTTCGAGGTCTATCCGGACATCGCGCTGGGTGATCTGTCGGCGCAGCAACTCGAGCGCGTGAGCTGCGAGGTCGACGACGCCGCGATCGACAAGACCGTCGAAGTGCTGCGCAAGCAGCGCCGCACCTTCGTCGAGCGCAGCGGCGACGACGCCGTGGCGCAGGACGGCGACCGCCTGACCGTCGACTTCGTCGGCAAGATCGACGACGTCGCGTTCTCCGGCGGCAGCGCCGACGACTTCCAGTTCCTGCTCGGCGAAGGCCGCATGCTGCCCGAATTCGAGAACGCCGCGCGCGGCCTCAAGGTCGGCGCCAGCGTCGAATTCGACCTGAGCTTCCCCGAGGATTACCAGGGACGCGAAGTCGCCGGCAAGACCGCGCGCTTCAGCCTCACGCTCAAGCGCGCCGAAGCCCAGCAACTGCCCGAAGTCGACGCCGACTTCGCCAAGGCGCTTGGCGTTCCTGACGGCAGCGTGCAGGCGCTGCGCGACGACGTGCGCAAGAACCTCGAGCGCGAAGTCGCCAGCCGCATCGGCGCGCGCAACAAGGCCGCCGCGATGGAAGCGCTGCTGGCGGTCAACACGATCGACGTGCCGCGCGGCGTGGTCAGCGCTGAAATCGACGAACTGATGGCCGGCGCCCGCCGCGACCTCGCCGCTCGCGGCATGAAGGACGCCGACAAGCTGCCGCTGTCGCCCGACCTGTTCCGCGAGCAGGCCGAGCGCCGCGTCCGCCTGGGACTGATCGTCGCCGAACTGGTCAAGGAACACGAACTGCACGCCAAGCCCGAGCAGGTGCGTGCCTACGTCGAAGGGCTGGCGAGCAGCTACGAGTCGCCCGACGAAGTCGTGCGCTGGTACTACGGCGACGCCAAGCGTCTGGCGGACGCCGAATCGCTGGTCATCGAGAACAACGTCGCCGACTTCGTCTTCACGCAGGCGCAGACCACCGAGAAGCCCCTTAGCTTCGACGAGGTGATGAGCAACGGCTGACCCGCAGCCGGCGCGCCGCGCCGCCCCCGTGCCGCGCCGCGCGCGGTACGCGGGCGGTTTTTGTTTGTGCAATCCGTGTGTGCGCAGGCGGAATTGCACCGCCTGCCGTGCAAGCGCGCAGGGCCATGCTAACCTTGCTTCATTCCTTCGATTTCCGAGCCATGAGCGCCATCGACACCCAAAATCTCGGCATGGTCCCGATCGTCATCGAACAGAGCGGTCGCGGTGAACGTGCGTACGACATCTACTCGCGCCTGCTGCGCGAGCGTGTCATTTTCCTGGTCGGCCCGGTCAACGACCAGACCGCCAACCTCGTCGTCGCCCAGCTGCTGTTCCTCGAGTCGGAGAACCCCGACAAGGACATTTCGCTGTACATCAATTCGCCTGGCGGCTCGGTGTCGGCCGGCATGGCGATTTTCGACACGATGCAGTTCATCAAGCCCGACGTGTCGACGCTGTGCACGGGGCTTGCCGCCAGCATGGGCGCGTTCCTGCTCGCCGCCGGCGCCAAGGGCAAGCGTTTCTCGCTGCCGAACTCGCGCGTGATGATCCACCAGCCGCTCGGCGGCGCGCAGGGCCAGGCCACCGACATCGAAATCCAGGCGCGCGAGATCCTCTATCTGCGCGAGCGCCTCAACGCCATCCTGGCGGAGCGCACCGGCCAGAAGCTGGAGAAGATCGCCGCCGACACCGAGCGCGACTTCTTCATGTCGGCCGACCAGGCGAAGGACTATGGTTTGATCGACCAGGTCATCGCGCGCCGCGACTGAGAACCCGTGACACGAGATTCAAGGCCATGAGCGAGAAGAAGTCATCCTCCGGCGAAAAGATCCTCTACTGCTCGTTCTGCGGCAAGAGCCAGCACGAGGTCAAGAAACTCATCGCGGGACCGTCGGTGTTCATCTGCGACGAGTGCATCGACCTGTGCACCGAGATCATCCGCGACGAAGCGGCGGCGACCGACAAGGCCGAGCGCCAGTCGCGCAGCGACTTGCCGATTCCGGCCGAGATCAAGGACACGCTGGACCAGTACGTGGTCGGACAGGACGCGGCCAAGCGCATCCTGTCGGTGGCGGTCTACAACCATTACAAGCGGCTGCAGCACATGCCCAAGCCGGGTGAGATCGAGCTGGCCAAGAGCAACATCCTGCTGATCGGGCCGACCGGTTCGGGCAAGACGCTGCTGGCGCAGACGCTGGCGCGCGTGCTCAACGTGCCGTTCGTGATCGCCGACGCGACGACGCTGACCGAAGCCGGCTACGTCGGCGAGGACGTCGAGAACATCATCCAGAAGCTGCTGCAGAGCTGCAACTACGAAATCGAGAAGGCGCAGCGCGGCATCGTCTACATCGACGAGATCGACAAGATCTCGCGCAAGTCGGAGAACCCGTCGATCACCCGCGACGTCTCCGGCGAAGGCGTGCAGCAGGCCCTGCTCAAGCTGATCGAGGGGACGATGGCGTCGGTTCCGCCGCAAGGCGGGCGCAAGCATCCGAACCAGGATTTCATCCAGGTCGACACGACGAACATCCTGTTCATCTGCGGCGGCGCTTTCGACGGTCTCGAGAAAATCATCCAGAACCGGTCCGAGCAGTCGGGCATCGGTTTCGGTGCGAAGGTGCGCAGCAAGAGCGAGAAGAGCGTCTCGGAGACCTTCCGCCACGTCGAACCCGAGGACCTGATCAAGTTCGGTCTGATTCCCGAGCTGGTCGGCCGCCTGCCGGTCACCGCGACGCTGTCCGAGCTCGACGAGGAGGCGCTGGTCAGCATCCTGACCGAGCCGCGCAACGCGCTCGTCAAGCAATACCGCAAGCTGTTCGAGATGGACGGGGTCGAGATCGAGTTCCGTCCGGCCGCTCTGGCCGCGGTCGCGCGCAAGGCGCTGGCGCGGCGAACCGGCGCGCGCGGGCTGCGCTCGATCCTCGAGCAGGCGCTGCTGGAGACGATGTTCGAGATCCCGACGCTCAAGGGCGTGACCCGCGTGCTGGTCGACGAAAACACCGTGACGGCCGGCGCGAAGCCGTTGCTGTCCTTTGAAGAACCGCCGAAAGCTGCCGGCGCCTAAACACAATCACGGGCAGCGCTTCGGGGAGGCTTGCATTTTCACGCAAGCTCCCCATGTGCTGTCCATTGCTTTCCAAGGGGGTTCCCCATGGCTGAATCCGCAGACATCACCGAATCGAACACCACCGCGGTGCCGTTGTTGCCCTTGCGCGACGTCGTCGTGTTCCCGCACATGGTCATCCCGCTGTTCGTCGGTCGACCCAAGTCGATCAAGGCGCTCGAGTCGGCGATGGAAGCCGGCAAGCAGATCATGCTGGTCGCGCAGAAGGCCGCCGCGAAGGACGAGCCCAAGCCCGAGGATCTGTTCGAGATGGGTTGCATGTCGACCATCCTGCAGATGCTGAAACTGCCCGACGGCACCGTCAAGGTGCTGGTCGAAGGCGTGCAGCGTGCCAAGGCGCAGGGTGTCGTCGACAACGGCGAGTTCTTCGTCTGCGACGTCGAGCTGCTCGACGGTGAAACCGAAGCGTCGGCCGAGTCAGAGGCGCTGCGCCGCGCGGTCGTTACCCAGTTCGACCAGTACGTCAAGCTCAACAAGAAGATCCCGCCGGAAATCCTGACGTCGATTTCCGGCATCGACAACCCGGGGCGGCTGGCCGACACCATCGCCGCGCACCTGCCGCTCAAGCTCGAGCACAAGCAGACCGTGCTCGAACTGGCCGACGTGCACGCTCGGCTGGAGAACCTGCTCGAGCAGCTCGAGCGCGAAGTCGACATCCTGCAGGTCGAAAAGCGCATCCGTGGCCGCGTCAAGCGCCAGATGGAGAAGAGCCAGCGCGAGTACTACCTGAACGAACAGGTCAAGGCGATCCAGAAGGAACTCGGCGAAGGCGAGGAAGGCGCCGACATCGAGGAGCTGGAGAAGAAGATCAAGGCCGCGCACATGCCCAAGGAGGCGCGCAAGAAGGCCGACGCCGAGCTGAAGAAGCTCAAGCTGATGTCGCCGATGTCGGCCGAGGCCACCGTCGTGCGCAACTACCTCGACACGCTGGTGGCGCTGCCGTGGGCCAAGAAGTCCAAGGTCAGGCACGACCTCGCGTTCGCCGAGACCGTGCTCGACGAGGACCACTACGGCCTGGAGAAGGTCAAGGAACGCATCCTCGAATACCTCGCCGTGCAGCAGCGCGTCGACAAGGTCAAGGCGCCGATCCTGTGCCTGGTCGGCCCTCCCGGCGTGGGCAAGACCTCGCTGGGGCAGAGCGTGGCGCGCGCCACCGGACGCAAGTTCGTGCGCATGGCGCTGGGCGGCGTTCGCGACGAAGCCGAGATCCGCGGCCACCGCCGCACTTACATCGGCTCGATGCCGGGCAAGATCCTGCAAAGCCTGAACAAGGTCGGCGTGCGCAACCCGCTGTTCCTGCTCGACGAAGTCGACAAGCTCGGCATGGACTTCCGCGGCGACCCGTCGTCGGCGCTGCTCGAAGTGCTCGACCCGGAGCAGAACCACACGTTCAGCGACCACTACGTCGAGGTCGACTTCGACCTGTCGGACGTGATGTTCGTCGCGACCAGCAACTCGCTGAACATCCCGCCGGCGCTGCTCGACCGCATGGAAGTGATCCGGCTGTCGGGTTACACCGAGGACGAGAAGGTCAACATCGCCCAGCGCTACCTGCTGCCCAAGCAGATGACCAACAACGGCGTCAAGGAAGGCGAGTTGGAAGTCACCGAGGACGCGATCCGCGGCATCGTGCGTTACTACACGCGTGAGGCCGGGGTGCGTTCGCTCGAGCGCGAGATCTCCAAGATCTGCCGCAAGGCCGTCAAAGGCCAGCTGCTGAAGAAGTACGAAGGCAAGGTCGTCGTCAACGCCGACAACCTGGGCGATTTCCTGTCGGTGCGCCGCTTCAGCTTCGGGCTGGCCGGGCGCGAGAACCAGGTCGGCCAGGTCGTCGGGCTGGCGTGGACCGAAGTCGGCGGCGAGCTGCTCACGGTCGAGGCCACGCGAGTTCCCGGCAAGGGCGCGATCATCCGCACCGGCTCGCTCGGCGACGTGATGAAGGAATCGGTCGAGGCCGCGCGCACCGTCGTTCGCGCCCGTGCCAAGCGCCTGGGCATCAAGGACGAACTGTTCGAGAAGCACGACCTGCACGTGCACGTTCCCGAAGGCGCCACGCCCAAGGACGGGCCGAGCGCGGGCATCGCGATGACCACCGCGATCGTCTCGGCGCTGACCGGCATCCCGGTGCGTGCCGACGTCGCGATGACCGGCGAGATCACGCTGCGCGGCGAAGTGCTCGAAATCGGCGGCCTGAAGGAAAAGCTGCTCGCCGCTCACCGCGGTGGCATCAAGACCGTGCTGATCCCCGAGGAGAACGTCAAGGATCTGCAGGAGCTGCCCGAGAACATCAAGAACAGCCTCGAGATCGTTCCGGTCAAGTGGATCGACCGTGTGCTCGAGATCGCGCTCGAGCGCGCTCCCGAGCCGCTGGCCGACGAGCCGGCTCTGGCTGCGGCCGCACCGGCCGCGACCGATACCCCGGCCGGCGACGCGACGACGCGGCATTGACCTCTGGCTGCGCGGGCCCGACAAAAATTTTCACGTCTGGCCTTGCGCAACCAGCGGTTCATGCCTTAATATTTACGTCTTTGCTTTCGGGGGTATAGCTCAGCTGGGAGAGCGCTTGCATGGCATGCAAGAGGTCAGCGGTTCGATCCCGCTTACCTCCACCAAAAGCGATTAAGTCCTGTCCCCTTCGTCTAGAGGCCTAGGACACCGCCCTTTCACGGCGATAACAGGGGTTCGAATCCCCTAGGGGACGCCAAGTTAAACCCTGTCAAGGGTTCAACTTGATAGCAGATCCGGAGCGTATCCGCTCCCGGTTCCAGCTCGATTCGATGAACAAGGCCGCCCAGTGCGGCCTTTGTTTTTTCCAGGTTGGCCGTGTCGAGCCCGCCCTGGATGCGGGCATCACATCACGCCATCACATCACGCAGGCCGGGTTCCGCGGCATCCGGGGTAGCGCTCGCAGCCCCAGAAGGCATTACCAGCGTTCGCGCCTTTCTTTGCGGTACGTCGGACCATGCGCGAGCCACAGACCGGGCAAGCCGGTGTGCCGGACTCCACGTCCCGGCCCGCGCTCGCCGCGACCCGCGGCGCCGCCGACGGCGCACCGGCCGCGCGCAGCATGCGGTGCAAGGCGACACCGTCGATCAATTCGACGTTGCGCCCGCGCGCGAAATCCGTCGCGTCGCCGGAAAACGTCCCCGAAGTCACGACAAAGCCGCCGGTGGCGCCGCGGGCGGCCATCACCCCGAACAGTTCACGAACGACTTCGACCCCGACCTTAAGCGCCTTCTGCCATTGCTTGCACTGCACGAGGAACTTTTCGTTGCCCTTGCGCAGCACCAGATCCACGCCCCCGTCGGCTCCGCCGCGCCCGGTCTCGACCACGCTGTAGCCGCGTTGGCGGAAGGCCTCGCCGACCAGGCGCTCGAAGTCCTGCCAGCTCATCGCATCGAGCGCCGCGGCTGACGGCGCGCTGGCGACACGGCCGGCCAGCTCACGCCCCTGCCGCCGCTTGAACATCGACAGCGCCGCGGCGATGACGCAAAGTGCCGGCACCAGGTACTGGCCGAACGTGGCAAAGGCGGCGATGACCGCGTGGACCATCACCGGGCCCACTTGCTTCACCCCGTCAACGCCCGGCTGCACCACCGGAGGCTTGGCCAGCCCATGCAGGACGGCATAGCTCACCACCGCAGCGATCAGCGCCGCCCACCACGGCATCAGGGCAAGCACTTCGACGATATCCCGGAGTTCGCTTTTGCGCCGACGTCCCATGGTTTGCTTTGGCTGGTGTGAAGGAATCGCCCGATCTTATTCGATGCGATTGCCAAAGCGGCAAGTAGAAGGCTCAAGCGGAGATTGTGGCGGAAGAGAGCGGCGTCGCGCGGCCGCTTTTCAGCCTTTACGCGGCGCTCGGCCCCTGTCCTCCGTGAGTCATCGGGCCATTGAAACCGACGCGTTCCCACTCAAAACCCGCCCCCAAAGAGCCGTGTTTCAGCGCTTCGGCTTGGTCTTATTCAGGATATCGCGCTCGCTTACCTCGCCCGTCTTTTGGCGGATGGTCTTGAGCGTCGTTGTCGGCTTAAAGCCGGGGACGGGGCGCGGCAGGTTCTGGTTCTGCGTGTCGCTGCGCTTTTGTTGAATCGTGCCATCCTTGTTCCGATGGCGTCCGTCGAGGCCGGGCTCTTTCATGGCTGAATCCAGTGCACGTGTGCACTGGAAGCCGGAGCGCACTGGCCGGGACGCCCACATGGACCGCAGCGTCGATTGCACTATATATAGCGTTCGTGGTGCTGTCAATCACATGCATCTAGTGTCTGAGTCGTGAGCGGATGTTGGCCTCGTCCTTGCCTCACCGCTTTCAGCGGAAGTACGACCTCCCAACTTGCCCGCCGGGCTAACTCGTGGCGGGAGAGTGCAAATCTAGGGGACGCCAGGGTCGAAGCCCGAGTGGTTCACGCCACTCGGGCGTTTTGGCGTCTGAGGCACGCGGAAGACGCATGCGGCCCCCGCGCGATGGAGTCTCCTCACCGCGGGGCCGCCTGTTGCTCGAGCTCACGCTGCCGCCTTCGGCCACTTGCGGCAGGGAAGCGGCCGCGGGGCCACGCGCTCGCCACTACCAAGACCATGCGGTGGACGCTAGTAACGCGGCGCGTTAACATGAGGCGTGATCAAGACCTTCCGTTGCCGGGATACGCAGGCCCTGTTCGAGGGACGGCGTGTGGCGCGGTTCGCCAACATCGAGCGCATCGCGATGCGCAAGCTTCAGCAGATCCAAGCGGCGAGTCAACTGGAATTCCTCAGGATCCCGCCGAACAACAAGCTCGAGGCCCTCAAGGGCGATCGGCGCGGTCAGTTCAGCATCCGCGTCAACGATCAGTGGCGCATCTGCTTCCGTTTCGCCGCGGGCCAAGCGTCCGAGGTCGAGATCGTCGACTACCACTGAATACAGCAGGAGAGGACCATGCCACGTGAAGTCCCATTGTCGACCCCCGGAGAGATCCTGGCCGAGGAATGGCTCGCGCCGATGGGGCTGAGCCAGTATGCGCTGGCCAAGGCCATCGGTGTGCCGCCGCGGCGCATCAACGAGATCGTCAAGGGACAGCGCGCGATCACGGCCGACACGGCGGTGCGCCTGGCGGCGTTCTTCGGGACCGATGCGCAGAGCTGGATGAACCTGCAGACCCATTACGACACGGAGTTGGCCAAGGAGCGCATCGGTGCCGAGTTCCTGGCCGAAATCCGGCGGCATGCCCTGCCGGCGTGAGCCGGGGTTCATGCCTGAGGGTCTTGTCGCTTCCGCACCGCTTTCAGCGGAAGTACGACCTCCCAACTCGCCCTCTGCGCCAACTCGTGGCGAGAGAGTGCAGATCTAGGGAACGCCAAGTTCAGCCCGCGCCGGCCGGTGCGGGCTGAACGCGTGGACAAGAACTATGATGCAAGACTGGAATGCCGCTCGTGGAGCCCTGCCGCAGTGGGCGGCGACCCGCCCAGGAACAGCCTCGACGCCGTTCCTGGCCTGACCATGATCGACCATGCAGCCACCAGGACCGGCCACGTCGAGTTCCTGCTGAAGGCAGGGGCTGGGCCGAACGACCCGGCCCCCGTGCTCGAAGCCCACGCACCACGGCAAACCGTCTGATTCCGACATGCGCGTCAACGCCGACTTCTCGCTTCCGGCCGTCGTCACGCCGAGCGCCTACCAATGGGTTTCCTCGCCCCAGCTCGGCGTTGACCGGGTGATGCTGGATCGCATGGGCGGTGAAGTCGCGCGCGCCACGAGCATCGTCCGCTACGCGCCCCGGTCGGACTTCCCACGCCACCAGCACCCCGGCGGCGAGGAAATTCTTGTGCTGTCCGGTACGTTCTCCGACGAGACCGGTGATTACCCGGCCGGGTGGTATCTGCGCAACCCGCCTGGATCAGCTCACCGCCCGTCGAGCATCGACGGTGCGGTCATTTTCGTGAAGCTCTGTCAGATGCAGCCCGACGAGTCCTCCGCGGTGCGGATCGACACCAGGGATCCTGCCCATTGGTCGGAAGCCCAGGGCTGCGCGATCTGCCGGTTGTACGCCGATGGCCTGGAATCGGTCAGCCTGATCCGCCTCCAGCCCGGTCAGCCTATGCCTGCCGGCACGGCGTCTCCAGCCGAGATGCTGGTGCTGGAGGGGGCGTTGGTGGAAGCGAACCGACAGTACGTCAACGGCAGCTGGCTCCGCTTCCCCCGGGGGCATCGTCCTGTGCTGTCGGCCGGCGACGAGGGGGTCACGATCTATCTGAAAACGACACGGCCGGAGTAGCCGGCACCATGACGGTTTCGAACGCACGCACCGCCATGATCTGAGGTGCTGGTCGGAGAGGCTTTAGTGGCAGCGCGACCTGCGGTTCGCGCTTTGCGCCAACTCGTGGCGAGCGAGTGCAAATCCAGGCGACGCTGGTTTCAAGGCCCGAGTGGTTCACGCCACGCGGGGTTTTGGGCGTCTGGGGGGCGTTGGCGGAACGAAACGCGCGACCTTCCTGGCGGGAAGTGCGTCAAGCCGGCGAACTGAGAATCCCTAGACCGGGTCCGCGGCGCGCCGTTCGAACAACAGCGTCGACCAGCGCGTGCCCGTGCGCTGCAGCGCGTCGTCCGCGTCCCAGCGCCCGATAGGCTGCAGCCCGATGCGCTCGAACAGCAGCTGCAAGGCTTCCGGCACGAGCGGCGTGAACAGCCGGCCGTCAGCGTCGCGGTCGTGCTGCAGCGGCTCGCCGCGGCTCAGCGGTACCGACACCAGCAGTCGCCCGTGGGGGCGCAGCAGGGCGCTCAGCGCGCGCGCGGCGTCGAGCAACTCGGCCTGCGGCAGGTGCATCAGGACCGCGCTGCACAGCACGCCGTCGAAGTGGCCGCCGAACGGCTCGCCCAGCGCGGGCAGGGCGCCCGTGGCGATGCGCCCGTCGAGCTCGGGGTGCAGGCGCAGCGCCTGCGCACGCAGCGCATCGACCGGCTCGACGCCGAAGGCGTCGAAGCCCGCCGCGCGCAGCGCCGTCAGGTCGCGGCCGGAGCCGCAACCCACATCGAGCACGCGACCGCCCGCCGCAAACGCCGCTGCGAAATGGCTCGCAAGCGGGCTCGCCACCTGCTCGTAGCGCGCCGCGAGCTCGGGCGCGTGTGCCGCGTAGTAGGCGGCGGTGGCGGGGTCCACGTTCAGCCCGGCCGGGTTCCGCGGCATCCCGGGTAGCGCTCGCAGCCCCAGAAGGCCTTGCCCGCGTTCGCGCCTTTCCTTGCGGTGCGCCGGACCATGCGTGACCCACAGTCCGGGCACGACGGAACACCGGTGGCCGATTCCCGAGGTGCGCTTGCTGCCGATACCTTAGCCGCCGCATATGCATCCGCGGCAAGCAGCATGCGGTGCAAGGCGATGCCGTCGATCAATTCGACGTTGCGCCCGCGCGCGAACTCCGTGGCGCCGCCAGAAAACGTTCCCGAGGTCACGACGAAAGCGCCGGCACGAGGTATTGGCCGAGCGTTGCCATGTCTGCGATGACCGCGTGGACCATCACCGGGCAGGCAAGGCGCGGCTGCCAAGGAAAATAAGGGGCTTGCAGCAACCGACGAAGGCAGGTCACGAGCTGGTTTTGCGCAGGGAATCGCTCAGCTTCAGTTCGCACCGCACTTCGGTGCCTTGCGAGGGAGCGGAGGAGATGAACAGTTCGGCGCCAATGATGTCGGCACGGTGTCGCATCGCAACGAGTCCGACGTGGCCCCAGCGTGCACCACTGCCGGACATGCCGACGCCGTCGTCGACGACGCGCAACTGGACCTCGCGTTCGGAGGCGCGCAGTGTCGCCTGAATCTGCTTGGCGTGCGCGTGCTTGAAGGCGTTGTTGAGCGCTTCCTGTGCGATGCGATAGAGGTGGGTGGCGCGCTCCTGATCCAAGGTCGTGCAAAACCACTCGGCGTCAAAATGGCACGGCGCGCCGTAATTGGCCTGCGCCTCATCGACGAGAGCCTGCAGCGCCTTGTGCAAGGACAGCCCGTCGATCTGCACCGGCATTTTCCCGTGCGCGAGATTTCGCGCCTCGCGCAGAGTCTCGCGCAACTGCTCCTGCAGCTCCGTGGCGAGGTCGGCTACATCTTGCCCCGGCGCTTTGGAGAGACCGCGCACCAGCCGGTTTGCGACGAAGCAGCTTGCCGTCAGGCGTTGACAAAGGCCATCGTGAATCTCGCGACCAATGCGTTCCTGCTCGGCTTCGCTCGCTTGCACGACGCTGCGTTCAAGCTCGACGCGATCGGTGATGTCGTGCGCGATCCCGAAGACGCCGGCGACTTTCCCTTCAGCGTCGACGAGGGCGCCCTTGCTGGTTTGAAGAATGCGAGCGCCTGTGGGCGCTGCCACGCGCTCCTCGGCCGACCACATGCGGCCCGTGGTCATGACCTCGCGGTCGATCGCCTGCAGTCGACCCGCGTCCGCAGGCGGCAGCAGCGCGAAGTCGTCGCGCCCCAGAACTTCATCCGGTGTGCGGCCGAAAATGCGCAGCGCCGCCGGATTCGCCAAGGTGTAGCGCCCCTCGAGATCCTTCACGAAGACGGCTTCAGGGGCGAGGTTCACGATCTGCTCCAGCAGCCCTTTGATCGTCGCCCTGGCCTGCCGCGCAGCGCCCGCGTCGATCTCCGCAATGCGACGTCTGGCTTGTGCCCAGCTCAATGTCCCCCAGACAAACGCTGAGCTGAGTACGACGAAGGCCAGGTCGGTGGCGAGCACAAAGGCTTCGCGCGCGCTCCAATGCGCCCCCCAATTGATCGATGAGCGCCCGAGCAGCCAGGCGCTCGCTGCTACGGCGTAAGCCCGCGCGGCAACCAAAGGTTCCGCCAGTGCCTCGCGAATGATTGCGCCAAATCCTGGGCGCTGAGGTCCAGCATGCTTCGCCACCTTGCCTCTCCTGATGCCAGGTTCGAACCCTTTGGCTCTTCTCGAGCGCCGTGTTGAGCGCGTGGCCCCGCCGCAACGGGGGCGCCGTTCCGCGATGTTACTCAGACAAAGTGCTGCGACACAGCACCGGCGCAAGCGACACGAGATGCTTGCGTTCAGTCCTCGGGGTCAGGCATCGATGCACCCCTGCGCGCTGCGCTGCGCCTGGTGCTCAAGGGGCAAACGTCTCGGCGTCGAACCACCGTGAAGTGGGCGCTTGAAGGCGCGCCAAGTGCCGGCGCGTATTGCTGGTGCCGTCACTAATCCTCGCCAACGGCACGCTCCATGCGCCGATCGGGGATCAGCCACATCAGTGCGACGGCGAGGTACAGGACTTGCGCCACCCATTGCGCGGCAAATGAAAGCGGAATCCCGACCGCATAGATCGCAATCGACAGATTTCCCTTGAGGTCGCGCCCCAGGGCGCGCCTGAGGCGCGAGTCGGCGCCGCCCGCGGCGACCAGTGTGTGAGCGAGGATGGAATAGGCCACCGCGGCGCAGAGCAGTACGCCGCCATAGAGTGCCGTCGGGACCGCGGCGAAGTGGTTCTCGCCCATCCAGCCCGTGGCAAACGGCAGCAGGGAGAGCCAGAACAGAAGATGCAGGTTTGCCCAAAGCGCCGCGCCATCAACGGCGGACGCTGCGTGCATCATGTGATGGTGGTTGTTCCAATAAATGCCGACATAGAGAAAGCTCAGCACGTAGCTGAGAAAAAGCGGCAGCACGGGGCGCAGGTCGCCAAGACTGGAGCCCGACGGCACTTTCATCTCCAACAGCATCACCGTGATCACGATGGCAAGGACGCCGTCGCTGAAGGCTTCAAGTCGGTTCTTGTGCATGGAGGTCAGCCAGAGGACAGACTCGATGTACGGACGGAGCCGGACCAGCCGGCTGACAAGGCGACTATACGAGCCCATCGCTACCCGCACATTGGGAGGCTAGGCACGCGCGTAGGAGCAGCGACTTTTCGGCGCCAAGCAGATTCGGGCGACACCGCGCCTTCGAACGCGAGGTCCAGTTGCGCGTCGTCGACGACGGCGCCGAACTGTCCATCTCCTCCACGCCCTCGCAAGGCAGTGAAGCGCGGTGCGAGCGGAAGCTGAGCGATTCCCTGCGCAAACCCAGCTCGTGAGTGGCCTTCGAGGGGCATTGCAAGCCCCCATTTTCCATCGAAGCCGCGCCTTGCCTTTTTTGGGCTTGGTTCGGTGATTTTCGAGCTCCGGGGCCAGCGTCTGCCTTGGCTGAAGTGCAGACGATCGAACGCGGGACTCAAGCGATGCGGAGGTCGCTCGATTGCGGCAGGCGTGCGACGAGATCGGCGCCGAGCAGCCTGGAGGGCGTGTAGAAGCCGCCGAGCGGCCGGTTCTGCAACAAGTAGTCCACCACGGCGAGAGAGCCTGATACCGTGAGGCTGTAGCCGTTGGCCGTGCGGATACGGGCGACCTTCGTCTCGCCTCGAGCATTGATCGCTTCGCCCCAGACAAACGTGGGCATGCGGGCGCGCTTGTCCTCGCTCGGCCCTTTCACGGTCTTGGCGATCCGTGCCTTGATCAAGCGCTGAACCCATGCGAGGCCCAGCAGCGGACGAACCAGGTTCGCACGGCGCGCACCGCGGATCATCGCCGGTGAGCCAGGCATGAAGACCTCGATGTTCGGGATCCCGGTGCTGTAGTAGGCGGTGGACACATCGCCCCAGGGGATGGTCATGGCATCCTTCTCGCCATCACCAAAGTCGATGCGGCGCACCTTGTAGGCCAGGGGCACGGTCACGATCTTGCCGTCGCGACGGACCTTGCCGCCTTGCGCGAGTCCTTCCACCGAGGTCTTGGCGGTACCCGGTGACATGCCGGAGCGGGAGTCGAATCCCAGTGCCAGGTGGGTGGCGTCGGGCAAGGCCTCCTTGAGCGCCGCGGCGAGGCAATCGGTGGGGATGACGTCAAAGCCGACGCCGGGGCAAACGACGACGCCGGCGGCCTCTGCCTGGGCACCGAGCGACTGCGCCAGTTCGAACACGGCGATCTCCCCGGTGATGTCGAGATAATGCACCGACGCCAGCAGGCATGCCTTCATCATCACTTCAGCGGTCGCGGAAAACGGTCCGGCGCAGTTCAGGACCAGGACGTGGCCGCCAACCTGGCGCGCGACCTGTTCGGCGTTGTCCAGGGGGAAAGCCTGCGACTCGAGCCGCAGTTCTCGTGCCAGCGGCTCCACATGCTCTCGGCTGCGACCCGCCAGGACCGGCTTGAGTCCCCGCGTCACGGACTCGCGCGCAATCAGTTCGCCGGTGTAGCCATTGGCGCCATAGATCATCCACTTCGGGGCCGGGGAATTCAATTTGTTGTCGCTCATGGGAATCGGCCGACCCGTCGCGGCCGGGTGCATTGTCCTTCCAATTCCGCGGCACCGCGAATTGATGTGAGCCGTGGCGTGCCGATGCCGAATCTATGGCCGCGGAGCCGCGGAGGCGGGTTGGCGCAAGCCGACGGCTCGCCGGAGCCCCTGCATGCGCGCATGCGCGGTGCAGCGAACCCGCTCTTCGCTCTGTTCGAGGACAGCCTCGATGCGTTGCGGATGTTCCAGGTATTCCTGGTACAGAATCCTGGGGCCGGCCAGGTGGCGCTCGATGGTGTCCGCCAGGATGTCCTTCATCTCGCCCCAGCCGATGCCGGCCTCGTAGCGGCGCATCATCGACGCGATCTCGTCCGCTTCGGCGAAGCCGCGGTAGAGATCGAACAGCGTGCATGAGCGCCAGTCCTTCGGCTCTCCCGGAGCCAGCGAACTGGTCTTGATCTTGCGGATGGATCGGCGCAACTCGTCGACCGGACAGAAGATCGGAATCGTGTTGCCGTAGCTCTTGCTCATTTTCCGGCCGTCCAGGCCCGGAAGGCTCTGCGCGTCGCCGACCATCGCGCGGGGAAGGCGGAAGTGCGCCCCGTAGCGGGCGTTGAAGGAACCCGCGATGTCGCGAGCGATTTCCACATGCTGCACCTGATCCTTGCCCACGGGAACGAAGTCCGCGTTGAACAGCAGAATGTCGGCCGCCATCAGCGCCGGGTAGGCGAACAGGCCGAGCGACACGTCGGTGTCCGCGTCCGCACCGCCGGCCATGTTGCGGTCGCGCAGGGCCTTGTAGGCGTGCGCGCGGTTCAGCAATCCCTTCGGGGCGACGCAGCTGAGCATCCAGTGCAGCTCGGCGATTTCCGACACCCTGGATTGGCGATAGAACAGGACCCGCTCCGGGTCGAGACCAAGCGCGAGCCACGCCGCGGCGATTTCCAGTGTGAAACGCTGGACGCGCTCGGCGTCGTGGCACTTGACCAGCGCGTGAAGGTCGGAGATGAAGTAGAAGAAGGCCCGGCCGTCCTCGGCGCTCATGGCGACGGCCGGTTTGATCATGCCGATGTAGTTGCCCAGGTGTGGCGTGCCGGATGGCGTGATGCCCGTCAGGATGGTTTTCGATGTCACGGCTGGATCCTCGCGATGGGCCGCGTTGCCAAAACCGTCTTGGAGGCTGACGACGCTTCGCGAGTTCCACGCGAGCCGGGAGGCGTGGGCGGCAACGCGGGCGCCAACCCGGGGCGGCGGCGCGGTGGGGCCGCGCGCCGCCCGCCGCCCGCGTCAGTGGGCCGGTGCCGTGCCCGCGAGTTCTGCGCTTTCGGCCAGCGCCGCGAACTCTTCGGCCAGGAACAGTTTGCCGACGTCGAGCAGGACCGTGAAGCCGGACTCGGTCCTGGCCATGCCCTTCAGGAATGCACGGCGCACGCCGGCGCCGAAGCTCGGCGGCGGTTCGATCTGCGCGGCCGCCAGGTCGATCACCGCGTTGACCGCATCGACGACGACGCCGAGCACCTGCCCGGCGGTCTCGAGGATCACCACGCCGCTGCGTTGGTGGATCTGCGTGGCGCCGGCGCCGAAGCGTCGCGCCAGGTCGATCACCGGTACGACATGGCCGCGCAGGTTGAGCACCCCAAGCATGAAGGTCGGCATCGTCGGAACCGGCGTCGGCTTGGCATAACCGATGATCTCGCGCACATTCGTCAGGCCGACGCCGTACATCTCGCCTTGCAGCGTGAAGAGCAGGTATTGGCCGGCGCTGGAGGCCTCGGCGTTCGGTGCCGCAGCGTCGACTGGCGCATTCGTTTGGCTCATCGTCGTGGCTCCCGATCAGAATTGCACGAACGCGCCGTCGCCGCTCGCCGCGAGGCGCGGCGCGCGGGCCGGGGCCGCGGGCGTGCGCGGCGCTGCTGCGCGGCTGGCGGCGTCAAGCGCATCGCCGGTGAGGCGGAACTGCGCGACGTTGCGCTGCAGCTCCTGCGCCTGGGCGCTCATTTCCTCGGACGTCGCCGCGAGTTCCTCGGACGCCGATGCGCTTTGCTGTGTCGCCGTATTGATTTGCGCAATGGCGGCGTTGATCTGTCCGATGCCGCTGCTTTGCTCATTGCTCGCGGCATTGATTTCGGCGACCAGATCCGCGGTCTTGGCGATGGCCGGCACCATCGCGATGAGCAGCTTGCCGGCGGCCTCGGCTTGCTCGACCGAGCCGCGCGACAGTTCGCCGATTTCCTTCGACGACGCCTGCGCCCGCTCGGCCAGCTTGCGCACTTCGGCCGCCACCACGGCGAAGCCCTTGCCGTGCTCGCCGGCGCGCGCTGCTTCAATGGCCGCGTTCAGCGCCAGCATATTGGTCTGGTAGGCGATGTCGTCGATGATCGAGATCTGCTCGGCGATGGCCCGCATGTCCTCGACGGTCTTGCGCACGGCCTCGCCACCTTGCTGCGCCTGGCTTGCCGCTTCCTGCGACATCACCGCGGTCTGTTGCGCATTGCCGGCGTTCTGCTGCACGCTGGCGCCGAACTGTTCCAGGGTCGCCGAGGTTTCCTCGACCGAGGCCGCCTGCTCGGAGGCGCCTTGCGACAAGGTCTGCGAGGTCGCCGACACTTCCTCCGAGGCGGCCGCCATATTGTTGGCGGCGCCGCGAATCGCGGTCAGCGTCGTGGTGAGCTTGTCGACCATATGGCGCAAGGCCGCCAGCAGTTGTCCGGTTTCATCGGTGCCATGGTGCTTGATCTCCACCGTGAGGTCGCCCGCGGCCACCCGGTCCGCCGCGGCCACCGCGTCGCGCAGCGGGCGCGTGATCGAGCGCGTGATCCAGACGCCGAAGGCGATCGATGCCGCCAGCGCCAGCGTGCCGGCTACCACCATCATCATCCAGGCCCGTTGATAGGCGGTTGCTGCGGTGGCCGCAGCCCGCTTGTTTTGCTGTTTCTGGAACGAACCCAAGGCTTGCACGACGCTGCTTTCATGGTCCTGCGCCGGCTTGACCACGGTCATGATGGTCTTGACCGCGTCCGCCGTGTCGTTGGCCAAGCCGTATTGCATGGCCTGGTTGATGGCAGGCGTGCCCGCGGCTTCGAGCTGATCGATCTGGTCCACCAGCGTACGCGCCTGCGGGGCCAGGCTCATGGCGCGAAGGCGCTCGATGTCGCTGTGAAACTGGGCGCCGATGGATGTGAGGCGCTGTTGCTGTAGCTTCATCTCAGCCGGGTCGCTGAGCAATCCGACGTTGCGCACGACGATCGATTCCTGCTGCTGGATGTCGAGCAGGTCGTTGGCCAGCGCCATCTTGACGTTGTTGTCGCCGACGATGTCGCCGATCCGCGACTTCATCGTCGTCATCCCGTGCAGCCCGAGGCCGAGCACGAGTGCCAGCATCACGATTTCGATGCCGAAGGCCATGCCCAGGCGCTGGCCGATTTTCAGATTTCCAAACATGAGCGTGCAAACTCCTATTCGTGTTATTGGTCGACGGCGTTCAGGCGGCGCTTTCAATCCGGACGCACGAAGGCGGTCGAATATGCGTAATGTGCAATATGCAAATCACGTATCGAAAGTCTAGGTAGAAGTCCGGATGGCGCTTGCCAATTAGTTGGCAATATTTGGTGCCTTTACATCTCGCAGTTTTGCCTTGCCCCTGGAAACCGAACCCCTGGCGCCGCGATGGGCGGCCGGCCACGAGGCCGCGCCGTCACGCCCGCCAAGGCCACCGGCACGCCGCCGCGAGCCTTGAAAAACGGCCACCGGAGCCTGTTTTCCGGCGTAGGCTTGAGCCCTCGGGCAGCGGCCCGGCAAAGCGGGAGACGGCAATGGCGCAGGACTTGAACAGTGTTCGGCAGCACTATGCGGCCACCGGCGTGGTCGAGCGCCTTCGCGCGGCGCTGGCCACGCTGGGCCCGGAAGACCGGTTGTTGACGACCCGCGAGCTCGGCGCGGTGGATCAGTTCCATACCCGCGGCCATGCCGCCACCGCCGAACTGGCTGAGCTGGCCGGGATCGGCCCCGCCGACCGCGTGCTCGATCTGGGCTGCGGCATCGGCGGGCCCGCGCGCCTGATCGCCGAGGCCCGCGGCTGCCGGGTCGTCGGCGTCGACCTCAGCGAGGGCTTTGTCGAGGCCGCGCGCTATCTGAGCCTGCGCACCGGCCAGCAGGAGCGCGTTGAATTCCATTGCGGGAGCGCGCTGGCGCTGGACTTCGCCGACGCCTGCTTCGACGTGGTGCTGCTGCAGCACGTGGCCATGAACATCGCCGATCGCCCCCGCCTGTACCGGGAGATCCGCCGCCTGCTCGCTGCGGGCGGGCGCTTCGCCACCTACGACGTCGTGTGCGGCGAGGGCGAGCCCCTTTACCCCGCGCCGTGGGCGCGCGACGCGCGGGACAGTTTCCTGCTCGACGCCCAGGCCACACGCGAGGCCGTCGAGGCGGCCGGGCTGCGGGTGCGGGTCTGGCGCGACGACGCACCAACCGCCAGGGACTGGGCGGCGCAACTCAAGGCCGCGGCCTCGGCGTCCAGGCCCGCGACGCCGGGACTCGGCGTGGTGATGGGGCCGGACTTCCCGGTGCTGGCCGGCAACCACGCGCGCAATCTGCTCGAAGGGCGCGTGGGCGTGCTGATGGCGGTGTTCGAGGCGGTGTAGATTTTGAAAAATATCGACATGTCTCCGCGGGTTTCGCCGCGCATCCGGGCGGTCTCGTTGGTGCTGGCGTTCGCCGCGGCGGCGCCGGCGGCGCATGGCGCCAAGTCCTGGGTCGAACATCCGGCGGATTTCCCGTCGAGCCCGCTTTGCCAGCCGAACGAGGTGACGCTCTGGACTTGCACGGTCGGGCACAAGAGGTATTCCTTGTGCGCCTCAGGCGGTGCGGTGAGACGCGGAAGCTACATTCAATACCGGGCTCGGGATCGGCGGGGCAAGACGGTCTTGCGCTACCCCGACCCGCTGCGTGCGCCAGCGGCGGCTTTTGCCTATGCGTATTCCGCCACGGGCGATGCCGAAGTCGACTTCTCGATCGACGGCTACAGCTACTCGCTGGTGGATCCGTTGCGGGGCGTCTCGATGCTGTTCGTGGAAAAGGCGGGGAAGGAGCTGGCCCACCTGACCTGCGACGAGGGCAACCAGTCCCTGCAACTGAATGACACGATCGCGCTGATGCGAGCCCTCAAGGTGCCTGCGCCGCCGTGATCGAAGGGCAGCTCTGCCGTTCCCGTGTCCGTCCGGCGCCCGGCGCTCGCGCGAGCGGTGTCGTGCGCACCGCGTGCCGCCGCTGCATGCATGCGCATTGATACAGAACCCTGTATACCCGACAATAGCGCGGTGCCCGATACGACCCCTACGCCTTCCGCTGCTGCCGCTGTCGCGTTGCCGGTCGATGCCGCAGGCAGCGGGGGCGGGCGCGAGGCGACCTTCCGGCGCATCTACCCGATGCGCGTGCTCGGCATGGGCCTGGGCGGCCTGGCGATCGGCGGCACGCTGTACGCGCAGCATGCCTCGGCCCTGTTGTGGGGATGGTTGGCGCTGAGCTGCCTGCTGTGGCCGCACCTGGCTTTCGTGCACGCGCTGAATCGCCGCGACCCCTACGCGGCCGAGCGCCGCAATCTGTTGCTCGATTCGGCGATCGCCGGGGCCTGGGTGCCGCTGATGCACTTCTGCCTGCTGCCCAGTGCAATCCTGGTCACGGTGACGACGTTCGACAAGCTCAACACCGGCATGCGTCGGTTGTGGCTGCAGTCGATCCCGATGCTGTTCGGCGCGATGATCGTCGTGACCGCGTGGTGGCGGCCGGGCGTGGCGCTGGACAGCAGCCTGATCGTCGTCGTCTGCAGTCTGCCGTTGCTGATCGTGCATACGCTGGCGACCGGTATGGCCAATTACCACCTGGTGCGGACCACCGCGCGCCAGAACCGCCAACTCGAGGCGATGCGCCGCATCGACCCGCAGACCCGGCTGCTGTCGCGCGAGAGTGTGCTCGAACATTGCCAGGCGGCATGGCAGGCTCACGCGGCCACCGGCGCGGAGGCCGCGCTGCTGATGATCGACATCGACCACTTCAAGTCGATCAACGACACCCATGGCCACGGCGTCGGCGACGAGGCGATCGTCGCGGTGGCCGACGCGATCCGTGCCTGCCTGCGCCAGCAGGACGTGGCCGGGCGCTACGGCGGCGACGAGTTCATCGTGCTGTGCCTCGGCGCCGGCGAGGTCCAGGCGCAGTACATCGCACAGCGCGTGCTGCAGCGCATGCACGACGTGCGCGAGCTGCGCCCCGAATTGCGTCTCACCGGCAGCATCGGCATCGCCGCGGCGCAACCGGCCCACCAGAGCCTGCGCGATTGGCTGCACGCGGCGGACCAGGCACTTTACCGGGCCAAGGCCGAAGGCCGCAACCGCGCCGCGGTGGCCTGAAACCGCGTGGGGTTGGCCTCGATGGTTTGGTACCGCGCGGTATAGTAAAAGAAGGAAAAGAGCGCAAGCGCACGAATTCAACCATCGATATGCGACGGACCCGGCGCTGTCCGCTCGGCATGTCCGACAGCCGGTCACGTTCCCAGGCCTCAGCATGCAGCCGTTCGACGTTCTCGTGCTTCACCTGCTCGCCAGCGGATTCACGGCGTTCGTCTTCGCGCTGGTCTGGTACGTCAATCGACGCAACGACGTCGTGCGCGCCTGGGCCACCAGCCAGTTCGCGACTACGGCGTCGATCGCGTTCGGCGTGGCGTACGCACGCGCGCCAAGGCTGTGGATCGGTCTGGCGGCGGTGCTGTGCATCAGCGTGGCGACCACGCGTCTGACCGCCGGGGTATGGCTGTACCGCCGGCACAAACTGCGGCGCTGGGTCGAGCCGTGGGCGGCAGCGCTCCTGTTCGCGTCGATCGCAGCCGGCTGGGCGCTGGTGTCGGAGCGGGCGGCCTCTGCGCTGGCTTCGGCCGGCCTGGCGCTGGCCTGTTTATGGGCCGGCGGCTTTCTCTGGCGTCGCCGCCCGTCGTTCATCGACGGCATCCTCGGCGCGCTGTTCGTCGTGCGCGGCGTGATTTTGCTCGGGCGCGTTTACGCAGGCCCGGCCGGCTGGGTCATCGCGTTCGACTCGCTGAGCAGCCTGGTGCTGTCGCTGTTTCTGCTGGTGGCCATCGTGCTCGACGTCGGCGACCGAGAGCGCGATCGCTACCGCCGCCTCTACCAGAGCATGCTCGACGGCTATTTCATCTCCGACCGGCAGCGTCGCTTCGTCGACTTCAACGAGAGTTTCTGCCGCATGCTCGGCTACCGCGCCGAGGAGCTGCTCGACCTGAGCACGCTTGACATCACGCCGTCACGCTGGGCCGACACCGACCACGAGATCTACCTGCAGCTCAACAGCCGCGGTTACTCGGAGATCTTCGAGAAGGAATACCTCAGGCGCGACGGCGAATGTCTGCCGGTGGAGATCCGCGCCTACGCCGAGCGCGACGAACGGGGCGAGCTGGTCGGTTACTGGGCGGTGGTGCGCGACATCAGCGCGCGCAAGCAGTCCGAGCGGCGCAAGGCGGCCGAGCTGCGCGAGCAAAGGCTGCAGGCTGTGCTGGAGGCCACCGGCGAGGGCGTGTGGGACTGGAACGTGCGGGCCGGTACCGTCTATCTGAGCGAGCGCTGGTACCAGATCTTCGGACTGGACGCCGCCAGCACGATACGCAGCCTGAGCGACGAGCGCTACCAGAGTCTGCTGCATCCGGACGACCGCGACGCGGTGCTCGCGCGCGTGCAATCGTGCCTGGACGGCGGCGGCCGCTATGTGTCGCAACATCGCGCGCTGCGCCGCGACGGCGAAGTCATCTGGTTGCAGAGCCACGGCGACGTGATCGAACGCGCCGCCGACGGCGCCGCCTTGCGCATGGTCGGCAGCGTGATCGACATCACCGCGCAAAAGCGCGCCGAGTTCGCGTTGCGCGAGGCCAAGACCGACGCCGAGCGCGCGAACGCCGAGCTTGCCGAGACCTTGCGCCGCCTGTCGCAGACGCAAGACGAGCTGCTGCGCGCCGAAAAGCACGCGGCGCTCGGCGCGCTGGTCGCCGGGGTGGCGCACGAGCTGAACACGCCGATCGGCAACGCGGTGACGGTGTCGAGCACGATGGACGACGCGCAGCGCGAACTGCGGCGCTGCACTGAAAGCGGGCTGACCAAAGCCGCGCTGAAAGGCTTTCTCGACACCTTCGCCGAATCGTCGTCGATCCTGCAGCGCAACCTCGTGCGCGCGGCCGACCTGGTCCACAACTTCAAGCAACTCGCGGTCGATCAGTCGAGCTACAGCCGACGGACTTTCGACTTGCGCGAGGTTGTCGCCGAAGTGCTCATCGTGATGGCCCCGGCGCTGCGCAAGGCGCGCGTCGAATTGCGCTGCGAGATCGCGCGCGGCATCGCGATGGACAGCTACCCCGGGCCGTTGACGCAGGCCTTGATGGCCTTGATCGACAACGCGCTGGTGCACGCCTTCGTCGACGGCGGCGGGCACCTCGTGCTGCACGCCGAGCCGGATGGCGATGGCGAGGTGTGCATCGAGCTCAGCGACGACGGCGTGGGCATCGCGCCCGAAGTCCTGCGCAGGATATTCGACCCGTTCTTCACCACGCGCCTCGGGCGTGGTGGCTCGGGCCTGGGCCTGCACCTCGTCTACAACATTGCCACGGTGGTGATGGCGGGCCACATCGACGTGCGCAGCGCGCCGGGGCAGGGCAGCACCTTCACCCTGCGCCTGCCCCGGGTCGCGGCCGACGCCGACGGCGACGTGCTGTCGAGTTTCCGCGCCGCATCCACCCCGTCGGAGTTGTCCCATGTCGCAGCCGCTGATTGACGACCTCGATACCCTGTTCGTGTTCGCCGACGACGAGCCGGTGGTCGATCGCGATGCCGGTGGTGGCGGGTCCTGGCGCGTGTTGATCGTCGACGACGATGCCGACGTGCACCGCGCGACCGAACTGGCGTTGCGCGATCTCATCGTCGAGGGCCGGCCGCTGGTGTTTGAGCACGCGTTCGATTCGGCCCAGGCTTACGCGCTGCTGCAGGCTCATGCCGACACGGCGGTGATGATGCTCGACGTCGTGATGGAGTCGGAGCACGCCGGGCTCGAGCTGGTGCACAGGGTGCGCGAGGAGCTGGGACGGCACGAACTGCGCATCATCCTGCGCACCGGACAGCCCGGCTACGCGCCCGAGCTGGAGACCATACGCCGCTACGACATCAACGACTACAAGACCAAGGCCGAACTGACGCGCGTGCGGCTGTACACCAGCCTGACGGTTGCGGTGCGCTCGTACCGTCAGCTCCATCGGCTCGAAGCGACGCGGCGCGGGCTCGAGGCGATCATCGACGCCGGCATCGACCTGGGGCGGCTCGACAATATGCAGCGCTTCGCGCAAGGCGTGGTCACGCAGCTGTGCGCGCTGTTCGACGTCGCGCCGGAAGGACTGGTCTGCGCTGTGTCGGGGCATCGCGGGCGCCATGTCGTCGCCGCGGCCGGCCAGTACTCGGGGTATATCGGCAAGCCGATCGGCGAGCTGCCCGACGCGGTGATCCGCGACGCGATCGAGTGCGCCTTCGCCGAGCGGCGCAGCCGTTCGGGCGCCGGCCACGTGCTGTATTTTCCGGTCGACGCGATCGATGGCGTCGTCGCCTACGTCAGCGCACCGCACGACCCGGCGCGGCTGGACACGCGGCTGCTCGAGGTGTTCGTGATGAACATCACCGCCGGCTTCGACAAGCTGGTGCTGCACCAGCGCATCACCGAGCTGGCCTATCTCGACCTGCCGTCGAAGCTGCCCAATCGCAACGCGATGCTGCGCTGGATCGACGAGGGCGGCGACGGCGAGCGAGTCGTCGCCTTCGTCGACATCGACGACTTCGCCGAGATCAATTCGATTCTCGACCAGGCGTTCGGCGACAAGGTCCTGCGCGCCGTGGCGTCGCGCATCGAGCAGCTGTTTGGCGGCCAGGCCCGCGTTGCTCGCATCGGCGCCGATGTGTTCGGCATTCTCGGCCCACCCGAGGTCGTGCACGCGGCGGCGATTGACGCGATCTTCGACACCGCGTTCGACGTCGGCGGTTTCCGCCTGCGCCTGTCGGCGTCGAGTGGGCTCGCGCGCTGCCGCGACGAGGCGCCGCGCGGCGATCTTCCGTTGCGCGACGCCGGGGTCGCAGCCAAGCGCGCCAAGGCGCTGGCGCGGGGCGGCAGCGTCTATTACGACGCCGCGCAGGCGGCGGCGGCGCGCGACCGCATGCTGCTGCTCAGCGAGTTGCGCGACGCGTTCGACGCCGGGCGTCTGGCCTTGGCCTACCAGCCGGTGTTCGAGCTCGACGGCGGCGCCATCGTCGGCGTCGAGGCGCTGCTGCGCTGGCAGCGTAGCGACGGCAGTTCGGTGCCCCCGGCGCTGTTCATTCCGCTGGCCGAAGAATCGGGGCTGATCGTCGACATCGGCGACTGGGTGCTGCGCACCGCGCTGACCGAGCTCGGCGCGTTGCGCGCGCTGGCGGGGGCGGGCTTTCGCATGGCGATCAACATCTCGCCGGCGCAATTTCGCGAGCCCGACTTCGTGCAGCGGCTCGACGCGGCAATCGGCCAGGCTGGCGTCAGCCACGCCGACGTCGAGATCGAACTCACCGAGTCGATGGCGATCGAGAACCTGTCGTTCATCGTCGATGTGCTGACCAAGGTCCGTGCGCTCGGCGTCGGCGTCGCGATCGACGATTTCGGTACCGGCTATTCATCGTTGTCGGTGATTCGTCAACTGCCTTTCGACCGGCTGAAGATCGATCGCAGCTTCGTCCAGGACATGGAAAGCGACCGCAATATCGTCCAGCTGATCTTGAGGCTTGCCGGCGCGCTGGGCGTCAAGACCCTCGCCGAGGGCATCGAGACGGCGCAGCAACTCGACGTGCTGCGCGAACTCGGATGCAGCTGGGGGCAGGGCTATCTGGTGTCGCCGCCGCTGCCCGCCGATGCCTTGCGCGCCTTGCTGCGCAAGCGCCGCGCGCCGACGCAGCCCGCGGATGCGGAGCCCGTTCAGTCACAATGCGTGGAAAAACCAGGCTCGATGCCGGCAAGTTGATGCCGTCGTCCGCCAATCTTCAGGAGGGACAAGATGTCGCGAAATTTCGGTTTCCACTTCGATATCCGGCGCAGTTTCATCGCGCTGGCGGTGCTGTTCGTCGGCGGCATGTCGGTGGTGACTTGGCTGAACTATCGACACGCGTACTCGACGATTCTCGGCGAGCGGAAAATGATGCTGCGCCACGCGACGGAGACCGCGATGGGCGTGCTGAAGTACTACGCCGGGCAGGTGCAACACGGCGGCATGACGCTGCAGCAGGCGCAGGCCCAGGCGCAGGCGTCGATCAAGGGCGTGCGCTACGGCAAGTCCGGTTATTTCACGATCAACACCGACGAGTACCCGGTGCCGACGATGTTGATGCACCCGTACTTCCCGCAGCTCGACGGCAAACGGCTGGACATGGCGAAGTTCGATACCGCGACCGCCTATCAGCAGGACGGCGCCGCCGAGGTGAGCACCGACGGCCGGATGAACCTGTTCACCGCCTGCGCCCGCGTCGGACGTGACGGCACTGGCGGCTTTGTGTCCTATCGCTTTCCCAAGCCCAAGGCCGGCGGCGGCACGACGTCCGAGTTCTACCCGAAAGTCGCCTACGTCGGCGATTTCGCGCCGTGGCATTGGGAGCTCGTCACCGGCGCCTACATCGACGACATCGACGCGGCGGCGTGGGCCGACAGCGTCGACGGCATCGCCGTTTCGGCGGCCATCGTCGTGTTGCTGCTGGCCTTGTCGGCGTTCGTGATCCGGCGCACCAACCGATTGCTGGAAAGCAGCGCGCAGGCCTTCGCCGCCATCGAGCGCGGCGATCTGACGGTGCGCCTGGCGCAAGGCGGCCGTGATGAAATCAGCCGCATCCTCGCGTCGGCGCAGGCGATGATCGATCGCTTCGCGCAGGCACTCGCTCAGGTTCGTGAAGCGGCCGACGGGCTGGCGAGCGCGGCCGGTCAGGTGTCGTCGACGTCGTCGACGCTGTCGCAGGCCACCTCCGAGCAGGCGGCGTCGATCGAACAGACCTCGGCGACGATCGAGCAGGCCAGCGCTTCGATCCAGCAGAACGCGCAGAATGCCCGCCACACCGACACCATCGCGCATACCGCCGCCGACCAGGCGCGAGGCGGCGGCGAAGCCGTGCAGCGCACCGTGACCGACATGCGGTCGATCGCCGAACGCATCTCGATCATCGACGACATGGCCTACCAGACCAATATGCTGGCGCTGAATGCGGCGATCGAGGCGGCGCGCGCCGGCGAGCACGGCAAGGGCTTCGCGGTGGTCGCCGCCGAAGTGCGCAAGCTGGCCGAGCGGGCCCAGCTGGCGGCCAGGGAGATCGGCGAGCTGTCGTCGGGCTCGGTCGAGCAGGCCACAGCGGCGGGCAAATTGCTCGAGCAACTGGTGCCGTCGATCGGCAAGACTTCGGAGCTGGTGCAGGAAATCACCGCGGCCAGCGACGAACAGGCCACCGGCATGGACCAGATCAACCAGGCCATGTCGCAGCTCAACAGCGTGACGCAGCAAAACGCCGCGTCGGCCGAGCAGCTCGCGGCCACCGCGCATACCCTGAGCGACCAGGCCACGCGCTTGCTCGACCTCGTCGCGCGCTTCCGCACCGGTCACGAGCGTGACGAGGCGGCGTCGGCCTCGCCGCCCGCTGCACCGCCGTCGGCGACCGCGGCGCGCTCGCCGACGAGCGCTGGCTCCAGCGCGGCAGCGCCGCGTCGCGGGCAAGCTGGCGACGGGGATTTCGTGCGCTTCTAGTGTGCGCAGCGCGCACGCCGGCGCAGCGCGCAGCGCGCCGGCGTGCGCTCAGCCGCGCGCGCGCATCCAGTCGGCGAAGGCGTCGGCCGGCAGCGGTCGCGAGAACAGGTAGCCCTGCGCCTGGTCGCAATGCGCGCCGCGCAGCAGCTCGGCGGTGGCTTCGTCCTCGATGCCCTCGGCGATGACCTGCAGCCCGCGGGCGTGACCGATGTCGATGATGCTGCGCGCGATCTGCGCTTCAGCCGCGTCACGGCCGATGTGGCGAACGAAGGATTGGTCGATCTTCAGCCGGTCGAGCGGGAACTGGCGCAGCGACGACAGGTTCGAGTAGCCGGTGCCGAAATCGTCGAGCGCGAAGCGCACGCCCAGGCTCTTGAGCTGGCGCATCGAGTCGCGCACCTGCTCGGCGTCCTCGAGCAGCAGGCTCTCGGTCAGTTCGAGTTCGAGTCGGTGCGGGTCGAGGCCGGCGCCGTGGATCGCGTCGACCACGGTCGCCACCAGGTCGCCGCGGCGGAACTGCAGCGCCGACAGGTTGACGCCGACGCTCAAGGCGTCGCCTAGGCCGGCCGCGCGCCACGCGGCGGCCTGCCGGCAAGCCTGCTGCAGCACCCAGCTGCCGATCGGCACGATCAAGCCGCTGTCCTCGGCAACCCCGATGAAGCACCCGGGCGCGACCAGCCCGCGCTGCGGCGAGCGCCAGCGCAGCAGCGCCTCGGCGCCGAGCACGGTGCCGCTGCCGAGGTCGATCTGCGGCTGGTAGTGCAGCTCGAATTCGCCGCGCTGCAGCGCCAGCGCGAGTTCGGCGCGCAGCGCGAGCGCGTCGACCGCGACGACGTTGAACGCCGCGTCGAAGAAGCGCACGTCGTCGCGCCCGGCCGATTTGGCGACGAACAGCGCGGTGTCGGCCTGGCGCAGCAGGGTATCGAAGTCAGCGCCGTCGTCCGGATAGAGCGCGACGCCGATCGACGCGGTGATGCGCAGCGCATGGCCGTCGACGTCGAACGGCGCGCGCAGCGCCTCGAGCATGGTGCCGGCGCGCTCGGCGAGCTGCTCGGCGCCGCCGGCCTTGCCCAGCACGAGCAGGAAGTCGTCGCCGCCGCTGCGCCCCAGCGTGTCCTCCACGCCCAGCAGCGTTTGCAGTCGCGCGGCCACCGCGCGCAGCAGCGCGTCGCCGGTGCGGTGACCGAGGGCGTCGTTGACCGCCTTGAACTGGTCGAGGTCCAGCGCGAGCAACGCGACGCGGGCGCCATCGCGCACCGCGAAGCTGCTGGCGACGGTGAAGCGCTCGGCGACGAGTTCGCGGTTCGGCAGCCGCGTCAGCGCATCGTGCAGCGCGAGGAAGCGGGCCTGCGACTCGGCCGCCTTGCGCGCGCTGATGTCCTCGCCGAACACGGCAACGCCGACGACGACGCCGTCGCGGCGGATCGGACTGAAATTGAGCTGCAGCGTCTGCCCGCCGTACGCGGTCAGATACTCGACCCGATACGCGCCCTCGGTCAGCGCGCGCCGGTAGTAGGCGCGCCAGATCTCGGCGTAGCCCGGCGCGTGCGCGAAGTGCTGCTCGGGCGACATGCCGCGCGTCAGTTCGAGGTGGTGCTGCTGCGCGAAGTGCTGGCGGATCGCCGCGTTGAACGTCAGCAGCGCGAAATCGGCGGCATCGACCGACCAGATCGGGCTCGCGGTGCTGTCGACCACGGCGCTGAGCAGCGCCTGCGAGTTGGCCAGCGCGGTCTGCGCGCCGCGTCGGCGCGACAGCTCGCGCATCAGCTCGAGCGTGTTGCGGGTCAGCGCTTCGAAGGTCGACAGGATGATCTGGATCATCGCCTGCGTGGCGCCGCTCATGCGCTCGCGAGCTCGCCGCAGCGCTTCGTCCCGCGTCAGTCCGTCGCGCACGCCGAGCACGACGTAGGCCAGCTCGCGGTCGGCCTGCAGGATGTGGCCGGCCAGCCAGTGCACGAGGAAGTCGAGCATTTCCGCGGCCTGTGTCGCGTCGTGGCTCGAGCGGCGGCGCATGCCGTCGATGAATTCGATGAAGCGGGCATGCGAGCGTCGATGCGCGACGGTCTCGGCGCTGCCGGGCAGGGTCCCGTTCCACAGCGCCTCTTCAGTGCCGAAGTGGTACTGCGCATAGTCGGCCAGCGCGGCCAGCAGTTCATCGAGCGACGGCGTGGCGTTGCCGAACGCGATGTGCGTGGCGAGTTCGTTGAGCAGCACGACGAGCCGGCGATGCTGGACGTCGATCGAGTCCAGCCCGGTGTTGAAGTGCTCGTTCCACGGAAAGATCTCGATCAACTGCATCGTTGTCCGCTTGAGAATCGCCGCGCTGATCCAGGGTGCCCATGATGCTGATCGGCCGCAAACGCCTTTTTAACAGTTGCCGCTCCGAATGCGCCAACGTCGATGTATCGTGGTCGTCCCACCCCAGGTTTGAGCGGAGCTGACTCGATGTCCGTGGATCCAAGGCGAGCGTCTCGCCTGTGCGCCGCGCTGGCGCTGCTGGCCGGCTGTGCGCCGGCGGCCACTGCCGCCGACGCGCGGCCGACGATCACCACCGTCGCCGCGTACGGCGAGCGTGATTACGCGCAGCGGCGCGGCGACTGCGCGTTCGGTGACGACGCGATGCAGCTCGGCGTTCGCGAGCACGGGCTCACGATCGCCAATTTGCGCTTCTGTTCCTCGTACGGCCACGCGCGCGCCGAGCTCGTGCGCGACCGCAAGGCGCGCCGCTACCTGCTGCTGGAGACGCAGACCGGTCGCGGCACCAACGTCGCCAGGCGCTACCTGACGCTGTATCGGATCGGTGTCGAGACCACCGAACTGCTGCGCACGCCGCTGTCGTGGCCGACCGGGCCCGATCAGCGCTTCGGCTATCGCTACGAGGTCGCGCCCGACGGTGCCGGCGGGCTTCGCCTGCGCTTGCGCGGCGGCATCGAGCGCGGCGCCGACGCGCCGGGGCCGGGGGCGGCGGCCGCCGAGCGTGAGCGCGTGATCCGCATCGAGTGCGGCGCTTGACGGTGGTTTCAGCTTGACCGCGGCGGACTAGACTGCCGTCATGTTGACCGTCTTCAGTACCCGACACCGGCTGCACCACGGCAGCGAACTCAAGGATGGCGCGGTGACGCCGTCGCACGAAGCGCCCAGCCGCGCCGAGACCATCGTCGCGCGTGTCCGTGCCGCCGGGCTCGGCGACGTCGTCGAGCCCGACGCCTTCGATCGCGCCTGTCTGGTCGCCGCGCACAGCGAGCGTTTCGTGCGGTTTCTCGAAACAGCCTGGGAGCGGTGGACGGCCAGCGGCCGCCACTGCGACGCGTTGCCCCTGGTGTGGCCGGTGCGCGGGCTCGACGCGCAGCGCGAGCCGGCGAGCATAGACGGCCAGCTCGGCTTCTACGCGATGGACGCCGGCTCGCCGATCACCGCCGGTACCTGGGACGCGGTGCGCGGCAGCGCCGAGTGCGCGCTGAGCGCGACGCAGGCGGTGCTCGGCGGCGCGCGCGGCGCGTTCGCGCTGTGCCGCCCGCCGGGCCATCACGCGGCGCGCGAGTACGTCGGCGGCTACTGCTACCTGAACAACGCGGCGATCGCCGCCGAGCACGCGCGCCGCAGCGGCGCGAGCCGAGTCGCGGTACTCGACGTCGACTTCCACCACGGCAACGGCACGCAGGACATCTTCTACGACCGCGGCGACGTGCTGTTCGTATCGATCCACGGCGATCCGCGCGACTGCTACCCGTATTTCTCCGGCCACGCCGACGAGCGTGGACACGGCGCCGGCGCCGACGCCACGCTGAACCTGCCGCTGCCACCGGGGACGGCCTGGGAGCGCTATGGCGACGCGCTCGACGTCGCGCTGGCACGGGTGGCGCGGCACGCGCCCGATCTGCTCGTCGTCTCGCTGGGCGTCGACACTTTCAAGGGCGACCCGATCAGCCACTTCAGGCTCGACAGCGACGACTTCCTGCGCCTGGGCGAGCGCATCGGGCGTGCCGGCGTGCCGACCGTGTTCGCGATGGAAGGCGGCTACCAGGTCGACGAGATCGGGGTCAACGCGGTCAACGTGCTGCAGGCCTTCGAAGGCGCCTGATACAGGCGCGCCGGCACGCCGTGCCGGGTTGTCGGCAAAAACGCAACGCAACGGTTGCGTTGCGTTAAAAGATCGTCTAGAGTTGCTTCCAACGGCAGCCGATTCGACGGCCCGTTTCCTGGAGGACAACATCATGAGCGCCAAACAACTTTCCCGCATCGCGATCAGCGCAGCCGTCGCGCTGGGTTTGGCCAGCGCCGCGCCGGCGTGGGCCGACGGCCACCGTGACCACGACGGTTTCGGCGCGGTGGCCGCGCTGGCCGGACTGGCCGCGGCGGTGATCGCCGCGCCCTATGTGTTCGGCGCGCCGCGCGTCGTCGTGCCGGCGCCGGTGTACGCGCCGCCGCCGGTGGCCTACGCGCCGGCTCCGGTCTATGTGCAACCCCCGGTCTACGCCTATGCGCCGCCGGTCTACCGCTACGTGCCGGCACCGCGCTACCGCGGTGACCGCGACTGGCACGACCGCGGCTGGCATCGCGGCTGGCAGCGCGACGACGACCGCTGATGGCACTGCCCGCGAACAACACGGCGGCCGCGCCGTGCCAGCCCTCGCGCGGCGGCCGGCCGTCGCGTGAGGCGGCGCGACAGCTCGGCGAACAGATCGTCGACGCGGCCACCGAGCTGCTGCTCGAGCAGGGCTTCGCGGCGACCAGCATCGAGGCCGTGTGCGCGCGTGCCGGAGTGTCCAAGCGGACTTTCTACCACCGCTACGCCGACAAGGCCGCGCTGGTGCGCGCGGTGGTCGCGCAGCTGATCGACGCCGCGCGCCCGCCGGCGCCGGCTGCGGCGACCGGCGACGTCGTCGCGGCGCTGCGCACGCTCGGCGCGGCGGTGCTCGACGCGGCGCTGTCGCCGCGCATCATCGCGCTGCACCGGCTGATCGTGGCCGAATCGCACCGCTTTCCGGAACTGCTCGACGCGGTCGCGGTGACCGGAGGTCGCGACCGCGTGGTCGCGCAGATCGTCGAGCTGCTGCAAAGCGCGTGGCCGCAACTCGGCGCAGCCGACGCGGCATTCGCCGCGAACCAGTTCCTGCAACTGATCGTGTCGCTGCCGCAAACGCGCATGCTCGGCCTCGGCCAGCCGCTGGACGCGGCGCAGCGCGCGCAGTGGGTCGCGCGCAGCGTCGACCTGTTGGTCGGCGGATTGCGCGGGTTGAGCGCCTCGGGCTGAGCGCTCGCCTATCATCGGGCGATGATTTCGTCCGCCCAATTCTTCGGATTTCTGCTTGCCGCGGTGCTGATCACGCTGGCGCCCGGTCCTGACAACCTGATGGTGCTCGGCATGGGCATGTCGCGCGGGCGCCGCCAGGGCATGGCCTTCGGCCTCGGCTGCGCGTTCGGTTGCCTCAGCCACACGACGCTGGCGGTGCTCGGCGTCAGCGCGCTGATCGCGGCGTCGCCGCCGGCGTTCACCGCGCTGCGCGTCGGCGGCGGCGCCTACCTGCTGTGGCTGGGCTGGGGCGCGCTGCGCAGCCGCGGCGCGACCGCGGTGCGGGCAGGCGGTGACGCCGAGCGCGGGGCGTCGATGCTGAAACTGTTCTTCCGCGGCGTGTTCGCCAACGCGATCAACCCGAAGGTGGTGCTGTTCTTCCTGTCGTTCCTGCCGCAGTTCGTCGACGCGCGGCGCGGCCACGTCGCCTGGCAGCTGGCCGCGCTCGGTGTGACCTTCACGCTGCAGGCGGCGCTGCTGTTCGGGCTGATCGGCGCGTTCTCCGGCGTGATCGGCGAGCAGCTCAAGCGCCGCCCGCGGCTCGGCGTCTGGCTGGACCGAGTCGCCGGCACCGTGTTCGTCGGCCTGGGCCTCAAGCTGATCGTCGCGCGCTGACGAGGCTTGCGCGCCGGCGTCAGCGCAGCGCGACGACGATCTTGCCGAAGTGGCCGCCGGCGGCCATCAGCGTGAAGGCGTCGCGCGCCTGCTCGAAGCTGAACACGCGGTCGACCACCGGCGCGATCGCGTGCTGCGCGACGAAGCGTTCGAGCTTTTCGTGCATCGCGCGGCTGCCGACGAAAATCCCCGACAGCCGCCGCGAGCTGCCGATCAGGTCGCGCGGACGCAGCTCGGCGGCGCCGAAGCCGCTGACGCCGCCGATCACGACCACGCGCCCGCCCATGCGCACCGCGGCGATCGACCGCGCCAGCGTGCCCTGGCCGCCGACTTCGACGACGAGGTCGACGTCGCCGCCGACGCGGGCGACCTCGTCCTGCCATTCGGGGTGGCGCAGGTAGTTGACCGTCGCGTCGGCGCCGAGTTCGCGCGCACGCTGCAGCTTGGCGTCGCTCGACGAGGTGACGATCGCGCGCAGCCCGGCGGCCTTGGCCAGTTGCAGCGCCCAGATCGACACGCCGCCGGTGCCCAGCAGCAGCACCGTGCTGCCCGGCTGCAGACGGCCTTCCTCGAACAGCGCGTTCCACGCGGTGACGCCGGCGCAGGGCAGGGTGCACGCGGCCACCGGGTCGAGCGCGGTGGCGACGGCGGCGTCCTCGTGCAGCACGATTTCGTCGGCCAGGTAGCCGTCGGCCGCGGCACCGGGCGCCGCGGCGACCTTGCGCGGCGTCGGTTCACCGTCGTGCCAGTGCGGGAAGAAGGTGCCGGCGACGCGGTCGCCGACGCGCCAGCGGGTCACTTCGGCGCCGCACTCGACGACTTCGCCGGTGGCGTCCGAGCACGGGATCAGCGTCTGCCCCGGCGGCGTCGGGTAGGCGCCGCGCAGCATCGACAAGTCGCGGTAGTTCAGCGACACCGCGTGCACGCGCACGCGGATGTGTTGCGCGCCCAGGGCGCGCGGCGCCAGCTCGGCGCGTTCGAGACCGGCGATGTCCGCGCCGGGAAGGACCCGATAAGCCTGCATCGTGATTCGCTCCGTCGATCGGCGCCGCACCGCACGGCGCCCGCGGCCCCTAGCGTAGGGCCGCTGCGCGATCGGTGCAGCGCGACGCAGCCGTCGGCCTTGCCCACCCCGGGGTATGCTTGCGACTCGATGAACTCCTGCGCCATGCCGTCCCCTGCCACAGCCACCGCGCCGCCTAGCGTGTCCGATCACCGCATCGAGCACCCGAGCGGCGCGCTGTTCGCGCGCAGCTGGACACCGTGCGCGGTCGCCGCGGCGAGCCCGATCGTGCTGCTGCACGACTCGCTGGGCTGCGTCGAGCTGTGGCGTGATTTCCCGGCGCGGCTGGCCGCGGCGAGCGCACGCCGCGTGATCGCCTACGACCGGCTCGGCTTCGGCCGTTCGGCGCCGCGCGCCGGGCGCCCGCCGGCGAGCTTCATCGCCGACGAGGCCGAACTCGTGCCGTCGCTGCAGGAGCAGCTCGGTTTCGAGCGTTTCGCCGTCTTTGGCCACAGCGTGGGCGGCGGCATTGCGGTGCACTGGGCGGCGCGCCACGCCGAGGCCTGCGAGGCGCTGATCACCGAGTCGGCGCAGGCCTTCGTCGAGGCGCGCACGCGCCAGGGCATTGAAGCGGCACGCGACCAGTTCGCCGACCCGGCGCAGTTCGCGCGGCTGCAGCGCTACCACGGCGAGCGTGCGGCGTGGGTGCTCGACGCCTGGGTCGGCATCTGGCTGGCCCCGGCGTTCGCCGACTGGTCGCTGCGCGACGTGCTGCCGGCGGTGCGCTGTCCGCTGCTGGCGATTCACGGCGCGGCCGACGAGTTCGGCTCGGCGCGGCAGCCGCGTACGCTGGTCGAGCACTGCGGCGGCCCGGCGCGGATGGCGCTGCTCGACGCCACCGGTCACGTGCCGCACCGCGAGCGCACAGCCGAAGTGCTCGCGCTCGTCGTCGAGCAGCTCGCGCGCCCGGCCGCGCCTTCGCGTCAGCCGTAGCGGCGCGCGGCGACGACGCAGCCGACCACCGCCAGCGCGGTCGCCAGCATCGCCGGCTCGACGTGCTCGCCGAGCAGCGACGCGGCCAGCAGCATGCCGACGAAGGGTTGCAGCAGCTGCAGTTGGCCGACCGCGGCGATGCCGCCCAGCGCCAGGCCGCGGTACCAGAAGAAGAAGCCCACCAGCATGCTGAACATGCTGACGTAGCCCAGCCCCAGCCACGGCGCGAGCTGCGCCGGCAACGTCTGGCGGGCCATCGTCCACACCGCCAGCGGCAGCATCAGCGGCAGCGCGACAAGCAGCGCCCAGCAGATCACCTGCCAGCTGCCGAGCGCGCGCGACAGTCGCGCGCCTTCGGCGTAGCCGTAGCCGCAGACCAGGATCGCGGCCAGCATCAGCGCATCGCCGAGCCACGCCGCGCGCGCGCCCTGGTGCAACGCGAACCCGGCGACCAGCGCGGCGCCGAGCGCCGAATAGCCCCAGAACGCCGCGTGCGGGCGTTCGCCGGCGCGCAGCACCGCGAAGCTGGCGGTGCACAGCGGCAGCAGCGCGATCAGCACCAGCGCGTCGGCCGCGGTGATGTGGCGCAGCGCCATCGCGCTGAGCAGCGGAAAGCCGACGACGACGCCGGCGGCCACCGCCACCAGATGCAGCCACTGCGCGCCCCGCGGTCGCGCGCGGCCCCAGGCCAGCAGCGCCAGCGCGCCCAGACCGGCGGCCGCGCTGGCGCGCACCGTGGTCAGCGCCAGCGGCGCGAAACCCTGCACCGCGACGCGCGTCGCCGGCAGCGAACCGCTGAAAATCAGCATGCCCGCCAGCCCCAGCAGCCAGCCTCTGCGTTTGTCGTCCATGCCGCGATGGTGCCTTGCCGGGTGTTCACTGCCCAGGTACGCTTGCCGGACAATTGAACAAAACTGTACCGATGCAAGCAACCGTACAGCCGACGCGCAAGGTCGACGTCGTGATCGACGCGGTGCGCGCGCGCATTGCGTCGCGGCAGCTCGGGCAGGGCGCGCGGCTGCCGTCGATCCGCGCCTGCGCGAGCAGCATGGGGGTCTCGAAGTCGACCGTCGTCGACGCCTACGAGAGGCTCGCCGCCGACGGCGTGATCCGCGCCCGTCGCGGCTCCGGATTCTTTGTCGCGGCGCACGCGCCGCCGCTGGACCTGACCGGCATCGCGCCGCCGCGCGAGCGCGCCGTCGATCCCTTGTGGGTGTCGCGACAGGCACTCGACGGCGCCGGCGAAGCCGGCCGGCCCGGTTGCGGCTGGTTGCCCGCCGACTGGTTGCCGCAGGCCGCGCTGCGCCGGGCGCTGCGCGAGCGCGCGCGCGCGACCGACGCCGAACTGGCCGATTACGCGCCGCCGCAGGGCTCACCGGCCTTGCGCGCACTGCTCGCGCGGCGCCTGCGCGAGCGCGGGATCGACGCGCCGGCGGCGCAGATCGTGCTCGGCCAGGGCGTGACGCAGATCGTCGACCTGCTGTGCCGCATGCTGCTCGAACCCGGCGACGCCGTGCTGGTCGACGATCCGTGCTATTTCAATTTTCTCGCGCTGCTGCGCGCGCACCGGGTACGCGTCGTCGGCGTGCCGCGCGGCGCCGCCGGCCCCGACCTCGACGCGTTCGACGCCGCGTTGCGCGAGCATCGGCCGCGGCTGTATCTGACGCAATCGGCGCTGCACAACCCGACCGGCACCAGCCTGTCGCCGCCGCTCGCGCACCGCTTGCTGCAACGCGCCGAGCAGGCGCAGCTGACGATCATCGAGGACGACGTCTACGCCGACCTCGACGCCAGCGCCGGCGTGCGCCTGGCCGCGTTCGACGGCCTGCAGCGCGTGGTCTACGTCGGCGGTTTCTCGAAAACGCTCAGCGCCGCGGCGCGCTGCGGTTTCGTCGCGCTGCGCGGCGACTGGGTCGAGCCGCTGCTCGACCTGAAGGTCGCGACCAGTTTCAGCGACGATCGCAACGCCGCCGCGCTGGTCCACGGCGTGCTCGCCGACGGCGGCTGGCGCCGTCACCTCGAGCAGTTGCGCACGCGGCTGGCCGACGCCAGCGCCCAGGTGCTGCAGCGCTTGCAGCGCCTGGGCATCCAGCCGGCGCCAGCGCCGGCCGGCGGCCTGTTCGCCTGGTGCGAGCTTCCAGCCGGAGTCGATTCGGCCGAACTGGCGCGACGCGCGCTGGCGCGCGGCGTGCTGCTCGCGCCCGGCAACGTGTTCAGCATCGGCCAGCGCTGCGCCGGCTACATGCGCGTGAACGTCGCGCAATGCCTGGCGCCGACGGTCTGCGAGCGCCTCGCACGCGCGCTCGACGATTGCGTGCGCAACTAGACTCGGACCTCCGAGCGATACCCGAGGAGTTGCGATGCCGATCCGAATCGTCCGCCTGGGCACGGCGCGCGCGGCCGGCGAGGGCCTGCGCATCGGCACCGTGAGGCGGCCGCCACGCGGCGTGCCGAAGTCGCGGTTCGCAGCCGACGACTGGTACGACGTCTGGTATCCGAAACTGGCGCCGAGCGTTCCGGTGATGAAGCTGGCGCAGGCGGCGAGCAGCGATGCTCAGTGGCTGGCGTTCGCGCGCGCCTATCGGCGCGAGATGGCGGCGCCCGACGCGGCGCATTCGATCGCGCTGCTCGCGGCGTTGTCGGCGCACGCCGATTTCGCGCTCGGCTGCTACTGCGCCGACGAGACCCGCTGCCACCGCGCAATCCTGCGCGAGCTGCTGCGCGAGGCCGGCGCGGTGTTCGCGCCGGATTGACGCGAGGCGCGCGCCGCGTCAATCGGCGAGCAGCGGCGGCTCGCGCATCGCGTCGAGCTGCGCGCGCAGCTCGGCGGTGCGCTCCTGCCAGTAGCGCGAGCTGCCGAACCAGGGGAACGCGGCCGGGAACGCCGGGTCGTGCCAGCGCCGCGCGATCCACGCGCTGTAGTGCACCAGCCGCAGCGTGCGCAGCGGCTCGACGAGCAGCAGTTGGCGACGGTCGAAATCGGCGAACACGCGGTAGCCGCGCAGCAGTGCGCCGAGTTGCGCGTGCAGCTGCTCGCCTTCACCGGTCAGCAGCATCCACAGATCCTGCACCGCCGGACCGGTGCGGCTGTCGTCGAAATCGACGAAATGAGGTCCGCTGTCGGTCCACAGCACGTTGCCGACGTGGCAGTCGCCGTGCAACCGCAGCAGCGGCACGTCGCCGACGCGCGCCCACACGCGCCGGGCCTCGTCGAGCGCGCGGTCGGCGGCGTCGATCCACGCCGCGCGCGCCTCGAGCGGCAGCCAGTCGCCGGCGACGATGGCGTCGCGCGCCTCGACGCCGTAGCTGTCGACGTCGAGCGCGGGTCGCGCCTGGTAGCGCCGTGCGGCGCCGACCGCGTGGATGCGGCCCAGGTAGCGGCCCAGCCACTCCAGTGCGGCCTCGTCCTCGAGCTCGGGGCTGCGCCCGCCCTGCCGCGGAAACACCGCGTAGCGGTGGCCGGGCAGCGCGTCGCTGCGGTGCAGCGTCGCGCCGCCGATCGCCCACGGCGCCACCGCGGGGATTTCCTGCGCGACCAGTTCGGCGCAGAAATCGTGTTCCTCGACGATCGCCGCGTCCGACCAGCGCGCGGGGCGGTAGAACTTCGCCACGCACTGGCTGCCGTCGTCGAGGCCGACGAGGTAGACGCGGTTCTCGAAGCTGTTGAGCTGCAGCAGCCGGCCGTCGCTGCGCAGGCCGATCGCGTCGACCGCGTCGAGCACGCGCTCGGGCGTGAGGTCGGCGTAGGGCGCCTCGGCCGGCGTCATCCGGCGTCGACCACTTCGGCCGCGCTGCGGAACGCCTCGACCGCGCACGGCACGCCGCAATACACCGCGGCGTGCAGCAGCACTTCCTGGATTTCCTCGACACTGGCGCCGTTGCGCAGCGCGCCGCGAACGTGGCCCTTGAGCTCGTGCTGCCGGCCCAGGGCGGCCAGCATCGCGATCGTGACCAGGCTGCGCGTCTTCAGCTCCAGCCCCGGGCGCTGCCAGACGTCGCCCCAGGCGTTGCGCGAGATGTGCTGCTGGATCGGTTCGGTGAACGGCGTGGTCGAGGCCAGCGCGCGCTCGACGAAGTCGTCGCCCATCACCTGCCGGCGCGTGGCCAGGCCGCGTTCGTATTGTTCGTCCTTCATCGCCTGCTCCGTCGTCGTCGCGTCAGCCCAGTTGCGCGCGGATGCGCTCGGCCACCGCCTGCAGCTGCGCGGTGTCGGCCATTTCGCGCGCGTGCAGCCGCAGCTCGACGCCGCTCCAGCGCGGAATCAGGTGGAAGTGCACGTGCGCGACGGTCTGCCCGGCGGCGGCGCCATTGAACTGGCCGACGAACAGCCCGTCGGGCTGCATCGCCGCGCGCACGGCACGCGCGAGTTTCTGCGTCAGTTGCATCGCGCCGAGCAGCGCGGCTTCAGGCAGTTCGTACAGCTCGGCGGCCGGCGCCTTCGGGATGACCAGCACGTGGCCTTCGGCCTGCGGCATGATGTCCATGATGGCGACGGCCTGGTCGTTCTCGTCGAGCTTGATGCACGGCAGTTCGCCGCGCAGGATGCGGGCAAAGGGGTTGTTCGGGTCGTAGCTCATCGGGGCCTCCTGCGGTGGAGTGCCCATCGTAGCGGGGCTGTGCCGCGCTAGGCGTCGTCGTCGCGGCGGTAGCGGGCCAGGTCGATCGCGTGGACCAGCCGGTGCTGCGCGACGCCGCTTGCGTCGCGCGTCACGGTGATGTCGAGCAGCACGGCGAACACCGATCCGTCGCGACGCATGTGCTCGCTTTCGACGATCAGATGATCGACCTCGTCGAGGCGCCGGGCGATCGATCGCGCCTGCGCCTGGCGGTACGGCGGGTAGACGTCGAACACCGAACGTCCGACCAATTCGTCGCGCAGCCAGCCGCGCTCGCGCGCGTAAGTCGGGTTGACGTCGAGGAAGCGGTCGGTCTGCGCGTCCGAAATCGACTTGCCGTAGCCGGCGAGCTCGAACGATTTGGTCGCCAGCATCATCCGCGCCTCGGCCTGCCGGCGCTGCGTGACGTCGCGCGCGATGGCGAAGGTGCCGCGAACGCGGCCCTGGGCGTCGTGCAGCGGGCCGCGCACGGTATGGAGGACGCGCTCGCCGTCGACGGTGGCGACGAATTCGTCGTCGGTGCGCAAGGCGTCGGCGGCCGCCGACGCGCGTGCGCGCTCGGCGGCCTGCACCGGGGGGAAGAACGCACCGTCGTTGCGACCGAGGGCCAGGCCCGTCGGCTGGCCGAGGATGCGCTCGGCTTCGCGGCTGAGCAGCAGGTAGCGGCCGTCGAGGTCCATCGCGAAAATCGCGTCGCTGCTGGTGTCGACGATTTCGTGCAGCATCGCCTCGGCTTCGCGACGGGCGTCGACCGCCGCGGTCCACGCCAGCCGGCTGCGGCGTTGCTGGGTCCATGCGCGGCTGAGCGCGACGAAGATGAAGGTCGCGCTGATCGCGACGAACAGCAGGCCGAGCCCGGCGTCGGCCAGCTCGCGGTCCGCGGCATGCGCCAGCCGCAATTGCACCAGGTGCGCGGCGCCGAGCACCCAGGCGCTGGCGACGAGCACGTAGACGATGGTCAGCACATGCGGCGGCCAGCGCAAGGCGTGCCCGCGCATCCAGCTCATTGTGTTCGTCCCGCGCATGCCCATCACTCGCCTTCGCTCAGGTTCGATCGTGATCATTGTTCGGGGTCGCAGCGAGGCGGGCGCTGAGTTGCCGCATTTGCGCAGCGCACATTTCGTAAATAAAACGGGCGGATGTAACTGGCGCCGCAAGTCGCAGAAAGGTTCCGGTAAGGTCACGAAACCGAAGGATTCAGTTACCATGTTCCCAAATATCTCAGCGTGGCGCGACGAGCGCCAGCTGACGAAGCGGGGACACCGACGATGCCGATGCAGCAGCGACCAACACAGCCCACGGCCTGCGCAGCCGCGGCTTCGTCGACGGACTGGTCGTGGCTGGTCGCCGAGGCGCTGAAGCAAGCTGTTGATGCTGCAGCCGACGAGACAACGCTGTTCCACTGCGCTTTCCCGCTGGGCGAGGCGATCGGCGAAGTGTTCAGGCGGCGTGCCGCGAGTGGAAAGCGGCCGCTGGGATTGGTCGACCTGGTCGGCGAGCTCGCGCTAGACGGCGGCGCCGAAATCACGGCGCAGGCGCGGCGGGCGCTGCTTGCCGGGCTGTGCTGGAACCTCGAGGAAGCGGTCGGCGTCGGCAGCCGGCTGACGCGTGAGCTCGGCGGGCTGCCCGAGACGGACCCGCTGGACGCCGCGCGCGAACGTGCGCAAGCCATCGCCGGCGAATTGCGCCGACGTCAGCGCTGACGCGTGCCCGTGATTCAGTCCGTGGCGGTTTCCGCGGCGCGCCGGCGCGCCAGATGTTCGTAGACCAGGCGGTTGCGCCTGGCGGTTTCGGCCATCGCGCTCAGCACTTCGTCCTGCTGCTCGACGGTGAGTTCGGCAAACCCGCGCAGCAGGTCGATTTGCCGCGCGCTCAGCATCTGGTCGGGCTCGGGCAGTCCGTCAAGCCAGAACGCCGGCAGCTGCAGGCGGAGCTCGACATGGCGCGCGAAGGCCTCACCGATGCGCTTGCTGCCGTTGAGGCAGCGTGAGACGTAGCCTGGTTGCCGCTGCAGACGCGCGGCCAGCGCCGAGCGTCCGCCGCGCCCAGGGTGGCGCTCGGTCAAGATCTGCTCAAGTCGCATGCGCCTACGCGCGTAAATGTCCATTACAAAGTGCAAGCATAACCGGTTGGAGCGAACTGGATCAAGTGTTCATACGCACCATGGAGTGCAATGGTTATTCCACCGGTGAAGTTGGTGCCAACCGGTACCATTTGCTCACGAACCGAAAACTACGCAGTTGGATACGCAAGTCATGACGGAAAGTGAACAGGGAACGCCGCGCAGCCTGCTTGACGCGCTGCTTGAACGCGCCTGTGCCGTGCTGCAATGCGACCCGGTCGAACTGCGTGCGAGCCGCACTCCGGAAGGTCTGGTCGAGTTGCGCGTCGCGCGCGCATTCGCCGAGCGCGGCCCGTTGAGCACGACGCTGGTCGGCACCGTCGAGCAGATCGACGAATGGCTGCAGCGCAAGGCCGCCGAGTACGGCGACGGCGCGTGAACCCGCTGCGCGCCGCCGGCGTCGGCGGCGGCAAGCGCGGTCGGGCCATGCGCGATCGCGCGCATCGTCCTAAAGTAGGCATTGGTTTTGAACCATTCAGTAACTTTTGCCTGCAAGGACCCGACGATGCATTACAGACCATTGGGAAAGACCGGCTTGTACGTCTCCGAGCTGTGCCTGGGGACGATGACCTTCGGCGGCCGCGGCGCGGTATGGAGCCAGATCGGCCATTTGCAGCAGCCCGAGGTCGACGCGCTGGTGGCGCGCGCGCTGGCCGCCGGCGTCAACTTCATCGATACCGCCGATGTCTATTCGGAAGGCCTGGCTGAACAACTGCTCGGCCAGGCTCTGAAGAACCTCGGCGTGCGGCGCGACGACGTCGTCATCGCGACCAAGGGCTTCGGCGACACCGGCAGCGGCGCCAACGCTCGCGGGCTGTCGCGCTACCACTTGCGCCACGCGCTGCAGCACAGTCTGCGCCGCTTGCAGCTCGACCACGTCGACCTGTACCAGGTGCACGGCTTCGATCCGGCCACGCCGATCGAGCAGACCGTGCGCGCGCTCGACGAACTGGTGCGCGACGGCCTCGTGCGCTACGTCGGCGTGTCGAACTGGGCGGCCTGGCAGATCGTGCGCGCGCTGGGCATCGCCGAACGGCTCGGGCTCGAGAGCTTCGCCTCCCTGCAGGCCTACTACACCCTGGCCGGTCGCGACGTCGAGCGCGAGATCGTGCCGATGCTGCGCAGCGAGGGCCTGGGGCTGCTGGTGTGGAGCCCGCTGGCCGGTGGCTTCCTCAGCGGCAAGTACGACGGCGGCGGTGCGCACGACGGGGCGCGACGCGCCACTTTCGATTTCCCGCCGCTGCAGCGCGAGCGCGCGCAGGCCTGCGTCGACGCGCTGCGGCCGATCGCGCAGGCGCGCGGCGTGTCGCCGGCTCGAATCGCGCTGGCGTGGCTGCTGCACCAGCCCGCGGTCAGCAGCGTGATCATCGGCGCCAAGCGCATCGAGCAGCTCGACGACAACCTCGCCGCCAGCGGCGTTCGCCTCGACGCGGCCGAGCTCGAAGCGCTCGACCGCGTCAGCGCGCTGCCGTCGGAATACCCCGGCTGGATGATCGAGCGACAGGGCGCGGTGCGGCGCGGACAAATGGCCGCGGCACCCGAATTAACGAGAAAATAGGTAGATAGAACAAAAACAACTCGTTTGATTGTTTTGTTGGCGGTCCTGACAATGCGTCCATGGACCGCCTCGAATACACCCCCTATGTACGCCGGATGCCGCTGCTCGCGGACTTCGGCGCCTTCCTCCCCGGCGTCGCGCTGTGCATGGCGATCACCGCCGCGTCCAGCCTGCTGCAAGGCGTCGAAGTGCGACTGTGGGGGCGCGCGTGGATCGAGGCTCTGGTCATCGCGATCCTGCTCGGCACCGCGCTGCGCAGCAGCTGGCAGCCCGGCGCGCGCTGGACTCCGGGCATCCACTTCAGCGCGAAGACACTGCTCGAGATCGCCATCGTGCTGCTCGGCGCCGGGGTCAGCGCCGGCATGATCCGCCGCGCCGGTGTCGGGCTGCTTGCCGGCATCGTCGTCGTCGTGTTCGCCGCGATCGCGCTGAGCTACGCGCTGGGGCGCGCATTCGGGCTGCCGCGGCGCATGGCGACGCTGATCGCCTGCGGCAATTCGATCTGCGGCAACTCGGCGATCGCCGCGGTGGCGCCGGTGATCGGCGCGCCGTTGCGCACCGCCATTTGGCCCGCGCCGGTGATCTTGCTGGCCAGCACAACCTCTGCCCGCCGTTTGCTGCGCGCGAACCATCGGCCGAGAATTTCCTCGCTTCGACCGACGGTTTCGGCGCTGACCGGGTTGACCGGATACATTTCCGCCGTGTCGATGAAGTTGATGCCCGCGTCGAGCGCCATCTCGATCTGGGACTGCGCGTCAGCCTCGGACGTCTGGTTGCCGTAGGTCATGGTGCCAAGGCAGAGGTGCGATACCGACAGGTCGGTGCGGCCAAGCGGGATCTTTTTCATCGATTGGTCATCCTTGTCGTCGGGTGTGTAAGCGGGCCAAAACCCTGCGGGGCCCGGGTGAACCTGACCTGTGGCAAAGCGGGATGCAAGGGTCAGATGGGCGGATCTGACACGGGCTGCATTGAGAACATAATGCGAACAAGTTAGCGTTTCGTTATGACGACTCATGTAATCACCAGACGTGGCGACCGGTTGCGCCCTGCCCTTTCGGTGCTGGGCGAGGTGGTTCTGGAACGCGCACGGGTACATGAGGGCTGCGGTGCGGCGCGGCGGACTTTGGCGATGATGGTGGCGGCGGCGTTGGAGGGGCCGGTGCTGTGGATTCAACCCGGCTGGGTGCCGGAGCGGCTGTATATGCCGGGTGTGCGGCAGTTCATGCAGCCCGGGCGGTTGGTTTTTGTGACAGCACGGCGGGCCGAGGATCTGCTGTGGTCGATGGAAGAGGCGCTGCGGTCGGGCGCGGTGCCACTGGTGGTGGCGGACCTGCCCGGCACGCCGGGGCTGACGCCGGTGCGCCGCCTGCATCTGGCGGCGCAAACCGGCGCGCAGGAAGGGCAATGCGCGCCCGTGGGGCTGCTATTGACGCCAGGCGACGGCGGCGCGCAGGGCGTGGAAAGCCGCTGGCATATGGCACCGCGCCATGCGCCCGGGCTGGAACGCTGGCAATTAGAGCGGCGGCGCGCGCGCATGCTGCCGCCAAAGAGCTGGCTGGTGGAACATGGGTGCGACGGAAGCTGGCGGATCACAGGCGGCGGCGCGCCTTAAGGGGATCTTCACCGGAATCGGGTGATGTGGCGGTGAACATGCAAAGGGCACGGAAGGCGTAACAGAAAGGTCAAGTGGCGATGTATTTCCTGCCTGCCCGGACCGCGACGCGGTCGCGGTCGCGGTCGCGTGGTGATCGCACCGTCAGCGGGCCGATCACAACCCGGTCACGAATGCGTCAGGATCGCGTCAGGCCGCCTCAGCAAGACAGGCGCTGGCGCAAAGGTCGCGCCGCAACCCGCTTATGAGGAAATATTATGCGTTCAAAGAAATTTTCCGGCCCCCTGACCCTATCCGCCCTCGTCCTAGCCGTCACGACCGTCACGGCGGGCATGGTGCAGGCCTCGGCGATCCGTTATGCGCTGGAGCCGCAGCAATCGAACGTGGGCTTTCAGGCGTCCTTCGGCGGCGGCGGCCTGACCGGGGCGATGCCGGTCAAAAGCGCCAATGTGACGCTTGATTTCGCCTCGCTTGCCAACTGCACGATCAATGTGGTGCTGGATGTGACCAATGCGACGGCAAATTTCCCGTTTGCAACCATGGTGATGAAAAGCTCTGACGTGCTGGATGCCGCGCGGTATCAGACGATCAGCTTCACCTCGACCGCGGTGCGGTCAAGCGGCGATGGTGCCGAGGTGGACGGGATGATCACGCTGCACGGCGTGACGCGGCCGATCACACTGTCGGCGCAGCTATATCGGCAAACTGCGGTGAAGCCCGGCGACTTGAGCAAGATCGAGGTTCTGCTGACTGGCACCGTGAAGCGCAGCCAGTTCGGGGCGGACGGATGGGGAATGCTGGTAGGCGATGCGGTGCACCTCCATATCCTTGCGGCGCTGTCAAAGGCCGGGTGAACGGTGATCGCCC
>MLJW01000199.1_pt1 | contig 49140 bp, 51 predicted proteins | sample 888231 | NCBI WGS metagenome assembly MLJW01 (sample SAMN05788063, study PRJNA343431) | mine drainage metagenome | isolation source: sample collected from the inflow into an acid mine drainage treatment plant... | place: Germany: Lusatia, lignite mining district
CAACCGCCCAATGAATTGACCGGTTGTATCGTCCCTCGCCGGGCGGCGGCATCCGCCGCCTTGGCCGCTCGCTCAATGCTCGCTGGATACCGGCCAACGAGTCACTTCAATGGTTGGCCGGTATCAGCAGGCCGTGGCGGTTGCCGGTGCGGATCAGATCGGCGAAAGGCATGCTGTCGAAGGCGGCGGGATTGGCCGAGGTTTCCGCCAGAACGCGTTTCAGCATCTTGTGGGAGAGTTCGTAGGTGAATGCGAGGCGCTGGATCAGGCCATCGCGGATCTGGTCGTCGCTTTCGTCACGGCGATAGCGTTCCAGGCCTTCACGCAGGCGGGTGACGGCGTTTTGCAGCGGAACAAGGATCAGGGGCGTGTTGGGGTCATGGCGGGGTCGGTGTCGCCGTTCAGTGTAGGCCGTTGCCCTCCGGCGCGGAAGCGTCTTGACGGCGGTCAGGGGCCGGCGCGGCGATGCACCCAGCGGCCGAAGCGGGCGAAATCGCGCGGCGGGGCGCCGGCGCGGATGGCGGCGGCCAGGGCGTCGGGCTGCTCCACCAGCAGGCCGCCGGCCACCTCGACGCCATAGGCGAACAGGCGCGGCGTCAGCGGGGTGGCGGCGCCGATCAGGGCCACGCGGGCGCCCTGGGCCAGGCGCAGCACGCGCGGCAAGGTGCGGTTGATCAGGGTGGAGGAGGTGACCACGGCCACGGCGCAGCCCGGCAGCAGGCTGTCCATGGCGATGGTGGGATATTCGCCATGGCGCGGCGCCGCCTCGATCACCAGCGGCGTCGGGAAGATTTCCGACAGGCCGGGAAAGGCGCCGATCACCACCACCCGGCCGGCTTGCCCGGCCAGGGCGCGGGCGCCGTTGTCGAGGCGCAGATCGGGGGCGGGGCGGTTGTAATGGGCGTTGATGGCGGCGATGCCCAGGGCCATTTCCAGCGGATCCCACGAGCGCGACAATCCCGCCAGCTGGCCGAGGCTCATGCGTTCGGCCCGGCGCAGGCGCCCGTGCGGGTCTTTCGGTCCGCCCGGCAGATAGGCCAGGCCGGTGCCGTGCGGGCCTTGCACCATCAGCCAGCGCGGTCCGCAGGCCACGCGCCACACCTCGTCGTCGGCCACGCCCAGGGCCAGATCGCGGTAGAGGCGGTCCGGCCCCCACCATTGCCACAGGGCGGCGGCATCGGGGGGCAGCAGGGCGGCGCCGGCGCCGGCGAAGGCCTGCCATTTCTCCACGCAGGGGCTGCCGATGGAGGTCAGCACCGGCATGCCGCGGGTGATGCCGTCGGACATTGCCGCCGTCATGGCCGAGGCGGCCTTGCGGAAGGCGGAAAAGCGGCCGATCACCACCAGATCGGCCTCGTCGCGCATGGCGCCGCGCAGGCTGCCCACCGCCGCCGCCATGGCGCGGCTGTCGCCCCGGGGCACGGTCATCACCCGGCCGCTGGCCAGATCGGTCAGCTCCACCGGCTCGGGCCCGTCCTGGCCCAGATCGGCCTGGGGATGATTGCGCTGCACATAGCCGGCCACCTGAAAGCCGCGCTGGCGGATCTCGTGGGCGAAGGCGGTCAGCAGGTCATCGACGGCGGCCTCCGGCTGATGCACCACGGCGCCGGGGCGGATCCACGGCGCCTGGGCCGGTTCCAGCAGGGGCGGCGCCTTGGCCGGAGTGGTGGACAGCGCCCCCAGGGCGCGGGGCGACGGGGGTGGGGTGCGGATCATGGCGTTTCTCCCTGCCGTCAGCGCCGGTCCACCGGCAGATAGCGCCCGGCCACGAAGCGCAGGCCCCGTTCCAGCGCCGCCGTGGCGTTGCCGCCGGCCGGGGGGCGCTGCACCAGGGTCAGCCAGTGGCCGTAGCTGATGGCGGCCAGATGGCGGCGCAGATCGGCATGGTCCACCCGGCCGCCGCTGCCGGCCTCGGCGCCGCCGGGTTCGTCCACATGCACATGGTCCAGGCGCCCGCGCAGGGCGGCGAAGGTGGCGTGGCCCATTTCGCCGCCGGCGGCCAGGCCGGCCGCCGACAGATGCAGGCCGAAGGCCGGATGATCGAGGGCGTTGGCCAGCAGATAGCAATCGTGGGCGCTGGGGCCGCCGGGGCCGGCCGGGGCCAGACAGAGAAGGGTGCCGTGCGCCTCGATGGCGGCCAGCAGCTCTTCAAGAAAAGCGCGGCAGCGCCGCCAGCTTTCGGCCCCGGCCAGCAGCGGCGCCCCGGCGTGGACGGGCCAGCGGAAGATCAGGGTTTTGCCGCCGATGTCACGGCACAGCGCCGACAGCCGGGTCAGCCGGGTCAGGGCCCGCCGCCGCGCCGCCGTGCCGGCCAGCGGATCGCCGCCCGCCGCTCCGGCCCCGTCATGCAGGCCGACGATGGTCAGCCCCGCCGCCCCGGCCCGGCGCCGCCAGCGATCCGCCCCGGCGGCATCGAGGCCGGGGGCCGCCAGTTCCAGGCCCTCCACCCCCAGGGCGGGCAGGCGCGGCAGCAGGGCGGCGGCATCGGCGGCGGGCAGGGCCAGGGTGGAAACGGCAAGGCGCATGGGGCTTTAATCCTTGAAATCCGCGGCGGTCATCAGGCGGCGGCTGTCGCCGTCGGCGGCAGGGGATGGCGCGGCGGCGCGGCGGCGGGCCCGCTCCACCCAGGCCAGACCGCCCAGGGCCAGGGCCAGGCTGACCTCGTTCAGCAGGTCGCCGATCTCGTGCCCGGCATCGACGATGACGGGCTGGATGCCCGCCGCCATCAGCCGCCGGATCGACGAGGCGCCGATGGAGGCGGCATAAACGGCGGCGCAGTCCTGCACGAAATCCAGCTTGGCCAGCACCTTGTCCTGGGTGCCGCCGGCCAGGCCCCGGCGGCCCTGTTCGCCCACCTGTTCGGCCTTGACGAACTGGCCCACCCCCACCAGATCGGCCCGGCCCGGCTGCACGTCGAACAGCACCAGGCTGTCGGCGCTGCCGAAATGCAGGTCCACATGCTGGCGGTCGGTGGAGGCGAAGGCGATCCTCAGCATGGGGCGTCTCTCCGGTAGCGCGAGCGGTAGGGGGCGATTTCGCGGTACTGGCCCAGCATCAGGTTGGCCAGTTCGAACAGCAGGCGGCGGCTGCCGTCGTAGCCCACCGAGGCCAGCGACGGGGCGCCATAAACGTCGGTCACCGGGAAGCCGGCGCGCAGCAATGGCAGGCCCAGGCGCGCCGCCACCGGGGCGCCGTGGCTGTTGGCGATGATCAGCTCGGCGTGGCGGTCGCGGGCCAGCCGTTCCAGATCCTCGAAATCGCCCACCAGCACCTCGTCCAGCTCCAGCCCGGCCAGGGCCGGCCCGCGCGCCGAGGCCACGGCGGCCACCACCTCCATGCCCATGCCGCTTAGAAAGACGGTCAGGGCGGCCAGCAGATCGGGATCGGCGGCCAGCGCCACGCGGGTGCCGCCCAGCTGGAACTGGCAGTCGACCATGGCGTCCAGCAGACGGTCGCGGGCGCGGCACAGGCGGGGCGGCACCGGCCGCCCGGCGATGGCCGCCAGGGTGTGGGTGAAGGAATCGCAGGCGGCGAGGTCCGACAGCCCGGCGAAAGAATGGGTGGGCAGGCCGGTGCGCTCGGCCAGGCGCCGGGCGGCGCGCTCGAGCGACGGCCCGATCACCAGGGTGGCGGCGGATTGGGCCAGGGCGGCGATGGCCGGGCGCGGCGTGCCGCCGTAGGTCAGGGTGGAAAAACCGGCCTCGATCAGATGGCCGTCGAGGGAATCGCCGAGATCGGGCAGCACCACGGCCTCGAGACCGAAAGCCTCGATCCAGGCGCGCAGGACGTCGATATCGCCGGGGCACAGCATGGAGGAGGCCAGCAGATTGACCTGGCGCGGCCGCCGCCGCGCCGCCGGAACGGCGGGGCCCAGATGGTCGAGGATGGCCTCCACCGCCAGGGCGTAACCGCTTTCCAGGCAGCCCTGGGTGTCGGTGGCGGAAACCGGCACCACCGCCATGGCGGCCAGGCCGGGATGGGCGGCGCGGAAGGCGGCGATGGTGCGGGGAATGTCGGCGCCCTGGGTTTCCGCCAGACCGGTGGCCACCAGCCCCACCACCTCGGGCTGATCGCGGGCGGCCAGGGTGGCCAGGGCCTCCACCACCGACTCATCGGCGCCGAGAATGGTGGTGACCTGATCCATGGCCGTGGTCTGCAGGGCGATGGGTTCGCGGAAATGGCGCATGAAGAACAGTTTGTTGAAGGCGGCGCAGCCGCGCGCGCCATGTTCCAGCGGCATGCAGCGCGCCAGGCCGAGAAAGGCCAGGGCGGCGCCCACCGGCTGGCTGACCTTCAAGGGGTTGACCGCCAGGGCCTTGGCGGGGGCCAGGATCGCCGCCATGATCAGGCCGCCCGCGCCGCCGCCGCCCAGGGCGGCGGGGCCGCCACCTGGCGCCACACCGGGCTGGCCAGGGCGCGGTCGAGGTTGCGGGCCAGCTCGATCATGCCGGCATAGCCGGCATAGCCGACGGCGCGCACATGGTCGATATCGAGGAAGGGCAGGCGGGATTTCAGGGTGGGATAGATGTAGCGGTCGCCGGCGATGAGAATGTCGGCGCCGGTGTCGGCGAAGATGCGCAGCAGCGCCCTCTGGTCGTTGTCCTCGATCATGCGGGCGCCCGTGCCCATCAGGGCCCGGATGCGGGCCTTGTCCTCCTCGGTGGATTTTTCCGTGCCGGTGGCCACCACCTCCAGCCCCAGATCCTGCATGGCCGAAACGATGGACCAGGATTTGTAGCCGCCGGTGAAGATCAGCGCCCGCTTGCCGGCCAGCCGGGGCCGCAAGGGGGCCAGGGCGGCGGCCACCCGGGCCTCCTCGCGCGCCACCAGCGCCTCGGTGCGGGCGGCAAGACCGGCATCGCCCAGCAGGCGGGAGAAATCGCTTAAGCTGCGCGAGGTGTCGGCCAGGCCATAGAAGCTGCCCTCGAAATAAGGCGTGCCCCAGTCTTCCCGCAGCTGGCGCGCCACATGGATCATGGCCTTGGAGCAGACCACCATGTTGGCCTCGGCCCGGTGCATGGTGCGGACCTCGTGAAAGCGGGAATCGCCGGAAAAGGTGCAGAGCAGGCGCAGGCCCAGTTCGTCGAACAGCGGCGCCATGTTCCAGAACTCGCCGCCGACATTCCATTCCCCGATCAGGTTGACATCGTGCCGGGTCAGGCCGGGGCGCTCGCTGCCGGGCGGCGGCGGCGCCGGCTCGGCGGTGCCGATGACATGGCGGTAGATCACATCGCCGGCGATGCGGTTGCCGAGATTCTTGTTGCCGTAGAAGCCGGCGCAGTCCACCGGGATCACCGGGCGGCCCAGCCGGGCCGCCGCCGCCTTGCACACCGCCTCCACATCGTCGCCGTGCAGGGCCGGCACGCAGGTGACGTAAACGAACACCGCCGCCGGATCATACTGTTCCACCGCCTGGCCGATGGCGGCCAGCAGGCGCTTTTCCCCCTGGCCCATGATGACGTCGAGGTCGTTGAGATCGGTGGTCATGCCGATGCGGTAAAGCTCGGCCCCCGAGGAGCGGGTGCCGCGATTGTCCCACGAGGAGCCGGCGCAGCCGATGGGGCCATGCACGATATGGGCGGCGTCGGCGATGGGCAGCAGGGCGTTGCGGGCGCCGTCGAAACAGCAGCCGCCCTGGGTGGCGCCGGGCTGCGGCCGGGCGCAGCCCGATTTGCCCTTGGCGTTGTGGGCGCAGGCGGGTTCGCTTTTCAGGGCGGCGATCTGGTCCGTGCTTCGCATGGGGCCCTCCATCGGGGTGGATCGCTTCGGGAGCGGATCCTGCTTAGCAAGGATGGGGCCAAACGCGGCGGCGCGGAAACCGCCATGCGGAGGGGCTTTTTTGTACGAAATTGTACAAATGGCAAAAAATATGTACGAATATGTAGTAAACAAGGGATATTGAAATTAAAAATAATGGCGTTTCCGCCTGTATGCAGGGTTGTTCATGGTGTTGCATCAGCTTGTTTTGAATCCTACACTGTGTCGTATTTTGAACATTATTATTTTTGTATTGACATGTTTGGTTTTGCTGCGCTTTCCTGAGGGCGGTTTTTTCGTCTGTGACGGGGGCCGCGATCCACGCGGGCGCCCTCCAAGGAGACGGTGTGGGCATGCGCATGGACTACACCTTCACCATCGATCTCGATGATTTCGTCGAGGATTTCACCCACTGCTTCACCGGCGAGTGCCGGGTGAACGTGCTGCCCATTCTGTTCCAGATCAGCCAGGTGCTGACCGAGAGCGAGAATCTGGCGGCGGCGCTGCCGCTGCTGCTGCGGGTGATGCAGCAGCAGATGAAGATTTCGCGCGGCATGGTAAGCCTGTACGACAGCCGTTCGGCCACCATCACCGTGCATGAGAGCTTCGGCCTGAGCGAGGAGCAGAAGGGGCGCGGCATCTATTCCCTGGGCGAGGGCATTACCGGCAAGGTGGTGGAAACCGGCAAGGCCATCATCGTGCCGCATCTGAAGGACAGCCCCACCTTCCTCAACCGCACCCTGGTGCATGGCGATGGCTCCGCCCTCAACGCCTCGTTCTTCTGCGTGCCCATCAGCCATGGCCGCAAGGTGCTGGGCACCATCGGCGCCGAGCGGGTCTATCTCAACCGCCGCCTGTTGAAGCAGGATGTGGAACTGATGGCCACCATCGCCTCGATGATCGCCCCGGCGGTGGAGCTCTACCTGCTGGAACAGGGCGAGAAGCTGCGGCTGGAAATGGAGAACCGCCGCCTGCAGTCGGCGCTGAAGGAGCGCTTCAAACCCTCCAACATCATCGGCAATTCCAAGCCCATGCAGGAGGTGTACGAGCTGATCCGCAAGGTGGCCGCCACCAAGGCCACGGTGCTGATCCTGGGGGAAAGCGGTGTCGGCAAGGAGCGGGTGGCCAACGCCATCCACTACAACAGCCCCCTGGCCGAGGGGCCGTTCGTCACCTTCAACTGCGCCGCCCTGCCGGAAAGCATCGTGGAAAGCGAGCTGTTCGGCCATGAGAAGGGCTCGTTCACCGGGGCGGCGGCCCTGCGCAAGGGCCGCTTCGAGATGGCCGACGGCGGCACCCTGTTCCTCGACGAGGTGGGCGAGCTCAGCCTGCCGGTGCAGGCCAAGCTGCTGCGGGTGCTGCAGGAGCGCGCCTTCGAGCGGGTGGGCGGCACGCGTCCGGTGCGGGTGGATCTGCGCATCATCGCCGCCACCAACCGCAATCTGGCCGAGATGGTGGAACAGGGCGGCTTCCGCGAGGATCTCTACTACCGCCTCAACGTCTTTCCCATGACCATTCCGCCGCTGCGCGACCGTGGCAGCGATATCATCCTGCTGGCCGATCATTTCGTCACCGCCTATGCCGCCGAGTTGGGCAAGGAGGTGGTGCGCATCTCCACCCCGGCGCTGAACATGCTGATGGCCTATCACTGGCCGGGCAATGTGCGCGAGCTGGAAAACGTCGTCGAGCGGGCGGTGATCCTGTCGGAGGACGGGGTGATCCATGGCTACAGCCTGCCGCCCAGCCTGCAAACCCCCGAGGAAAGCGGCACCGCCTTCGGCTGTGGCCTCGAGGCCAAGGTGCAGGCGGTGGAATATGAAATGATCGTCGAGGCCCTGAAGACCCATCGCGGCAACACCACCAGGGCGGCCGAGGACCTGGGGCTGACCCGGCGCACCCTGGGCCTGCGCATGGAAAAATACGGCCTGACCTATAGAAGCTACCGCAAGGGATGATCGCCATGGACCAGCACACCGTTGCCCAGCGCAGCCATCTGATTCTCGCCGATATCGCCATGGCCGCCGCCATCCGCACCTATGATCCCGGCTTCGATCTGGCCGCCTGCCTGCAAGGCTACGGCCCCGGCGCGGTGCGCGACCGCTGGCTCGACGCCCATACCGCCGATCAGGGGCTGTGCCGCCGCGTGACCACCCTGGCCAATGCCGGGGTTCAGTCGCTGCAAAGCCATTCCGCCGCGCAGCTGATCGATATCGCGCAAAGCTACGGCCTGCCGCTGTCGGCGGCGGCGGCGGGCGAGATCGCCGATCATTTCACCCGCCGCCGCGAGGCCGTGCTCACCTACCGGCGCTGATCACAGCGGCGTGATGCCGTACTCCTGGTAGACCGCCTCCCGGGCGGCGCGGAATTCCGGCATGGTGAAGCTGTAGCCGGCGGCGCGGATGCGCTCCCAGCTGGCCTCGTCGTCGTCGCTGCCGTCGTTCATGCTGTGGCGGAAGGCGTCGTCGGCGCGCATGCGCCGGATATAGTCGATGGCGGATTGAACGGACATGGAACGGTCTCCTGCGGGGTGGGGGGATCAATCGGGGGCGTGGGCGCCGTCGGACATGTCCACCAGTTCGATGCGGTGGCCGTCGGGGTCCAGGGCGAAGGCGACGATGCCGCTGCCGTGGCGCTGGGCGCGCGGCGGCCGCGGCAGCGTGACCCCCGCCGCCGCCAGGCGGTCGCACAGCCGGGTGATGCCGCTGACGGCGATGGCCAGATGGCCGAAGGATTCGCCCGGCGCGTAAGGGGTGTCGCGGTTCCAGTTGAACACCAGTTCCAGGGTCATGGCCCCGAAACCGCCGCCATAGCCGAGATAGACCTGGCTGAACTGGTTCTTCTTGTGCTCGCGCCGCTCCAGCAGGGTCATGCCCAGCAGATCCACGTAGAAGGCCAGCGATCGCTCCAGATCGGCCACCCGCAGCATGGCGTGCAGCAGCCGGAACCCGGCGCTGTCGGGCGCCGGGGCGGAGGGGGCGGCGGTCTTGTCGGCGAAGATCCGGGCCAGGGCGGCCTCGATCTCCTGTCCGGCCTGGAGATCGCTGGCGGCGATGCCGGCCCCGGCCAGCATCTCCTGCGGGGCGGGGCCGATTTTGGCCACCAGCAGCATCGGGCAGTCGGCCAGCATGCGGCGGATGGTGTCGCGCGGGTTTTCCTCATTGCGGGCATGGACGGCCAGACGGCGCTCCTCCAGCAGATCCGCTCCGGCCGGGGTGACGTCGTAGATCAGAAAACGGTCGGCCTGGCCGAAATGCTGATCGATGCGCGCGCCGTCGCGGCTGGCGACGGCGATGCGAAGGCGGGGCACGGGCTGGTCCATGGGCGCTCCTGGCGTAACCGGGATGATGCCTTTTCCTGGCAACCGGCGTGCCAGCCGCCAGGACGGCCTTTTTCCGTTCCGGGGCGGACGCGGCGGAACGAATCCCCGAAAAAACGCACCGATCGGTACGGCTGCCGCCGGGCCGGCGTCAGCCGGTGGGGCGGAGGTTTTTCCAGGATTTCCGCGGTGTTTTCCCGGAGTGTCCGGGTTGGCACGCTTTCTGCGATAGGGGGGAGACCGGCTTTTGCGTCTAAACAGCCCCGGATGCACCGCTCCGGACTTCAAGGAGACACTGCGATGCCCATGGTACTGCTTCAATGCGACAAGGACATTCCCGAGCGCGAAAAACACATCTACCTCAAGGTGGATGGCGAGGATTCCCGCGACTACCTGCCGGTGGCCAACGCCTCGACCATTCCCGGCACCCTGTCCGAACGCGGCTGCGCCTTCTGCGGCGCCAAGCTGGTGATCGGCGGCGTGCTGAAGGACACCATCCAGATGATCCACGGCCCCATCGGCTGCGCCTACGACACCTGGCACACCAAGCGTTATCCCAGCGACAACGGTCATTTCCAGATGAAATACGTCTGGTCCACCGACATGAAGGAAAGCCACATCGTTTTCGGCGGCGAGAAGCGCCTGGAAAAATCGATGCACGAGGCTTTCGACGAGATGCCCGAGATCAAGCGCATGATCGTCTACACCACCTGCCCCACCGCCCTGATCGGCGACGATATCAAGGCGGTGGCCAAGAAGGTGATGGAGGCCCGTCCCGACGTCGACATCTTCACCTGCGAATGCCCCGGCTTCGCAGGCGTTTCCCAGTCCAAGGGGCACCATGTGCTCAATATCGGCTGGGTCAACGAGAAGGTGGGCACCGTCGAGCCCGAGATCACCTCGAAATACACCATGAACTTCATCGGCGACTACAACATCCAGGGCGATAGCGAGCTTCTGCAGCAGTACTGGGACAAGCTCGGCATCCAGGTCATCGCCCATTTCACCGGCAACGCCAACTACGACGATCTGCGCTCCATGCACCGCGCCCAGCTCAACGTGGTCAACTGCGCCCGCTCGGCCGGCTATATCGCCAACGAACTGAAGAAGAAATACGGCATTCCCCGCCTCGATATCGACTCCTGGGGCTTCAACTACATGGCCGAGGGCATCCGCAAGATCTCGGCCTTCTTCGGCATCGAGGAGAAGGGCGAGGCCCTGATCGCCGAGGAATACGCCAAATGGAAGCCCAAGCTGGACTGGTACAAGGAACGGCTGCGGGGCACCAAGATGGCCATCTGGACCGGCGGCCCGCGCCTGTGGCACTGGACCAAGTCGGTGGAGGACGATCTCGGCGTGCAGGTGGTGGCCATGTCCTCGAAATTCGGCCATCAGGAGGATTTCGAGAAGGTCATCGCCCGCGGCCAGGCCGGCACCTACTACATCGATGACGGCAACGAGCTGGAATTTTTCGAAATCATCGATCTGGTCAAGCCCGACGTCATCTTCACCGGCCCGCGCGTGGGCGAACTGGTGAAGAAACTGCACATCCCCTACGTCAACGGCCATGCCTACCACAACGGCCCCTACATGGGCTTCGAGGGCTTCGTCAACCTGGCCCGCGATATGTACAACGCCATCTACAACCCCCTGCTGAAGCTGGCCGCCACCGACCCGCGCGGCGCCCTGACAACCCCGGCCAAGGAGGCGGCGGAATGACTCCGGAAAAAATCGATCAGCTGTTCGACTACGTGCAGGAGCGCTGCCTGTGGCAGTTCTTCTCGCGCGCCTGGGACCGCGAGGAAAATATCGACGGCATCCTGAAGGCGGCCGCCGCCCTGCTCACCGGCCAGCCGCCGGCGCTGGAGACCCCCATGGACCGGCTGTTCTACGCCGACGCCAAGGTCATGGTCTCGGATCTCCGCGAACGCTTCCCCTGGATCGAGGATAGCGGCGCGGCGCAGATCCGCGATCTGCTGCACGGCCTGAAGGACAAGCTGACGGACTTCACCATCACCAGGTCCCTCAATCACGAACTCAACCACACGCTCTATTAGGGGGTTCCGATGGGTTGCGAAATCACCACCAGAGAACGGGCGGGCATCATCAATCCGATGTATGACTGCCAGCCGGCCGGGGCCCAGTATGCGGGCATCGGCGTCAAGGACTGCATTCCGCTGGTCCACGGCGGCCAGGGCTGCACCATGTTCGTGCGGCTGCTGTTCGCTCAGCATTTCAAAGAGAATTTCGATATCGCCTCCACCTCGCTGCACGAGGATTCCGCCGTGTTCGGCGGCCATCAGCGCATCGAGGACGGGGTGATGACCCTGGTGCGGCGCTATCCCGAACTGCGGGTCATCCCCATCATCACCACCTGCTCCACCGAGGTGATCGGCGACGATGTGGAAGGCACCATCAGCCGCTGCAACAAGGCGCTGAAGACCGAGTTCCCCGACCGCAAGGTGCATGTGGTGCCGGTGCATACCCCGAGCTTCAAGAACAGCCAGGTGGGGGGCTATTCCGAGTGTGTGCTGTCGCTGGTGAAAACCCTGGCCACCCACAAGGCGGCGCCCAGCGGCAAGCTCAATCTGTTCCCCGGCTGGGTCAATCCCGGCGATGTGACGCTGCTGAAGCACTATCTGCGCGAGATGGGGGTGGAGGCCACGGTGTTCATGGATACCGAGGATTTCGACTCGCCCATGCTGCCCGATAAAACCATCCACACCCACGGCCGCACCACGGTGGAGGATCTGCAGGGTTCGGCCAACGCCCTGGCCTCGCTGGCCCTGGCCCGCTACGAGGGCGCCAGCAGCGTCCAGTATCTGCAGACCGAGTTCGAGGTGCCGGCGCATATCGTCTCCACCCCCTACGGCATCGCCAACACCGACGCCATGCTGCAAAAGATCAGCGAGATCACCGGCAAGCCCATTCCGGACTCGCTGATCAGGGAGCGCGGCATCGCCATCGACGCCCTGCAGGATCTGGCCCACATGTTCTTCGCCGACAAGCGGGTGGCGCTGTTCGGCCATCCCGATCTGGTCATCGGCCTGGCCGAGTTCTGCCTGGAGGTGGAGCTGAAGCCGGTGCTGCTGCTGCTGGGCGACGACAACAGCCGCTACAAGAAGGATCCGCGCATCCTGGCCCTGAAGTCCAAGGTGGACTGGGACATGGAAGTGGTGTGCAACGCCGATCTGTGGGAACTGGAAAAGCGGGCCAAGAACCCCGATTACCAGATCGACATGATCCTGGGGCATTCCAAGGGCCGCTATGTGGCCATCGACGCCAACATTCCCATGACCCGCGTCGGCTTTCCCACCTTCGACCGGGCCGGGCTCTACCGCCATCCCACCATGGGGTATCGCGGCGCCATGCTGCTGGGCGAGGCCATCGCCAACAGCCTGTTCGCCCATATGGAGTACACCAGGAACCGCGAGTGGATCCTCAACACCTGGTAATGCACCGCAGGCGGCCGGAGGGGTGTCCTCCGGCCGCGCATTTTCCTGTGGAGGCGCCGATGACCATGCCCCATCCGTTTTGTTGCGATCCCGGCCGCCGGCTGTCGCTGCCCGAGCACCGCGCCCTGGAGATCGCCTCCAAGAAGCGGACCCTGCAGTTCGCCGCCGACCCTGACGGCGAACTGGCCGAGGCCCGGCAGGCGGCGGCGCGGCTGCAAGGCGCCTTCGCCGGCCTTGATGCCGCCCTGGGGGCGCCGCTGCCGGGCCTTGATGCCATGGCGGTGTGGGGCAAATATCTCGGCCTGCCGAAAGACCGGCCGACCGACAAGGTGATGGCCGAGATCTACCGCGCCTTGCGCATCGTCGCCGCCGCCCTCGGCCATGAGAGCGGCCGCATCGAGGTGCGCGACGGCCTGGTCAAGGCCGCCGCGGTGGTGGAGCGCACGGCGCTGACGCTGCGCATCAGCCTGGCGGGCATGGCTCTGCTGGAGTCGGCGGTGGTCTACGGTCTGGAGGCGGCGTCCTCGCCCTATCCCGAGGCCTATGTGGAGGCCATGCTGCTGCGCTACTGGGCCGATATCACCGGCGAGATCCACTGGTTCTACGACGAGGATCAGCGGCTCTACCAGTTCCGCGACCGCCTGTGCCTGAACCGCCATCTCCGCTTCGACTGCGATCTGCCGAAATATGGCGAGACCGGCGGCCTGATCCGCTTCCAGCTGGGCGAGCGCTACGGCGATGCCGGGCGCTATCCCCTTGATCTGTTCGCCGTGGTGGACGAGCGGCTGCACATCATTCCGGCGGAGGCCCTGACCGACGCCGCCCTGGCGCGGGAGCAGTTGCCGCGCTGGCGCGCCCGCATTCCCGACGGCCTGACCCTGCCGGCCCGGTTTCGCGCCCGTTTCGGCCGCGAGATCCTGGTGCCCGGTCTGCCGATGATCTGACCCCAACCCGGAGAGCCGCCATGGATAATCCGCATCTGCGCATCGCCCTGACCACCAACAGCCTGATCCAATGCGATGCCAGTTTCGCCGCCGCCCGGCAGGTGGTGTTCTACGACGTCGCCGCCGAGGCCGCCGAATTCGTCGATGTGGTGCATTTCCGCCGGGGCGGGCGGAAAGGACCGGGCGGCGGCCAGGGCAGGGCCGGCGGCTGCGTCATGGAGGATATGGGCGACGACGACGGCCAGGGCCGCGACCCGCTGGTGGAGCGGGTGGAGGCGCTGAAGGGCTGTTCGGTGCTGTTCACCCTGGGCCTGTCGGATCTGGCGGCGGTGCGGGTGCACAACGAAAAGGTGTTTCCGGTCAAAAGCGAAACCGTGCGCGATATCGACGAGGTCATCGCCAACCTGCAGCGGCTGCTGAAGGGGGGGACGCCGTTGTGGCTGCGCCGGGTGATGCGGCACGGCGACGGCCACCGCCTGCCGTTGGACGATCAGGGATTTTGAGGGCGGCAAGGCCTGGTTTCCGAACACTTTATCGGGAGAACGACGATGACATCACTCTTGGTCGCGCATCATCTGAGCGGTCTTTTGTCGCTGCTCGCCGCGCTGTGGCTCTGGGCTGAACTGGGGGCCGCGCAGCCGGCGGCGGGACGCTGCCGGCGTTTGGCGCTGCTGTTGGCGCATCTGGCCGGGGCTGTGCTGCTGCTGGGCGGCGCCTGGTATGTCCTGGCCTATGGGGCCGACCGCGCCGTCATTCTGCGCGGGCCCTGGCCGCAGGCCCATGGCGTGGCCATGGAGATCAAGGAGCATGTGGTTTTCCTGTTCCTGCTGGCGGCCCTCTATCTGCCGGTACTGCTGCGCGATCCGGCCTGGACGGATCCGAGCCTGCGGCGTCTGGCCCGGGCCTGTACCGTCCTGGTGCTGCTGTGGGGCGTGGCGGCCGATGTGGGCGGGCTGGTGGTGGATCTGGGGGTGCGCCAGGGACTGACCCGGCCGGCGCCGCCGGCGGGAGGCGGGTCATGACGGCCCTATCCGATCGCACCGCCGGCTTCGGTCTGGCCGCCGCCCTGGCCGCCCTGGCCGATCTTGCCCTGGTTCTGCTCAAGCAAACCCACCCGGCGGTGCTGGCGTGGCTGGCGCGGAGCTTCGGCCACCACTGGATCGGCCATGGGGTGCTGATCGTCGGTCTTTATGCCGGGGCCGGACTGAGCCTGACCCGGGCCGGATTGGGGCGGCGGGTGTCCCCCACGCTGCTCTTTCGCCTGCTTCTGACCGCCATGGCGGTGAGCGGCGGCGGTATCGCGCTGTTCTTCGCGCTGTTCGACTGACACTTGGTGAAAAGGATAATGCCATGTCATTGCATCTGTTAGAGCTTCCCATCGTCATGGCCGTGGCCGAACTGGCCGGGGCCCTGGCCTATACCCTGACCCGCAGCGATCTCAAGCGGATCGTGCTGGCCTGTTTCGGCCTCGGTTTCGCCTGGTTCATCGTGGTGGCCGATGTCATGCCCGATGCCCTGGAGAACAATCCCGCCGGCTGGCTGCCGCTGGGCCTGGGCGCCGTGGCCGCCGCCGCCCTGATGTTCAAGGCCGGGCGGCAGGGTTCGGTGGCGGGCCGGGCCGGGGCCCTGGGCGGCATGGCCCTGCATAATCTGTGCGAAGGCATCGTGCTGGCCGCCGCCGGTCCGGTGCTGTCGCCGCTGGTGGTGCTGGGGGCCATCGGCCATAAGCTGCCCGAGGGCATCGTGGTGTTTTCCCTGGCCGACGGCCTGTCCACGGCCCGGCGCTGGGCCCTGGCGGTGGCCTTCTCGGTGCTGATCCCGCTGGGCACCCAGGTAGTGTTCCCCGAACCGCTGCGTCAGCCGGTTCTGGCCTTTGCCGCCGGGGTGCTGTTCGTGGTGCTGTCGAAAATCCTGCTGCTGACGGTGGGGCCGCTGGCGCGGGCGCGGGAGCAGGGGCTGCTGCTGCCGCGCATGGCCTCCTCGGCGGCCGGAATGGTGCTGGCCGGGCTGACCTGCCTGGTGGTGTGATCATATAAAAGAAACAGCGCGGTCCGCCGGGCGGACCGCGCTGTTGCCTGTGCGCGCCTGCGGCTTATACCGGCCAACCCTTGACGTGACGGGTTGGCCGGTTTCCGGCGAGCCTTGAGCGAGCGGCCAAGGCTTTCGGCTGCCGCCGCCCGGCGAGGGACGATACCAACCGGTCAATTCATTGGCCGGTTGGTATTATTGCGGCGGCGGCGGCGGGGTGGTGGCCGCAGCCGGCGGGGCCGTGTAGGTGGCGGCGGGCGGCTGGGTATAGATCACCGTGGGCGGCGGCTGGGTGTAGATCACCGCCGGCTGCGGCTGGGAATAGATCACCGTGGTGGTGGGGGCGGCGGGCACCAGAATCTGGTTGCCCTTGGCGCTCATGCACTGGGCATAGGCGTTGTCGTACTGCTGCTGGATGCCGCCTTGCGCTCCGGCCGACGAACCGGCGCCCACGGCGGTGCCGGCCACGCCGCCCACGGCGGCGCCCACGGCGGCGCCCCGGCCGCCGCCGGCCACGGCACCGACGCCGGTGCCCAGGGCGGCGCCGATCAGGGCGGCGCCCAGGGCGCGCTCGTTGGCGTTCTCGGACTGCCCGTTGACCTGGGTTTGCGCATATTCCTTACAATAGGCGTTTTCCTGCTGGAAAATGTCGAACGGTTTGTGGGCGCCGGGCAGCACCTGCACGGTGGGGCCCATGGGGGTTTGGGCGCAGCCTTCCAGCAAAACGAGGGCCGAAACGGCCAGCGCGACGGTTTTGAACTGTTTCATGATAGCCTCGAAAGCCTCGATTAAGCCTTAACGGGGTTGGGCCGGTACGGGCCGAAACGGTACCGTACAGCTTTGCACATAAGGATAATAGCCTGGAGGATTATCGCAATAGTACCACATGGCCGGGGCCGTGGGCGGCGGCGGCGCCTGCTGGATCACCACGTTGGGCGGCGGCGCCGGCATGGCTTCGGGCACCACCACCGTCGAGACCACGGTGGGATAGGGGTAGACCGGGCGGTCGTAGAAATACCAGAAGCCGCCCACCACCCACCACCAGCCGTAGCGGCCGTTGTGCCAGCTTTGCCGCCAGCCGCCATGGCGCCAGCGGTCGAAATCGTGATGCTGGAAATGGTGCACATCCCGGCCGTGGAAGCGGTATTCATCGGCCTGGGCCGGTGCCGCAGCCAAGACCGTGGCGAGCAGGGCGAACAGGCTGGCGCCGAAAACGCGCCTGGCGATGAGGGGCTGCATCATGGATTTCCTCATAAGGCCTTTGACGAGCGGCGAGGGCCCGGTTCCCGAGGGTGAAGGGGCTTTTACGCGGCTCTTCTTATAGCCATATCTTGCGTCAGAACAATGATTGTCGGGTTTCATTTTGTAACGGCGGACGGCCTCGCCGCACCTCTTCATGAGTAAAATTTAATGTTTTTGACGGGAGACGCAAGATGGCGATGGTTAAAATCGGCTGGATCGGGCTGGGGCATATGGGCGTGCCCATGGTGCGCAATCTGCGGGCGGCGGGCTATGCGCTGACGCTTTACAACCGCACCCCGGGCAAGGCCGAGGGGTTGGGCGCGGCCCTGGCCGCCAGCCCGGCGGCGCTGGCCAAAGCGGTGGATGTGGTGATCACCATGCTGGCCGACGATGCCGCCCAGGAGGCGGTGCTGTTCGGGCCGGGCGGCGTGGCCGAGGGGCTGCGCCCCGGCCAGACGGTGATCAACATGGGCACCATCTCGCCCGAGGCCAGCCGCCGCGCCGCCGAGCGCCTGGGCGCCCTGGGCGTGGCGGTGCTCGATGCCCCGGTTTCGGGCTCGGTCAAGCCGGCCACCGACGGCACCCTGGTGATCCTGGTGGGCGGCGCCGCCGAGGTGGTGGAGCGCTGCCAGCCGATTTTCGCTGTTCTGGGCAAGAAAACCCTGCATTTCGGCGGGCCCGGCCAGGGCGCCAACGCCAAACTGGCCATCAACATGCTGCTGGGCACGCTGATCGAGGCCACGGCGGAAACCGTGCGCTTCGGCGAGGCCCTGGGATTGGAGCGCGGCCAGCTGCTGGAGATGATCGGCCAGTCGGCCTGCGCCTCGCCGATCTTCCAGCTCAAAGTGCCGGCGCTTCTGGCCGACGACTATCCCCCGGCCTTTCCGCTGAAGCATATGGCCAAGGATTTCCGCCTGATCGAGGCCGCCGCCGCCGCCGCCGGCATCGGTCTGCCGGCGGCCCAGGCCGTGGCGGCGCGGTTCGCCGCCGCCGAGGCGCAGGCTCTGGGCGAGCGGGATGTCATGGCGGTGATCAGCGCTGCGGCAACGCCTTGAACAGCAGGTGCAGCGCCCCGCCCAGCACCAGGCCCCAGAAGGCGGGGCCGATGCCGAAGGCGGAAAATCCCGAGGCGGTGACCAGAAAGGTGACCAGGGCGGGGATGCGCGCCGCCTCCTCGGCCACGGCGGCCTTCAGAGCCTGGCCCAGGGCCGCCAGCAGGGCCAGGCCGGCCACCGCCTCGATCAGCAGCGGCGATACCCCGGCGATCAGCCCCACCGTCAGCGCCGCCAGAGCGGCCAGGGCCATATAGGCCAGCCCCGCCGCCACCGCCGCCTGCCAGCGGCGGGCGCGGTCCTGGCCGGCTTCCGGCCCGGCGCACAGCGCGGCGGTGATGGCCGCCAGGTTGACGGTGGGCCCGCCAAAGGGGGCGATCAGGGCGGAAACCAGGCCGGTGCCCCAGAACAGCGGCGGCACCGGCGGCTGATAGTCGTAGCTGTGCAGCACGGTGAGGCCGGGAATGTTCTGCGAGGCCATGGTCACGATGAACAGCGGCAGGGCGATGCCGATGGCGGCGCCCCAGGTGAGGTGCGGCGCGGTCCATAAAAGATGCGGCAGCAGGCCGGCGGGCAGCAGCGCCGCCACCGGGCTTTTCACCGCCACCATCACCAGCGCCACCGCCAGGGCGGCGGGCACGGCGAACAGGCGGGCCAGCCGCCCCACCACCGCCCAGGTCAGCAGAATGGCCAGCATGGCGGCGGGCTGCCGCGCCAGGGCCTGGAAGGGGGCCAGGCACAGCTCCAGCAGAATGCCGGCCAGCATGGCCGCCGACAGCGGGCGGGGAATGGCCGTGGTCCAGCGGCCCAGCGGCCGGAACAGCCCCGAGAGCACCACGAGAAGGGCGGTGAGCAGAAAGGCCCCCAGCGCCGCCGGGTAGCCGCCGGAGATGGCCGGGGTGGCCGCCACCAGGGCCATGCCCGGCGTGGTCCACACCACCGAGATGGGCATGCGGGTTTTCAGGCTGAGCCAGATGCCGCTCAAACCCATGGCGAAGGTGACGGCGGCCAGGCCCGAGATCTTCTGGGCGGGGCTGGCGCCGGTGGCGTCGAGCCCGGCCAGCACCACCGCCACCGAGCTGGTATAGCCCACCAGGGCGGCCAGCAGACCGGCGCCGACGGCGGTGGCCGACAGGCGATGGCCGTCAGGCATCGGCCTGGGCCGCCGCCATCCACGCCTGCATGGCGGGCAGGGCCAGGCTGGCCTCCACATAGGCCGCCGACACCGGGGTCAGCGGCACGCCGTAGGTGGAAAAGCGGGTGGCCACGGGGGCGAACATGGCGTCGGCGATGCACCAGCGTCCGAACAGGAAGGGGCCGCCGGCGCCGAAGCGGGCGCGGCAGTCGGCCCAGAGGGCCTCGACGCGGGCGATATCGGCCCGGGTGTCATCGGCCAGCTCCGGCAGCGGCAGGCGGGCCGCCAGATCCATGGACAGATCGCGGCGCAGCCCCATGAAGCCGGAATGCATTTCCGCCGCCACGGCGCGGGCCACGGCGCGGGCGCCCCTGTTTTCCGGCCACAGCGGCACGGCGCAGCCCAGTTCCGCCACATATTCGCAAATGGCCAGGGAGTCCCACACCAGGGTGCCGCCATCCTTCAGCAGCGGCAGCTTGCCGCTGGGGGACTGGGCCAGGATGGCGGCCTTGGTGTCGGGGCGGCGCAGGGGGATCACCACCTCCTCGAACGGCAGCCCGGCCTGCTTCAGGGCCAGCCAGGGCCGCAGCGACCAGCTGGAATAACGCCGGGTGCCGATCACCAGGGTCAGGCGCGAGGGGGAGGTGCAGCCGCAGGACATGAATTCCACCTTAATTCCATGGATAAAAGAGAGTGTGAGGCCTTCCAGTGTGGGGCTTCCAGGCGCGTTGGGCAAGGCTTCACCCCCTGCTTTTTGTGCGCCGCCGGCCCGTTGCTCTGGTAAAGGCGGGACGAAAAGCGTATATCCCTGCTTTCCTGTTTGAAGACCCCTTTGCGCTGAGGACCGAAATGGCCGAGATCTGGACCCCGGAAAGCTGGCGGAGCAAGCCCATTCAGCAGGTGCCGGAGTATCCCGACATCGCGCGGCTGAACGCGGCCGAGGAAACCTTGCGCAATTTTCCGCCGCTGGTGTTCGCCGGCGAGGCCCGGCGCCTGAAGGCGCATCTGGCCGAAGCCGCCGAGGGCAACGCCTTCGTGCTGCAGGGCGGCGATTGCGCCGAAAGCTTCGCCGAGTTCCATCCCAACAAGATCCGCGACACCTTCCGCGTCATGCTGCAGATGGCGGTGGTGCTGACCTTCGGCGCCGCCCTGCCGGTGGTGAAGGTGGGCCGCATGGCCGGCCAGTTCGCCAAGCCGCGCTCGGCGCCCACCGAAACCATCAACGGGGTCGAACTGCCGTCCTATCGCGGCGACATGATCAACGGCATGGACTTCACGGCGGAAGCCCGCGCGGCCGATCCCGAACGGCTGGTGCGGGTTTACAACCAGTCGGCGGCCACCTTGAATCTGCTGCGCGCCTTCGCCCAGGGCGGCTATGCCGATCTGCACAAGGTGCACCAGTGGAATCTGGATTTCGTCGCCGGCAGCTCGGGCGCCCGCTATGCCGATCTCTGCGCCCGCCTGGACGAGGCCTTGAGCTTCATGGAGGCCTGCGGCCTGACCTCGGACACCGCGCCGCAGATCCGCGAAACCGATTTCTTCACCTCGCACGAGGCGCTGATCCTGCAGTACGAGCAGGCGCTGACCCGCATCGATTCCACCACCGGCGACTGGTACGACTGTTCGGCCCATATGCTGTGGATCGGCGACCGCACCCGCCAGCCCGATGGCGCCCATGTGGAATTCCTGCGCGGCGTCGGCAATCCGGTGGGCTGCAAGGCCGGTCCCACCACCTCGCCCGATGATCTGCTGCGGCTGATCGATACCCTGAACCCGGCCAACGAGGCCGGCCGCCTGACCATCATCACCCGCATGGGCGCCGACAAGGTGGAGGAAAAGCTTCCGGCCCTGCTGCGCGCCGTCAAGGCCGAGGGCCGCAAGGTGGTGTGGCTGTGCGATCCCATGCATGCCAACACCGTGAAGATGGGCGACTATAAAACCCGCTCCTTCGACGCCATCCTGGCCGAGGTCAAAGCCTTCTTCGCGGTGCACCGCGCCGAGGGCACCCCGGCCGGCGGCGTGCATTTCGAGATGACCGGCCAGGATGTGACCGAGTGCGTGGGCGGGGCCCAGGCCATCGACGCCGACAGCCTGGGCGACCGCTACGTCACCCATTGCGATCCGCGCCTCAACGCCACCCAGTCGCTGGAACTGGCCTTCCTCATCGCCGAAACCCTGAAGGACGAGCGCCTGGCCGCCCGCAAGGCTGCGCGGGCGCGATGACCGGGGCGGCCGGCAAAGGGCGGGGCCAGGCCGGGCCCCAGCCCGCCGAGGGCGACGTCCCCGGCCTTGCCGATCATTATTTTCTGCGCACCAAGGCCATCGTGGCGCGCAACGGCGATTGCCGGGTGACCTACGCGGTGTTCATGCGCCGTCCGGTGATCGCCACGCCGCGCCTGGCGGTGGCCTGGCTCGAGGCCATGGCCGCCGCGCGCGGCCAGCGCTTCGAGATCGAACTGGTGCATGCCGAGGGCGACTGGGTGGGCGCCGGCGAGCCGCTGCTCTATATCACCGGCTCCTTCCTGCATCTGGTGGATCTGGAAACCGTTCTGCTGCAAAAGCTGGGCGCCGCCTGCGTTGCCGCCTACAACGCCTACAGCATGTGCCTGGAACTGCCGAAGGTGGCCTTTCTGGCCATGGAGGCCCGCCATTGCGCCGGCGCTGAAATGGCCGAGCTGATGGCCTATGCCGCCGCCGTCGGCTCGCAGGCGGCGCGGGCCAAGGCCGGGGCCGTCGGTTTCGTCGGCAACGCCACCACCGCCACCGCCGGCTATTTCGGTCAGGAGTCGGGCAAGGGCACCATGCCGCACGGCCTGATCGGCTATGCCGGATCGACGGTGCGCGCCGCCGAGCTCTATCACCAGGCCTTCCCCGACGAGGATCTCTCGGTGCTGGTGGATTATTTCGGCCGCGAGGTGACCGACGGCCTGGCGGTATGCGAACGCTTTCCCGGGATGGCGCGGGCCGGGCGCCTGGGCCTGCGCCTGGATACCCATGGCGGCCGTTTCCTGGAGGGGCTGGATCCGCAAAGCGCCTACGCCGTGCTGGAACGCCACGTGCCCGAGGCCATTCGCGGCTACCGTACCGAAAGCGAGCTGCGGCATCTGGTGGGCACCGGCGTTTCCGCCGCCGCCATCTGGCATATGCGCGAACAGCTGAACGCCCACGGCTGGGACAAGGTGCGGCTGATCGTGTCGTCGGGCTTCGGTCCGGCCAAATGCCGGGTCATGGCCTATGCCCGCGCTCCCATCGACGTCATCGGCACCGGCTCCTATCTGCCCGACAGCTGGAGCGAGACCTATGCCACCGCCGACATCATCGCGTATGATGGCGAACCCCGGGTCAAGCTGGGGCGGGAATTTCTGCTGCGCCGCGAGCGAGGAACGCCATGACCGACCGTCTGACCATCGCCCTGGCGCAGATCAACCCCACCGTGGGCGATGTGCCCGGCAATGCCGAGCGGGTGCGGGCCGCCCGCGCCCAGGCCGCCGGCGCCGATCTGGTGCTTTACCCCGAACTGGTTCTGTCGGGCTATCCGCCCGAGGATCTGGTGCTGAAACCGGCCTTTCTCGACCGCGTGAAACAGGCGGCGCTGGCCCTGGCGGCGGACACCGCCGATGGCGGCCCGGCCCTGCTGGTGGGCGCGCCCTGGCGGCTGGAGGGGCGGCGCCACAACGCCATGCTGCTGCTGGCCGAAGGGGCGATCCAGGCGGTGATTCTAAAGCATCACCTGCCCAATTACGGCGTCTTCGACGAGGTGCGGGTGTTCGAGCCCGGCCCGCTGCCGCGGCCGCTGCTGTTCAAGGGCGTGCGACTTGGTGTCCCCATCTGCGAGGACATGTGGTACGCCGACGTGGCCGCCACCCTGAAAGCGGCGGGGGCGGAAATCCTGCTGGTGCCCAACGGCTCGCCCTTCGAGCTGGACAAAACCCATGCCCGCCTGAGCCGCGCCGCCGCCCGCGTGGCGGAAACCGGCCTGCCGCTGGCCTATCTCAACCAGATCTGCGGCCAGGACGAACTGGTGTTCGACGGCGGCTCCTTCGTGCTCGATGCCGGCGGCGGCGTGGCGCGCCGTCTGCCGGTGTGGCGGGAAGAGGTGGCCCTGACCCGGTGGGAGCGGCGGGCGGACGGCGGCTGGGCCCCGGTGCCCGGCCCGCTGGCCCCGGTGCCGGAGCGGCTGGAGGATATCTATCAGGCCATGGTGCTGGGCCTGCGCGACTATGTGGGCAAGAACCGCTTCAAGGGCGTGCTGCTGGGGTTGTCGGGCGGCATCGATTCGGCGCTGTCGGCGGCGGTGGCGGTGGATGCCCTGGGCCCCGACAAGGTGTGGTGCGTGATGATGCCCTCGCCCTACACCTCGGCGGCCAGTCTGGAGGATGCCGCCGGGGTGGCCAGGCTGTGCGGCACGCGGCTGGACAGCGTGGATATCGGCCCGGCCATGCGGGCTTTCGGCGCCATGTTCGCGCCGCTGTTCGGCGCGGCGGGGGCCGACACCACGGAAGAGAACGTGCAGGCCCGATCGCGCGGGCTGACCCTGATGGGGCTCTCCAACAAGTTCGGCTACATGGTGCTGACCACCGGCAACAAGTCGGAGATGTCGGTGGGCTATGCCACCCTCTACGGCGATATGTGCGGCGGCTATTCGGTGCTGAAGGATATTTACAAGACCACGGTGTTCGCCCTGTCGCGCTGGCGCAACGCCCACCGCCCCGAGGGCGCCCTGGGGCCGGCGGGGCCGGTGATGCCCGAGCGGGTCATCACCAAGCCGCCTTCGGCCGAGCTGAAACCCGATCAGACCGATCAGGACACCCTGCCGCCCTACGAGCAGCTGGATGCCGTGCTGGAATGCCTGATCGAGCGGGAAATGGCCCCCGACGAGGTGATCGCCGCCGGCTATGATCCGGCGGTGGCCTGCCGGGTGTTCCGCATGCTGGACCGCGCCGAATACAAGCGCCGCCAGGCGCCGCCCGGCGTCAAGATCACCAGCCGCGCCTTCGGGCGCGACCGCCGCTATCCCATCGTCAACGGCTTCACGGATACCTTCTAGACCATGACCGTCACGGTCCGTTTCGCTCCCAGCCCCACCGGCCGCCTGCATGTGGGCAACGCCCGCATCGCCCTTATCAACTGGCTTTTTGCCAAAAAGGCCGGCGGCGCCTTCGTCCTGCGCATCGACGACACCGACCGCCAGCGCTCGCGCCCCGATCACGAGCAGGCCATCTACGACGATCTCACCTGGCTGGGCCTGGCCTGGGACCGGCGCGAGGCGCAGTCGGAGCGTTTCGCCCGCTACGACGCCGGGGTGGAGAAACTGAAGGCCGAGGGGCGGCTTTATGCCTGCTACGAAACCCCGGAGGAGCTGGACTACAAGCGCAAGCGCCTGCTGGCCCGCCATCTGCCGCCGGTCTACGACCGCGCCGGGCTGGCGCTGACGGCGGCGGAGCGGGCCGCCCTGGAGGCCGAGGGCCGCCGCCCGCACTGGCGCTTCCGCCTGGCCGATCAGGATGTGCGCTGGGAGGATCTGGTGCGCGGCTCCTGCCATTATCATGCCGGGCATCTGTCCGATCCGGTGCTGATCCGCGCCGACGGCAGTTATCTCTACACCCTGCCCTCGGTGGTGGATGACGCCGAGATGGCGGTCAGCCACGTGCTGCGCGGCGAGGATCACGTCACCAACACGGCGGTGCAGATCCAGATCTTCGAAGCCCTGGGCGCGGTGGTGCCGGTGTTCGGCCATCTGACCCTGCTGACCGACGCCAAGGGCGAGGGGCTGTCGAAGCGCCTGGGCAGCATGTCGCTGGGCGAGCTGCGCCAGGAGGGCATCGAGGCCATGGCCCTGAACAGCCTGCTGGCCCGCCTGGGCAGCGCCGACGCCATCCATCCGCAGGCCGATCTGGCGGCCCTGGTGGCCGAGTTCGATCTGGGCCGCTTCAGCCGCGCCACCCCGAAATTCGATCCGGCCGAGCTGGAACGGGTGAACGCCCATCTGCTGCACGGCCTGAGCTTCGCCCAGGCCGAGGCCCGCCTCCGCGCCCTGGGCCTGGCCGCCGACGAGGCCTTCTGGCTGGCGGTGCGCGGCAATCTGGCCCGCATGGCCGAGGCCCGCGACTGGTGGCATATCTGCCGCGAGCCGGTGGCCCCGGTGGTGGAGGATGCCGCCTTCCTGGCCCAGGCCCGCGCCCTGCTGCCCGAAGGGGATTGGGGCGCCGAGACCTGGAAGATCTGGACCGCCGCCCTGGCCGCCGCCAGCGGCCGCAAGGGCAAGGCCCTGTTCCACCCCTTGCGTCTGGCCCTGACCGGGCGCGAGAATGGACCGGAACTGAAGACTCTGCTACCACTGATCGGCAAGGACCGCGCCGCCGCCCGGCTGAACGGCCAAACCGCCTAACAATAGGGCTGACCCTCGTGCCTCTGGTTCTTTACAATACCCTGACCCGCCGCAAGGACGTCTTCCAGCCGCTGGACCCCGCCCATATCGGCATGTATGTCTGCGGCCCCACGGTGTACGACCGCGCCCATATCGGCAATGCCCGCCCCATCGTCATTTTCGATGTGCTGTTCCGCCTGCTGCGCCGGCTCTATCCCGCGGTGACCTATGTGCGCAACATCACCGACGTGGACGATAAGATCAACGCCCGCGCCCAGGCCAACGGCGAGCCCATTTCCGCCCTGACCGAGCGCACCACCCGGCTGTTCCACGAGGATATCGGCGCCCTGAACGCCCTGCCGCCCACGGTGGAGCCGCGCGCCACCGCCCATATCGGCCAGATGATCGCCATGATCCAGGCGCTGATGGCCAGGGGCCACGCCTACGAGGCCGAGGGCCATGTGCTGTTTTCCGTGCCCTCCATGCCCGACTATGGCCGCCTGTCCAACCGCAGCCGCGACGAGATGATCGCCGGCGCCCGGGTGGAGATCGCCCCCTATAAGCGCGATGCCGCCGATTTCGTGCTGTGGAAGCCCTCGCCCGGCGATCTGCCGGGCTGGGACAGCCCCTGGGGCCGGGGCCGCCCCGGCTGGCATATCGAATGCTCGGCCATGAGCCGGGAATATCTCGGCCCCACCTTCGATATTCACGGCGGCGGCCAGGATCTGGTGTTTCCGCACCACGAGAACGAGATGGCGCAAAGCTGCTGCGCCAACGGCGCCCCCTTCGCCCGCACCTGGCTGCATAACGGCTGGCTGATGGTGGAGGGCGAGAAGATGTCGAAGAGCCTCGGCAACTTCTTCACCGTGCGCGATCTGTTGGACCAGGCCCCCGGCGAGGCCATTCGTCTGGCCCTGATGTCGGCCCATTACCACCAGCCCTTCGACTGGACCGCCGACGGTCTGAAGCAGGCCCGGCAAACCCTGGACCGCCTCTATCTGGCCTTGCGCGCCGTGGCCGATATCGCCGCCGCCGATGCCGACACCGTGCCGCTGGAGGTGATGGCCGCCCTGGAGGACGATCTCAACACGCCGCTGGCCATCGCCCATCTGCACGAGATCGCCACCAAACTCAACAAGGCGGAAACCGACGCCGAAAAGGCCAAATGGAAAGGGGCGCTGCTGGCCTCGGGCCGGATTCTGGGCCTGTTGCAGCAGGATGTGGAAAGCTGGTTCCGCTGGGTGCCCGCCGCCGGCGCCACCCTGTCGGATCAGGCGGTGCAGGCCATGGTCGAGGCCCGCCTGGCCGCCCGCAAGGCCAAGAATTTCGCCGAAGCCGACCGTTTGCGCCAGGAGCTGACCGAAAATGGCGTGCTGCTGGAAGACGGCCCCGGCGGCACCACCTGGAGACGCGCGTAAATGACCCACAAGATCGCCATCGTCATGGGCAGCTTCCACAAGGCCGAGATGGAGGTCATGCTGGCCGCCGCCACCGGCGCCGCCAAGGCGTGCGGACTGGACCTGACCACCGTGGTGCGGGTGCCCGGCAGCTATGAGAAGCCGCTGGCCTGCAAGCGCCTGATCCTGCGCGACGATATCGACGCCATCGTCGCCCTGGGCATCATCGAGCGCGGCGAAACCGCGCATGGGGCGGTGATGGGCCAGTCGGTGAGCGATGCCCTGATCGGCTTGCAACTGCAGTATATGAAGCCCATCGGCATCGGCATCCTGGGGCCGGACATCTTCCCCACCCAGTTCGCCGCCCGCCTGGAAAAACACGCCGTGGCCGCCGTCGAGGCGGTGGCGGCGATGCTGCGGGGCTGACCTTGGAGAGGACCATGCAGACAGAATCTTCCCGACAGGCCGAATTTCCCGTCGATCCGCTGTTCCTGAACCGCTGGTCGCCGCGCGCCTTTACCGGCGAACCGCTGCCCGACGCGGTGCTGTTCACCCTGTTCGAGGCGGCCCGCTGGGCGCCGTCCAGCTATAACGGCCAGCCCTGGCGCTTTTGCTACGCCAAGCGCGGCGGCGCCCGCTGGGGCGATTTTCTGGCCTGTCTGCACGAGGTCAACCGGCAATGGGCCGAACAGGCCTCGGCTCTGGTGTTCCTGGCCGCCAGCCAGTCCATCCAGGCCATGGGGCAAACCATTCCGGCCCCGGCTCCGGCGCTGGATTGCGGCGCCGCCTGGGCCAGTCTGGCCCTGCAGGCCTCGCTGCTGGGATGGCACGCCCATGCCATCGGCGGCTTCGACCGCACCGCCGCGGCGCGGGTGGTGGGCATGCCCAAAGGCTACGATATGCTGCTGGCGGTGGCCATCGGCCGGCGCGGCGGCAAGGAGAGCCTGCCCGAGGCGCTGCAGGCCCGCGAAGCTCCCACGCCCCGCCGGCCGCTGGCCGAGCTGGTGGCGGAAGGCTGTTTCCCCAGGGCTTGAGAGCCCGGCGAGGGACGATACAACCGGGCAATTCATTGGCCGGTTGGTATTATTCGGCCCGCATCGCCCCTGAATGCAGCTGCCCCATGCGGGCCAGCAGATATTCCAGATCGTCGTTCTTGATCTCGACGCCGAGGTCGCCGTACTGGGTGAGGATGCGTTCGATCATGCGGCGCGAGAAGCGCTCACGGTCGCCGGCCTCGCCGTCGTACTGCATGTCGCGGGCCACGTCGATGGCGGCGCGCATGGCCGGATACAGGGCCTCGGGCAGGCCGCATTTCTGGAACAGGGCCTCGAAGCCGCGCTTGCCCTGGTCGTGGATCAGGGCCTGGGCGTTGTCGAGGCTGATATTGGCCAGTTTGGCCAGGGCGGTTTCGAAGAAGGTGAGATCGCCCATGCAGACGGCGCGCAGGATGATCGAGGGGGTAAGGCGGCCGTTGCGGTGCAGGTGGCTGATCAGGCGCGGCACGTCGGTTTCGGTGTTGCTGATGCCCAGAACCGCCAGTTCGCGGGCCTGAATCAGCAAGGTGGCGGCCACATCCGGCGACAGATCGGTGCGGGCCATCAGATGGTTGCGGAAGCTTTCCGACACATGGGTCAGCAGCCGCTCGACGATGGTCACCGGCAGGCCGGGGCGTGCCGCCAGGGCGTCGCCGATGTCCGGGCTGCTGCCGGCGAAGCGGTCCACCACCGACGACAGGGTGGTTTCGCTGATCCGGGCCCCCTGGTTGCGCACCAGGGTGGACACCACGCGGGGCACGCCGCGTTCCACCAGGGCATCGGACAGGCCTTCCGGCACATGGGCCCGCCGGGCCATGGCGTCCAGCTTGGCGTCATCCTGGCTTTTCACCAGCTCGATGAGATCGGCCTCCGAGAGCACGTCGGAGAATTCCAGGATGGGCAGGGCCACCGCATCCACATCGCGGGCCAGGGCCAGGGCCACGTCGCGCGGCAGCAGCGGGCTGTCCTTCAGCTGGCGCGACAGGGCCTCGCGCACGCGCACCTCGGCGTCCTTCACCATGATGCGGAAGATATCCTCGGCGATGGCGCGCTGCTGTTCGGTCAGGCCGGCATGCTGCGCGGCGATCTTGCCGGCGATTTCGGCCCGCACCTCGGTATCGGGGCTGGCCAGCAGGCGCTTGACGTCTTCATCCTTCAGCATTTCGGCCATTATCGCTTCCTCGAAGGCACTTTCTGTTCAGTATTATAAGCGCATCTTCTGAGGGAACAACAAGATTGCCTCCGGCTATATTTCCCGCTTCATCCCGCAGCGCGGGGGAAATAGCCGGTATTTTACGGGTGTGGCTTATCCCTATGGTTCCGGCGCCACGAAACGCCTGCCTTTCCAACCGCGTCTTGGCCGGGCTCCGACCCGGCCATCCACGTCTTTCCGCTTGGCACACGGCCAGACGGGGCCACGTGGCCCCTCGGGTCAAGCCCGAGGGTGACGAATCAGACGCATCGGCGAGCCAACCTGATGCAGGGGGATAAGCCATTTACGGGTATCGCGCGCATTCCGCGGCGCCGCGCCTCAGCGGGGGTTGGCCATCACTTCCTTGACCTTGCCGGCCAGCTGCTTCAGTGAGAAGGGCTTGGGCAGGAAATGGATGCCGTCCTCGCCCTGGAAGTCGCCCAGGGCCACGTCCTCGGCATAGCCGCTCATCAGGATCACCTGGATGGACGGGCGCTCCAGCCGCACCAGGCGGGCCAGGGTGGCGCCATCCATGCCGGGCATGACCACATCGGTGACCAGGGCGTCGATGGCCGGTTCGCCGCGCAGAACGTCCAGGGCCACCTCGCCGGAATTGGCTTCCAGCACGCGGTAGCCCTTGTTGCGCAAGGCCCGCGAGCCGAACAGGCGCACGGCGTCCTCGTCCTCCACCAGCAGGATGGTGCCGGCGCCGGTGAGATCGGCGGCGCCCACCGCCGGATTGTCGTCCTTGGCGGCGGTGGCGGCGGCCGGGGCCGGAGCCGGGTTTTCGGCGGACGGCTCGAAGCGGGGCAGGAAAATCCGGAAGCTGGTGCCGTGGCCGGGCTGGCTGTCGACGAAGATGAAGCCGTCGGTCTGGCGCACGATGCCGTAAACGGTCGACAGGCCCAGACCGGTGCCGGCGCCCACCTCCTTGGTGGAGAAGAAGGGCTCGAAGATGCGGCCCAGATTTTCCGGCGGGATGCCGGTGCCGGTATCGGCCACCTCGATCTGGATATAATCGCCGGGCGGCATCACGTCGGCGCCGCGCTGATAGGGCCGGTCCACCTTCATGGATTTGGTGGTGACCGACAGCAGGCCGCCGCCCGGCATGGCATCGCGGGCATTGACGGCCAGATTGATGATGACCTGATCGAACTGGCCGGGATCGACGCGCACCAGGCCCAGATCGCGGCCGTGGGTGATGGCCAGCTCGATGGTTTCGCCCAGAAGGCGGCGCATCAGGTTGGACAGATCGGCCAGGGCGTCGGTCACGTCGAACAGCCGGGGCTGCAGGGTTTGCCGGCGCGAAAAGGCCAGCAGCTGCCGCACCAGGCTGGCGGCGCGGTTGGCGTTCTGCTTGATCTGCATGATGTCGGCGAAGGAGGCGTCGCCGGGGGCGTGGCGCTGCAGCAAAAGATCGCAAAAGCCGATCATGGCGGTGAGCAGGTTGTTGAAATCGTGGGCCACGCCGCCGGCCAGCTGGCCCATGGCCTGCATCTTCTGGCTTTGGGCGAACTGGATTTCCAGGTTCTTCTGCTCGGTGGTGTCGATGAAATGCAGCATGAGGCCGGTGACGGCGCCATCCTCGGCGGTGGGGCTGACATAAAGGGTGGCCACCAGATCGCGTCCGCCGCCGATCAGGCGCACCGGCAGATGGTTGCCGGGGCTGGTGCCCATCAGCACCCGCGACAGCTGTTCCGCCGCCGCCGGACGGTCGGCCTCCAGGATGAAATCGGTGACCGGGCGGCCCAGGATGGCCTCGGTGTCCTGGCCCAGCAACTGGGCGAAGGCCGGATTGCAGCCCGAGATGCTGGTGTCGGGGTCCACCAGGGTGATGCCCACCGGGGCGTCCTCGAACAGCCAGTGGAAGCGCCGCTCGGCGGTTTTCACCGCCCGCGCCCAATGGCGCTCCGGCATCAGATCGCGCACCACCACCGAGCGGGTGCGCATTTCTCCGCCCTCGTCGAACACGGTATGGGTGACGAAGGCCTGGAACACATCGCCGCCGCGGCCCTTGATGCGCATTTCGGCGCGGTCCTCCTCGGGATTGGGCTCCACGCCCAGCACCTCGGACAGCGGTTGGCCGATCAGGGCCTCGGCGGGGCGGCCCACCCATTCCGCCAGCCGCTGGTTGACGAAACGGATGCGGCCCTCGATATCGGCGGAATAGAAGCCCACCGGCAGGAAATCGATGAAATCGGCCAGAAGTTCGTGGTCGCGCCGCAGGGTTTCCTCGATGGCGCGCCGGGCCGAAACATCCTCGATGGTCCAGACGGCGCCGCCGCCGTCCAGGGGATGCACGGTCACCAGCAGCCATTCGCGCACGCCCTCGCCGCCATCCAGCTGCAGTTCGGCGCGGTAGCTGCCGCCGTGGCGTCCGGCATGCTCCAGGCGGTCGATCTCCTCGATCACCCGTTCCTCGCCCTTGGCGCGCGGGCGCAAGGGCGCGCAAGGATAGTCGGCGGGGCCGAACAGGCCCTCGGCTTGCGGGCTGCGGTACAGCTCCCCGCCTTTCGCGTTCACCACCAGGCGGGCGCGGCGGTCGGCGGCCAGGGCGGCGGCCAGCGGGCGCAGGCGGGCCAGTTCGGCGGCGGCGGCGGCCTGGCGCCGGGCCAGACCGGCCACCGCCAGCACCGCCAGCAGACCGGCGGCCAGGGGCGGGGCCAGCCGCGCCAGGGCGCCGCCGCTATCCTGGACGGCCCACACCATCAGGCTGGCGGTGGCGGCCAGGGCCAGCCAGACCGAAAAGGAGCGCAGGGCCTCAGCGGCGGTTGAACGGGCCACGATGCTTCTCCTTCAGGCGCATGACGTAACTGATGACTTCGGCCACCGCCTTGTAATGCTCGGGCGGGATTTCCTGGTCAAGATCCACGCTGGCGTAAAGGGCGCGGGCCAGCGGCGGGTTTTCCACGATGGGGATTTCGTGCTCTTCCGCCAGGTCGCGGATGCGAAAGGCGACGGCGTCGATGCCCTTGGCCAGCAGCACCGGCGCTCCCATGCTGTCCATGTCGTATTTGAGGGCGCAGGCGTAATGGGTCGGGTTGGTGACGATAACGTCGGCCTTGGGCACGGCGGCCATCATGCGCCGGCGGGCGCGGGCGATGCGCAGGGAGCGCAGGCGGGCCTTGATCATGGGATCGCCTTCGCTGTCCTTGTGCTCGTCCTTCAGTTCCTGGCGGCTCATGCGCAGTTTTTTCATGTAGGTGAAGCGCTGATAGAACCAGTCGGCGGCGGCGATGACCATCATCATCATCACCACGGCGACCACCAGTTTCACCAGGATGTGGTGCAGGTAAAGGACCATGGTGGACAGATCCATGGTCATCAGCAGTTCCAGCTCGTGCAGGTGCGGCTGCAACAGAAAATAGCTGCCGGTGCCGACGATGGCCATCTTCAGCACGCTCTTGACCAGATCCAGCACGGCGTTGATCGAGAAGATGCGTTTGAGACCGGCCAGGGGATTGATCTTGCTGAAATCGGGCAGCAGTTTCTGCGGCAGGAACAGCAGCCCGGTCTGCCCCAGCGAAACAAGCAGGGCGAAGGCCAGCATGATGGACAGCGGCACCGCCAGGGCGATGACCATGTGCAGCACGATATCGTCGCCCAGCAGCACCATGGCCTGGGGGGTGGAATCGTCCACCTCGCCCAGATGGGCCAGGATGCCGCTTAAAAACAGCTTCAGATGATTGACGGTAAAGGGCAGGCCCAGCCACACCACCACCAGCATGGCCACCAGCATGGCCAGCGTCTTGACTTCGGTGGATTGCAGAACATTGCCTTCCTCCCGCGCCTTGCCCAGGCGGCGGGATGTCGGTTGTTCCGTTTTGGAGTCTTCATCCTCTTCGGCCATGGCTCACTCCGGCACGAACGGCAGCAGGCCGTTGGCGATGAAGTGCATGAACAGGGCCATCATCGGCGGCAGGGCGATCATCAGGATGGCCGCGCCGGCCAGCAGCTGCAGCGGCATGCCCACGAAGAAGACGTTGACCTGCGGCACCAGGCGGTTGATCAGGCCCAGGGCCACGTTGAACACCAGGGCGAACACCAGCAGCGGCGCCGCCAACTGCATGCCCAGCACGAAGCTTTGCCCCAGGGTATGCACCAGGGTTTGGGAAAAATCACCCACGGGCAGGGCGGCACCGGGGCGGAACAGCTCGTAGCTGGCCACCACGGCGCGCAACACCAGATGATGCAGGTCCGACATCAGGAACAGGGTCAGGGCGACGTTGTTGAGAAAGCCGGTGATGATGCCGCTCTGTTGCTCGCTCAAATTGTCGTAGACGAAGGAGTTGGTCATGCCCACGGCGTAGCTGATGAAGCTGCCGGCCAGGCTGAGCGGGGTCATCAGCACCTGGGTGAGCAGGCCGAAGTAAAGCCCCACCGTCACCTCGCCGGCCATCACCAGCAAAAGGCCGGCGGGGCCGGGCGGCAGGGCGGGAATTTTCGGCGACAGCACCGGCAGCAGCAGAAACGAGATGCTGAGCGCCGTCAACAGCCGCGAGCGCGCCGAAACCAGGGTGCCGCCCAGTCCGGGCAGGAACATCACCGCCGTGCCGATGCGCGACAGGATCAGCAGCAGTTTGTAGAGATCGGTGGTGAGAAGCTGGCTCAGCATGCGGCGGCTATCCGCCGGCCACCATGCGGTCCATCAGCGACCGGGTGAAATCCATGAGCGTGTGCATCATGAAGGGCAGGGCCAGCAGCAGCACCAGGAACACCGTCAGGACCTTCGGCACGAAGGTCAGGGTGGCTTCCTGGATCTGGGTCACCGCCTGGAACAGCGAGATGACCAGACCGATGGCCAGGCCGGCCAGCAAGGGCGGGGCGCTGATCTTCAGCATGACCACCATGGTCTGACGGGCGATCTCGATCAGCTCTGCTTCGGTCATGCCGCCAATCCGTCAGAACGACATTTTAAGAATGTCGTTATAGGCGTTGACCACCTTGTCGCGCACCGCCACCACGGTTTGCAGGGTAAGCTCGGCATTGCTGACGGCGGCCACCACCTCGGGAATGTCGGCCTTGCCGGCCAGGGCCTGCTGCGACAGCTGTTCGCTTTTCTTGCCGCTGTCGATGGCCGATTCCACGCCCTTGCGCAGCAGGGCGGCGAAATCGCTGCCGCTGCCGGTAACGGCCTGATCGTCGGCGGGGGCCGCCGTGGTGTCGCCGAAGGACTTGGCGACATTGGCGTAGGCGGAAAGGGCGTTGGCGATGCTGGTGGTGGCCATGGCGGTAATCCGGCAGAAAGACGTGGCGGTAGGCGGCTAAACGTGGAAAGGCGCCGCTATTTTAGCATGTTCACGGTTTCGGACAGCATGCTTTTTGAGACGTTGACCACGTCGAGGTTGGCCTCGTACGAGCGCTGGGCCTCGCGCATGTCCATCAGCTCGATCAGCGGATTGACGTTGGGGGTCAGCACGTAGCCGTCGGCATCGGCGGCGGGATGCTTGGGGTCGTACTTCTTCTGAAATTCCGAGCGGTCCACGTCGATCTTGGCCACCTTGACCTCATCGGCGCCGGTCTGCTTGTCGAGAACGTCGCGGAAGGTGACGGTCTTGCGGCGGTAGGGCTGCTGATCGGGGGCGGTGGGCAGCGAATCGGCGTTGGCCAGGTTTTCCGACACCACCCGCAGACGTTCGGACTGGGCGCGCAAGCCGGAAACGGCAATCAGCGAGGATTTGTTCAGTTCGTCCATGGTGGGCCTCCGCTATCGTCCTCAACCGTTTTTGTCGACGGCGGTTTCCAGCATCTTGATGTTCTTTTCCAGCAGGTTGAGGGCCAGCTGGTAGTTGTTTTTGACATCGCCGATCTTCTGCATCTGATCTTCCAGCAGTACGGTGTTGCCGTTGGGTTTGGTTTCGCCGGGAGCTTTCTCCGCCTCCGCCTGATAAGGGCTTTTCTCCACCGGCGGCTGGATATGCATCGGATTGTCCACCACGGCCTGCAGCGGCTGCTGGCCCTGGGCCTGGAACAGGTTCTTGAAGCTGAGCGCCTTCAGATCCTTGGCCTGGTATTTGGGGGTGTCGGCGTTGGCCACGTTCTCGGCCAGAACCTCCTGGCGGCGGGTCAGCCAGTCCATGCTTCTGCGGGCCATGGCCAGAAGGGTCAGATCCTCGAACATGCCGCACTCCCTCGCAAGACGGGCCGGGTCGGGTCCCGGACGGTTTTTGCCTGCGCGTACTCTAGACTCGCGCGGCTTAACAAAGAGTGAAGATCGGCGGCAAAAGCGCTGCGGACGGCGCGGCGAAACGCTTGGCACGCATCCTGCATTAATAGGGGCGGAACAGAGGCCCGCCCAGACCGGCCGGATCTGGAAATGGCTGGAAACCCAGGGGAAACCCTGGTGGGCAGGCGGTTCCATCAGGGCAAGAATTGCAGCCTGGGCAAAAAATTCCCAGGGGCCAGGTAAGATTAATTCGGGATCGCCGACGGAAAAGAGGCCGGGGCGGAACGGGAGCAAAGACGATGACGACAGTTTCATCCAGCACGTCCTCCAACGCGACATCGTCGAGCGCAGGCTCGACCAGCAGCGTCGCCGCGTCCTCGGCCAGCAGCGTCTACAACACCTTTCTGCTGCTGCTGACCACACAGCTGAAGAACCAGGATCCCACCAATCCGACCGACACCACCGCGTTCACGCAGGAAATGATCGGCCTGGCCAGCCTGGAGCAACAGGTCAACACCAATACCGATCTGGCCGAGATGCAGTCGAGCCTGAGCACGCTGACCAACACCAACGGCGTCGGCTATCTGGGCAAGACGGTGGTGGCCACCGGCTCGACCGAGCCCCTGACCTCGGCGGGCGGCACGGCGGAGTGGAAATACACCCTGGGCTCCACCTCGGCCACCACCAAGCTCAGCATCACCAACAGCAGCGGCCAGACGGTGTGGTCGGGCAGCGGCGATACCGCCACCGGCACCCACACCTTGAGCTGGAACGGCACCGACAGCAGCGGCAGCACGGCCAATGCCGGCGATTATACCCTGACGGTGGCGGCCACCGACGGCTCGGGAAATACCGTGACCACCACCACCAGCATCGTGGGCACCGTCACCGGCGTCGACAGCTCCAGCGGCAGCACGGTGCTGTCCATCGGCGATGTGAATGTGGCGCTGAGCAACGTCACCGGTTTCAGCAGCTGACCGCCGCCCGGCAGATAAGGATCTAGGAGAGAGACCATGGATGCAGCAATGAATGCAGCGGTGTCGGCGCTGATTTCCGAAAGCCAGGCGCTGTCCACCATCTCGAACAACCTCGCCAATTCCGGCACCACCGGCTACAAGGCGGTGTCGACCCAGTTTTTGAGCCTGCTCAGCACCGGATCGTCGGGCAATAATTACCCGGCGGGCGGCGTCGAGGCGGTGGCCCGCCAGAATGTGAGCCTGCAGGGCAATATCGTCAGCACCACCTCCTCCACCGATCTGGCGCTGGACGGCAACGGCTTCTTCGTGCTGTCCGACGGCACCAGCGCCCAATCCTTTTATACCCGCAACGGCGCCTTCGAGACCGACAGTTCGGGCAACATGTATCTGAACGGCACCGGCTATTACCTGATGGGCTGGCCCACCAGCTCCACCGGTTCGATCACGTCGGCCAATTCCAGCAATACGGCCTCGCTCAGCAAGGTCAATCTGGACAGCTTCAACTCCAGCGCCACCGCCACCACCGATTTCGCGCTGACCGCCAACCTGCCCGACGAGGGGCAAAGCTCGGTGAACTCCACCAGCTACACCAACACCTCGGGCAGCACCGAGCAGCTCAATTATTCCTGGGTCTCCACCGGGACGACCACCTCGGGCGACAAGACCTATCTGGTCAGCGTCACGCCGTCCAATTCCAGCGTCACCTTGAGCGACGGCACCACCAGCGGCGCCTCGCAGCTGACCTATTCGGTGGTGACCGACAGCTCGGGCAATATCGTTTCGGTGCATGGCACCACCAACAATACCGCCGGCTACAGCGGCACCGTTCTGCCCACCAGCATCACTCCGAGCGATTCCTCCTCGGCGGTCACCGGACAAACCTGGGCCAATGTGCTCAGCAATACCGGGTACAGCGCCACCCAGAGCCTGACCACTTACGACTCCTTGGGCACGGAGGAGGATTATCCGGTGACCTGGACGGCGGCGGGTGACAATACCTGGGTGATGACGGTGAAGTCGCCCACCGATTCCACCGGCTCGACGGTCACCGGCGAACTGGCGGATTCCAGCGGCGTCTCCACTTCGTCCTATTCCTATTCGGTATCATTCAACAGCGACGGCACCCTGAAAAGTGTCACGCCGCTCAGCACCGATACCAGCGGCACCCTGTCCACGGCGCCCACCAACGCGGCTGGCGGCGTGGCCTTGAAAACCTACAGCTGGACCGATGGCGCCGCCAAAGCCGATGTCTCGGTCAGTCTCGGCACCTACGGCAAGGCCGACGGCCTGACCCAGTACAATACCGGGCAGACCACGCCGACCATTTCCAAGGTCAGCCATACCCAGAACGGCGTGGAATACGGCTCGCTCAGCAGCATTTCCATCAGCAAGACCGGTCTGGTCGAGGCCACCTACAGCAACGGTCAGACCGTGGACATCTATCAGCTGGCCGTGGCCACCTTTCCCAATGTGAACGGGCTTTCGGCCCTGAACGACAGCGTCTATCAGCAGACCACCAGTTCGGGGGCCTACACCTTGAATGTGGCCGGGCAGAACGGCGCCGCCACGGTGACGGAAAGCGCCCTGGAAAGCTCGACGGTGGATACCTCCACCGAGTTCAGCGACATGATCGTCTGCCAGCAGGCCTATCAGGCCGCCTCGCAGGTGATCTCCACCGGCAAGACCATGTTCTCCACCCTGCTGCAGGCCGTGCAGTAAGGTGGACTGACGGGAGGGCTGGGGCCATGCGCTGGGACAAGGAAGGCAAGCCGGTTTTGGAGGCCCTGCAGATGCGGGCGCAGTCGAAGATCGAGCAGATCCGCGCCCAGCTGCTGCCGGACTCCTCCCCCGGGCTTACCCCCGACGAGCTGCGCGCCGCCCTGGCCCGCAAGTTCGAGGGGCTTACGCCCGAACAACGGGTTCAGTTCAAGATCGAGGCGGGGATCGCCTTCCTCGAATTGAACCGGATGATGGACGACCTGAAACAGCATTTGGGGCAGCTCGGACGCGAAGTCTCCTTGACCAAGCGCAACGGGCAGGCTATCGGTGCTTATGGCCAGGCCAATCGTATGAGCCGGGCCGTGGACACCGATAGCTGGTAGGGACCTGAAACGGGATGGACCGCGATCACGATCCGCTTTTCCACGCCGCGTCCAAGGGGATCGATCCCCAGGCGGCGGCCGAACTGTTCGCCGCCATGGACGAACTGAAGGCGGTGATCGATGGCGAGAACGAGGTGCTGGCTCTGGGCCTGCCCAATACCACCCTGGAACTGAAGGCCCGTAAAGCCGCCCTGCAGGCCAAATGCACGGCCCTGCTGCTGGAGGTGTCGGAAGACGTGCGGGCCCTGGCCATGGACCAGGGCGTGCTCGATCAGCTGGCGACGGTCACCGCGGACATGCGCCGCCTGACCTCGGAAAACGCCAAGCTGCTGGATGAAACCGCCAAGGCTTCGCGTCGGCGCATCGATGCGGTGATGCAGGCGATCCAGACCGCTTCCGACGAAAATTAACCGCCGTTCAGGGCGTCCGTCATAAAGGTGATGTTAAGGGTTTGCCCCTTATCATGGCCGTGAGATGGAGTAACGCCAATGTCACTCAATATCGCCCTGTCGTCGGCCGTCAATTCGCTGCTCGTCATCGAGCAGCAGATGTCGGTAACGTCGAACAACATTTCCAACGCCAACACCGCTGGCTATACCCAGGAGACGGTGCAGACCCAGTCCGTGGTCACCAACGGCGTGGTGTCGGGCGTGGTGGGCGAGGCGGCCAGCACCTACATCAACACCTATCTGGAACAGTCGATCATTTCCAACGCCTCGTCCTCGGCGCAGGCATCGACCTACTATTCCTATTACCAGACCCTGGCCCAGGCCATGGGCACCATTTCCACCAGCGACAGCGGCGGTACCGACCTCGCCTCGGAGCTGTCGTCGCTGCAGACCACCCTGACCTCGCTCAGCAACAGCCCGGAAGACACGGCGCTGAAGACCAAGGCCATCAGCGAGCTTTCCACCCTGTGCGACGATCTGCGCACCACCTCGGCCTCGATCCAGGAACAGCGGGCTCAGGCCGATCAGGGGGTGTCGTCGGCGGTGAACGACGCCAACAGCCAGCTGCAGACCATCGCCACCCTGAATTCCCAAATCGTGCAGGCCCAGGCCACCGGCGAATCCACCGCCGCCCTGCAGGACAGCCGCTATCAGGCCCTGCAGAATCTGTCGTCCGATCTTGGGGTCAGCTACTATATCAGCAGCAACGGGGCGATGCAGGTCTACACCACCGACGGCACGCCGCTGCTCACCGGGGCCACCCCCAACACCATCAGCCACGCCGCCGCCAGCACCATGGATTCCTCCATCAGCTATACGGCGGGGGCTTCCACCGGCATTTCCGGCATCACCGTGAACGGCAAGGACATCACCTCGGACATCACCACCGGCAAGATCGCCGCCCTGGTGAAGATGCGCGATACCGATCTGGTCAACGCCCAGTCGGAGCTGGATAATCTGGCCTCCAGCGTGGCCAGCACCCTGAACGCCACCAGCAATCTCGGCACCTCGGTCACGGCGCCGCAGACCCTGACCGGCGAATCCTCCTCGGCCTTTTCCAGCAGCTCGGCGGTGACGGTGGCGGCGGGCACCACGGTGCGCATCGCCCTGCTCGACAGCTCGGGCAACGCCACCAGCCATATCGATGTGTCCCTGGCCGGCGACACCACGGTGGGCGCTATCGTCAATTCCATCAATACCGCCATTTCCGGCGCCTCGATGGGCATGACCTGCAGCCTGAGCAGCTCGGGGCAACTGGTGCTGTCGTCCTCCAGTTCCAGCTACGGTGTCGGCATCACCACCTTGAGCGGCAGCATCAGCGGCACCGCCAGCAGCACCGCCACCGATTTCTCCAACTATTTCCAGATGAACGATCTGCTGGTCAGCACCGATGCCAGCAAGACCATCTCGGCCGAAACCATCACGGTCCGCTCCGACATTCTCTCCACCCCGGCCTATCTGGCCTCGGGCGTGCTGAGCAGCGCCGCGACCATCGGCTCGCCGGCGGTCACCAGCGGCGACGGCTCCATCGCCGGCGATCTGGCCTCGGATCTGACCTCGAACCAGAGCCTGTCGGCCTCGGGCTACCTGTCGGCCATCACCACGTCGTTCTCGTCCTACGCGGCCTCCATCGTCTCGGACATTTCGCAGCGCAACACCAACGCCTCCAGCACCGCCACCACGGCGACCTCGGCGCTGACCACGCTGCAAACCACCTTCAGTTCGCAAAGCGGCGTCAATACCGACGAACAGACGGCGGCTCTGACCGAGCTGCAGAATCTCTATCAGGCCTCCGCCAAGGTGGTCAGTACCGTACAGACTATGTTTCAGGCCCTTCTCACCGCGGTGAACGGCTAAGGCAGGTGAATGATGGAACGCGTCTCGACCTATAATCTGCACAACATCACCATGGGTGCTGCGCTTAATGTGGAAGCGCAGCTGGCGAATGCGCAGCTTCAGGAAGCCTCGGGCCTGACCGCCACCGATTACAGCGGTCTGAGCGGCCAGCAGAGCTATGAAGTTCTGAACATGGAGAACGAATACAATCAGGCCACCACCTGGGCGGCGGAAGCCAGCACGGTGGAAAGCCGCAGCGAGGCCATGTATTCGGCCATCGGCAGCATGACCTCGGTGGTGACCAAGCTGGAAAGCTCCATCAGCGGCGCCCTGAGCTCCACCGACAATTCCACCCTCAGCACCACCGCCCAGAGCCTGATGGATCAGCTGGTGTCGGCGATGAACACCCAGGAAAACGGCCGCTATCTGTTTTCGGGAAGCAATATCAGCACCGCCCCCATCAACATGGCGAACTACAGCTCCACCAGCATCAGCGCCAGCAGCTACAATCCCACCACCCAGGACTTCTCGTACTACCAGGGCAACGATACGGTGCTGACGGTGCAGACCGACAGTTCCACCACCGTGAGCTACGGAGTGTGCGCCGGCACCACCGCCACCACGGCGTCGGCCACCAACCCGGCCTCGGCCTTCGAGGCGGCCATCCGCGCCACCGAGGCGGTGATCAAGGCGGGGTCGCTGACCACCGGCTCCACCAGCCAGACCACCTTGCTGAAGCAGGCCATGACCGTGGCCCAGTCGGCCCTGACCCAGCTGGCCAATCTGCAGGAATCGGTCTCGGATATCGCCAATCAGCTCACCAGCGCCAGTGCCGCTCAAACCAACTACGCCACCTTGCTGCAAACCTCCATCAGCAACATCAAGGAGGTGAACACCGCCACGGTGACCACGCAGATCGCCCAATATCAGACCCAGCTGCAGTCCTCGTTTTACGCGGTGTCCACCATCGGCAAATTAAGCCTGGCATCCTATCTGTAAGGGGCGGCGCCTCAACCTTTCGGCGTTCTCTCGTGCCGGAGTTGCAATAAAACCGTGGCGCATTTCCCGGCATAAGGATAAGATTCGAGCTGTTCACAAGGGCCATGGCTGGGGGAACAGCATGTCCATCGAATGGCGCAACGTGATGAGCGTTGGCGATCCAACCGTTGACGGCGACCACAAGCATCTGATCGATCTGATCAATGCCTTTGAAACCTCCATTTCCGGCGAGATCGATCACCGCAAGATCGCCCGCGTGCTGCTGGGGCTGGTGCAGTATACCGGTGAGCATTTCGCCCGCGAGGAGGAGCTGCAGCTGAAGGTGCGCTATCCTTATTACGAATCGCACCGCAAGCAGCACCGCGATGTGCTGCGGCAGCTGCAGCATGTGCTGACCGAATATACCGAGGCGCACGGCGTGGTGCAGGATTCCATGATCCGCGAGATCAGCCGTTTCCTGAAGGACTGGCTGGTGGGGCACATCATCGAATCCGATCTGCGCATGAAACCCTATATCGAGAAGATGCGGGCCGAGCAGGCCGCCTTCCGCCGCGGCCGCCGTCCGTCGCCGCCGCCACTGGGCCTGAAGCCGCCACAGTCCCTCTGATGCCAACCGGCCAACGTGTCATACCAACCGCCCAATGAATTGACCGGTTGTATCGTCCCTCGCCGGGCGGCGGCATCCGCCACCTTGGCCGCTCGCTCAATGCTCGCTGGATACCGGCCAACGAGTCACTTCAATGGTTGGCCGGTATCACGTCAACGGTTGGCCGGCATGACCCCGCCCGGGATCAGCGGGTGAACACCGCCACCGCCTCCAGATGCGCCGACCAGGGGAACTGATCCACCGGGGTGGCGCGGCGCAGCCGGTAGCCGCCCTGCGCCAGCAGGCGGGCATCGCGGGCCAGGGTGGCGGGATTGCACGAGACCGCCACCACCAGCGGCACGGTCGAGCGGGCCAGCTGCTCGGCCTGGGCGGCGGCGCCGGCGCGGGGCGGGTCGAACACCACCGCCCGATAGCGGGCCAGCTCTTCGGTCAGCAGGGGCTGGCGGGCCAGATCGCGCTGTTCGGCGCTGACGCGGACGCCGGCATGGCCGGCGGCGGCCTTGAGGGCGGCCAGGGCGGCGCCATCGCCTTCCACCGCATGCACCGGGGCCTTCTGGGCCAGAGGAAAGCTGAAGCTGCCGCAGCCGGCGAACAGGTCGGCCACCGGCGCGGCTCCGCCCACGGCGTCGAACACCAGGGCGGACAGAGCCCGTTCGCCTTCGGCCGAGGGCTGCAGGAACGCGGCCGGCGGCAGCTCGACGCCGACACCGGCAAAGCGCACGATGGGCGGGCGGCGGCGCGCCAGGGGTTCGGTCAGGCCGGTGCCGGGGCGGCGCCACGACAGCCGGGCCAGATCCTGCTGCTCGGCGAAGGCGGCCAGACGTTCGCGGTCGAAGAGATCGAGGCGGGCTTCGGCCTCCACCAGCAGATCCAGGCCGGTTTCGGTCAGGGTAACGGCCACGTCGCCTTCGGTGCCGTCCTCGATCACCGCCTCCAGCAGGGCGCGCAGGGCGGGCAGCAGGGCCAGCAGCGGCGGCGCCAGCAGCAGGCAGCTGTCCAGATCCACCAGGGTGTGGCTGGCCCGGCCGTTGAACCCCAGGTGCAGCAGCTTGCGCCGCTTGGCGAAGGCGAAGGTGGCGCGGCGGCGGCTGCCGGGGGCGATGGCCACTAAAGGCGCCACCAGATCGGCCTCGAATCCGGCCCGGCCCATGGCCTCCACCAGCAGGCCGCGTTTCCAGGTTTGGTAGGCTTCGGGCGCCAGATGCTGCAGCGCGCAGCCGCCGCAGCGGCCGAAATGCGGGCAGGGCGGCGTCTGCCGGTCGGGAGACGGGGTCAGCACCTGCAGCAGGGCGGCGGCCAGACCGTCGCCGCGCCGGCTGTCCACCTGCACCGCCACCCGTTCGCCGGGCAGGGCGCCGGGCACGAACACCGCTTCGTCCTGATGGCGGCCGATGCCGTCGCCGCGTCCGCCCAGAGAGCGGATATCGAGCTCCAGGGTACGGGGCAGGGATCGGGAGGGGCCACGCGGCTTGCGCGCGGGCGGGCGTCGGCTCATGCTGGGACCGGGCTGGTTGAAAAAATGGTGCGCCCGATATAGCCGACAACCGGAGCGGACGCCACCCCTATAGAAGGAGCCCGCCATGACCGCCGACCGCCGCGCCCGCCTGCTGCCCACCTTTCAGCGCTACGCCGCCGAGTGCCGGACCCGCGCCCAGGCCCTGGCGGCTCTGACCGCGGCCGAGGGGGCGTGGGATCTGGCCGCCATCGTGCACGAGGCGCACAGCCTGGCCGGATCCGGGGCCACCATGGGGGCCGAGGCCCTGGGAACCGGGGCCCGGGCCCTTGAACAGCGGGCCCAGGACTGCCGCGAGGCCGGCCTGGCCCCCGATGACGAGACCCGGCGCCAGATGGCCGCCCAGGCCCAGGCTCTGCTCGATCAGGCGCGGGGCTTCGCGGTGGAGCGCATGCTGGACGCCTTCATGGCGAAGATGTTTCGGTCTTCCTGACCAGCATCAGCAGGCCGGGCACCGGCTGGCCCTGCTCGGTGCGGGTGGAGACCGCATCGAGGCGCAGCACGGTAAAGCCCTGGGCGGCGGCCAGACGGCGCAGATAGGCGGCGGAATGGCCGAAGCGCCGCGACGGCAGCACCGTCCAGTCGTCGCCGTCGGCGATCCGTTCCACCGAAAAGGCGAAGGCGCCGCCGGGGCGCAGGGCGGCGGCCACGGCGGAAAACACCGGGGCCAGATCGCCCAGATAGATCAGCACATCGCCCGCCGTCACCAGATCATAGGCGCCGGGGAAACGGGCGGCGGCCAGCAGGTCGCCCTCGTCCAGCCGCTGATAGCAGCCGCGTTCGCGGGCCTTGTCCAGCATGGCCGGCGACAGATCGAGGCCGTGCAGGCTGCGGGCGTGGGGGGCGAAGGCGGCTCCCACCAGGCCGGTGCCGCAGCCCAGATCGAGAACATCGAAGGGGCCTTGCCCCAGGCTGGCGGTAACCGCCGCCAGCAGCAGGGCCGGGCCGCGATAGGCCAGGCCCCGCAGCAGGTCTTCGTCGAACACCTCGGCGTAGCGCTCGTAAAGCTCGGTGACGAAGGCGCTGGGGGCGCGGTCCGGGGCTGGCCCCGCCTCCAGGCGGGCCAGGGCCAGAGCGGCGCCGAAGGGATCGGCGGGATCGGCCTTCAGCAGGCGGCGCCAGGCGGCGGCGGCTTCGTCCGAACGGCCCAGCCGATCCAGGCATTCGCCTTGCAGCCACAGGGCCTCGGTCAGGGTTTCGGCGCCGTCCAGGGCGGCCAGGGCCTCGGACCAATGCTCCAGATCCTTCTCGGCCAAGGCCAGTTCCAGGCGGAAGGAGGCGGCGGCGGGGGCCAGGTCCACCGCTCTTTGGGCGGCGGCGCGGGCCTCGTCGGGGCGCTTCAGCAGCCGCAGCACGGCGGCCAGATTGGCCTGGGCCGGGGCATGGGCGGGATCGAGATCAAGGGCGCGGGCGAAAGCCAGGGCGGCGGCGGCCAGATCGCCCAGAGCTTTTTCCGCCAGCCCCAGCAGATTGCAGGCGATCGGGCTTTGACGGCCCTCCAGCGGGCGCAGCAGGGCGGCGGCCTCGGCGGCGCGGCCCCGGCGCAGCAGCAGGGCGGCCAGGGACTCCTCGGCGGGGGCGATCCCGGGCAGGCGGCGCAGCAGGGCTTCGGCTTCGTCCAGACGGCCTTGCGCCTCCTGGGCGCGGGCCATGGCCAGCAGCAGCGGCGGCGCCCCGGGGGTGGCGGCCAGGGCCTTGGCCAGATGCTGGGCCGCCTTGCGGGGCTGGCCCTCGTCCAGGGCCAGCAGCCCTTGCAGATAGGCCAGGCCGGGCAGGGCGGGCTGGCGTTTGCCAAGCTCGCGGGCCAGTGTCCGCGCCTCGGCGGGGCGGCCTTGTTCGTAGTGGCGGAAGGCCTGGGCCAGGGCTTGCCCTAAATCCAACTGCCGGGTCATGGTCTGTCGATCCGTTTCTGGGAGGGGAGCGGGAAACATGGAAAAGGAAACGCAAACAAAGAGTCGTGAAAGCTTCGCGCCCCGGAGGGCGGGGTTTTCGCTAAGCTGCCGCGCAGGCAATGGCTGGGAGCGGCAAAATGTCGGGCATCCGCAACGTTCTGTTCCTGTGCGACGAGGACTGCGACAGCGGCCTGATGGCCCAGGCCATTCTGGCCCGCGAAGGCGCCGGGCGCTTCCGGGCCTATCAGGCCGGGCTTCATCCCCAAGACGGCATGCACCCCCTGGTGGAGGGGCTGTTGCGCAAGCTGAACCATGGCACCGCCGAGCTGTCCACCGCGCCGCTGCGGACCTACTGGTCGCCCCAGGCACCGGTGATGGATTTCCTGTTTACCCTGTCCGAATCCTTGCGCGAGCAAACGCCGCCCCGGTTGCCGGGCCCGCCCCTCACCGCGCATTGGGGCGTGCCCGAGCTGACCTTTTCCGGCAAATCCGACGCCGAGCGGGCGCTGGCGGTGGCGGAAACCTACCGCATGCTCAGCAACCGCATCGGCATTTTCGTCAACCTGCCGATGACGGCGCTGGACCGCCTCAGCCTGCAGCGCCGCCTGGGCGAAATCGGCGCCGCCTGACCCGTTCCGGCGCCGGTTCTCAGGGCTGCTCGCGGGTGGCCGAAAAGCGCAGCTTGGGATAATCCTGCTGGGCGCGGTTCAGGGTCCAGCCGTTGCGGGCCAGGAACACCGGGGCGCCGTCGCGGTCCTCGGCCATGGCCGACAGGTTGGCCTCGGTGAAGGCCTTGATGTCGGCGGGGTCGTCGGCATGGATCCAGCGGGCGGTATCGTAGGGGGCGTCCTCGAAACCGGCTTTGAGGTTGTATTCGCTTTCGATGCGGTTGGCGATGACGTCGAACTGCAGCATGCCCACCACGCCCACGATCCAGGTGGCGCCGTTCAGCGGCTTGAACAGCTGGCTCACCCCTTCCTCGGCCAGATCCTCCAGCGCCTTCCTGAGCTGCTTGGCCTTCATGGGATCGTCCAGGCGCACGCGGCGCAGCACTTCCGGGGCGAAACTCGGAATGCCGGTGAACCGCAGATCCTCGCCCTCGGTCAGGGCGTCGCCGATGCGTAAGGCCCCGTGGTTGGGAATGCCCATGATATCGCCGGGATAGGCCTCTTCCGCCAGTTCGCGGTCGCGGGCCAGGAAAAAGACCGGGTTGCCCAGGGCGATCTGCTTGCCCGAACGCACATGCTTCAGCTTCATGCCGCGCCGGAAGCGGCCCGAGCAGACGCGGAAAAAGGCGATGCGGTCGCGGTGGTTGGGATCCATGTTGGCCTGAACCTTGAAAACGAAGCCGCTCACCTTGTCTTCCGCCGGATCGACGGCGCGCGGGCTGGCCGGCTGCGGCCGGGGCGGCGGCGCCAGGCGGCCGATACCGTTCAGAAGTTCACGCACGCCGAAATTGCGCAGCGCCGAGCCGAAAAACACCGGGGTCAGATGCCCGGCGCGGTAGGAGTCCAGGTCGAAGGCCGGGCAGGCGCCGCGCACCAGCTCGATTTCCTCGCGCAGGCGGGCGGCAGCCTCGGCGCCCACCAGGCCGTCGAGGCGCGGATCCTCCAGCGGCATGTCGATGCCGTCGGGAATGTGATCGCCGCGGGTCTGATCGAACAGCAGCACCTGATCGGCGGAAAGATCGTAGACGCCCTTGAGGTCGCGGCCCATGCCGATGGGCCAGGTGACGGGGCAGACATCGAGGGCCAGGGTTTTTTCGATCTCGTCCAGAATGTCGAAGGTGTCGCGGGCCTCGCGGTCCACCTTGTTGACGAAGGTGATGATGGGCACGTCGCGCAGGCGGCACACCTCGAACAGTTTGCGGGTCTGGGTTTCAATGCCCTTGGCGGCGTCGAGCACCATCACCGCCGAATCGACGGCGGTCAGGGTGCGGTAGGTGTCCTCGCTGAAATCCTCGTGGCCGGGGGTGTCCAGCAGATTGAACGACAGCCCGCCATGCTCGAACGACATCACCGAGGCGGTTACCGAAATGCCGCGCTCCTTTTCGATGCTCATCCAGTCCGAGCGGGCGCGGCGTTGCTCGCCCCTGGCGCGCACGGCCCCCGCCATCTGGATGGCGCCGCCGAACAGCAGCAGCTTTTCCGTCAGGGTGGTCTTGCCGGCGTCGGGGTGGGAGATGATGGCGAAGGTGCGCCTTTGCGCGATGGCGGACAGCAGTGAAGTCATGATGATGGTTTTCCGGCTTCGGAGCAAAAAAAGCAAGGGGCGATTTGGCAGAAGAAAACATGGTCTTTTGCCATAAGTGAAGGCGTGGCGGGAGTATAAATTTCGGCCTGTTGCGCCACTTTTGGGAGATATGTGGCTTATTATTTTAGATGTTCAAGCTTTAAATGATGTAATTGAAGGTAACACGACCTGTTACGGTGAAATAAATATTTTTTACGACGGTGTGGTTGTGGTGCCCACCGCGAAGTCTTGAAATATTTTAAAAATCTTTATTAGCATTATAATGCTATAAGTTGGGTGTGGTGTCCAATTATAGTTATCTTTAGCGTCAAGGTTGTGCTAAGTTGCCTGCGGCGGATGGGGTTGGTGTGGAGAACACAATGAAGATCATGATTGCGGATGACCACGAGCTGTTGCGTGATGGTCTGCGCCATGTTCTGGAGTTGTCGGAGGATGGGATCGCCATCGTCGAGGCCTGCGATTATCCCGAGGCCCTGGCCATGGCGGAGAGCGAACGCAATCTGGATGCGGTTCTGCTGGATCTCTCGATGCCGGGCATGGTGTGGAGCGAAGGGTTGACAGCCTTGCGGGGGCTGCTGCCGAGGGATGTGCCGATCATTGTTTTTTCCGCCCTGAACGACCGGCGCACCATCATGCAGGCGGTCAATCTGGGGGCGGCGGGCTACATCCCCAAATCCTCGCCGCGCCGGGTGATGCTGGGGGCGCTGCGGCTGGTGCTGTCGGGCGGGGTGTATCTGCCGCCGTCGCTGCTGGATCAGCAGCTGGAGGTTGGCGGCAGCGATCAGGCCAGCCTGCATATCTCCTTCCAGGGCGTGGCCTCGGGGCTGACCCCGCGCCAGCGCGAGGTGCTGCTGCTGCTGGGGCAGGGGAAATCCAACAAGGAAATCGCCCGCACCCTGGAACTGGCGGAAGGCACGGTGAAACTGCATGTCACGGCCATTTTGAAGGCCTTGAAGGTCAGCAACCGCACCAGCGCGGTGGTGGCGGCCTCGCAGATGGGCGCGGAAAACAAATACCGCCTGCCCAGTTAGAGCCTGTTCAGATCCGCCGGACAGGCTTTGGGGACGTTAAAAACAAAAAGGCCGCCTGCGGGGGAGATCAGGCGGCCGGTTGCGCGGCGGGATGATCCACATCCTGCCGAATGTTTTTTGCCCTCATACCAACCGGCCAATGAATTGCCCGGTTGTATCGTCCCTCGCCGGGCGGCGGCATCCGCCGCCTTGGCCGCTCGCTCAATGCTCGCTGGAGACCGGCCAACCCGTCACGTCAATGGTTGGCCGGTATCAGTTGCCACCGACGGAGCGGACCCACCGGGTATGAAACTGCTGGTAAGCCGTCTGACCTGGTTTCTTTCTAGACGGCGTCGCCCCCACAGGGATGGCCGGGTCAAGCCCGGCCAAGACGGCTTAAGGGAGGGACTGTGGCGC
>MLJW01000200.1_pt1 | contig 48872 bp, 52 predicted proteins | sample 888231 | NCBI WGS metagenome assembly MLJW01 (sample SAMN05788063, study PRJNA343431) | mine drainage metagenome | isolation source: sample collected from the inflow into an acid mine drainage treatment plant... | place: Germany: Lusatia, lignite mining district
CGCCCGATTTCAATCTCGGGCTGGAGCGCCATCTGCGTTCGGCGGGCATTCCCACGGTTCATCTGGTAAGTCCCTCCATCTGGGCCTGGCGGCGCGAACGTCTGCAGGGCATCACCCAGGCCGTGGACCATATGCTGTGCATATTTCCCTTCGAGCCCGAGCTTTACAAGGGCACGCGGGTACGGGCCACCTATATCGGCCACCCGCTGGCCGAGGTCATTCCGGAGCAACCCGACCGGCAGGCTGCGCGCGCTTTGCTCGGCCTTGAGGGGACGGCCAAGGTCCTCGCCGTCCTGCCCGGCAGCAGGGCAGGAGAGGTGGCGCAGATCGGGCCGAGCTTTCTCGGTGCGGCGGCCCTGCTTCAGCAACGCCACGGTGTGCGGGTTCTGCTGCCGGTCGCGCAAGAGGGACTGATGCCGGCGCTGCGCCGGCAGTTGCGGGATGTCCCCGCACTCGACATCCAACTGCTTGCCGGACAGTCCCACCTGGCCATGGCGGCTTGCGATGTCGCCCTGGTGGCCAGCGGGACGGCGACGCTGGAATGCGCGCTGTTCAAGCGCCCCATGGTCATCGGCTACCGCCTGCCGGCCTTGTCCTGGCGCATGATGGCCGGCAAAGGTTACCAACCCTGGATCGGCTTGCCGAACATCCTGGCCCGCGAGTTCCTGGTTCCCGAACTGCTGCAGGACGCCTGTACGCCACGCGCGCTCGCCGACGAAGCCGAGGCTTTGCTCCATGATTCGCAGCGACAGCGCCACCTGCGCGCATGTTTCAGCGAGATGCATGCGCAATTGCGTCGTCCGACGGCAAGCCTTGCGGCGCAAGCCATTCTGGAAAGTGCGCGCCTGCGCTGAGCACGATGCAGGCCGAACTTCCCTTCTCAAGCGTCGAACGGTTGCCCGGCCTGGTTGCCGGCTGCGATGAAGTCGGTCGTGGTCCATGGGCTGGCCCCGTCGTGGCGGCAGCCGTCATTCTCGACCCAGCCCGGGTGATCAGCGGCCTGGCCGATTCCAAGGCGCTGACCGCCAGGCGCAGAGTGCAACTCGATGGGCTGATTCGAGATGCTTGCCTCGCGATGGGCATCGGACAGGCAAGCGTCGAGGAAATCGATCGGCTGAACATCCTGCAGGCGACCTTCCTGGCCATGCAGCGTGCGGTGGCTGGGCTGGCGCTGCGGCCCGAGCTCGTTCTGGTGGACGGCAATCGCGCCCCCGACCTTCCCGTGGCATGTCAGGCCATCGTCGGGGGGGACGCGACACAGCCCGCCATCAGCGCGGCGTCCATCGTGGCCAAAGTGTTCCGAGACAGCTTGATGCAAAACCTGGCCGGCCAATACCCCGTTTACGGGTTTGAGCGCCATTTCGGCTACGGCACAATGCAGCATCGACAGGCTTTGCAACAGCATGGGCCTTGTGCCGAACACAGACGCAGCTTTTCCCCGATACGACGACTGATCCAACCCTGAGCGAAAACCGCCGTGAAACGCATCATTTCCGCCGAAAATCCCCTGGTCAAGACCCTGCGTGCGCTCAGCAGCGAACCTGGCGCGGTCAAGCGCCTTGGCCAGGTCTGGCTGGAAGGCATCCATCTCGTCCAAGCCGCGCTTGACAGCGGGCACCATGCCGATCCGCTGGTGACGACCGACGACGGCCTGCTGCAGCCCGAGATCGCCGCACTGGTCGAGCGCGCCGGAAGCACCAATACGGTCATCCTGCATCGCGCCCTGTTCAGCTGGATTTCAACGGTGGAAAACGGCCCGCAGGTGGGCATGTTGATCGACAAACCGCGTGGCGCAAAACCCAAGCCGGGTACCGCGGTCGTGCTGGATCGCATCCAGGACGCGGGCAATGTCGGCACAATTTTGCGCACGGCCGCAGCAGCTGGCTGCGGTGCGGTTTATTTGCTGCGGGGCACTGCGGGCGCATGGACGCCCAAGGTTCTGCGCGCTGCCATGGGGGCCCATTTCTACCTGCCCATTTTCGAGGATGCGCCCTGGGACCAGGTGGCCAACATCGTGCCGCGCCCCATTTATGCCACGGCAGCGGTGGCCGACATGGCGCTGTATGACTTGTCCTTGGATCGGCCCGTGACCTGGGTGTTCGGAAACGAGGGGCAGGGCATATCAGAGCACCTGATGGCGAAGTGCTCGGCCATGGTTTGTATCCCGCAGGCCGGGGCCGTGGAGTCGCTCAACGTGGCCTCTGCCGCGGCCGTCTGTTTGTTCGAAGGCGTCCGGCAGCGCAAGCTGGCCAAGGCCTAGGGCCTACGCGTGACGCCGGCTTCCAGGCGCCTGGATCAGGGCCAGGCTGAGCGAGCCGCTCGACGCCCAGATCCGCCCAGCCAGGCTCATGTGTGTGACATGAAGGCGCACTTGCATGCGGTCTGCCTGCAGGCGCAAACGGGCGAACTCAGGCCAGGCTTGCAACTCGCGGATACTTCCATCGAAGCTGATCTGTAGATGGGTCCCCTGCGTGCCGCCATCCTGCAGCGCTTTCTCGGCGATGGCAAAAACCTCGGATACCGCACTGTGCCAGCGTTTGGCGCGGGCGTCGCAGTGCAAGCCCTGCGCATCGCAGGAAAGTATCGGATAGGGATTCCAAAGGCGGCTGATTCCCGCTGAGCAGGCCTGCACCCAGGGCGCCAGCACCGGATTGGCGAGCCGGGACAGGGTCGACGCCAGATCTGCCGTGTAGCGTGGAACCAGCCACTGCCGTGTCATCCCGGCAAGTTGCGTTGCCGCCTGTGCCACCTGGGCTGCGGGTTCACCAGCGTCGAGTTTTTTCAAGAGGACGCGCGCCTGCAGGGCAGGACCCGAGAGCATTGAACCCCCGTCCAGGCAAAGCACCTGGAGTTCCGGTGCGAGCCCACGGCTGCGGCGCATCTCATGAATTTCCTCCAGATGCTGCAGCAGCAGGGTCTGCAGGGCGGCCGCGGGATCGCTGAGCGCGCGCATCGAGCCGATATAGATCAGCCAGTCGGCATTGACGGCGATGTTCGGATAGAGGCGGTATTCCAGTCCCTCGACGCTGGGCGCGGCGATCTGCGCCGTGCGCAAGCGTTCGCGGCTGAGGTGGCGCAACTCGCTGCGCTTCTCGCGCAGACCCTTGTCCATGAACGTGCGCCCAGGCCACTGAATCGCCAGCGGCAGGACGCGCATGCGCGGATTTTGGGTCATCGCCCCCGAGGTGTCGGCGGCCGCGTCCACCATGACCACACCATAAGGATTTTGCTGCCGCTGCGGATTGACCGGCAGGGCCAACTCGCGCTCGGGCCTTTGCTGCTGGGTCGATGCAAACCCCAACAGGTACTCGTTCTTGTTGCTTTCATACGAAGTCGTGGCCATGGTTGCTCGAGGTTGGGGTTGCGACGGGAATCAACGCGTGCGCGGCGGACGCCAGGTTTCAGTATTCCAGGCGATCGGGGCGGATGAGTTGAAGGATGGTGGTGGCGATCTCCTCGATCGATTTGTGCGTGGATGACAGCCAGCGTATGCCTTCGCGTCGCATGAGCCGTTCTGCTTCCGCGACCTCCTCGACGCAATTCGGCAGCGACGCATAGTTGCTGCCGGGTTTGCGTTCGGTACGAATCGCGCTCAGTCGCTCGGGAGCGATGCTCAGACCAAACAGCTTCGTGCGATGCGGCACCAAGTCTGATGGGAGGCTCATGCGGGAAAAATCTTCCGGGATGAGCGGATAGTTTGCCGCGCGCACGCCGTGCTGCATCGCGAGATAGAGCGAAGTCGGTGTTTTGCCGCTGCGTGAAACCCCAACCAGAATCACGTCGGCCAAGGCCAGATTGCGGGAAGACTGGCCATCGTCGTGCATCAACGCGAAATTGATGGCGTCCATCCGATCGGCATAGCGCGAGCTGTTCGTGACTTCGGAGAACTGGCCGATGCGATGGTTCGACTTGATGCCAAACGCCGTTTCCAGGGGCTCGACAAACGTGGTGAACATGTCCATCACCAAGCCGTTGCATTCCCGTATGACATGCAAGACATCCGCATTCACGAGCGTGATGAACACGATGGGCGGGCGGCCTTCGTTGCGCGCGGCGTGGTTGATGCGCTCGACGGCCTGACGGGCTTTGTCGACCGTGTCGACGAAAGGCAAGCGCACGCGGTGCGGATGGGCGTCGAACTGCGCCAGGATCGCGTTGCCGAAGGTTTCGGCGGTGATCCCGGTGCCGTCGGAGACGAAGAACACGGAAGGATTGGGCATGTCGCGTTGCATCAAAAAGAGAACCTGGGCCTAGAATCCCGGGCATAGACCAGCCTGCACGGCTTCGCACCAGTGCGCATCCGCGGACACCCCATGACTGCATCAGAACAGGACGAACAACACATGCAGCCCCCGTGTTTGCCTAGCCGTGGCAGGACTTGCCCAGATTTCTTTCATTCTATTGAGGGTTGTCCATGTCAAATCAAAGCCAGGTGCGCTTTAGCGACACCGATTGGGTGGTGCCATTCGAGCGGTTGAGAATGCAGGATGTCGACGTGGTGGGCGGTAAGAACGCCTCCCTCGGCGAAATGATCAGCCAACTCACGGCAAGCGGCGTGCGCGTTCCAGGGGGTTTTGCCACCACGGCTTACGCCTTTCGCCAGTTTTTGCAGCAGGGCGGGCTCGATGCGCGGATCAGGCAGGCCCTCGATCAGCTCAATGCCGACGACGTGCGCGCCTTGGCCAGCACGGGCGCGAGTATCCGCCAGTGGGTGCTGGAAACGCCGCTGCCGGCCGGGCTTGGGAACTCCATCCGCGAGCATTTCGGCAAACTCGCCGCCGACCAACCCGATGCCAGCTTTGCCGTCAGGTCTTCCGCGACGGCCGAGGATCTACCCGACGCCTCTTTCGCTGGACAACAGGAAACGTATCTGAACGTCACGGGCATTGATGCCGTGCTCGACAAGGTGAGACATGTGTTCGCCTCCATGTTCAATGACCGCGCCATTTCCTACCGCGTTCACCAGGGCTTCGAGCATCACCAGGTGGCCTTGTCGGCCGGGATCCAGCGCATGGTGCGCAGCGATCTGGGCGCGGCCGGCGTGATGTTCACGCTGGACACGGAATCCGGCTTCGAGGACGTCGTCTTCATCACGTCCTCCTACGGTCTTGGTGAAACCGTGGTGCAAGGCGCGGTGAACCCGGATGAGTTCTATGTCTTCAAGCCCACATTGCGCGCGGGCAAATCCGCCGTCATTCGTCGAAATCTGGGGTCCAAGCTGCTACGCATGGAATTCGCGCCCCCTGGCTCCGCACATCTCGTGCAGACCGTGGATACGCCTTCGGAACTACGCAATCGCTACAGCCTGGGTGATGCAGAGGTCACGGAACTGGCGAAATTCGCGCTGACCATCGAACAGCATTACGGCAGACCCATGGATATCGAATGGGGCAAGGATGGCAAGGATGGGCATCTCTACATCCTGCAGGCCCGTCCGGAAACCGTCAAATCACGCGCCCAGGGACGCATCGAGCAGCGTTATACCTTGATGCAAAAGAGCGCGGCCCTTGTGACTGGACGCGCCATTGGACAGAAGATCGGCGCCGGTCCGGTTCGTGTGGTGAACTCCGTCGCCGAAATGGACCGGGTCCGGGCGGGCGACATCCTGGTGACCGACATGACCGACCCGAACTGGGAGCCGGTGATGAAAAGAGCTTCGGCCATCGTCACGAATCGAGGAGGCCGCACATGCCACGCCGCGATCATCGCGCGGGAGATGGGTATTCCTGCCGTGGTGGGCTGTGGCGACGCCACCGAGTTGCTCAAGGATGGCATGCTGGTCACGGTGTCTTGCGCCGAAGGTGATACGGGAATTGTCTACGAGGGTTTGCTGGAAACCGCCGTGAACGAAGTCAAGCGCGGCGAAATGCCGGACATTCCGTTGAAGATCATGATGAATGTCGGCAATCCGCAGCTGGCATTCGATTTCTCGCAGATCCCGAATGCCGGCGTTGGACTTGCGCGATTGGAGTTCATCATCAACAACAACATTGCCGTGCATCCGCGCGCAGTGCTTGAATATCCCAATGTCGACGCCGACCTGAAGAAGGCCGTGGAGAGTGTGGCGCGCGGTCACGCGAGCCCGCGCGCGTTTTACATCGACAAATTGACCGAGGGCATCGCCACCATCGGCGCGGCCTTCTATCCCAAGTCGGTCATCGTTCGTTTGTCGGACTTCAAATCCAACGAGTACAAGAAGCTGATTGGCGGGTCGCGCTACGAGCCCGATGAAGAGAATCCCATGCTGGGCTTCCGGGGAGCGTCGCGTTATGTCTCGCCTGATTTTGCGCAGAGCTTCGAGATGGAGTGCATCGCACTCAAGCGCGTGCGCAACGAGATGGGTCTGACCAATGTCGAAATCATGGTGCCGTTCGTGCGCACCTTGTCCGAAGCGCAGGGCGTTGTCGAACTGTTGGCGCGCAATGGCCTCAAGCGCGGCGAGAACGGCTTGCGCCTGATCATGATGTGCGAGGTGCCGTCGAATGCCGTGCTGGCATCTGATTTCCTGAAGTTCTTCGATGGGTTCTCGATCGGCTCCAACGACCTGACCCAACTCACGCTCGGCCTGGACCGCGATTCCGGACTCGTGGCCGAGGCCTTCGACGAACGCGATCCGGCCGTGCTGGCGCTCATCAAGCAGGCGATCGACGCGTGCCGGGCCGAGGGCAAATACATCGGCATCTGCGGCCAGGGGCCGTCGGATCACCCGGATCTGGCGCAGTGGCTGATGGAGCAGGGCATCGGGTCGATTTCGCTCAATCCGGATACCGTGGTTGCGACCTGGCAGGCTCTGGCCAGCAAGCCGTTGCAGTGATCTATAATTGAATGTTTCTTTGCCACACCGGGCCTGACGCCCCGGGTGGCTTTATCCGTAAAGAAGCCCCAAGCGGGTTAGAAGGAGTCTCTATGCGTCATTATGAAATCGTTCTCATCATCCATCCCGACCAGAGCGAGCAGGTTCCCGCCATGGTCGAGCGCTACAAGGGCGTTGTCACCAGCAAGGGCGGCGTGGTTCACCGTTTCGAAGATTGGGGACGCCGCCAGATGGCTTATCAGATCCAGAAGCTGGCCAAGGCTCACTACCTGTGTTTGAACATCGAGGCCAACCAGGACGTGCTGCAGGAACTCGAGCACAGCTTCAAGTTCAGCGACGCGGTGCTGCGCCACCTGATCGTCAAAATGGACAAGGCTGAAACCCAGCCTTCCATCATGATGCGCTCGGTCGAGCGCGAAGAGGCCCGCAAGGCGCAGCCGGAGCAAGTTGCCTGAGCATCAACCGACTCGAGATACTCGCGGCAGTGGTCGAGCGCGGTGGTCTGCGCTATACGCCGGCCGGCGTCGAAGTCTTGGATCTGCGTTTGACCCATGCATCGACTCAGCATGTCGGCACGCAGGCGCAGCACATCGAATTGGACTTGCAAGGCGTTGCCTTCGCCGACATGGCCCGCAAACTCCAATACGTGGAGGCAGGCCAGACCTTGCGACTCGCCGGATTCCTGATGCCCAATCGTCGCGGATCTCGAACACTCAAACTGAACATCACCGAATGGATTGAGGAGCCTGAACATGGCCTTTTTCAAGAAAACCGATCGTAAGAACAAACCCAAGCGCAACCAGCAATCCTCGCTGTTCAAGCGCAAGCGTTTTTGCCGCTTCACCGTCGCGGGCGTCGAGCGCATCGACTACAAGGATCTGGACACCCTGCGCGAATTCCTGGCCGAGAACGCCAAGATCATTCCAGCGCGCCTGACCGGTACGCGCGCGATTTACCAGCGCCAGCTCAACACGGCCATCAAGCGCGCCCGTTTCCTGGCTCTGATGCCGTTCTCCGACCAGCACAAGAGCTGAATAGCAAAGGACATCCCATGCAAGTCATCCTGCTTGAAAAAGTGACCAATCTCGGCAACCTCGGCGATGTGGTCAAGGTGAAAGACGGCTACGGCCGTAATTTCCTGATTCCTCAACGCAAGGCACGTACCGCGACGGCGCAGGCCCTGCGCGAATTCGAAGCCAAGCGCGCCGAATTGGAAAAGCTGGCGGCCGAGAAACTCGCCGCTGCCCAGGAACTGGCCCAGAAAATGGAGGGCATGACGGTTCAACTCGTCCAGAAAGCCGGCGTCGACGGCCGGCTGTTTGGCTCCGTGACCAATCACGACATCGCCGAGGCTCTCGGTAAGCAGGGCTTCACCGTGCCGAAGGCCGCGATGCGTATGCCGAACGGCCCTCTCAAGGCCGTGGGTGATCACGCGGTTGAGGTGTCCTTGGCCACCGACGTGACCGTAAGCATCACCGTTTCGGTGCTGGGCGAGCACGTTTGAGGCCCACGCCTTCGACGATCGAGCCGCGCTATGCGCGGCTTTTTTATCCCTGAAATCTTGTTTGCCCCGCCGCTGCTGTCTCGCTGGTAAAGTCCTCGCCATGTCCGCCCTGATGGATTCCGCAATCGAAGGTTTGCGTACACCGCCGCATTCGGCGGAAGCTGAGCAATCGGTGCTCGGAGGCCTGCTGCTCGACAACCAGGCTTTCGACCGTGTCGCCGACATCCTGCACGTCAGTTTTTTTTATCGCCATGAACACAGGCTGATCTATCAGGCCATCAGCGCATTAATCCAGGCGACCAAACCAGCCGATGTCATTACGGTCCTCGAAGCCTTGCAGTTGCAAGGGCAGGCCGAATCTTGCGGAGGGCTGGTTTACCTCAACAGCCTGGCTCAAAGCGTACCGAGTGCGGCCAATATCCGTCGCTATGCGGAGATCGTTCGCGAACGCGCCATCTTGCGCAATCTCGTCACGATCAGTGACGAGATTGCGCAAAGTGCGCTCAACCCGCAAGGCAGGGCGGTGCAGCAGATCCTCGACGAAGCCGAGTCGAGGATTTTTGCCATTTCGGAAGACGGGGCGCGCGGCAAGGCGGGTTTCCAGCCGATGAAGCAACTGTTGGGCGAATTGCTGGACCGCGTGCAGCAACTCTCCGAGCATGGCGGTTCCGACATCACCGGTGTGGCGACGGGGTTTGCCGACCTCGATCGCATGACGGCGGGGATGCAACCGGGCGATCTAGTGATCATTGCCGGTCGTCCGTCGATGGGGAAAACCTCCTTTGCCCTCAATATCGCCGAACACGTGGCGGTCAATGAACAGTTGCCGGTTGCCGTGTTCAGCATGGAAATGGGGGCCTCGCAACTCGTTCTGCGCATTGTGGGCTCGATGGGGCGCATCGACCAATCGCATCTGCGAACCGGGCAACTCACCGAAGACGAGTGGTCGCGTTTGCCCGAGACCATTGAACGCTTGGACGACGTGCAACTCCACATCGACGAGGCTCCGGCGCTCAATCCGCTGGAAGTTCGTGCCAGGTCGCGTCGCCTGGCCCGACAATGCGGCAAACTCGGCCTGATCGTGATCGATTACCTGCAGTTGATGACATCCTCGCGCGACGGCGAGAATCGGGCGACGGAGATCTCCGAGATCTCCCGCTCGCTGAAGGCTCTGGCGAAAGAACTGGCTTGTCCCGTGATCGCCCTGTCACAGCTCAATCGTGACCTCGAGAAACGTACCGACCGCCGTCCTGTGATGAGCGACCTGCGCGAGTCCGGCGCCATCGAGCAGGATGCCGATGTGATCCTGTTCATCTACCGCGACGAGGTCTACAACAAGGATTCGAAGGACCAGGGCGTGGCCGAGATCATCATCGGCAAGCAGCGTAACGGGCCCATCGGGACCGTGAATCTGGCTTTCCTGCGCCAGCTCACGCGATTCGAGAATCTGGCGCGCGAGTTCTGAGCGCAGGAAGGCCCTAGAGAATTTCGGTCGCGTAATCCGCAAGGCGGCTGCGCTCGCCGCGCGCCAGGGTGATATGCCCGCTGTGCTTCCAGCCCTTGAAGCGATCCACCACATAGGTCAGGCCCGAACTGCCTTCGCTGAGGTAGGGCGTGTCGATCTGGGCGATATTGCCCATGCAGATCAACTTGGTTCCGGGTCCGGCACGGGTGATCAGCGTCTTCATTTGCTTCGGCGTCAGGTTCTGGGCTTCGTCGATGATGACGAACTTGTTCAGGAAGGTGCGGCCACGCATGAAATTCATGCTCTTGATCTTGATCTTCGAGCGGATGAGTTCCTGGGTTGCCGCACGGCCCCATTCACCGCCCTGCGAGGCGCCGCCAGCTTGGTTCAACACTTCGAGATTGTCGTCCAGCGCGCCCATCCACGGCGACATCTTTTCTTCTTCCGTGCCGGGCAGGTAGCCGATATCCTCGCCGACCGGCACCGTGACGCGCGTCATGATGATTTCGTTGTAGCGGCGATCTTCCAGGACTTGGTGGAGGCCAGCGGCCAAGGCAAGCAAGGTCTTTCCCGTTCCCGCCTGGCCGGTGAGCGTGACAAAGTCCACTTCCGGGTCGAGCAGCAGGTTGAGAGCGAAGTTCTGCTCCCGATTGCGCGCGGTCACGCCCCATACCCCATTTTTCTGGTGGCTGTAATCGCGTATGACCTGCAGTACTGCCGTCGATGCGCGAATCTCCTTCACGCGGGCATACAGTGGGGTCGCGCTGGGGGATTCCCAGTAAACGGCCTGATTGACCAGCATGGCCGAAACCAGCGGTCCTTGCAGGCGGTAGTAGGTGTGTCCACCCTGCTGCCAGCTTTCCACGGACTGGGTTTGCTGTTCCCAGAAATCCGCCGGCAAGGGCAGCACGCCGCTATAGAGCAGATCGGCATCATCCAGGGTTTTGTCGTTGGCGTAGTCTTCCGCGTGCAAGCCCAAGGCTCGCGCCTTGACCCGCATATTGATGTCCTTGGACACGAGGACCACGGGACGATCGGGGTGGGCTAGGGTCAGGGCCTGCAAGACCGCCAGGATCTGGTTGTCGGCCTTGCCTTGAGGCAAGGCCTCGGGTAGGCGCGTTTCATGCGCCTTGGTCTGGAAGAACAGACGGCCGCGCGCTTCACGGTGCCCCGTGTGATCGAGACGGATGCCCGTTTCGATGCTGCCTTCGACGCCAGCGACCAGAGCATCCAGCTCGCGGCTGGCCTGACGCGCATTGCGTGCCACTTCCGACATGCCTTTTTTATGTCCGTCGAGTTCTTCGAGCGTGACCATGGGCAAATAAACGTCGTGCTCCTCGAAGCGGAACAGCGAGGTCGGATCGTGCATCAGCACATTGGTATCCAGCATGAACAGCTTGGAGACTTCGAGAGCCTGCGCCGCCGAGCGCTTGGCAGGCTTGCGCGGTGCCCTGGCGTTTTCTGAAGGGGATGCTGCCGCCACCAAGACTTCGCCAACAGGCTCGGCGGCCGGCATCAAGTCGCGCACAGGGGCCGCAGCCATCGGTGCAACCTGCGCTTTTTGCGCAGGGCGCGCTTGAGGAGGTTTTGCCGAAGCCGCGCGCGCCTTGAGTGGATGATGAACATTCACGGCCTGGGTTGTCGCCGGCGTCGAGGACGCCTTGACCAGAGATCCGAGTTTCGAGGGAGGCTTGGGCAGGGGCATGACGGTTGGAATGGGAAAAGAAACTCAGAGTGAATTGCTGTGCTTAACGAGCAAGCATGCCTCAGAAACAAAACAACCGCCATTCGGTCGAGACCAAAGGGCGGTTGTCGGGCTGGCAGGCGAAAGGCAGAGGCCCTTGCGCCTTGGGTCTGGCGCAGAACGGACGAGCCAAGAATGGTCCGGATTCAAAGTTTGCGCACGGCCTCGAGGACTTCTTCGACGTGGCCTGCAACCTTGACGCCGCGCCATTCCTGGCGAAGAACACCCTCGGCATCGACCAGGAAGGTGCTGCGCTCGATGCCCTTGACCTTCTTGCCGTACATGATCTTGTTCTTCACCACGCCGAACATGTGGCAAAGCTTTTCCTCGGTGTCCGCGATCAAGTCAAAGGGCAGTTCGAGGTTGGCGCGGAATTTGTCATGCGAAACCAGGTTATCACGCGATACGCCAAAGATGACGGCGCCAGCCTTGTCGAATTGGGGATACAAGTCGCGGAACTGCATGGCTTCGGTCGTGCAGCCGGGGGTCATGTCCTTGGGGTAAAAGTACAGGATGAGTTTGCTGCCCAGATAATTTTTCGGGCTGAATTTGATTTCGCTCGTGGCCGTAGCCTCGAAATCCGGAACAAGCTTGTTAAGCACCAAAGCCATGAAGTCTCCTGATAGCGGGCCGTACATGTCGGCAACAGTTGGTTTCTTGGCCCCCTGTCGCCACCCCGAAGGCCAAACGCCCACGCATGCCGAAGTCACCCGTCAACAACACTGCGCATTTTAACAAGCCGGGTTACAAATCATCCGGAGTGCCGGTATTTGTGGGGCTGACGACCAGGCCCGCGACGACCCGGCGGCCTTCGCTCGCAAGGATGTTGTAGGTGCGGCAGGCCGCCGCGGTGTTCATCACCTCAAATCCTATGCCCTGCGCCATCAGCGGCTGCAGCAAGGACGGATGGGGAAATTGCTGCCGCGTTCCAGTGCCGATGATGACGATTTCCGGTCTCAACGCGATCAGGCGCGTAAAGTCGGCCTCGGTCAGCGCCGCGAATCCGGCGCATCCCCAGGGTTGAGGTGCCGCATCGGTGCCGAGGCAGATGCCTTGCAGATGGCGGACATGGTTGACCTCCACGAACCCTTGGCCTTGTGCGGAAATGCTGTAGGAGGCCTGATTTGAGTCGGGTTGCAGCTTCATGGACAGTCGCAGTCTGACCCCGGGTAGGGTGCTGAGTAAACGCGGTAAATTATAGGGTTCGCTCCCCCGGTTGAACGGCTCGCGGGGCAGGGTGGTTCAGGGTATGGGAGGCTGTGTGCGGGAATTTCGGAAATCGAACAAGTTGGCGGATGTCTGCTATGACATCCGCGGGCCGGTGCTGGATAAGGCCCGGCAGATGGAAGAAGATGGTCAGCGCATCATCAAATTGAACATCGGCAACTTGGCCGTGTTCGGCTTCGATCCGCCCGACGAGATCGTGCAGGACATGATCCACAACCTGCCGCAAGCGGCCGGCTATACCGATTCCAAAGGTCTGTTCGCGCCACGCAAGGCCATCGTCCACTACTCGCAGGAAAAGGGTGTGGCCGGGGTGACCATCGACGACGTGTTTCTCGGCAACGGGGCTTCGGAACTCATCGTCATGAGCATGAACGCCCTGCTGAACAATGGCGACGAGGTGCTGATTCCCTCGCCCGATTACCCGCTTTATACCGCCGCGGTTTCCCTTTCGGGGGGCAGACCGGTGCACTATGTCTGCGACGAGCAATCCGACTGGTATCCGGACATCGCCGATATCCGCAGGAAGATCACGTCCAATACCCGTGCGCTGGTCGTCATCAATCCGAATAATCCCACCGGCGCGCTCTATCCGCGCGAGTTGCTCCTGGAGTTGATTCAAGTCGCGCGCGAGCATGACCTCGTGTTGTTCGCCGATGAAATCTACGACAAGACACTCTATGACGGGAATGTCCACACCAACATTTCCGCGTTGGCGGATGACGTGCTGTTCGTCACGTTCAACGGTCTGTCCAAGAATTACCGCTCCTGTGGCTACCGCTCGGGTTGGATGGTGGTGTCGGGCAACAAGCGCGGCGCGCGCGACTATATCGAGGGCCTGTCGATGTTGGCCTCGATGCGTCTGTGCGCCAACACACCCGGACAGTTGGCCATCCAGACGGCACTGGGCGGCTACCAGAGCATCAGGGACTTGGTTGCACCGGGCGGACGCCTGACCAGACAACGCGACCTGGCCTATGACCTGCTGACCCAGATTCCGGGGGTGAGCGTGGTCAAGCCCAAGGCCGCGCTCTATATGTTCCCGAAGCTTGATCCCGCGCTTTACCCCATCGCCAACGACCAGCAGTTCGCATACGACCTGTTGGCGGAAGAAAGGGTGCTCATCGTGCAAGGCACGGGTTTCAACTGGCCACGACCGGATCATTTCCGTCTGGTTTTTCTGCCGAATGCCGACGACCTGACCGAGGCTATCGGCCGCATCGCACGCTTCCTCGACCATCAACGCAAGCGCAAGTTGATTGCGGCTTAACGGTGGTGCCTTGTTCGGCATGCGAACAATATTCGCAAGGCCTTCTCCTCCCTTTTTTCCGATGATGAATCCAATTCAGATTGCCCTGCTGGGCGCGGGCACCGTGGCTTCCGGCGTGGTCAAGGTCCTCGAGCGCAATCAGGAAGAACTACGCCGCCGCGCTGGGCGAGGCATCGAGGTTGCCGCAGTCGCTGCGCGCAACCCGGAAAAGGCGCGCGAGGCCTTGGGCCAGGACCTGCCGATCACGCAGGACTTCATGCAACTGGCGACCCGATCCGATATCGACATCGTGGTCGAGTTGATGGGGGGAATCTCGCCCGCGCGCGAATTGGTTCTGGCTGCGATCGCCGCAGGCAAGCATGTGGTGACGGCGAACAAGGCGCTGGTCGCCTTGCATGGCAACGAAATCTTCGCTGCCGCACAAGCCAGGGGCGTGATGGTGGCATTCGAGGCTGCCGTGGCCGGGGGCATCCCCATCATCAAGGCACTGCGCGAGGGGCTGGCTGCCAACCGCATCGAGTGGGTGGCCGGCATCATCAACGGCACGACCAATTTCATCCTGTCCGAAATGCGTGACAAGGGTGCGAGTTTCGAAACCGTGCTCGGCGAAGCCCAACGCCTGGGCTATGCCGAGGCCGATCCCAGCTTCGATATCGAGGGCATCGACGCCGCGCACAAGATCACCATTCTGTGCGCCATTGCCTTCGGCGTGCCGGTGCAGTTCGACAAGGCGTACATCGAGGGCATCGCCAAGCTCGACGCGGCGGATATCCGCTATGCCGAGTTATTGGGCTACCGCATCAAGCTGCTTGGCATCACGCGGCGCACGCCGGCAGGCATCGAACTGCGCGTGCATCCCACCCTGATCCCGGCCACGCGTCTCGTGGCCAATGTCGAGGGGGCGATGAACGCCGTGGTGGTGCAGGGCGATGCGGTCGGTGCAACGCTGTACTACGGCAAGGGCGCGGGCCCCGAGCCGACGGCCTCGAGCGTGATCGCCGATCTGGTGGATGTGACGCGGCTGCACACGGCCGATCCGGAGCAGCGCGTTCCGCATCTGGCGTTCCAGCCGGGTGCGCTGGCCGATACCCCCATCCTGCCGATCGAACAGGTGCAGACGGCCTACTATCTCCGCATTCGCGTGCGCGATGAAGCCGGCGTGCTTGCGGAAATCACCCACATTCTTGCCGAGGGCGGCATGTCCATCGACGCTTTGCTGCAACGTCCTTCGGGCGAAAGCGACCAGCACACCGATGTCATCCTGCTCACGCACGAAACCATCGAGAGTCGGATGAACCAGGCCTTGGCCAGCATCCAGGCGCTGGATACCGTCTTGGCTCCGATCGTGCGTTTGCGCAAAGAGGAGTTGCGCTGACATGAACTATCTCAGCACCCGCGGCGAGGCGGCGCAGCGCCAGTTCGACGACATCCTGCTCGAGGGCCTGGCCCCGGATGGCGGGCTTTACCTGCCCGAACATTACCCGAACCTGACCCGCGGCGATCTGCAGGCCCTGCGTGGCCTGTCCTATCCGGACCTGGCCTTCGAGATCCTGCGGCGCTACACCGCCCCGGCGGATGCCGCGGCCTTGCGCCAGCTGGTTCATGCCACCTACACGGCGGAACACTTCGGCCGCGCCGAGATCGTGCGCATCAAGCCCCTGTCGGGCGGCATGGCCCTGCTGGGCGTGTCCGAGGGGCCGACCCTGGCCTTCAAGGACATGGCGATGCAATTGCTCGGCCGCCTGTTCGAGCATGCCCTGGCCCGTAGCGGGGAGGTTCTCAACATTCTCGGCGCCACGTCCGGCGATACCGGCAGCGCGGCGGAGTACGCGATGCGCGGGCGCCATGCCATCCGCGTGTTCATGCTCTCGCCATTCGGCAAGATGAGCCCGTTCCAGACCGCGCAGATGTACAGCCTGACGGACGACAATATCCACAACATCGCCGTGCAGGACGTGTTCGACACCTGCCAGGACATGGTCAAGGCCGTCTCCGGCGATCTGGAGTTCAAGCGCCGCCATCGCATCGGCACCATCAACTCCATCAACTGGGCGCGTGTCGTGGCCCAGGTTGTTTACTACTTTGCAGGTTATCTGCGTACCGCGCGCAGCATCGGCGATCCGGTGTCTTTCGCGGTTCCTTCCGGCAATTTCGGCAACATCCTGGCCGCGCACGTGGCTCGGCAGATGGGCTTGCCGATCCGCAAGCTGGTCCTGGCCACCAATGAGAACAACGTGCTGGACGAATTTTTCCGCACCGGGGTTTATCGGCCGCGCGGCCCCGCCGAGACCCACCACACCTCGAGTCCGTCGATGGACATCTCCAAGGCCTCGAACTTCGAGCGCTACGTGTTCGACATGCTGGGACGCGACCCGTCACGCACGCGCGACCTCTTCGAACGGCAGCTGACCGAGCGAGGTTTTTTCGACCTCTCCCATGACCCCGCCTACGCCCGGATGCGCTCCAGCGGCATGGTCTCCGGCCACAGCAATCATGCCCAGCGGGTGCAGACCATCCGCGAGGTCTGGCAGCGTGATCGGGTGATGATCGATCCGCATACCGCCGATGGCGTGGCCGTGGCGCGTTCGCATCAGGACGAGGGCGTGCCCATGCTGGTGGTCGAAACCGCGCTGCCCGCAAAATTCTCCGCCACGCTTGTGGAAGCCATTGCGCAAGAGCCTCCGCGTCCGCCAGGAAGCGAGGATCTGGAGCGGCGCCCGCAACGCTTCACGGTGATGAAGCCGGATGTCGATGCGCTGAAAGCCTATATCACGCAGCATGTCTGAGCCGGGAGTGCTTTCGATGCGCGTCGTGGGTTTCGCTGGATACTCCGGCAGCGGCAAGACCACACTGGTTGAGCAACTCGTCGGGAATTTGCGCCTGGCCGGACAGAAGGTATCCGTCATCAAGCATGCCCACCACAAATTCGATATCGACCATCCGGGCAAGGATTCCTGGCGCCACCGCAAGGCTGGCGCGTACGAGGTTCTGGTAGCGTCGAGCCACTTGCTCGCCTTGCAGCGCGAGTCGGCGCAACCGGTCGAATACACGGTTGGCGATCTTTTACCCATGCTCGAAACCGTGGATTGGGTGTTTGTCGAAGGGTTCAAGCACGCCCCTATTCCTAAAATCGAAGTGTGGCGCCACGCGGCCGGCAAGCCGGTGTGCTACCCCGACGATCCCCGTATCCTGGCCATTGCCACGGACGACGCGGACAAGCTGCCGCAACCGACCACGGCCCGACTGCTGGATCTCAACCAGCCCGCCGCGGTCGCGCAATGGCTGCTCGACGAGCAAGAGCGTTTCACCTACCGCCCATGAATTCGAAGCCCAGTGACCTGATCGAGATGGAAGCCGCCTTGCAGACCTTGCTGCAGGCGGCCCGCCCGCTCGGGCCCGCCGAACAGGTGCCGACCATGCAGGCGCTCGGACGGGTGTTGGCGGCCGACGTGCGCAGCCCGATCGACGTGCCACCGGCGGCCAACACTCAGATGGACGGTTATGCCGTGCGCAGCGCCGATCTCGATCAGCCCGGCACCCGTTTGCGCGTGGCGCAGCGCATAGCCGCTGGGCATGTGGGGCAGGCGCTGGCGGCAGGCGAGGCAGCGCGGATTTTCACCGGCGCGCTGATTCCCGAAGGTGCCGATGCCGTGGTGATGCAAGAGCAATGCGTCGCGCAAGCCGACACCGTGATCGTCCAGCATGTACCCAAGGTCGGGGAATGGGTGCGTCGGCAGGGCTGCGACGTGCAGGCTGGCAGTGTCGTCCTGCGCGCCGGGCACCGCCTGCGACCGCAGGATCTGGGACAGGCCGCCTCGGTGGGCATCGCGACCCTGGCCGTGGCTCCGCGTCCGCGCGTGGCCCTGCTGTCCACCGGCGACGAGCTCACCCAGCCCGGAGCGCCCCTGCGCTTGGGTGCCATCTACAACAGCAACCGCTTTCTGCTCGCCGGGCTGCTGCAGGGCCTGGGCTGCGCCGTGAGCGACCTCGGCCAGGTGCCGGACCGGCTGGACGCCACCCAGGACGCCATGCGTCAGGCAGCCGAGGCGCATGACCTCGTGCTCACCTCAGGGGGCGTGTCGGTCGGCGGTGAGGATCACGTCAAGCCCGCCGTGCAGTCGCTCGGCCGGCTCGCGTTGTGGCAGATCGCCATGAAACCCGGCAAGCCCCTGGCCTTTGGCTCGCTGCGGCGCGCGGCGGGCGGCACGGCCCACTTCATCGGTCTGCCGGGCAATCCTGTGTCGAGTTTCGTCACCTTCCTGGTGTTCGTGCGTCCATTCCTGCTCGCCCTGCAAGGCGCAAACGCATGCGGCCCGCGCGTTTTGCGCCTGCCGAGCGCGAGCGATTGGCTCAAGGCCGACACACGCCGTGAATTCCTGCGCGCGCGTCTCGACGCCGACGGCAGGGTTGAACTCTTCCCCAATCAGAATTCCGCCGTGCTGACCTCCACGGTCTGGAGTGACGGATTGGTGGACAATGCTCCGGGCGAGACGTTCAAGGCTGGAGATCTGGTGAATTTCCTGCCGTACTCCGACTTGCTGAATTGACGCCCAAGCCCATGCAAACGACGATACGCTATTTCGCCAGTGTGCGCGAAGCCATAGGCCAGGGCAGCGAAACCCTGGAGCTGCCGCAAGATCTGCGTACCCTCGGTGACGTGCGCCACTGGCTCGCGCAGCGCAGTCCGCGGCACGCCATGGCTCTGGCACCCGACAAACCGCTACGCGTGGCGCGCGACCACGTCATGGCCGAACCCGAAACGCCGCTGCGCCCTGGTTGCGAAGTGGCATTCTTTCCACCCGTGACCGGAGGCTGACCTCCGCGTCCCAGCCTGGCGCAGACCATCGCTCTATGACGCAGCCTTTCGAGCCCACCATCCGCATCCAGCGCGAAGCCTTCGATGCTGCAGACGTCATGCGGTCTCTGCGCGCGGGGCGTACCGACATCGGTGCCGTCGCGTGTTTCGAAGGAATTTGCCGCGACCACAACGCGGCGACCCAGGCCCTCGGCGAGCAAAGCGTGCAAGCGCTCGAACTCGAGCATTACCCGGGCATGACCGAGAGCAGCATTCTGGGCATGGTGCGCGAGGCGCAGCAGCGCTGGCCGCTGCAGGCCGCAACCGTCATCCACCGCATCGGAGTTTTGCTGCCGGGCGATCCGATCGTGCTCGTGGCGGTGGCCTCGGCGCATCGACACGCGGCGCTGGAGGCCTGCGCCTTCTTGATGGATTACTTGAAAACCCAGGCCCCCTTCTGGAAAAAGGAAACCACCTCGCAAGGCGCCCAGTGGGTCGATGCGCGGGAAGCCGACGATGCGGCGCTGGCTCGCTGGGGCGTTGCTGCGACCAACGTCGGCGCCGCGCCGCGCTGAGGCCCCGGTTCAGCCAGAAAACGCGCCGCGTGCGGCAAGCAGAACCGCGTTCAGAGCGATGCGTAGGCGTTTCCCGCCCCAATAGACCAGCCAGCCGCGACGCAGCCAACGCAGCGCGCCGCGCGGTCGCCACAGCAGAAGCAGCAGGCCCGCGACCGACAGGCCCAGCGCATGGCGGCGCAGGGACTTTCCGAGGCCTTGGGCAATGGCTTGCAGGCTTTCCAGCCTGGCAAAGCCCGCTTCGACGTCCTGCAGCATGCCGACGCAGGCTTGGCGCTGCTGCGCGGCCTGGAGCTGCAAGCGTTGCTTGCGCAGCAGCAAATCGACGGACTCGGGACTCATGGTCGGGTTTTCAGCGCATCGCGGTCGTTGCCAAGCTCGGCAAGACTGGCTGCAAACAGCCTGCTTCCCGCAGCGACCGTGCGCGCAGCCACCGAGGCGGCGGCAAGGCCAAGGACAAGGAATAGGCCCGTGCTCAGTCCCAGCGCGAGCAGCCGATGGCTGTCCCACAGGGCCACGGTGACCCACAGGGCGGCGAACACGGCGGCAAAGCCCAGGAACAGAGCAGTCAGCACGGTCATGAACAAAAGCCGCGCCAAGCGCAACTTTTCTTCCTGCAACTCGACCGTCAGCAGCGCGAGCCGGGTTTGCGCCGCACCGAACAGGGTGTCGAGCCGGGAGCGCAAGCCCCCGCCCCAGCTCGATTGAGCTTCCTCTGCCACGGAAAACCTTACCTGCGGCCGATCAGAAGTCCGAGCAGGAAAGCCACACCGGCGGTCGCGCCGATGGACTTCCAGGGATTGTCGTGCACGTACTGATCGGTGACGCGCGCGACTTCCTTGCCTTTTTCCAGCATTTCGGCTTCGAACTGAGCCAACTGCGATTTGACGCTGGACAAACGCTCGCTCAGCCGTCCGCGCACGTCGGCGATTTTCTCGCCAGCCTGGCCTGCGGTGAGCTTGAGCAGTTCCTCCGCATCAGAAGCCACCTCCTTGAGATCGGTGACCAATTTGTCGGTGGCGGCCGAGGGATTGTTGTTTGCGATTCTGGCCATCTTGAATTCTCCTTGAGGTTGAAAAAGACATGGAGGCTGAATGCTGTATTGCAAGCGGCTAGACAAGTTTCGTGGCAAGTCGGGCGCCCCGGGACCGAACATCCGCTCCGCATTTTGAGCGCATGATGCTCTTGGTAGAGCTTACGCCGTTTCATCCAGATCAAGATATGCATGGAATTTGGACTTGAAAATGCGGCCTGGATGCCGCATCTGCGACCCCGTAACCCGGAGTAATCCATGCGATTCGAAAAACTGACAACCCAATTTCAGGAAGCGCTTGGCGAGGCTCAGTCGCTGGCGGTGGCGCAGGACAACCCTTATATCGAACCTTTGCATCTGCTGGCGGCCATGCTGCGGCAGGATGGGCCCAAGGCACTGCTCGGTAGGGCCGGGGCCAATGTATCGGGGATGGCCGCTGCGATCCAGGCCGCCATCGGCCGGCTGCCTCAGGTGCAGGGCAACGAGGGCAATATCCAGATCAGTCGCGAGTTGAATAACCTGCTCAATCTGACCGAAAAAGAGGCAACCAAGCGCGGCGACCAGTTCATTCCGAGCGAGATGTTCCTGCTCGCGGTGGCCGACGACAAGGGGGACGCCGGCCGTTTGGCGCGGGACAACGGTTTGAGTCGCAAATCGCTGGAGACGGCCATCGACGCCGTGCGCGGCGGGCAGAACGTGACCAGCGCCGACGCCGAGCAGCAGCGCGAGGCCCTGAACAAGTACACCCTCGACCTGACCGAGCGGGCACGTTCCGGCAAGCTCGACCCGGTGATCGGCCGCGACGACGAAATTCGCCGCACCATCCAGGTGCTGCAGCGCCGGACCAAGAACAACCCGGTGCTCATCGGCGAGCCGGGCGTGGGCAAGACGGCCATTGTCGAGGGTCTTGCGCAGCGCATCGTGGCTGGCGAGGTGCCCGAGACGCTGAAGAATAAGCGCGTTCTGGTGCTGGACATGGCAGGGCTGCTCGCCGGGGCCAAGTATCGCGGCGAGTTCGAGGAGCGCCTGAAAGCCGTGCTCAAGGAAGTGGCTGCCGAGGAAGGGCGGGTGATCCTGTTCATCGACGAGCTTCACACCATGGTGGGCGCCGGAAAGGCCGAAGGCGCGATGGACGCTGGCAATATGCTCAAGCCGGCGCTTGCGCGTGGCGAGCTGCATTGCATAGGCGCGACCACGCTGAACGAGTACCGCAAGTACATCGAGAAGGACGCCGCGCTGGAACGCCGTTTCCAGAAGATCATGGTGGACGAGCCCACGGTGGAGGCCACCATCGCCATCCTACGTGGCCTGCAGGAAAAGTACGAGTTGCATCACGGCGTGGATATCACGGACCCGGCCATCGTCGCCGCTGCCGAGCTGTCGCACCGCTACATCACCGATCGCTTCCTGCCGGACAAGGCCATCGACCTGATCGACGAGGCGGCCTCGCGCATCAAGATGGAGATCGACTCCAAGCCCGAGGTGATGGACAAGCTCGACCGGCGCATCATCCAGCTCAAGATCGAGCGCGAGGCGGTGCGCAAGGAAAAGGACGAGGCTTCGCTGAAACGCTTCGGCCTGATCGAGGAGGAAATCGCCAAACTGCAAAAGGAATACGCCGACCTGGAAGAGGTGTGGAAAGCCGAGAAGGCCGCCGTGCAGGGCTCGGCGCAGATCAAGGAGCAAATCGACGCGACGCGCTTCCAGATCGAGGAGCTGACGCGCAAGGGCGATTTCAACAAGGTGGCCGAGTTGCAATACGGCCGCCTGCCCGAGCTTGAGCGCCAGCTGAAGGAGGCTCAGGCCATGGAGACGTCCGGCCAGGACACGCGTGGCAAGAGTATGCCGCGCCTGCTGCGCACCCAGGTCGGAGCCGAGGAAATCGCCGAGGTTGTAAGCCGGGCCACGGGGATTCCGCTGTCCAAGCTGCTGCAAGGCGAGCGCGACAAGCTCCTGCACATGGAAAACAGGCTGCATCAACGCGTGGTCGGGCAGGACGAGGCGATCCGCGCCGTGTCGGACGCCATTCGCCGTTCGCGCGCCGGACTGTCGGACCCGCGCCGGCCTTACGGTTCCTTCCTGTTCCTCGGCCCTACGGGCGTGGGCAAGACCGAACTGTGCAAGGCGCTGGCGGAATTCCTGTTCGACAGCGACGACCACCTCGTCCGCATCGACATGAGCGAGTTCATGGAGAAGCATTCGGTGGCACGTCTCATCGGCGCGCCGCCTGGCTACGTGGGCTATGAGGAGGGCGGTTACCTCACCGAGGCGGTGCGGCGCAAACCCTACAGCGTGATCTTGCTCGATGAGGTAGAGAAAGCGCATCCGGACGTGTTCAACGTGCTGCTGCAGGTTCTCGACGATGGGCGTCTGACCGATGGGCAGGGGCGCACCGTGGACTTCAAGAACACCGTCATCGTGATGACGTCGAACCTGGGGTCGCAGCGCATCATGGCCATGTCCGGCCAGCCCCAGGAGGCGGTGCGCGATGCCGTCTGGGTGGAGATCAAACAGCATTTCCGCCCGGAATTCCTCAACCGCATCGACGAGGTCGTCGTGTTTCACAGCCTGAGCCAGGACCAGATCGAGGGCATTGCGCGCATCCAGCTCAAGTCGCTGGAAAGCCGGCTCGCCCAGATGGACATCCGGCTGGAAGTGACCCCCGCTGCCATCGCCGAAATCGCCAAGGCGGGTTACGACCCGGTGTTCGGTGCGCGTCCCCTCAAGCGTGCGATCCAGAGCCAGATCGAGAATCCGCTGTCCAAGCGCATTCTGGAAGGCGGGTTCGGACCGAAATCGGTCGTGCCGGTCGACGCGCGGGCGGGCAAGATCGTGTTCGAACGCATCGTGCATTGAAGCATCAGCCCGGCCCTTGGGAATTTGCGCTCGCGCAAGGGTCGGGCCGTCGCGGCGAACTTTCGGGCCGGCATCTTCTCTCTTACGCACTGGCCACGGATTTGCCCCGTACCAAGGGCGTTCTCGCGCTTGATGCCGCGGTCGTCGTTCGTGGCGATGGAATCCGGCAGCAGGCGCATGGACATGGGCGCGCGTGCGGGGCCGCTAGCATGTGGCCTTCGCCTCATGCTGGGCAAAGCCCGAAACCTGACTCCTTTGATCGATGATGAAGCCCGAACGTAGACATCTGCTTCTTGCCGGCGTAGCCCTGAGCCTTGGCCTGATGTTGACAGGCTGCGGCAAGAAGCAGCATTGGGACCTGGACTATGTCGGCACGGTGTTGCCGAACTTGAAGTTCGACCTGACCTCGGACACGGGCCAGAAGGTCACGGCCAAGGACTACGAGGGCAAGGTTGTCGTTTTGTATTTTGGTTACACGCATTGCCCGGACGTCTGTCCGCTGACCATGTCGCATCTCGCCGAGGCTGTGAAGGAGTTGGGGCCGCAGGGCAAGGATGTGCGCATCCTGTTCGTTTCGGTCGATCCGGCACGCGACACCCTGCCGGTGCTGCACGCCTATACCCAGGCCTTCAGTCCGCAGGCCGTGGGGCTGACCGGGACGATGGAGCAGATTCAGGACGTGGCCAAACGCTATCACGTGGCCTTCGATTACGGCAAGAAGGACAAGTACGGCAACTACGTGGTCAATCACAGCGCTGCCATCTATGTCTTCAGCAAGAGCGGGCGAGGCACACTGATCGGGTCGGACCAGTCCCCGGTCAAGTCCATCGTGCATGATCTGCGGCAGTTGCTGGACGACTGAACGCGCGCGGGCCTTGCTCGGCGCCGAGACGCAAGAGACCGTGCTTCGGTTGGCTTGTTCTCAAGCCGCTGTGCTCGGCTTGGCGCCCGATGACGGCCCAGGCCGCGGGTGACGCGCTTTTTCCGGCAAACGGCCGCGCTCCGACAGGCGCATCCAGTTGCGCAAGGCCACCATCGCGGCAATCACGTTCAGGCCCGAAGCGGGGATCCAGAGGATCAGGCCGCCGAGATGCTGGTCGGTGAGCGGCTCGATGCCGGAAATGGCTCTGCCGCATAGGGTGTAGATCGGATACCAGTCAGCACTGGTCAGGGCCAGGACGGCGCCCAGAACCATTTGCGGAATCATGGCGAGGATGGGCAGGAAGATTCTCCCGCCCGGGCGGATATGCGCCGGCGGGGTCGAGCGCGGGTCGAGCACCAGCCACCAGAACAACAGGCCATCGAACACCATCGTCCAGTTCATCAACTGGTACAGCGTGGTGTTGAGCATCACGCCGACATGGATGGCCGGAATCAGCCAGAACACGACCAGGCCGGAAAACAAGATGGCGGCAATCCAGGTATTGAGCACGAACGCCGTCAAGCCACGCATCGGCGTGGTGCGCATGATGGGCCTCAGGTAGCGGCTACGCCAGCGCGCTGGAAGCCCGGCACGCCAGGTCGGCCCAGGCCAGGCGAGCATCACCAGCAAGGGTCCCAGATCATGCAGAGCCATCTGCTGCAGCATGTGCAGGAAGAACTGGTGTTCGGCGTAGTAATCCCATTGGGTCTGCAAACCCTGATAGATGAGCAGCCAGCCGAGCCAGAACCACATCTGGCGCCACCAAGGCGTATGCCGCCGCCAGCTCCCAGCCAGGTAGAGCCCGGCGCCCCCAAGAAGAAACACGGCCATCGGCCACGAGGGGTACCAGGGTTCAAACCAGTGCAGCAGGCTAGTCATGAAATCGGAGGACATGGTTCAAGGATTCGGATGCAAGCATAACCCCCTACCCATACCCTCCCAGGTCGGATCAGCCGACGCATGCAGGCGAGCGTGATTCGGTTTGACCTGGGACATGCTTTGCGGTGCCGATTACGGTTTCAATGGCGGCATCGTGTCTGGTGAGGGTTTCAAGCGAACAGGAGAATTCAAATGACCAAGACGATTTCAACCTGTGATTTTTGCGATCAGCAAATCGAGGCGATCGCCGCCGGATCGGTGAGGGCGCTGCCCCCCCAGTTCAAGAATTTCGGCCGCCTGTTGGCCTTTCACGGCCAGGTCAGCACGGTGCGGTGCCATGAGGACAACAGCCAGGTGCGCGCTGCGCTGGAAATGGCAGGCATGGCGCGCGTATTGGTGGTGGACGGCGGCGGCTCCATGCGTCACGCTCTGTTCGGCGGGAATCTGGCGGCGCTGGCGGCACGCAACGGCTGGGCCGGAGTCGTGATCGACGGTTGCGTGCGCGATGTCGCGGAAATCGCTGCCGCCCCGATTGGCGTGCGCGCGCTGGCGTGCATGCCGATGCCGCCGAGCAAGCTGGGCGAGGGCAGCCGCGATGTGGCGGTGCGTATCCAGGGCGTGTGGGTGCGTCCGGGTGATTGGTTGTACGCGGACGTGGACGGCATGCTCGTCAGCGCACAGGCACTGCACCTCGCCACGGCCGTCATCTCCGCATAAGAAAAGGAGGTCGCGGACGGACGTGCGACGCTTTCGCCTGGTTCAGAACGCGTGCCGGATCAGGCCCACGGCCACGCCTTCGATCTCGATCGGCTGGCCGGGTTGGACGACGAGGGGAAGAAAGTCGGGATTTTCCGGCAGCAGTTCGATATGACCGTCCCTGCGCTGAAAGCGTTTGACGGTGACCTCGTCACCCAGGCGCGCGACGACGATCTGGCCATTGCGCACATCTTGCGTTTGCCTCACGGCGAGCAGGTCACCATCGAGAATGCCGGCACCCTGCATGCTCATGCCTTTGACCTTGAGCAAGTAGTCGGGACGCGCCTGAAAAAGCTTGGCCTCGACTTCGATGGTGCGCTCGATGTGTTCGTGGGCCAGGATGGGGTTGCCCGCCGCCACGCGCCCGACGAGCGGCAGCATGAGCTGTTCCATGCCGGGCAGTGCGCGCGCAAGCGGGCGGCAAGTCGCCGGCCTGGACGCCTGGCGAGCCAAGCTCGTGAGCCGGATGCCGCGCGAAGTGCCGGGAGACAGCTCGATCATGCCTTTGCGCGCCAGCGCGTGCAGATGGTCCTCTGCCGCGTTGGCGGAGCGAAAACCCAGCTCCGCGGCGATTTCGGCGCGGGTCGGCGGGTAACCGGTGCGCTCGATGGCCTTGGCGATGAGCGCCAGGATCTCACTCTGGCGCGCAGTAAGCTTGCTGCTTGATAGTCGCATGGGGGCTCCTTGAAAGGGCAGGCCCCTTTCCGGCGCCCAACCTATCGGTCTACTGTCATCCTGCACAGCCTGTATTTTTATCCAGATATGAATCGGACGCAATCCGCAGACCGGCTGCCTCTGCCCAAAGTTCTCGTGCTGGGCACGGGGGGAACCATTGCAGGCGTCTCCACGGCCCATCCCGCCCAGGGCGGATACCGCGCGGGAGTGCTCGATATCGCGCAGCTGGTCGAGGCCGCGCCCGGCATCGAACTGCTGGCCGAGCTTCACGCCGAACAAATCGCGAGCATCGACAGCAAGGACATGCGCCCCGAGGTTTGGCACAAGCTGGCAATCCGTATCGTCCAGTGGCTCGCCAAGCCGGATGCCGTCGGCTGTGTCGTCACGCATGGAAGTGACACGCTGGAGGAGACAGCCTATTTCCTGCATTGTGTCTTGGCCCCCGGCAAACCCGTGGTCTTGACTGCGGCGATGCGTCCCGCCACCGCGTTGTCAGCCGATGGGCCGCGCAATCTTTATGACGCGGTGCAGGTTGCGGCCAGCCCCGACGCGGCGGGGCGTGGGGTGCTGTGCGCGCTGCACGGCCGCGTGCATGGCGCTTGCGATGTCACCAAGGCGCACCCGACGGCCTTGGACGCTTTTACCTCGGGCGACCGGGGGCCGCTGGGTTTTGTCGGGCCTCAAGGGCTGCAGTTCACGCGGAATCATCCTGGCGAGAAACCGCAAACGCTAAGTGTGCCGTCCGCGGGGAACTGGCCGCGGGTGGAACTGGTGTCGAGCCACGCCGGGGCTGACGGCAGCGTGGTGCGCGCGCTGCTGCAGGCTTCGCGCAGCGGTGCGCTACAGCCCGGACTTGGTGGATTGGTCGTCCTCGGCACTGGACACGGCACGGTCCATGAAGACTTGCAGGCGGCGCTGGACGTCGCCGAATCGGCGGGGGTCAGGGTGGTTTATGCCTCGCGAGCCGGGACGCCGCAAGGCGGCGCGTACGACGGGCTGAATGCCGTCAAAATCCGCGTACGGCTGATGCTCGAACTGGCTGCGCAGGCGCAGGGCTGACGCGGCAATCCGGGCGCCGCGCCATCTGACGGCTTCCTCCGTCGCGTGCGCTCAGCGGCAATTGGCCGCGATGGCAGCCGCCGCCTGCTGGCGCTGCGCGGCGCGTTGGGCGTCGGTCATGTAGGTGCGATTGCCCTGTGGGTCGACCTCGGCCATGCGCACGCCGCTGTCCAGGGTTTGCAGTTGGCGTTGCGCTTGCAGGCAATTGGCTTGGCGCGCCTGCGCCTCGATCTGCTTTTGCAGGTTCTGTGCCGCTTCCTTGGCGCGCTTGTCTTGCTCGAGCTTTTGCTGCAAATCGTGGGCGGCCTGGGTTTGGGCCTGCTCCTTGGCGGGCGGCGCGGCGGCCGAGGAAGCCGCCGCGCTTGCCGAGGGCGCATAGGGTGCCGTGGCGGCTGCGAGCGGCTTGGCCAGAATATTCTTGGCTGGAATGTTCGATGGGGGCGGTTGGTCGCTGTACTGGACCACGCCCGCCGACGATATCCATTTCCATTGGGCCTGTGCAGGAGAGGCGGCCAACAGGGCGCAGGCCGCGAGCAGCGCGGCGCGTGCGGCGAAGGGGCGCATTGCACAAGCCAGCGTGTGCATGAGATCCATAGCAAACATCCAAGACTCCATGATTTTGATCGAAGCTTAAGGGATTCGGCCGCATCTTGGCTTCGTTTTCATCCACTTGGGCATGGCTGACGCCGCTGTGTTGCCAGCTAGCCGCACCGGCGCGCGATGCAAAACCGCCGCGTCTTTTATCATCGCGTTTTGCGCCTGGAGGATTTATGCGCCTTCTCGGAAAAGCGTTGACCTTTGACGACGTGTTATTGGTCCCGGCTTATTCACAAGTTTTACCCAAAGACACCAGCCTTTCAACCCGCCTGACGCGGCGCGTCAGCTTGAATATCCCGCTTGTTTCGGCAGCCATGGACACGGTCACGGAGTCCAAGCTGGCCATTGCGATCGCGCAGGAAGGCGGCATCGGCATCATCCACAAGAATCTCACGCCCAAGGCTCAGGCCACGGAAGTGGCGCGGGTCAAGCGCTTCGAATCCGGCGTGTTGAAGGACCCGATCACGATTTCTCCCGGTGTGAAGGTCCGCGACGTGCTGGCCTTGTCGCGCCAGCATGGCATTTCCGGTTTTCCGGTCATCGAAAACGGCAAGGTGGTCGGCATCGTCACCAATCGGGATCTGCGTTTCGAGACCCGCCTGGATGCTCCGGTGCGCGACATCATGACGCCACGCGAACGCCTGGTCACGGTGCGCGAGGGCGCCACACTGGATGAAGCCAAGGCTTTGATGCATGAGCATCGCCTGGAACGCGTGCTGGTGATCAACGACGCCTTCGAACTGCGCGGCCTGATGACCGTGAAGGACATCCAGAAAGCCACGGAACGGCCGAACGCGGCGCGTGATCCGCAGGGCAAACTGCGGGTGGGCGCGGCCGTGGGCGTGGGCGAGGGCACCGAGGAACGCGTCGAAGCGCTGGTGCGCGCCGGCGTGGACGTGATCGTGGTGGATACCGCGCACGGACACAGCCAGGGGGTCATCGATCGTGTGCGCTGGGTCAAGCAGAATTTCCCGGGCGTGGATGTGATCGGGGGCAACATCGCCACCGCCGAAGCTGCGCGCGCGCTGGCCGACGCAGGCGGCGATGGCGTCAAGGTCGGTATCGGTCCCGGTTCGATTTGCACCACACGCATCGTGGCTGGTGTGGGCGTGCCGCAGATCACGGCCATCGCCAAGGTCGCCCAGGCGCTCCAGGGCACAGGTATTCCGCTGGTGGCTGACGGCGGCGTGCGCTATTCCGGCGATATCGCCAAGGCCATCGCCGCCGGCGCCCACACCGTGATGATGGGCAGCATGTTCGCCGGCACCGAGGAGGCGCCGGGGGAGGTCATCTTGTATCAGGGGCGCTCGTACAAGACCTACCGCGGCATGGGGTCCATCGGCGCGATGAACGCCGGCTCGGCCGACCGCTACTTCCAGGACGGCACCCAGGCTTCCTCGGCCGCCGGGGCCGAGAAATTCGTGCCCGAAGGAATCGAGGGTCGCGTGCCGTTCAAGGGTCCCCTGGCGGCCATCCTGTACCAACTCGTGGGGGGCGTGCGGTCTTCACTGGGCTATTGCGGCTGCGCCAGCATCGAGGACATGCGCAGTCAGGCGCAATTCGTGGAAATCACCTCCGCAGGTATGCGCGAGAGCCATGTCCATGACGTGCAGATCACCAAGGAAGCGCCCAACTATCACGTCGATTGACGCCAGCCGAGGACGGAGTCCTCGGCTCGACACCCTGCCTGGCCACGGACCCAGCCACATGCACGACAAAATTCTGATCCTGGATTTCGGTTCCCAGGTGACGCAACTCATTGCACGCCGCGTGCGCGAAGCGCATGTGTACTGCGAAATCCACCCGAACGACGTCAGCGATGACTTCATTCGGCAATTCAACCCCAAGGGCATCATCCTCTCCGGCAGCCACGCCAGCACCTACGAGGATCAGGACTTGCGCGCCCCGCAGGCCGTCTGGGATGCCGGCGTGCCGGTGCTGGGCATTTGCTACGGCATGTTCACCATGACCGTGCAGCTCGGCGGCGAAGTCGATGCCAGCAGCCAGCGCGAATTCGGTTATGCAGAGGTGCGCGCGCGCGGCCACACCCGGCTCTTCGACGGCATTGAGGACTTCCGCACGCCCGAAGGGCACGGCATGCTCAAGGTCTGGATGAGCCACGGCGACAAGGTGACCCAGCTGCCCCCGGGTTTCAAGCTCATGGCGAGCACGCCGAGTTGCCCCATCGCCGGCATGGCCGATGAATCGCGCGGTTACTACGCCGTGCAATTCCATCCCGAAGTGACGCACACGGTTCGAGGGCGAGAGATCTTGGGTCGCTTCGTGCTCGATATCTGCGGCGCCAAACCGGACTGGGTCATGGGCGACTACATCTCGGAGGCGGTTGCGCGCATTCGCGAGCAGGTCGGCAGCGAAGAGGTCATTCTCGGCCTGTCCGGCGGGGTCGATTCCAGCGTCGCCGCCGCCCTCATTCACCGGGCCATCGGTGACCAGCTCACCTGCGTATTCGTCGACCATGGCCTGCTGCGCATGAACGAAGCGCAACTGGTCATGGAGATGTTCGCCGGGCGCTTGCATGCCAAGGTCGTGCACGTCGATGCGAGTGCGGAATTTCTCGGCGCCTTGGCTGGGGTGCAGGATCCGGAACAGAAACGCAAGATCATCGGCCGCGAGTTCGTCGAGGTCTTCCAGCGCGAGGCCAAGAAGCTGGTCAATGCCAAGTGGCTGGCGCAGGGCACGATCTACCCGGACGTCATCGAGTCCGGTGGCGCCAAGACCAAGAAGGCCATCACCATCAAGAGCCACCACAACGTTGGCGGCCTGCCCGAAACCCTGGGGCTCAAGCTGCTGGAGCCGCTGCGCGAACTGTTCAAAGACGAGGTTCGCGAACTTGGCGTGGCGCTCGGACTGCCGCCCGACATGGTGCATCGCCACCCATTCCCGGGCCCGGGAATGGGCGTTCGCATTCTTGGCGAGGTCCGCCGCGAATATGCCGATCTTCTGCGCCGGGCCGACGCCATTTTCATCGAGGAACTGCGCAACACCCGTGACACCGCCACGGGCAAGACATGGTATGAACTGACCTCGCAGGCGTTCGCCGTGTTCCTGCCTGTCAAGAGCGTGGGCGTCATGGGCGATGGCCGTACCTACGACTATGTGGTCGCACTGCGCGCGGTGCAGACCAGCGATTTCATGACTGCCGATTGGGCCGAGCTGCCCTACGCCCTGCTCAAGAAGGTGTCCGGCCGCATCATCAATGAAGTGCGCGGCATCAACCGCGTCACCTACGACATTTCGTCCAAGCCTCCGGCCACGATCGAGTGGGAGTGATTTGAGGTCCTTCGGGGACTATCGCCAGCTATCGAAAAACTGACGTAACGTGTTGATTTATAATGAAATACGTCACGGCGTCTATCGGTGGCTATCGCCGACCAGCGGATCAGGTTGACGGTAGAACTGACGGTAGGAACCGGAGGTCGGATTAAGACCCTCCCGTTTACTATCCAGACCAAACCGGTCTTTGACGGTAAAAGTCTCCTCGGGAAAGCTGGTTTTATGCGGCTTTCCCGGCATCAGCAGGTCTCCTGGCCCCTGACGGTAAAAGCCGTCACGAACAGGAGGAAAAACCTCGATGCTTACCGACACCGCACTGCGCAATCTCAAGCCTAAGCCCAAGACTTATAAGGCTTTTGACCGGGACGGAATGTACGTGACGGTATCGCCCGTCGGTACCGTCACCTTCCGCTACGATTACCGTCTAAACGGCCGCCGCGAGACGCTGACCATCGGCCGCTATGGGCCGGCCGGCATCTCACTGGCCTTGGCCCGCGAAAAGCTGATCGACGCCAAGAAGGCCGTCGCCCAAGGCCAGTCCCCCGCGCACAAGAAGCAGCGCGAGAAGCGCCGGCTGACCGCTGCCAAGAGCTTCGGCGACATGACTACCCAATGGCTGGCCGGCGCCCGGATGGCCGACAGCACGAAGGCGATGCGCAAGAGCATCGTCGATCGGGACATCCTGCCGACTTTCCAGAACCGGCTGCTCAACGAAATCACCGCCGATGACCTGCGCGCCCTCTGCAACAAAGTGAAGGCGCGCGGTGCGCCCGCCACCGCGGTACACATCCGCGACATCGTGAAGCAGGTCTATGCCTTCGCCGTCCTGCACGGCGAGAAGGTGGACAACCCGGCCGCTGACGTGGGCGCGGCCTCGATTGCGACCTTCGTGCCGAAGGATCGGGCCTTGTCGCCGCTGGAGATCCGACTGATGGTGCGGCAGATGGAATCGGTGGCGACCTATCCGACCATCCGACTGGCGCTACGCATGATCCTCTTGACGCTGGTGCGCAAGAGCGAGCTGATCCAAGCGACCTGGGATGAGGTCGATTTCGAGAATGCGACCTGGACGATCCCGAAGCAGCGGATGAAGGGACGCAACCCGCACGTGGTGTATCTGTCACGCCAGGCGCTCGACATCTTCGTGGCGCTGCACACCTGCGCGGCTGGTTCCAAGTTCGTGCTGCCGTCACGCTACGACGCCGTCCGCTGCATGTCGAACGCGACCTTGAACCGGGTCACGCAGATCGTGGCGGAGCGGGCGAAGGCCGCCGGCCTGCCGCTGGAGTCGTTCACCGTCCACGACCTGCGCCGTACCGGCTCGACACTGCTGAACGAAATCGGCTTCAACCGCGACTGGATCGAGAAGTGCTTGGCGCACGAGGACGGACGTTCCTCGCGCTCGATCTACAACAAGGCCGAGTATGCCGAGCAGCGGCGCCACATGCTGCAAGAGTGGGCCAACATGGTCGATGCGTGGATCGACGGGCAGACCTACGTGCCGAAGCTGATGCCGGAGAACGTGGTGGTGCCTGCGTTGAGCGCGACCGTGTAAGGAGAGCACTGCCCGATGGCTTTCCTTGCGTCGGGCGTTGCTGGGTCGCGTTTGGTTTATGATTTCTCATAAATGATCACCGTGGGTGATCATTTTCCTTTCCAGCCAAACCGGCGCGACTTGGCAAGTGTTTGAAGAAGCTATATTTTGCGCACTATGGGTGATCAAAATGCAGGAAAATTAAACCAGCTGCTGGCCGAACTGGGCGATGCGCGCTTGGTGTCAAGCCGCTGGCTGCGGGCTCACGGCTACTCCAACAGCCTCGTCGCGCGCTACGTGCGCAGCGGCTGGCTGGTGTCGCCGGCGCGCGGCGTCTACATGCGCAAGGGTGGGCGCTTGCAGTGGGAAGGCGTAGTTCGCAGCCTGCAGGTCGGGGAGGGCGTGCCGCTGCACGTTGGTGGTCTCTTTGCACTCAGCCTGCAGGGGCACGAGCACTACCTGCGTTTGGGCGATGCCGGCGCGATCACCCTGTATGGGATGGAGCGGCCACCGGCTTGGCTCGGCAAGCTGTCGCTGGCGCAGCGCTTCCAGTATCGAGGCAAGGGGCCGTTCGATCTGCTGCCTGCGGCGTTCACGGCGGAAGTGTCCGAGAAGACGCTGTCCGAGCAAGGTCTGGCCTGGTATCGGACTGCGCCGAGCACCGATGCCCTGGTCTGCTCTACGCCCGAGCGGGCCATGCTGGAGCTGTGCGATGGCGTCGTGGACGCAACATTGGTCTACGAGGCCGACGCGCTGATGCAGGCCATGACCACGTTGCGCCCGCAGCGGGTCGGTCTGCTGCTGCGCCACTGCCGCAGCATCAAGGCCAAACGGCTGTTCCTGGCGCTGGCCGAGCGTCATCGACATGCGTGGCTGTCGCATGTGCCTCTGGACGGCGTCGATCTGGGCCGGGGCAAGCGCGCACTGGTGCCCGGCGGGCGCCTCCATCCGACCTACCAGATCACCTTGCCGGGAGACCTCGATGAACACCTGGCTTGACCGCTGGGATCGGCGCTACACCGACCGGGTGAAGCTACTAGTCGAGATTTTGCCGGTGCTGGCACAGGAGCCTCGCTTCGCGCTCAAGGGCGGCACGGCCATCAACCTGTTTGAGCACGATCTGCCACGGTTGTCGGTGGACATAGATCTGGCCTGGTTGCCCGTGCATGACTATGACGAAGATGCAAAGCTGATTGCCGAAGCGCTTGGGCGGCTGGCTGATGTACTACGCGCCCGGCCTCTGCAACTGCAGGTGCAATTGTCAGCAGGCGAGGGCGCAGGCGTCACGCGGCTGGTGGCCAGTCGTGGCCGTGCGCGTGTGCAGATCGAGACGACGCCTGTTATGCGCGGCACGGTGCATCCCGTGCGGAACATGGTGGTGCGCCCGAAGGTGGAAGAGGCGTTCGGCTTCGCTTCTGCACAGGTACTGGATTTCGCCGACCTCTATGCCGGCAAGCTGGCTGCGGCATTGTCGAGACAGCATCCGCGTGATCTCTTCGATGTCGGCTTGTTGCTGAAGGATGCACGGGCAGATCACGTGCTCTGGCAAACTTTTCTCGTCTACTTGACCTGCAGTCCCAAGCCTGTCTGGGAGATGTTGGCCCCTCGCGTGCCTGCGGAATTCGCAGCGACGTTCGAAGCACACTTCAAGGGAATGACAGCTGAGCCTATCGAAGCCGAAGTCTTGCTGGACATCCATGAGCGTCTGCTGGCGCGTGTGGCCGGATGGCTGGACGAGCCGTCGTGTGCGTTCCTACGGTCCGTTGAGGATCAGCGGCCGGACTTCGGTCTGATCGGACTTCCGCATGCGGCCGATTTGCCGGGCGTGCGGCGCAAGCTGCACAACCTGGCCCAGCGCACCGACGCCAAGCGTGCGGCGGATCGGAGTCTGTTGGAAGAAGCGCTGGCCAGGATCGTCGATGCCAGATGATGCGAGGTGCCTACGCGATGATTCACGATTTCACATTGGTCTATGAGTTAGGCCAAGGCATGGGTTGCAGGATGATGTTCTGCGCCGACTGGCAGACAGCGAGTGCGCTGCTGCTTCGGTTGGCTGGGGGACGGAGTCGATCATGAGTGACGACGATACTGGCACGGCGCCGATAGAAATCGACAAAGTTCGAGCATCAAAGGCGGGCCATGCGTTTCATGAAGCTTGGGCCGCGCGCACCGCCCTTGAACTCCTCCCGCCGTCGACCGACCTTACCGCTATCACTCTCGAGGGTTTCGACGAGCAAGACGAGCAGAGCTTGGGAACTGGCGCGGTCGAGATTGCCGATCTTGTCCGGTACTACGGCGCCACCGATGTTGCCCGGGCGCATCGAGTCACAGTCGTTCAGTTCAAGTACTCGATCGCAAGCGCCGAAACGGCAGTTCGAGCTGCTGACTTGGCATCAACTCTCGCCAAGTTTGCCGCGACCGATGCAGAGCTTCGGACGACGCATGGCGATGACCATGTTTTAGCCGTGGCCCGGTATGAGTTCGCTACGAATAGACCCATCCACGAGAACTTAGGTAAGGCGATCTCGGCGGTTGTTGCGGGCACCCAAGAAACCGGTGACATAGGCCGCCAAGCCGGCCAGCTTGCGCAAGCCCTGAAAAAGTATCCCCATCCCTTTGCTGATCTGCTGCGGCGATTGGAATTGGTCGGCAGCAAGGGAAGCTTGATCGAGGCGGAGCGTGCGATTTCAACAATGCTCGCCGCGTGGAGCGAGCCTGGTGATCCGGATGCGGAGAAGCGCTTGCTCAAGTTGCGAAATCTCATCAGGATCAAAGCCGGTCCCGGCAGCGAGACGGACAAACGAGTTGATCGGGTAGCGTGCCGGTGCTGAGCGCATGGGTTTGAGCAAGGTTGTCACTTGACAACCTTGCTATCTGAATCCATACTGGAGACGTTGAATGGCTCGTCCGTCGCATCCGAAGAAGGAAGTCGAGGAAGCGCTCAGGCACGCGGAAGCGCAGGGCTGGCGCGTCGGGGCTGGCGGCAGTCACGCCTGGGGCAGGATCTACTGTCCCTACAACGATGACGAATGCCGCTGCGGCGAGTTCTGCATCACCAGCGTGTGGAGCACGCCGAAGAACCCCGGCAACCACGCGCGGGCGCTGCGGCGGGTCGTGGACAACTGCACGAACGACAAGCGGCGGAGCGAAGCCGGCGCGACCTCCGAGGAGTGACGCATGGAATACATCTTCACCCTGAAATACCGGCTCACGGAGCACGACGACGATCCGGACGTCCTGGTGGAACGTCTGGGCGAGGCGGGCTGCGACGATGCGCTGGCCGGCATCGGGCAGCCGGGCCGGCTGGCGCTGGAGTTCACGCGCGAGGCCGACAGTGCCGAGGCCGCCGTGCGCAGCGCGCTGGCGGACGTCAAGCGCGCCATCCCGTCCGCGCGGTTGATCGAGGCGGCGCCGGATTTCGTGGGCCTCACCGACGTCGCGGAAGTCGTGGGCGTGTCGCGCCAGAACATGCGCAAGCTCATGCTCGCCCACCCCGGCAGCTTTCCTGCGCCGGTCCACGAGGGCAGCGCGTCGATCTGGCATCTCGCGGAAGTATTGGCCTGGCTGGAAGCCAAGGGTGGCTACCCGCTGGAGCGAGGCGTGCTGGAAGTCTCGAAGGTGGCGTTGCAGGTCAACTTGGCCAAGGAGGCTCGCCGGCTTCCGACGAAGACCGCTCGGGAATTGAACGCGCTGGTCGGCTGACCGGGCTCCAGCATCAGGCCAGGCTCGATGCCTTCCGGATGGGGCGGTTCCTGCGCAGTCGTACATCCGGGCCTGAGGCCGGCTCCATGGAGCCAGCCTGGGCCGCTTGCTTGCGCGCATCGATCCAGGCTTCCACCTCGTCCAGGTCCCAGACCACGCAGCGCGGCGTCAGGTTGAAGCGCCGCGGGAATTCACCGCGGCGTTCCATCTCGTAGATTGTGGTCTCGGCCAAGGGGATGATCTGGTGCAGCTCCTGGCGGCGGATCGTGCGCCGAAAGGGAAGCACCTTTGTCGTGGGGAATTGGGGTAGCTCCGCGTATGCGTCCGAGCCGGGCAGGGGAAGGGCGATCCCGTGCTTGCGTTCTGCGTCGTTGCTGTCAGTGAACTGCGGGGCTCGTCGGTTTTCCATTCCAGGCTCCATGCGCGGCGAGCAGGCGCGCGCCTGTCGCTGGATTGTTTCATGGAGACATGGTGACTATCGGCGAGTATCCGGACAACCCACGGCAGCGCAGGTGAGCGTGCTGGGTACAAGAAACCCTGGCATACAAATCGGGAGGTAGCACATCCCAAACGTTTGTCATCACACTGTTCTCGCCGTCAAGGGCGGCGTGTGCAATGCACGCTGGCGTCCTCGGTGGGGTCCGGTGTTGTCTCTGATGGTCGCCGCGACACATCTTTCCTGCACTCTGTTCGGTTCTTGACGGAATAGGATGATTGTCCTACTCTAGGTTCGGTGTAGGACCCATGTCCTACACCCTGCTGCATCAAGCTGAAAGAGATCATCATGTCTGCAGATTTGTTCCAGTCGTTTCAGTTAGGTGACCTGACACTCGCCAACCGGATGGTCATGGCGCCAATGACGCGTAATCGCGCCGATGAAAACGGCGTCGTGCCTCCCATGATGGCGACCTATTATCGACAACGCGCCAGCGCCGGTCTGATCATCACTGAGTCTGTTCCAGTTTCTCCCGAGGGCGTGGGCTATCCGGCCACCCCGGGGATTTACACGGATGCCCAAGCAGCAAGCTGGCTCCGCGTGACCAATGCGGTGCATTCGGCTGGTGGCCATGTCTTTGTTCAGCTGCAGCACTGCGGGCGGATTTCCCACCCGAGCTTGCTGCCAAACAACGCCACGCCTGTGGGTCCATCGGCGCTGCGGCCGACGGGGCAGGCGGTCACCTATACCGGCATGCAGGATTTCGTGACGCCGCGCGCACTCGATACCCGCGAAATTCCGGGTATCGTGGAGCAATTCCAGCGCGGCGCCGAGATGGCCAAGCGCGCGGGCTTCGATGGCGTGGAAGTACATGGCGCCAACGGCTATATCATCGACCAGTTTCTGCGCGACGGCAGTAACCGCCGCACCGACGCGTATGGCGGCAGCGTGCAGAACCGCATGCACCTGTTGAACGAAATCCTCGATGCGGTGTGCGCGGTGTGGCCAGCGCGGCGCGTGGGCGTGCGCTTGACTCCCGAGAACAGTTTTAATTCGATGTCGGATTCCGACCCGCAAGCGCACTTCGGCTATTTCGTCGAGCAGTTAAGCACGCGTGGCCTGGCCTATGTGCATGTGCTCGAAGGCGACATGATGACGAAGGCCAGCGCGCTGGATTACCGTGCCTTGCGCTCGAAGTTTGCAGGTCCGTATATCGCCACCTGATTAGCGCTGATCCTCAGCCAGCCGTCGCGTGATTTGAGACGTCCGTGAGCGATGGTACGCCCACGTTCGATGCGGAGGTGGGTCATGGCGATGAATCAGGTGCAGTTCCAACAGGGTCTGTCGATGACACAGTTCATGGCGCAGTACGGAAGCGAAGCGAAGTGCCGGCGGGCATTGTTTCGCTCGCGATGGCCGAAAGGGTATCGCTGTCCGGCGTGCGAAGGGCGATTGTCTTCGCGGTTCCGCCGAGAGGGTCAGCTTTACTATCAGTGCCGGGCATGCCGGCATCAAACGACGCTGGTGAGCGGGACCGTGTTCGAGGCGACCAAGCTGCCGCTGACGACGTGGTTCCTCGCGATCCACCTGCTGACCTCGACCAAGACCAACATGGCCGCGCTGGAATTGAAACGGCACCTGGGGGTGAGCTACCGCACCGCCTGGCGCCTGAAGCACAAGGTGATGGAGGCGATGATGCAACGCGAGGAACCTCGCCAGCTCAACGGTTTCGTGCAGATCGACGACGCCTACCTGGGTGGCGAGCGCAACGGCGGCAAGTCCGGTCGAGGCTCGGAGAACAAGCAGGCTTTCGTGATCGCGGTGGAGACCAACGCCAACCTCGATCATCCGACCTTCGCGGTCATCGAACCGGTGCGCACTTTCGACAACGACGCGATCACCGACTGGGCCCAGCGCCGGCTGGCGCCGGAAGCGGAAGCCTTCAGCGATGGCCTCGGTGCCTTTCGTCGTTTCGAGGCGACGGGTCATGCCCATACCGTGCTCAAGAGCGAAGGCGGCCGGGCGGCCACCGAGATCGACGGCGCCCGCTGGGTCAACGTACTGCTGTCGAACCTGAAGCGCTCCATCGGCGGGGCGTACCACGCCTTCAAACAGCACAAGTATGCACGCCGCTATCTGGCCGAAGCCGCCTACCGATTCAACCGCCGCTTTCGCCTGCCCGAATTCGTGCCGCGCTTGTTGCGCGCCATGGTGCTCTGCTCGCCTTCCCCTGAGCCATTCCTGCGTCAGGCCACCAATTTCTCCAGCTGAGGATCAGCGCTAATCAGGTATCGCCAACAACGGCTATGACCTCGTGCGCGCCCAAACGGCGGTACGTAGCGGCGCCGTGAACCTGGTTGCTTTCGGAATTCCGTTCTTGGCCAATCCGGACCTGGTGCGCCGTTATCGGGAGAACCTGCCGTTAAACGAGGCCGATCCATCCACTTTCTACGGGGGCAGCGAAGCAGGCTACACCGACTATCCCTTTTATCGCGGTGAGGAAACTGAAGCGGCCTGATCCTTGAGGCGCGGTTGGCCGGGGAGGTGTTTTTCATGAGCGACAAGACAACACGTGATCACATTGTTGAAGCTGCCGACCAGTTGTTCTATCGGCAAGGTTATGAGCACACCTCGTTCTCGGACATTGCGGATGCCGTACAGATCTCGCGCGGCAATTTTTACTATCACTTCAAATCCAAGGATGAAATTCTGGACGCCGTGATCAATGTGCGTCTGGCCAGTACCCGGAAGATGTTGGAGCAGTGGGAAATCGAAGGGAAACAACCTGAGGATCGCATCCGGAGCTTTATCCACATTCTGATCGCGAACCAGGCCCACATAAAACGTTACGGCTGTCCGGTTGGGACGCTGTGCATTGAGCTCGCGAAGCTGAATCATGCCTCGCAAGCCGAGGCAAACATGCTATTGACGCTGTATCGGACCTGGTTGCGCAGGCAATTCACGCTGCTTGGCCGCAAGGCAGACGCCGACGAACTGGCGATGCATCTTCTTGCCCGCAGCCAGGGGGTCGCCACGCTGGCAAATGCCTTTCACGATGAGAAATTCATCAAGCAGGAAGTGAAGCAGATGTGCGACTGGCTGGGATCGTGCGCGGAAAGCGCCGCGCGCAACGCACACGGCGAGCATGGAGCGGGCTAGCGCGTTTCGCCGTGGCGACGTGCAGGCTGAGTACCCGGACCACCAAGTTTATATTTACAAGGGGGAAAGCCGATGTTTATCGTACTACTCAAATTCTCCAGCAACAAAAGCCAAGCCAGCCAATTCATGGAAGGCCACAAAGAATGGATCCAACGCGGATTTGATGACGGCGTATTTTTGTTGGTCGGCAGTCTTCAGCCTAATTGGGGCGGTGGGATTGTGGCACATAATACGTCGCTGCCGGACCTTCAAAGCAGGGTGAACGATGATCCGTTTGTGGCTGGAAACGTGGTCAGCGCGGAAATTCTTGAAATCACGCCATCACAGGCCGATGAACGGCTTAAATTCTTGCTCGACTGAGTAGTTTTCAAGCCGAGGACAACAGCATATGAGCGCGACGATAATAGGTGCCGACGGTGAATCGCGTTGCCGCTGGTGCGGTGCCGCGCCGGAGTTTCTACACTATCACGACACCGAATGGGGCTTTCCGGTCAGCGATGATCATCGCTTATTCGAGAAATTGAGTCTGGAGGGTTTTCAATCCGGACTGAGCTGGCGCACCATACTCGCCAAGCGCGAGAATTTCCGCGCCGCCTTCCATGATTTCGATTTTGACAGGATAGCGCGCTTCACCCAGCGCGACCTCACGCGTTTGCTCAAGGACGAAGGGATCGTCCGCCACCGTGGCAAGATCGAGGCGGTCGTCAACAATGCGCGACAGACCCGGGAACTCGTCAAACGGGAAGGCTCGCTGGCAGCCTTCGTCTGGCGTTACGAACCAGACATGAAGCAACTTGCGGAGCCGCAGACCGCCTCGGCCTCGGCTGAATCGCTTGCTTTGTCGAAGGATTTGAAAAAAATGGGCTGGAAATTCGTCGGGCCCACCACGGCGTATGCCTTCATGCAAGCAATGGGGCTGATCAACGATCATGTCCCGGGCTGCGTGATCAGAAGCAAAGTTGATCACGCGCGCAAGAGTTTCAGGCGACCCGGGCGCTGACAAATGGCGCGCAATTTGGAATTTGCGAAGAAGGCGCAATGTGCCTGGAACAAGGATTCTGTTTCTGAGCCCACCAAGGTATGAATGGCGACAGGTGCGGCCTATGGCTTAGATACGGACCTGGGCAAAACAACCCTGACGTGATCCTCGGTCGCTTCAAAGCGGGGTTCGATGCCATTCGCCTCGCGCATCAAAGGAATGATTTTGTTGCGTACACCCATGCCTCGTGCGTCCACGTAACCATAGTCGCGCAGCACTTCCACGATGATCGGATTGCGCGGCGAGCGCTGGCCGGCCAGCACTTTCTCGATGGTCATGGAGTTCTGTAAGGCGCCGGGGCTCAGGATTTCGAGCCGGTCGGCATATGCCACGATCTCGACTTCCAGTGCGCGCGTCCAGTCTCGGTGCGCCAGTGCGTTGATGATCGCTTCGCGTAACGCCTCGGGGGGATAGTGCCAAGTCCGTTGCCGTCGCAGGCCGTCCGCCAATGCCGCACCTTCGACACTGATGAATGGCTGCATCCGATCCATCAAATCTTCAATCAAGCCGCGCTCGACCAGTTCGCGGGCATCGCCCTGCCGCCCGAAGCGGCCGACCAGGGGGCCGTCGAGTGTCGTATCGTCGAGCGCCTGATAACTCTTGTCGGTGCCGTTGAAAGCCATCCAGCGGACGCCCGCCTGGCGCAGAAAGCGACGCGGCGTGCGTCCGAACAGCACCAATCCGGCGATCGTGCAGACCGGCGCGGGAACGCCCGTATCCGTCATGAACCCAAGACCCACCATGCGGCGCTGCCACGCTTCGTCCGTTGCGGGCAGTTCACGGTCGCCGGCCAGCGCCAACAGGTAATCTTGCAAGCGCTCGCGGTCGAGTGCGTCAAAGGCGGCACCCGACACCGGCAGCATCTCGCTGTGCAACATGCCGCCGCTCTCGAATAACCGCGCCTGCTGCTCACGGGTCGCCAGGCGTGACGTGCTACCCACGCGCACATAGATATCTTCGCGGTTGTTGTGCCGCAGGACATACGGCTTCGCCGTACCCATCGTGATCGAGACCACGGCGACACGCTTGCCGTCTTCGAGCGTCATGACCTCGTAGAACGGCAGCAGCATCGGATGCACGTAGCGGCCAAAGACCGTATCCATCACCCAGGTTTCCAGATCATCGCGCTGGATGCCAGAGATCGTACCGTCGTCTTCGACGCCGAGCAGGACCATGCCACCGCGCAGGTTCGCCATCGCGACGATTTCCTTGGCGAGTTGTTCGGGGCGGATGTCATCGCGCTTGAACTCGACACCCGAGTTCTCACCGTTCGCGATGGTTTCCAATAGCTCCGTTCTCAGCATCGATGTCTTCTCTCTCTAGAAACCATACTTTTCCTTGCGCTGGGAGAACGCCTCCCGACCGCCTTCCAGAATCTCGGCCACGCGCTCGCGGATCGCGGGCACGTCGATAGAGCCCTGCGCCTCAACAGGCATTTGCGCATGCGAATCGGACGCGGAGAAGATGCCGATCCATTCGGCGTCGCCGAACACCGGAATGTTCGCGTTGTGCGTAGCGAACAGGAACTGGCGTTCTGTCTTCGCGCCACGCAGTTGCATCACGATCCGCTCGGCAATGAACGCGTTGTCCAGGTTGTCCTCTGGCTGGTCCATGATGAGCGGGTCATCATTCTCCAGCAGCAGCAGGTGCAGGATGGCCGTGCACTGCTGACCGGTCGACAGTTGATCCAGCGGCTTGAACACTTCGCCCTGGTGCGCGATGTTCAGCTCGATCAGGATGCGATCCTGCAGGTCGATCTCTTCGAGTTCGAGCACCAGGCCGCGATCAAGCCGCGCCAAGGTCTCGACCACCGAGTTCTGCATGCCCCAGTCCCAGGTCAAAGTCTTGATCGCCTCTTCACCGGCGCGAATTGCCTGCACCAACGCGGGCACGGTCAGGTCATCGCCCGCCTGCTCGATCCAGGCGAGTTTCTTTTCACCGAGGCCGGGCATCTGCAGCAGGAATTCCTTCAACGCTTTGCGCTGCCCACCGATTTTCAAGTTCAGCCTGAGTTTGCCGTCGAGCTTGCGATTGAGCTTCTTCACCGCCGCGCGCAATTCGTCGCTGCGCTGGTCGCGCAGGCGATAGAACTCATCCAGCAGGTTGCGTCGTTGACCTTCCAGTTCGGTCAACAGCTTGTCTACGTTCGTCACGCGCGTTTCGCTCGGGCGGATGGCCTCGATTTCGCGCAGCAACTCCTGATAGGCGCGGCCCACGTCACGGCCGGGCTTGCCGGCAAATGCCGGCAGGCTCGCAAAGACTTTTTCCAACGCCTCCGACTCCGCATCAAGTTTGGTTTTCAGCTCGGCCTGTTGCCCTCCGGTCGTCGCAACGGCCGCCGAGTGCAGCTTGCGCAGCGCGGCGAGCTGCGCACCGAAGTCCTTGTTGAGCGCGTCCAGCGTTGTACGCATCGCAGTGAGGATAGCCGCGTGCGGCAATCCTTCCAGCGCCTTGTCGCTAAGAAACGCGGTGTCGGGCAAGCTGTCTTCGAGCGCGGACAGCCCTTCAGCGACGCGGCCGATTTCCTCGTTCACCCGTTTGGATAGTTGGCGCTCGCGTTCGAGTTGCGGCACCAGCGCGAGCTTGCCTTCGAGGCCGAGCAACCTGAACTGCTGCACCTGTTCGGTCAATTTCGGCAGGCGTGCAACCTGGGCTTGCAGGTCGTCTTTCTGGCGGGTCGAGGCAAGCAGCTTCTCGCGATTCTCCGCGAGGCGCTTCGCCACTGCCGCCAGTTCGCTGGCGAGTGAAGTGCCACCCGGCAGAAAGCGATTCAGGATCGCCGTCTGGCTCGCTGGATCGCGCGCGAGTTCGAATATTTCGTTCTGGCCATAGATTTCGATGCGCGGCAGCAAATCGCGCGGATGCAGCGTGGAGACTTGCCCCTTGTCGTCTTTCACGACCGGCGGTTCGCCATAGCGGCGTGAGACCAAATAGCGTCGGCCGTGCAAGGCGCGGGACACGACATCCAGCTCGATGCGACCGCCGGCGCCGAGGTTGGCCTTCACAATTTCATCATGTTGCCGGCGCGCGGCGGCCGCGCGTGGCGCGGCATCGAGCGCATAGCGCAGGCATTCCACCAGCGTCGATTTGCCGGTGCCGCGCCCGCCGATCACCGCGTTCAGATGGGCCGACAATTCGATTGCGATACCGTCGAGATAGCCGCCGTGAAAGCGCAGGTTCTCCAGGCGCGAGTAGTGCGCCTCGGGCAAGGCGCCGACCCGGATGCGCGAGTCCGGGTCCTTGAAGGCGGTGACGAAGCTCTCGAAGCTCGGCCTTGTCATCTTGATCCAGCAGCTCGCGCACGGATCCGCCAGGTCCTCCGGCTTGGCCACGTCCTTCGCGTTCAGCAGCGCGATGGGGTGCCCGCGCTGGTAGTCCGGGTTCTTGTTGAGGACGATGTCCTTGTAGTTCGCCGGCAGGTCTTTCAACGGCCCGGGAATCTGCCCGGCCTTGACCAGCGCTTCGTTCTTCCAGACGTGGACCAGCCCACCCCCATCCTGGTTCAGGCGCAGCAGGCCGTTGCCGCCGGTCATGTGCGCCGCGTACCAGAAGCCGCCGAGGTCGAAGATGACCTGCGCGAGGTCGAGGCAGGTCTTGCGCGACGGCCGCACGGTGTCTTGCACGTCGGTCAGGTCGAGCCGGCCGAGGTAGCGATTCAACTGGTCCTTGGTCGTGCCTTCGGGAAACAGGCACACCATGTGGATCTTCTCGCTGGATGCGATTTCGAAACCCGGAAACACGACGATGTCGTGCGGTTCCAGGACGCGGCGCAAACCATCGACGGCATCGACACTGCCATGGTCTGCGATGCCGACCACCTTGATGCCCTGCGCCAGACACTGATCGAGTAACTGCTGGTTGTAGGTTGCCTCATCGAGCCCGTGCCCGGTGCCCCGGTACTTTGACTGGTACCCGGACGGATTGACCTGCAGGGCGCAGCGCCAGAACCGCGCGACCGTGTAGCTGGGTTGAATGGCGGCTTCGCTTTTCATTATTCGCGCCTCTTAGAGCGCTGCGCGCGATCCGCCACCGGCATCTCCGGACCCTTGCGCAACAGCTTGTCCACGGCCTTGCGTACCAGCCACGCCACACTCACATCCTCGCGCAAGGCGATCGTTTGCAGCGCGTCAAGCTGCCGCCTGGGCAGGGTGACGGTCACTCGCTTGATTTCGGCGTCAACGGAGCGGGTCATGGGTATGAGCATCAACTTGCAGCAAGTTGCTTAATAATACTGCAATTTGCTGAGTCTAGCGAAGGGCTAATCCACTTCAGGAAGAGTCTTGAACGCGCTGGGCAGAGCGTCCCGACATACCGCCGTCGGGCTCGCGGGCTGCGCCCCGCGCTTCGTGCCGAATCGCGGCCATCCGGCTTTGATCCCTGACGCCTCCGACCCTGGCGGGTCTGCGCGCTCCGCTTGCCGGCCCATGTGCGTGGTAGGTAGGCGGTCTTGCTGTTTCCCTTCACCGTATCACGGCGTTCTCGCCGTCAAGGGCTGCACGCCGATGGCGCTTGCGGCCGTGGCCGTCTGCGACCCCTGACTGCTTGCGCTGCGCCGTGCTGGCGCCGGTTCCGGGCAATTCCGCCCGAGCAACCGGAGCACGGTCATGTCGCATCTCTCTCTTTCCTTCGATGCCTCGCTGTTGGTGCGTGACGCGCGTGGGCGCTATCGTCCGGCGACGGCCAGCCAGATCCTCGCGGCGGCGCGTCGGGTGGTGGACCAGACGTTGCAGCGCAACGAGGCGTTCACATCGCCGGCGGTGGTCAAGAACTACCTGTGCGCGAAACTGGCCGGCTATGAGCACGAAGTGTTCGCGGTGCTGTTTCTTGACAACCGGCATCGGCTGATCGAATACGTCGAACTGTTCCGCGGCACCATCGATGGTGCGTCGGTGTATCCGCGCGAGGTGGTCAAGGAGGCCTTGGCGCGCAATGCGGCGGCGGTCATCGTGTCGCACAACCATCCGTCCGGTTCACCTGAACCGAGCGCTGCCGATCGGGCGCTGACAGCGAACCTGCGCCAAGCGCTCGCGCTGATCGAAGTGCGGCTGCTGGATCACATTGTCGTCGGCGGCAACGACACCGTGGCGTTCTCCGAACGCGGACTGCTTTGAACCAAGGGGCTTCGGCCCCTTTTTGCTGCGCCTTCTGTCGATGGCCTCCGGTCCTGCGGGCCTGCGCGCTGCGCTTGCGCTCCAGGGGATCGGCTTGCAGCCCATCCCCGCCGCGCGTTGCTTGGCGCCCCTCAAAGGCCGCCGGCCAGGCTGCGCCTGACCGGCCTTCGCGCCTGCGGCGCTGCGCGCTTCGCTTGCGTGGGGTTGGCGCCCTATGCGGCCGTTGCCCGCCCAGCCGTCTTTCCTTCCTTCATCACCTTGCCCGCGACCGTAGCGCATGGCGCTGTGCCGTCAAGGCGCGCGGGGCCGTGTCCTCGCTGCGCTGCGGGCCGCACCCACCCCGCGCTTGTCTCCTTGACGGCCCCTCGCCACGCGCCCGGTTGTTCGCGGGCGATGAACTCAGGAAAAACGGTGGCAACGAGGCCGGCCCAGGTCTCTGCGCCGACCCCACCGGAGAAGCCGAAAGGCGGGCTCCGAATCTAGGAATCCGGTGGGGGTTTCGACAGCAACCCTTTTGTCAGGAGAAAGCACCATGCAACTCGCATCCCGTTTCGCATCCCGTTCCCCCGTACTGCGTGCCGATCAGCCGCTATCGGATGACCAGATTCGCGCCGTGGCCCCGTCCATCTTTGCCGAGGCCAAGCACGCCAGCCGCTCCGAGCGGTACAGCTACATCCCGACCGCCGCCGTGCTGACGGAGCTTCGCAAGGAGGGGTTCCAGCCCTTCATGGTCTGCCAGACCCGCGTGCGGCAGGACGACCGGCGCGACTACACCAAGCACATGATCCGCCTACGCCATGCCAGCCAGATCAACGGCGCGGAAGCCAACGAAATCATCCTGCTGAACTCGCATGACGGCACCAGCAGTTACCAGATGCTGGCCGGAATGTGGCGCTTCGTCTGCAAGAACGGTCTGGTCTGCGGCGATGCCGTGGCCGACCCGCGCATCCCGCACAAAGGCGACGTGACCGCCCACGTGATCGGGGGCGCGTATGAAGTGCTGGACGGTTTCGAGCGGGTAGCCGAGCGCCGCGACGCAATGCGCGCCATCACGCTGGACCGGGGCGAGGCCGAAGTATTCGCCCATGCCGCGCTGTCCCTCAAGTATGACGACCCAGCCACGCCCGCGCCCATCACCGAAGCGCAACTGTTGGCACCGCGCCGCCACGACGACGACCGCCCCGACCTGTGGAGCGCCTTCAACCGCGTGCAGGAGAACTTGACGCAAGGCGGACTGGTGGGGCGCAGCGCCAACGGGCGGCGGCAGCGCACCCGCCCGATTCAGGGCATCGACCAGAACGTCAAGGTCAACCGCGCCTTGTGGCTGCTGGCCGAGGGCATGAAGCAACTCAAGGGCTGAACCGAACACGCCGGGGGGCTGCGGCCACGGCGCGAAACCTGATTTTCGTTCCGCTGTCCCAGCTTCGCCCTCCAAGCGCAACGTGCGCAAGACCGTGGGCGTGTTCCATCACAGCAGGAGGCCGTCGAAAGCGAAGCGCCGGAGGACGCCGCTACCGAGGTGGCGGAGTACGAGGCGCGCGCGCTGGCGGCGTAACCTAGCCCTGCGATAGATGGCCCCAACGCGATGAGCGCCGGGGTCTTTTTTCAAAAAACGGGCGCGGCAGGTGTGCCGCGCCCGGTTCAAAAGCTCAACGGCAATCCTAAAAAAAGAGCAAACCCAGCCATGCTCTACCAGCCCGGATAGCGAGGCTTGAGGCTACGACGCCATCGGTACCGACGTGGCCGCGCTGCGCCGCTCCGTGGCGAAGTACGCCAGCGCCAAGGCCGGCAGCGCAAAGCCGAACCATGATGTCAGCGTCCAGCCGCCGCGCGCATAGGCCCAGCCGCCCAGCGCCGAGCCCAGCGCGCCGCCCAGGAAGAAGGTGGCCATGTATAGGCCGTTGAGACGGCCCCGGAACTCGGCGCCGAGCACGAAGATCGCGCGCTGCCCCAGGGTCAGGTTCGCCGCTACGCCGAAATCCAGCACGATGGCGGCTGCCACCAACGCGACCAGCGCCCAAGCCGAACCAGGTGTTGCGATGTGGGTGATCGGGAAAGCGGTGGCCACGGCCAGCATCGCCAGCCCGGTGGCGGGCCGCGTCCAGCCCCGGTCGGCCACGCGGCCGGCGATCGGGGTGGCGACCGCACCCGCCGCCCCGGCCAGGGCGAACAGGGCGATACCTCCCTGCGACAGGCCAAAGGCCGGCCCCGCCAGCAGCAACGGCACCGTCGTCCAAAACAGGCTGAACGCGGCAAACAGCGCAGCATGGTAGAGCGCTCGCCGGCGCAGCACGGGCGTATGCCGAGCTAGGTCGATCATCGACGCCAGCAGCTCGCCGTAGGCCAATCGAGCCGTGGGGATGCGCGGCGGCAAGGCGCGCGCCAGGAGCCCGCCCAACAGCACCATCGCCGTGGCCGAGGCGTAGAAG
>MLJW01000201.1_pt1 | contig 48697 bp, 45 predicted proteins | sample 888231 | NCBI WGS metagenome assembly MLJW01 (sample SAMN05788063, study PRJNA343431) | mine drainage metagenome | isolation source: sample collected from the inflow into an acid mine drainage treatment plant... | place: Germany: Lusatia, lignite mining district
CAGCGTCACTCTGGTCGCCCTACGGGCTCCCGGCGTGACGCTGAGAAATCGGCACCTCGGGAAAACAATCGGCAGAGGATCCACTTATCTTTCGCCGATTCCTGTCCAAACAAACCCGGCCGGCTCTAACAGCCCTGTCATCCAGCAGCGCCTCGACCTCGATGCCGTTGTAGACCTGTCTCGCAGTCAACCGCAAGACGACGGGGCGTTCGAAAATTAGGATTTTATTTACCATCCCGCGATTAACCTAAAACATAAGTGGCGAGGATAGCCTCGCAGCATTTATACCATTACATATTTGGTGATCTTAATATGAAAAAAGCGCTTATCGTCGGCGGAGGCTTTGCCGGTTGTTCCGCCGCGCATATGCTCACCTTGGAAGGGGGCTGGAGCATTACTCTGGTCGAAAGCGCCTCATTCCTGGGGGGCGGATGCAAAACCCTTTATTGGGGTGGACACCCCTACACCTTCGGCCCGCGCCATTTTTTGACGCACAATGAGGCGACTTACGCCTACTTAAATCGATATTGCCCTTTGCGTCGTTGTGCCGAGCACGTATTTCAAACTTACGTCGAGAAAGATCAGGCTTTTTACAATTACCCGATCCATCAAGATGACATCGAGCGCATGCCCGATCGCGATGAAATCAGGCAGCAGCTGGCACAGCGCCCCGCCACCATTTCTCCTGCCAATTTCGAAGATTTCTGGCTCCAATCGGTGGGGCGGAACCTCTACGAAAAATATATCTGCACTTACAATAAAAAGATGTGGATGATCGACGACAACACCAAAATCGATACATTCAGCTGGTCTCCCAAGGGGGTTACCATCAAGGAGGGCGGTCGCGAGGCCTGGGATGCCGCCATATCAGCCTTCCCGTTGGCCGATAACGGCTATGATGACTACTTCGCTCTGGCAACCGCCGACACCACGGTTCTGCTGAATACGAGGGTAGAACAGTATGATCTACCCAACAAAACCGTTGTCTTAAATGGCGAAAAACAGCACTTCGACGTCATCATCAACACTCTTTCGCCCGATATCGTCTTGAACAATATCCATGGGGAGCTTCCCTTTATCGGTCGTGACTTCATCAAGATCGTTCTTCCCGTGGAAGAAGTCCTCCCCAAGAATATATATTTTCTCTATTACCCAAATAAAGAAGTCTTCACCCGTATCGTCGAGTATAAAAAATTCTTCCACAATGACACCGCCCCGACCACGCTGCTAGGGCTGGAAATTCCGTCCGATAAGGGCAAGCTTTATCCCCTGCCGATCAAAAAGTACCGCGATCTGGCGGATCGCTATCTCGATGACCTGCCGAACGGCGTCTTCTCCATCGGTCGTGCCGGCAGCTACCGCTATGAAGTCGATATCGATGATTGCCTGGAGCAATCCATGGATATCGTTTCCAAACTACGTTAACCCCCAGCATGATGGGGACACTTCTCCTGACCGGGGCGGGCGGCATCATCGGCCGCTATCTTGCCCAGGCTCTGGCCGAAAGGGGGGTCCCTATCCTGGCGCTGTCACGCCAGGGCAAACCCGCAGCCCCCCATCCCGCCATCCGATGGGCACCAGCTCCAACCGGCGGAAGTTTTGCTCCTCTGTTCGCAGACTACGACGTCCGTGCGGTAATCCATGCCGCTGCCCGGTCCCCCACCCCCGATGCCAGCCCAGAACGCTTCGTCGCCGATAATATCGACCAGACCCGCGCCCTGATTGCCACCGCCCAGCAGCACAATGTATCGCACTTTCTGTTCCTGTCTGCGGTCTCGGCCTATGGAACCGTGAACACCGATACGCTGAACGAAACGACGCCGGTGGTCGATCCTGATTTCTATGGGCTGAGCAAACTGGTGGGGGAGAAACTGCTGACACATTCTGACCTACCGGCCCTGATCCTGCGCCTGCCTGCCGTGATCGGCCCTTATGCCCACCGCAACTGGGTGGCACGTGCCAAAGCCGCCATCCTGGCTCGGCACCCTCTAACTGTTTTCAACCCCGCCGCCCCTTTCAACAATGCCGTATACCTTGAAGATCTTGCCGTTTTTTTAGAAAAATTACTCTCCAGACCGTTATCCGACTGCGATCTCCTCGTTCTCGGAGCAGGTGGGCAGATCCCCATCCACACGGCGGTCGAAACTCTGATGACCGCTCTGGGATGCACCATCCCCGTACGAACTGTCCAGACGGAACGACACTCCTATCTGATCGACAGCCGCCGCGCCATCACCCGATATGGCTATACCCCGATGGATATTACCGACATGCTGCAGCGCTTTGCCGCCGATCCGGTTTAACCTCACTCTTCCCGTGTAAAACTAAGATATTGCATCCCGCGACCAAACAGTGGTGCGAACAAAGATGCGGTTGCCAGTCTTTCTGGCGCCCCAGTTTTCAGCAAATCCGCCGCCTCGTCCAATGCTGCGGTCGTAAGCGGGCTGACCACCGAAAGATCGGCGGAAATCTCTTCCAATAATTCGCGAAACTCCACCAAGAGACCAGCAGCGCGGCTTTTCTCAAAACGCTCCACCCGCAGGCGGGCCTCCGTGCATAAATCATACAACCGTATATTGGCGATCGGATCGCGCGGCGGCATAGTGATGCGGAAGTCCATTAGATTATGAGCGTGCCTCCAATACTGTTCGATAGCGTTATGATTAAAATCGTAATTCCCTCCTACGATATCCTTATACCAACGCCAATCCTGCACAAAATTCGGAGAACTTGATAGAAACTGGAACTCATGCGCCAAAACAGCGATGACTTCCGGGAAATTGATCAGGGGAATAACTGCCCCTGGATGGATCAGATTATCGATGATCCAATCATCATGACGGCGACTCATTCCAGACAAGGTCTGCAAATGAGGTGAAACCAGAGGAAGGATTGACGCAACTTTCTGCTCCAGCGTCTGCTCGGAATGCGTTGCCAGATCAGCAAATACCCGCCGAATTGTCTCTGGAAATTGGGAAAGGTGATCCACGCAGCTGACGACCAGCATGCCGCCCAGTTTCACGGCCTGAGCCAGGGCATTGAGAATTTCCTCCGGGTTTGTCACCCCCGTCAGCACTCCTTCACACAACACCAAATCAAAGGCCGCAGTGGCGCGGTAGTCTTCGATCCGAGCCGCTGTGATGGCAATATCGGCAGTCCACTGAGGATAAGCGGAAAACAGATCGCGGATTTGTTCGATGCCGGTGGGGTTTCCCTCCACCAATTCGTAATAGGCAGGCCCCAAACTGGCCGTATAAATCGAGTTGTAGCCGCTTCCAGGGCCAACTTCACAAACACGCCGGCCCGCCACATAACCGGGCAGAATCCCCAAATGCCGATAAAGCGCTTGGCGCCGCCGGAAGTGCCGCTCCAAATCAGAAATATCCTGCCGAACAGGTGAAATCTTGAATTTTTTGTAAAAATCGAGATGTGAAGCGCTCATGATGCCATCCGCAACAAACAAAATATATAAACAAATTGCTTCAGTACAACAATATTTTGTATTACACAGACTAAATATAGTCAGATCAAGGGCGTAAAATTTTATTCATGCATTCTATCTATTTTGAAAATCAGATAAAATTTGTTCAGCTCTCTGCCGCCAGGTGTGCCGTTCAAGGATACGCTGGCGGCCCTGCTCGCCCATACGCCGCCGACGAGGCTCATCGGCCAGTAAAGCGCGCAGCACCTCGCCGATATTGTTTTCATCATAAAACAGAAAATGCTCGCCCTCGGCGAAATGGCGGCAGATGCCAAACGGCTCATGGTCATAAGGCGTGCGATTCATGATCGGCAGCACGCCGCAGGCCATGGCCTCCAACACGCGCTCGTGCATCATCACCGCGCCATAGTGATAAACCGTGCGCGACAGATTGATCACCGCCGCCTTCTCGCTCGGTTTGAACACTCTACCTGCGTAATAGGGGCTGAGCACCGGATCGGCGGGCCATGCTCCGGTTCCGAACAGGCGGACATTCCGGGTGACGGACAGAACCTTCTTGAGGGTCTCTCCTCGTCCTCCGGCCCTGAACAACCGATCAGCCACGAACGTCATCAACTGCCAGAACATGTCGTCGGGACGATAGGCGGGATTGCGGCTGCGGAACAACGCTTCCAGGCAATCGCGCAGCTTCAGGGTATGAAAATTGGTCTCTGAAAGGCCCGCCGCCTGCACCACCGCCGCGACCTCGCGCACCGACACCCGCACGCCGCCGCTTTCCACCACGATCTCCAGTTCCTGCGGCTGCAAAGGAACAGCCAAATAGCCGATGGTGCTCAGATCGAGCACCGGTGCCACCCCCATCGGGCGATAGATCTCGGTGTCGATGGCGAAATGCAGATAGTCCCAGCGGGGAATCTGATGCGGCTCCAGCCCCATGATGGCCGGATCCATGTTGGTGTAGGTCATATCGCTGCCGCCCCAGGTCACATCCAGGCGTTTGCCCGAGTGATAGGGAGCCTCGAACCAGCCGATATGATGGATCTTCTCGTCGAAATCGACGATCTGGTTGCGCGACCGGTTGATCTCCAAAATGAAATCGGGCCGTACCATGTCCACCATCACCCGCATGCGGTGGCCGTCCAGGTAGGAAAAACCGCTGATCACCTCGATGCCCATGGCCTCGAAGGCGGTCTTCAGCCCCAGCACCATGTTGATCATGGCGGTATCGGGGTGGGTGAAAATCGCTACGCGTTTAACCGCTGGCATCCTAGTCCCTTTTCAGAGCCGCCCCGCCACCGATATAGCGGCGGGACGATGGCATTTCTTATACGGACGGGGCTTCGCGTCCGGTCTCGGCCACGATGGCTCCGGCGGCTTCCAGCACCCAGTCCAGGCGCTGGCGCAGGGCTTCGGGCAGGGGGGGCGTTTCGCCGGGGGCCTGGGTTTTCAGGATGTAGCGGGCCCGCGCGATGGCCTTGCGGGCGGCGTTGTAGATCAGATCGCCCTCCTGCTGGCTGGGCTCGATCTGGCTGCCCTCCAGCCAGCCGTTCCACGACTGCAGAAACACCGCCTGCTCGCCCGCCGGCAGGCTGTGCCGGGCCAGCAGCATGGCGTTTTCCAGAAACAGTTCGAACCAGTAGGGCTCCACCGGCTTGCCGCCGTGGTGGGTGAGCAGGGTGGCGCCGCCGTTGGGGTGGCTGGCCCAATCGTAAAAGGCGGGAAAAACCCGCGGCATCGCCTTGCCGCGCCGCTCGCGCCGCACCATGCGCGACACCACGAACAGGGTGTAGGCGTAGAAACGGTCCTGCGCCTCGACGCTGTCCTTCAGCCCGGCCATGATTTCCAGCAGGGCGAAGCCGTCGGGCCGGTTGGCCGGCGACGACACCTGCCATTCCGCCGGGCCGGGATCGAGGGCGGCATCATAGCCCCACTCCACCGGCCGGGCGCCGTTGGACAGCAGATAGAGACCGGGCAGGCCCTGGGCCGCCGCCGCTTCGCGCAGCAGGGCGATGCTTTCGGCCACATCGCTCAAGGCCGCCGGACGATCGACGATCAGCACCACGCGGCCGCCCAGCAAGGCCGGCGCGGCCTGGGCCAGGGCGCGGATCAGCCGTTCGGCCCGCTCCTGGCGCGCCGCCATGGCGGCAGGCTGGCACCAGAAGGCATCCTCCTCGTTGCGCCACAGATAGGCCAGGCCGAAGCTGTCGCCGGTCAACGGGGCCAGCGGCGCGGCGCCGGTCCAATAGTCCTGGCCGTCCCAGCGGCACTCCACCACGAAGCCGTCGATGCCGGCGGCGCGGGCCAGCCCCACCACCTGGGCGGCGCTTTGCCCCTGCTCCAGATCGTAGCAGCCCAGGCCGGCCGGCAGGGCCAGCGGCGGATGGGCATGGCTGGCGGGGCGGGCCGCGCCCACCGCCGGCCAGCCGCCGCCCCAGCGCCGCGCCGCCGCGTTGCTCTGGAAGCGGGTATCGAAGAAGGCCAGAACGCTTACCGTCATCGCGTCACGCTCCCGGAGTGAAGCCGTAGACCTGCTGCGCCATCTCCAGGATGGCGGTCAGCAGGCGGCGGGGCGAAGGGTAGTTGGCGCATTCCGCCGTGCCGAAAATGGGGCAGCCCTGTTCCGAGCCGCACGGATGGCAGGGCAGGCTGGCATCCAGGGTGCGGTAGTGGCTGTGCCAGCCGCCGCCGTAATTGGCGGCGGGCGTGGTGCCGAAAAGGCCGATGGTGGGCCAGCCCATGACATTGCGCACGAAATGATGCGGAAAGGAATCCAGCCCCACGAAAATGTGATGCCCGGCCACCGCCTCGCTCAGCAGATCGGTTTCATCGGCCTCCAGCGAGGTGGCGCCGTACGCCTCCAGATCGGGGCGGCCGATCACCGACACCGAAACGCCCAGCAGCGACAGGGCGCGGATCAGCTGGCGGGCGCTGTCCTTGGGGTAATTCTTGATATCGATGCCGCCGGTGATATGGAACAGCACCTTCAGCGGCGCCGCCGGCAGGGCGCAGCGGGCGGTGGCGGCGGGAGCCTGCACCTGGGTGAGGCTCGTCCCCGTTTGCAGGCTTTCGCCCAGGCTGAAGCGGTCCTGGTCGATGAGATGGAAGCGCCCGGCCCCGGAATTGCGGGAATAGCGCATGAAGACGATAAAATTGTTCAGCACCACCTCGGGCCCCAGGCGGTCCAGCGCCGCCGCGAAATACTGCGGCTCGCCGATGGAGCCGTCGCGCGGCAGCCAGGGCAGCTTCAGCCACAGCGGCGCCAGGCGGCTGTCGGCGGCGGCCACGATATCGCGGTAGGTGGAGCAAACGATGTGGCGGCTGAAAATCGGCTGCTCCACCGCCCGCGAGGCGGCGGCGAAAAACACGATGGAGCCGGCATGATAGGGATGGTAGACGGCGAACGGCACCTGGCGCCAGCCGGGATTGCCCGCGATGATCTGCAAGGCGCTGGCGGTCAGCACCTTGTAGGCCTGCTGGCGGTCGCGGCCCTGGAACCAGCCGGTGCTGGTGGAAACAGGATAGGCGCCCAGACGGAAGCCGTCGTTGCGGCTAAGCCGGACCTCGCGCCCCAGCACCGCCTGCAACAGACGCTGGTCCAGCCCGGCATCCACCATGGACAGCAGCAGCACGAAACGCTCGCTTTCCTCGAACAGCCAGCGCGGCAGCACATAAACCAGGGGAAAGCCATCGGCATCGGCCAGCACCGCCGGGCTTTTCAGGGCCCGCACGTTCCAGCCCTCCAGCTGCGCCGCCTTCAGGGGCAGCAGCGGATTGGCCAGCACCAGGATATCGGCCAGGGGAGCGCGGGCCATGATGCGCCGCGCCACCTCCAGCAGATAGCGGGACGGCGGACTGGTGGAGGACTCGAAAATTTCGTCGGGGCCAAGATCGCCGGCGGAGAACGTGAAGTCGAACCCTTCGCCCCGGCCGCCCAGCGCGGAAAGAGCCATTCCCGTCAGCATGGTACTTCATCTCCCCGGCAGCGTTTCAAGGTCCCCGTCTTGCCGTTACCATGCGGGGTAAATCCCCGCGCCGCAAGCCTTTTTGCGGCGCGGGGAGACCGGATTCAGCGGCTGCGCACACTGGTGACGAAGGTATCCACCACCGTTTTCAGATCGCCCGCCTCGCCCAGCAGCGCCTTGGCCGAGCCCAGAACCTGATCGGCGGCCGAACCGGTTTCCGAGGCCGAGCGGGTCACGCCGCCGATATTTTCCGAAACGTCGCGGGTGCCGACGGCGGCCTGCTGCACATTGCGGGCGATCTCGGCGGTGGCCGCCGACTGTTCCTCCACCGCCGAGGCGATGGCGGTGGCGATCTGATGGATCTCCTGAATGCGGGTCACGATGCCGCCGATGGCCCCCACCGCCTTCTGGGTGGCATCCTGCACGGCGCCGATCTGGCTGGCGATCTCCTCGGTGGCCTTGGCGGTCTGGTTGGCCAGATGCTTGACCTCGCCGGCCACCACGGCAAAGCCCTTGCCGGCCTCGCCGGCCCTGGCCGCCTCGATGGTGGCGTTCAGGGCCAGAAGATTGGTCTGGCTGGCGATATCGGTGATCAGGCTCACCACCTCGCCGATGCGCGACGAGCTTTCCGACAGGCTGCGCATGGTGTCGCTGGTGCGTTCGGCCTCTTCCGAGGCCTGCTGGGTCACGCGGCTCGACTGATCGACCTGGCGGGCGATCTCGCGGATCGAGGCCGACAGCTCATCGGCCGAGGAGGCCACGGTCTGAATGCTGGCCGACACCTCCTCCGAGGCCGAGGCCACCAGGGTGGCCTGCTGATTGGTGTCGATGGCGGTGGCCGACATGGCCCCGGCGGTGCGGTCCATATCCTCGGCCGAGCGGGCCACCTGATCCACCACGCGGCGCACGCTTTGCTCGAAGTCGGCCACCAGGCGGTCCAGCAGGGCGCGCCGTTCCGTTTCCGCCGCCGCCTGCGCCTTGATCTGCTCGGCGGCCAGGCGTTCCTTCTCCTGGGCGTTGCTGCGGAACACCTGCAAGGTGGCGGCCATGGCGCCGATCTCGTCGCGGCGGCGGATCTCCGGAAGATCGATCTGATGCCGCCCGCCGGCCAGAGCGTTCATGGCATCGGTGATCTGGGTAATGGGCCGGGCCACGCCGCGGGCGATCAGCCAGCCCATGATCAGCAGGATGAAGACCAGGGCCAGCGCCACCCCGATCAGCAGGGAGTGGCTGAGGTGCGACAGCGGCGCGAACACCGCGTCGTGGCTCATGGAAACCCCCACATACCATTTGACCGTGGGCAGCCCGGTAATGGGATAAAAGCGCAGAATGCGGCCATCGGCATCGGCGGCAAGATCATCGCCCGCCGCCGCCTCGGCCGGATTGACGCCCAGCGGCTTCATCACCTTGTCCTTGTCGGGATGCACCAGCACGGTGCCGTCGGCATCCACCAGGAACACGAAGCCCTTGCCGCCCAGATCCACCGAGTGCAGGAAGGTGTTGAGGGCGTTAAGGCGCAGATCCATGCCCAGAACCCCGAACAGCGCGCCGTTGTGCGTGATGGGATCGGCGATGGAAATCACCAGCTGGCCGCTGGAGGCATCCACATAGGGCTTGGTCATGGTCAGGGCCTGGGCGGCGGTGGCGGCCTTGTACCAGGGGCGCTTGCGCGGATCATAGCCCGCCGGCAGCGGCTCGCCCGGCCCGTCCAGCATCACGCCGCTGGACTCGACGCCGAGATAAACGTCGGCGAAGGTATCGGCCAGAAGCTTGTGGCGGAACTGCGTCAGCAGGGCCTGGGGATCCTCCTGGGTGGCGATATCCTCGGCGGTGGCCCGCATCAGCATCAACCGGCCCTGCAGCCATTTCTGGATGCCGTCTGCCGCCGCCGTGCCCGCCGACCCCACCTCGGTGGTGAATTCGTGCGTCAGGGCCCGGCTGGTGACCGAATAGACCCACACCCCCAGACTGCCGAACGACAGCAGAATGAGCACCGCCGCCACCGCCAGAATTTCGTGCATGAATTTCTTGGGAAAATCCGCAGATTGCGCCATGTCTCGCCCCCGATTGATCCTCCCCGCCCGGAGCCCCGAACGGAGTTTGCATTTTTTCATTCCGGCGGAAGAGCGGATATTAAGATTAAATGACTATTCATCTTCCGCTGTCAGGACTTTAAGCCTGCGAAAAGAATGTGGGCAAGGCGGGGATTCTTTCAAGCGTAAAGCAGATGACCATAATAAAACCCCGGCATTGCAAATGCCGGGGTTTTAAAATTCACAACCTGTACGGCTGGTGATTTTTAAATCACGCCACCTTGTACATGGACTGCAGAGCCTGCACGCGGGCGCTCAGCGGCGCGACGCTGCTGGTCACCAGGGAGTTGGTCAGTTCCTGGATCTTGCGGCTTTCGGCGATGAACTGCTCGAAGTTGTTCTTGGCCAGATCGTTGTAGATGCTCTGGAATTCGGTGGGGCTCTTGGCCGAGGACAGCGCCTTGACGGCGGCCGAGGTCTGTTCCACCGACTGGTTGGCCAGAGCGGCATAAACCTTGGACAGTTCTTCCAGGCCCTTGACGGCCAGGCTCGAGCTCTTCACCAGGGCTTCCACATTGTCCTTGCCGAAGGAGACCAGCTGATCGATGTTCGCGTTCTGCACCATGATGCACATCCTTGCATGAATAGATTGACGACAGTCGGGTCAGAGCAGCCCGCCCCGGCCTCCTGTGTCGCCACCGCCCGGATTGCTGCACTGCAATAACGTCAAGATAGCCGCACCCGGTTCGCTTTTAAAGCGATTTTTTTGCACTGCACAAAAAAGTTTTGTGAAGCCTGTTCACCGCCGCAGCATGGGCAGCGGCGCCAGGGGATGGCGCAGCGCGTAGGCCAGCAGCGCCTTGGCCAGCCAGGCATGAAAACCGGCATTGGGAAACAGCTGGCGCACACTGGCGATCTGGCCGGGATCGAGCCCCGGCGCCCGCAGCCCCAGGGTGAGATCGGCCCAGTCGGCCTGGCGGAAGAACTCCACCCAGCCCCCTTCGGGGCAGGGCGACAGCCGGTGATGCTGCGCGATCATCGCCGCCACCAGGGGCTGGTGCGCCTGCCAGCCCAGCCGGGCCAGGCAGGCCTCGGCCAACTGCCGCGACGGCTCCAGATACTCCATGCTCCCCGCCGTCCAGATGCCGAGATCATGGAAGGCCGAGGCGATGGTCAGGCTTTGCAGCATCACCTTGTCGGGCGGCGCCCCGGCCCGCTCGGCGAACAGGCAGGCCAGGGCGTACACCCGCTGGCAATGGTTGCGGTAGGCCGGGGCCTGCGGCCCCAGCACCGTTCCATAAGGGGCCAGCAAAGCGTCCAGCGCCTCGTTCACCCCCAGCATGGCCCGCCCGGCCCTTATGCCAGGGCCGCGCCCAGGGCCGCCTCGATGGCGGCCAGGGCCTCGGCGGCCTTGCCGGCATCGGGGCCGCCGGCCTGAGCCATATCGGGACGGCCGCCGCCGCCCTTGCCGCCCAAAGCCTCGGCGCCCGCGCGCACCAGATCCACCGCCGACAGCCGGGCCGCCAGATCGGCGGTCACCCCCACCACCAGCGAGGCCTTGCCCTCGGCGCTGCTGATCAGCGCCACCACGCCCGAGCCGATCTGGCCCTTGATGTCGTCGGCCATGCCCTTCAGATCCTTGGCCGGCACCCCGTCCAGACGCCGCCCGGCGAAGGTGACGCCCGCCACCGTTTTATTGGTGGAGGCGGAACCGCCGCCGGTGGCCATCTGGCGGCGCAGCTCGGCCAGATCCTTTTCCAGCTTGCGGCGGTCGTCCAGCAGGGTTTCGATGCGGCCGGGCAACTCGGCCGGCACCGCCTTCAGGCTTTGCGACAGCCGGCCCAGCAGCTCGGCCTGCTCGGCCACCCAGGCCTCGGCGGCCTTGCCCACCACCGCCTCGACGCGGCGCACCCCGGCGGCCACCGCGCTTTCCGACAGGATCTTGAACAGGCCGATATCGCCGGTGCGGCGCACATGGGTGCCGCCGCACAGCTCCACCGAGAACAGCGCCTTGTCCGGGCCCATGGAGACCACGCGCACCTCGTCGCCGTACTTTTCGCCGAAAAGCGCCATGGCGCCCGAAGCCACCGCCTCGTCCTGGCTCATCAGCCGCGTCACCACCGGCTGGTTGGCGCGGATCTGGCCGTTCACCACCTCTTCCACGGCGCGGAGGTCCTCGGGCGCCAGGGCCTTGGGATGGCTGATGTCGAAGCGCAGCCGCTCGGCCGAAACCTGCGAGCCCTTCTGGGTCACATGCTCGCCCAGGCGGCTCCGCAGCGCCGCATGCAGAAGATGGGTGGCGGAATGATGGCCGCGGGTGGCGGCGCGGCGGGCGGCATCGATCTTGAACTCGGCGAAATCGCCCACCGCCACCGTGCCCTCGTCCACCCGGCCGAGATGGACGATGAGATCGCCCAGCTTCTTCTGGGTGTCGCTCACGGTGATGCGGGCCTTGCCGGCGGTCAGGATCACCCCGGCATCCCCGGCCTGGCCGCCGGATTCGCCGTAGAACGGCGACTGGTTGGCCACCAGGGCCACGGTGTCGCCGGCCTTGGCGCTTGGCACCGGCGCGCCGTCCACCAGCAGGGCGACGATCTTGCCCTCGGCCTCCTCGGCGTCGTAACCCAGGAATTCCGAGGCGCCCACCTCTTCCTTCAGGCCGAACCACACCGATTCGGTGGCCGCCTCGCCCGAGCCGGCCCAGGCCTTGCGGGCCTCGGCGCGCTGGCGCTCCATGGCGGCGCCGAACCCGGCCACATCCACCGCCAGACCACGGCCCTTCAGGGCGTCCTGGGTCAGATCCAGGGGGAAGCCGTAGGTATCGTAAAGCTTGAAGGCCACCTCGCCGTTCAGCACGCCGCCCTGGCCCAGGCCCGACACTTCCTCGTCCAGCAGCTTCAGGCCCTTGTCCAGGGTGGACTTGAAGCGGGTTTCCTCCAGCTTCAGGGTTTCGCTGATCAGGGGCTGCGCCCGCACCAGTTCGGGATAGGCCTCGCCCATCTGCTTGACCAGGGCCGGCACCAGCTTGTGCATCAAGGGCTCGGTGGCGCCGATCAGCTGGGCATGGCGCATGGCGCGGCGCATGATGCGGCGCAGCACATAGCCGCGCCCCTCGTTGGAGGGCAGCACGCCGTCGGCGATGAGGAAGCTGGACGAGCGCAGATGGTCGGCGATGACGCGGTGCGACACCCGGTGCGCGCCGTCGGGATCGCTGCTGGTGGCATCGGCCGAGGCCAGGATCAGCGCGCGCATCAGGTCGATATCGTAATTATCGTGCTTGCCTTGCAGCACGGCGGCCAGGCGCTCCAGCCCCATGCCGGTATCGATGGAGGGGCGCGGCAGGGCGACGCGCTGGTCCGGCGACACCTGCTCGTACTGCATGAACACCAGATTCCAGATCTCGATGAAGCGGTCGCCGTCCTCGTCCGGGCTGCCGGGCGGGCCGCCGGGGATGTGAGCGCCGTGATCGTAGAAAATTTCCGAGCAGGGGCCGCAGGGGCCGGTATCGCCCATGGCCCAGAAATTATCCGAGGTGGGAATGCGGATGATGCGCTGCTCGGGCAGACCGGCGATCTTGCGCCACAGGTCGAAGGCCTCGTCGTCGGTGTGATAGACGGTCACCAGCAGCTTGTCGGCGGCCAGACCATATTCCTTGGTGATCAGCCGCCAGGCGAAATCGATGGCGTTTTCCTTGAAATAGTCGCCGAACGAGAAATTGCCCAGCATCTCGAAGAAGGTATGGTGGCGGGCGGTATAACCCACATTGTCGAGATCGTTGTGCTTGCCGCCGGCGCGCACGCATTTCTGCGATGTGGTGGCGCGCTTGTAGGGCCGCTTCTCGACGCCGGTGAAGACGTTCTTGAACTGCACCATCCCGGCGTTGGTGAACATCAGGGTGGGATCGTTGCGTGGAACCAGCGGGCTGGACGAAACGACCTCGTGACCGTTCTTGGCGAAGAAATCGAGGAAAGTCGTGCGGATGTCGTTTGCTGTCTGCATGGCCTTTTACACGAAAGCAGCCCGGCGCTCCGCGCCGTTGCCGGCTGGCGGAGGGTCCGCCGGTGAGGAAGACGAATGTTTCTTGTAACCCGCTCTTTGGGGCAAGTCCAGATGCCGACACAGGCAAAAGGCCTTGTTTTTCCCTTTGGTCCGGGGCCCCCTTCCCGCATAGTGGGAAAAAACCGCGCCGGCCACGAGCGCGGCACGGGAAACGATCCGGGTGAGACCCATGTCCGAGACTGCGCTGCCGGCGGTGCTGATCGCCGACGACCATCCTCTGTTCCGCGAGGCCCTGCAAAGCGTGGCCGCCGAGGCCCTGCCCCATTGCCGCCTGATGGAGGTGGCCGATCACGGCCAGGCCCTGGATCTGGCCCGCCGCCTGCCCGAGATCGAGATGATCTTTCTCGACCTCAACATGCCGGGCATGGACGGGCTGAACGGCCTGGTGGCCCTGCGCAACGCCGTGCCCGCCGCCCCCATCGTGGTGGTTTCGGCCCAGGAGGATGCCGCCACCATGCGCGAGGCCATCACCCTGGGCGCCGCCGGCTTCATGCCCAAATCCCTGTCCAAGGCCGAGATGGTGGCCGCCGTGGCCCAGGTGCTGGAGGGCGCCCTCTACCTGCCCGACAGCGGCGCCGCCCCGGAGAGCGACGCCGGCCTGGCCGAGGGCATCGCCCAGCTCACCCAGCAGCAGCGCGTGGTGCTGCAACTGCTGGTGAACGGCCAGTCCAACAAGCGCATCGCCTATGAGCTTGGCATCGTCGAGAGCACGGTGAAGGCCCATGTCTCGGCCATCCTGCGCAAGCTCAAGGTGCATTCCCGCACCCAGGCGGTGATCAAGGCCGGCAAGATTCTGGCGGCGCTGCGCCAGGCCGCCCCATAGGACTTTGGTATGAGCCCAGGATTTCAGCGCCTTTTCATGGGATATTGTACCTAGGTCGCATTGACCGCACCGGCCGTTCCGGCGTCCAATCCCTCAGCCAAATCAGAATCAATCTCATGGCACGGAGGAATGACGTCATGTTTCAGCAGGCCCTGGACTCGGTCCGCAAGCAAACCGGTTTCCGCACCCGTTACGAGAATTTCATCGGCGGCGAATGGGTCGCCCCGATCAAGGGCGACTATTTCGTCAACACCACGCCCATCAACGGCGAGGTTCTCTGCGAGGTGGCCCGCTCCACCGCCGAGGACGTGGAGAGGGCCCTGGACGCCGCCCACGCCGCCAAGGAGGCCTGGGGCCACAAGCCGGTGGCCGAGCGCGCCGCCGTGCTGCTGGCCGTGGCCGACCGCATGGAGCGCAACCTGGAACTGCTGGCCACGGTGGAAACCCTGGATAACGGCAAGCCCATCCGCGAAACCCGCGCCGCCGACATTCCGCTGGCCATCGACCATTTCCGCTATTTCGCCGGCTGCATCCGCGCCCAGGAAGGCACCCTGGGCGAGATCGACGGCGACACCGTGGCCTATCACTTCCACGAGCCCCTGGGCGTGGTCGGCCAGATCATTCCCTGGAACTTCCCCATCCTGATGGCCGCCTGGAAGATCGCCCCGGCCCTGGCCGCCGGCAACTGCATCGTGCTGAAGCCGGCCGAACAGACCCCCATGAGCATCATGGTGCTGATGGATCTGGTGAAGGACATCCTGCCGCCGGGCGTGCTGAACGTGGTCAACGGCTTCGGCATCGAAGCCGGCAAGCCCCTGGCCTCCAGCCCGCGCATCGCCAAGATCGCCTTCACCGGCGAAACCAGCACCGGCCGCCTGATCATGCAGTACGCCTCGGAAAACATCATTCCGGTGACGCTGGAACTGGGCGGAAAATCGGCCAACATCTTCATGCCCGACGTCATGGACGCCGATGACGCCTTCTTCGACAAGGCCCTGGAAGGCTTCGCCATGTTCGCCCTCAATCAGGGCGAGGTGTGCACCTGCCCGTCGCGCGTGCTGGTGCACGAGGCCATCTTCGACAAGTTCATGGAACGGGCCGTGGCCCGCGTCGAGAAGATCGTGGCCGGCAATCCGCTCGATGCCAGCACCATGATCGGCGCCCAGGCCTCGGTGGATCAGCTGGAGAAGATCCTCTCCTACATCGATATCGGCAAGATGGAAGGCGCCGCCTGCCTGACCGGCGGCGAACGCAACCGTCTGGGCGGCGATCTCGACAAGGGCTATTACGTCAAGCCCACCGTGTTCGTCGGCCATAACAAGATGCGCATCTTCCAGGAGGAGATCTTCGGGCCGGTGGTGTCGGTCACCAAGTTCAAGGACATGGACGAGGCCCTGCACATCGCCAACGACAGCCTCTACGGCCTGGGCGCCGGCGTGTGGTCGCGCAACGGCAACAGCGCCTATCATCTGGGCCGCCACCTGAAGGCCGGCCGCGTCTGGACCAACTGCTATCACCTCTATCCCGCCCACGCCGCCTTCGGCGGCTACAAGCAGTCGGGCATCGGCCGTGAAACCCACAAGATGATGCTGGATCACTATCAGCAGACCAAGAACCTGCTGGTGTCTTACAGCCCCAACGCCCTGGGCTTCTTCTAACCGCCTCCCGTTTCCTCTCCCCCTATGGGGCGGACGGCCTGCCGTCCGCCCCGCTTTTTTTCGAGGAACGCCCGCCATGACCGATCGCGTTACCCTCACCCCCGCCGCCGCCGCCCTGATCCGGCGCCTGAAGGAGCGGCACGGCCCGCTGATGTTCCATCAGTCGGGCGGCTGCTGCGACGGCAGCGCCCCCATGTGCTACACCCAAACCGAATTCCGCGTCGGCGGCCACGATGTCTATCTGGGCCGCATCGAGGACTGCCCGTTCTATATCGGCGGCGCCCAGTTCGAATACTGGTCGCATACCCAGCTGATTATCGACGCCGTGCCGGGGCGCGGCGCCAGCTTCTCGCTGGAAATCCCCGAAGGCATGCGCTTCTTGACCCGCTCGCGCGTCTTCAGCGACGATGAGGCGGCCGACCTCGACCGCCAGGGGCCGCCGCCGACCGGACCGCAGCCATAAGCCAGGGACCATGCCGCAAGACCAGAAAATCCGCCGCGCCGCCACCAGCCTTGCCGACCCCGCCGCCGCCGCCGCCGCCCTGGCCCGGGATCTGGGCCAGGAGCAGGCCGCCCTGGCGCTGCTGTTCTGCGCCCCCGAACGGGTGTCTCCCGCCCTGGCCCGGCATCTGGCCGACGCCTTCGGCCCCACCCTGGTGGCCGGCTGCTCCACGGCGGGGGAAATCACCCCGGCCGGCTACGGCCAGGGCACCATCGCCGGCGTCAGCTTCGCCGCCCCCGATTTTCTGGCGGCGGCGCGGCGCATTCCCGATATCCGCGCCTTCGGCGTGGCCGATGGCGCCGCCCTGGTGCAGGCCTGCCTGCGCGAGCTGGAGGCCCGCGCCCCCGGACGTGGACCGGAAACCATGTTCGCCCTGCTGCTGATCGACGGCCTGGACGCCTGCGAGGAGGCGGTGGTCAGCGCCCTGCACCGCGAACTGGGCCCCATTCCCCTGTTCGGCGGCTCGGCGGGCGACGATCTGCGCTTCACCCGCACCACCATCCTGTGGGAGGGCGCCTTCCATCCCCACAGCGCCATCCTGATGCTGATCAGCACCGATCACCCCTTCCAGGTGTTCAAGACCGAGCATTTCGCCGTGGGCGAGGGCAAGATGGTGGTGACCGAGGCCGATCCGGCCCGGCGCGTGGTCAGCGAGATCAACGCCGAACCGGCGGCGCAGGAATATGCCCGGCTGGTGGGCCTGCCGCCCGGCAGCCTCGATCCGATGAAATTCGCCAGCCATCCGGTGGTGGTGCGGGTGGCCGGCGTGCCTTACGTGCGCTCGATCCAGAAGGTCAACGCCGACGACAGCCTGACCTTCTTTTGCGCCATCGACGAGGGCATCGTGCTCACCAACGCCGCCGCCCTGGATCTGGCCCAGGATCTGGAACGCCAGTTCGCCGAGCTGCGGCGCGAGTTGGGCCCGCCCGAACTGGTGATCGGCTGCGACTGCATCCTGCGCGGCCTGGAAATCCGCCAGAAAGGCCTGGAAGGCCGCATCTCGGCCCTGATGGCCGCCAACAACGTCATCGGCTTTCACACCTACGGCGAGCAATACCACGCCATGCATGTGAACCAGACCTTCACCGGCGTGGCCATCGGGCGCAAGGCATGAGCGAAACGGCGGAGCAGCGCCTGGCCCGCCTGGAGCGGGACAACGCCAAGCTCAGAAAGATCAATGCCGTGCTCATCGACCGCGTCGAGCGCAGCATGGATTTTCAGGGCAACGCCTTTTCCCTGTTCCAAACCGCCATTCTGCTGGAAGGCCAGGTGCGCGACCGCACCCAGGAGCTGGAGCAGGCCCTGCAGGAGCTGGCCCGCAGCAACCACGCCCTGAGCCAGGCCAAGGAGGATGCGGAAACCGCCCGCATGCGCCTGGCCGCCGCCATCGAGGCGGTGAGCGAGGGCTTCATCCTGTGCGACGCCGAGGACCGCCTGGTGTTGTGCAACGAGCAGTACCGCGCCTTCTGGCCCGGCCTGGAAGACCTGCTGCGCCCCGGCACCCCCTTCACCGCCCTGGTGGCCCGCGCCCAGACCCTGGGCCTGTTCGACGACGAGGCGCAAGGGGCCAGCACCATGCAGCGCCGCCTGCGCCACCACCGCCACCCGGAAGACCTGCTGGTGCTGCGCCTGGCCGACGGCCGCTGGATCCAGATCCGCGAACGCCCCACCATCGAGGGCGGCTCGGTGGCCATCTATACCGACATCACCGCCCTGAAGCACGAGGAGCAGCGCCAGCTGGAAGCCTCGGAGGACGCCCTGCGCGACAGCGAGCAGCGCATCCGCCTGATCACCGACGCCCTGCCCGCCCTCATCGCCTATGTGGACCGCGACCAGCGCTACTGCTTCACCAACAAACCCTACGAGGACTGGTTCGGCCGCCCGCGCAGCGAGATCGACGGCCGCCCGATGCGCGACGTGCTGGGCGAGACCCTCTACGAGGCCCGCCGCCCCTATGCCGAGGCGGCGCTGGCCGGGCAGCACGTCACCTTCGAAACCACCCTGCCGCTGATGAAGGGCCCGCCCGACTGCGCCCTGGCCACCTATGTGCCCCATTACGGCGCCGATGGCCGGGTGCAGGGCTTCATCGCCCTGATCCAGGATATCACCGAGCGCAAACGTTCGGCCCTGCAGCTGCGCGAGGCCAAGGAAAGCCTGGAGCGGCGGGTGGAGGAGCGTACCAGCGAGCTGACCGCCGTCAACCGCCGCCTGCGCCGCGAGGTGGAGGAGCGCCGCCAGGCCGAGGAGGCCCTGCGTCTGGCCAAGGCCGAGGCCGAGGCGGCCAATATGAGCAAGACCAAGTTCATCGCCGCCGCCAGCCACGATCTGCTGCAGCCCCTGAACGCCGCCCGCATCTTCACCGAGGCCCTGGCCGAGGCCCATCTGGCCGAGCGCAACCGCGCCATCGTCGGCAATATCAGCCGCTCCTTGAGCTCGGTGGAGGAGCTGCTGACCGCCCTGCTCGATATCTCCAAGCTGGATTCCGGGGCCCAGGTGCCGCAATGGGCCGATTTCCAGCTCGACGATCTCTTAAGCTCGCTGGCCGACGAGATCCGCCCCCAGGCCGTGGCCCGCGGCCTGGATCTGCGCATCCTGCCCTGCCGCGCCGTGGTGCGCAGCGATCCGATGCTGGTGCGGCGCATCCTGCGCAATTTTCTCAGCAACGCCATGCGCTACACCCCCATGGGCCGCATCCTGCTGGGCGGACGCCGCCGCCCCGGCGGCGTGGCCGTGCAGGTGTGGGACAGCGGCATCGGCATTCCCGCCGACAAGCTCTCGGAGGTGTTTCAGGAGTTTCGCCGCCTGGCCAACGACAGCCACGGCCACGACGGCGGCATGGGGCTGGGGCTGGCCATCGTCGACCGCATCGCCCGCCGCCTCGATCACGCCATCGAGGTGCGCTCGGCGCTGAACCGCGGCTCCATGTTCGGGGTGGTGCTGCCCCTGGGCCGGGCCGAACGGGTGAGCGCCGCCCCGGCGCCGCTGCCCAGCGGCGGCGACGGCGTGGCCGGCGCCCTGGTGCTGGTGATCGAAAACGACGGCGCCGAACGCGAGGGCATGGCGGCGCTGCTGCAAAACTGGGGCTGCCATGTGCTGACCGCCGCCGGCCGCGACGAAGCCCTGGGCCAGCTGCGCCGGGTGGCCGGCGCCCCCATGGCGGTGGTGGCCGACTATCATCTCGACCACGGCCAGACCGGCCTCGAGGCGGTGCGGGCGGTGCGCGGCGTTTCAGGCCGGGCCGTGCCCGCCGTCATCCTCACCGCCGACCGCTCCGACGCCGTGGGCGAACAGGCGGCGGCCGAGGGCTGCCAGCTGTTGAACAAGCCCTTGCGCCCGGCCCGCCTGCGCGCCCTGCTGGCGCATTTCAAAACCTTGGAGCCGAGGGCGATGCAGCCGAACCGGCCGCCGCGTTAAGCGGCCGGGAAAAGGCCTCCAGCCGGGTCCGCAGCTGCGGATGCAACTGGGCGCGCAGGGCCGCGTCGTCGTAAACCGGCCCCAGCCAGTCCCACAAACCGTCGACGCCGTGAAAGACATTGAGAATGCCGTCGTCATCAAGATGAGTGAGGTAAAGGTTGCCGGCCTGCACCCGCTGCAAAAGGGCGATCCGCTGCAAGGCCTGGCCCATGGCCTGGTATTCCCGCATTTCATGCGCCGGGGCCAGGGCATGGCGCACCAGCCGGCGCGAGGCCGGCAGGGTGGCCAGGGTCAGGCCGAAAAAGCCCAGAAACGGGTGGCTTTCCGGCGGCACCAGTCCGGAAAGCCCGGTGGCCGCCTCGGCCGGCGACAGCGACATGAACACCGCCATCAGCATCAATCCGCCCAGCGCCACCGCCAGGCCATCCAGAAGATGGAACAGTTTAAGAGGCATGTTATCCCCCATGCAAACGCGCGTGGCCTCCGTGGCGGAGGCGCCCATGGGGGAACTATGGCGGCGCGAAGCGGAACAGCTCAACCGCGCAGGCGGTCATAAAGACGCCACATCTGAGGCGGCCTCTCAGGGAAAAGCCCTAACGAGTTGTGAATCAATTTTGAATCACCGCCCGCGAAATCCATGAATTTTTTAGGTCTGCCGCCCGCCGCGATCAATTGATCTTCGACAGGCCACCCTTGGCCACCTGCTTGTGGTAGTTGCCGATGAAGCTCATGAAATCCTCGGCCTGCTTGATGGGGCCGCTCAGCGCCGACACATCGGGAATGCCGCGGTCGGGACTGGTCAGCAGCACAAAGCCGTTGTTGTAGGGCGTTTTGGCCATCACCGTGCCGAAGGCGCGGCGCAGCGAGGCCAGGCCCCGGTCGTCGTTGGCCAGGGTCAGGGCGGTGGCCCAGCTCAACACCAGACGGGCCGAGGCATCATCCAGCGGCGCATCGGTGGTGGGACGGGGCACCAGGCCCTCGAAGGCGGCGGCGGCCTGGGGCCAGTCCTGCTTGCGCCAGTAGATCTCGGCCCGCAGCAGGCCGCCCTCGCGGCTGGTATCATTGGCCAGCAGCTGAACGGCCTCGGGCACGCGGTCGAGATCGGCCAGGGCGCGGGCCTGCAAATGGCGGCGCTGGGCCACCAGATCGGCGGGCAGGCCGTCCATGGCGCTGCTTTGCAGGGCCTGCAGCGCCGCCTGCGGGGTTTTGTTCAAGAGATCGAGCAGGGCCAGCTGGGCGCCGACGCGGGCCTTGTCCAGCCCTTGCAGGCGGTACTCCACCTGATGCTGCAGCAGATCGGCGGCGCGGTCGAGCAGATCCACCGAGGCCAGACGGTCGGCCAGTTTGCGGATCATCTCATCGCCCTCGGCCCCGGTGGGGGTCAGGTCGCGGAATTCGTCGTAAAGGGCGATGGCCGACACCGGCGGCAGGGCATCGGCGCCGCCGTCGAGATACAGTTTCTTGAAGGTATCCTGCATCATCCGCGTTACCGCCGGGGCGCCGGGATTATCGGGATAATTGTTGACCAGCGAGCGGGCCGAGCGCAGCGCCTCGGCGTAATCGCCGCTTTGCAGCTCCAGCTCGGCCAGGCGGCGCAGCAGATTGAATTCGAAATTCTCGTCGCGCCAGGCGAAGCGCAGCCGGTCCAGCTGATCCGCCGCCTCGGTGGGGCTGATGCGGTGCAGTTTCAGCTCCAGCTCGGCCGAGGCCATGGCGGCGCGGGCGCGGAACTCGCGGTTGTCGCCCTTGGTGGCCTTGTCGTAGAAGTAGATGGCCTTGTCGTACTGGCCGTCCAGTTCGCCGTAGGCGCCGTGCATATAGTCCAGGAAGCCCTGCTGCTGCGGATTGGTGCGCATCTGATCCAGCATGGTCAGGGCGTCCTGCAAGGTGGCGTCATCGGCGGCCGCCAGGGCCGAGCGGGCGATGATGGCGGCCAGCGGCCAGCGCAGCGGTTTCGGATAATTGCGGATCAGGGGCAGACCGGCGGCCAGGGCCTTATCGTAGGCGCCGGGCTGATCGCCGGCGGCGGCATGGGCGGCGGCGCGCCACATCAGCGCTTCCGGATCGTTTTTCACCAGCGGATTATCGAGATCGGGCAGGGCCAGATCCCAACGCTCCATCAGTGCGTTGCAGGCGCCGCGCAGGGCGTGGTAGGGGCCGGTATCGGCCAGGCTCGGCTCTTCCGCGGCGGCGATGCGCAAGTACCCCAAAGCCTCGGCGGCATAGCCGTTGGCGAACAGGTATTGGGCCGCCTCCATATGCGCCTCGGGTTTGCGGTCGGGCGGCAGATCATCGAGGCTGTCGCGGATCACCGGCCATTCCTGATAAAGCTGATCGGGGCCCGAACGCTCCCACAGCGGGATGTTGAAATAGCCGCCCTGATGCCCCTGCGGCGCCGCCTGCGGCGGCGTCAGCGCCAGACCGCCCGGCAGCCCCACCTCGACGCCGCTGCGCGACGAGCGCACATCCAGGCCATCGGCATGCGGCACCATGGCGATGCCCTGCTCGGTGGCCAGCAGATCCACATCGGGGCTGGTGCGGCCCGGATAGACCCCGGCCCCCAGCGGCAGCACCGGCACCACCATCAGGGTATCGCCCACCTCCGGGTCCTGCACCGGAATCATCGCCCCGGCATCCTTCACCGACAGCAGAATGCCGGTGCCCATGGCCACCTGGGTGGGGCTGTCCACCTCGATGGGATGGGGCGGCACCGCCGGGTGATGGGTCAGATCCACCACCCACAGCAGACCATCCTGGCGGATGCTGGGATAATAATCGGGCTGGATGATCATGCGCAGCACCGTGCCGTCCTCGCTGGGCAGCTGGCGAACCTCGCTTAAGGCCTCGCCGCCCAGGCGGCGCAGCAATCCGGTATCCACCTCCTGATGACGGTCGAACACCAGCCACCAATAGCCGGCCCGCTGGAACAGCGCCGCCGCCGCCGGCTGAGTCCACGACACGCTGAGGGAGAAGCTTTTTTCATCGCGCGGCGGCGGCGGCGGCGCGGCTGCCGGCAGGGCCTCCGCCTCCACCGTGGCGGCCACCGGCGCCGCCTTGGCCGGCGGCGGCTCACCACCCGCCGGCATATGGCGGAAACGGGGCAATCCGGCCTCGGGCGCGGCCCCGGCGGTCAGGGCGGCGGGCGCCTTGCCGTCGCGCAGCGGCGCCATTTCGGCGGCGGCGGCATCGGCGGGCAGCTGGGGTTTCGGCTCGGACCCCAGCGGCTTCAGCGATGGCGTCGCCACATCGTTGCTGGCGGCGGCCCCGGCGCCGTTGCGGGCCGCCTCGCTGTCGGAGCGCACCACGTCCAGCACCACCTTGCTGCCGGCGGCGAAATGCCGCAACCGGGCATCGCGCGGCACCTTGAGCTGCACCTCGGTGCCGGTGCGCCCCTCGCGCACCGCCGTCAGCGCCATATCCTTGGGCAGGGCCGCCTTCAGGGCGGCGGCATCGATGCGGCCCTTGCCGGCGAAGGAGACGACGGCGCCGCCATCGCTCTTTTCCACCTTGTAGCCGACATCCTTCGGCCAGGAGAACACGAGGCGGCTGTAACTGCCGTGATCCCCCACCCGCACCCCCACCATCGGTGCCGCCTTGCCGCCCGGGCCGGAGGCGGCGGCGGGAGGCGGAGGCGCCGCATCCTTGGGCGAAAGGCCGGGCGCCGCCGCGGCGTCGGCCATATCCACCACCACCGATCCCCGGGCATTGGTGGTGGATTTGACGGTGACCGGATGCCTGAGGCGGAAGGTGGCGGTGCGATGATCGTCGCTGATGGCGGCGTTGGTCAGATAATGGGACAGCGGCCGCACCAGATTACGGACATCGCCCTGGATCGGACGGCTGAAGCGCACCACCAGCTTATCGTCGTTCAAGACATCGGCGGAATACTCCACCGGACGGCTCCAGTCGAACACCATGCGGCCGAAACCGTCATGGGCGGCGGCGCGCGGCGAGGCGCCGTGATTGCCCTGAGCCAGGGCCGCCCCCTGCCACAGGCAGGCCAGAAGCAAAGCCAGCACCGCCCGGACGAAACGATACCGCGAACCGGCCGCGACCGGCCGCCTCAAGGACTGCCCGCTGGCCGTTTGTTGCGGCATGGGGCGGGGAAACTTCATCGGGTCAATCGTTGAACAAAGCGTCGATCGCCGCCTGATCATGCGCCATGTCGGGCAGCTGCGGGCCGTTCAGCAGATCCTCGTCGGTAACGGGGCTTTCAGCCGCGGCAGCCCCGGCGCCGCTCAGTGCCGATTGCGCCAGTTGCTCCTGCAACTCCGGGCCGAAGGCCGAAACCAGGGCTTCGACCCGTTCTTCGATATGTTTCAGGGCGCGCACCACCTTGGTGATGCGCTGCCCCGTGATATCCTGGAAATTGCACGCCTCGAAGATGCGGGTGGTCACGTCCGACAGGCGGGCGCTGATCTCGGGCGGAAACTCGCCGCTCAATTCCTCGAGCTTTTCGGCGGCATCGAGGATTTCATTGGTGGCGTTCTCGGTCGCCCCCACGATGGCATCCAGCTCGTCCGTCGCCGAGGCGATGAATTCGTTCTGGATGTCGCGCGGGCGCAAGGCGGCGATTTCGGCCTTGGCCTTATGGATATAAAGGGCCAGGCCCTCGATCTCCTGATAAAGCTTAAGGTCGCCCGCCGAAATATCCCCGGACAGGGTGGTCAGCAGGGAGCGCACGATGTCGCCGATTTCATCGATCCGCACACTGTCGCCCCGCTCCTGGCGCAACGCCTCCAGATGCGAGGCCAAATCCCGGTCAACAGTTTGCGACGACATGGACGGCAACCCCCCGTTTTTAATCCTGGCCGGACTTTAGAAGTCGCCCAGCACGCTGACCATCTTGGCCTTCAGCGTTTCCGCGTTGAACGGCTTGACGATGTAGTTGGAAACCCCGGCCTCCTTGGCGGCGATGACGTTTTCCGACTTCGATTCGGCCGTCACCATGATGAAGGGAATCGGCTTCAGCTTGGCATCCGAACGCACTTCGCGCAGCAGCTGCAGGCCGGTCATCGGTTCCATGTTCCAGTCGGAGATGACCAGACCATAGTTGGCGCCGCTGCGCATCATGGAAAGAGCCATGGCGCCATCGGTCGCTTCGTCGATATTCACGAAACCGAGCTGGCGCAGCAAATTGCGAATAATACGCAGCATGGTCTTGTAATCGTCGACGATCAAGATATGCATATTCTTATCGACAGCCATCCGTCACTCCTCCAAAGCTCTGCGGCTATTCTATGCACAGGTCCGCGAGCAGCTTTCCCTAAGATACCAGTCTCTAGTTAAAATACGGAAATTAAGCAAGATCAAGCGTTTTTGCACAAAGGCTTCACACCGGGGATCAATTCAGGGGCGGCAACCCCTCAACCTTGGCGGCGCGGCGCTCGGCGATGGCATCGGTTAAATCTTTCGCTTTATCCGGCGACATGTTGGCGATGATCAGCCCAGCCTTGGTTTCCTTCATATAGGGGATCACCCCCTTCAGGGTCTGCACATCCAGTTGATCGAAGATCTTTCCGGCGTCCTTCGGCTTCATACTTTCGTACATTTTCGCCAGGCTGCGCATGCGCGCCTCGTCCTGCGTATCCACCTGCTTCAGCAAATCTTTGACCGAATCCTGCATTTGCTTCATTTCGGCAATTTTTTTATTGATGCGCTCCTCGGCCGCTTTCACCAGATTTTCCCGCAGATCCAGATCGCGTTCGCGGGCGTCCAGGGCCTCGCGCCGCTGCGACAGCTTCTGCAGCACGTCCAGCTCGTTCTGGGTGAAGGTGGGCGGCTCGCCGCCGGCGCCCGCCGAGGAGGGCACCGCCGGAGGGGCCGGCGGCGCGGCCGGGGCCGAGGCCGTCTGGGCCAGCGCCGCCGGAGCGGCGGGGGCCGTTTGGGCGGCATCGGGCACCGAGGGCGCGGTGATGGCCGCCGGAGCGGCGGCGGGCGCGGGGGTCAGGGATGTGGGACCGGCATCACCGGGCAGGCGCAGGCCCTGGCGCCGTCCGCCCGGCGGCGGCGGCGGCGGCTGCTGCGCCTCGGAGGCGTTGAGAGCGATCCCGAACAGCGGGTGATGCCCCAGCCCCAGCCAGATATCGTTGATGCGCACCGTCAGCATCAGCCCGGCCACCACGATGGTCACCGGCAGCAGGCGGATATTGGGAAACGCCAGGCCGCGCCGGGGGCGCTTGCGGTTTTTCCCGCCCTTGCCGCCCTTGCCGGCCCCCGCCTTGCGCGGCGCCGAGGAGGCGCCGGGGCGCGGCCCCGGCCGGCCCAGGCCGAAACCGGGCGGCGGGCTGTCGTCATCGTCGGCCACGGCGGGACGGGGCGCCGCCGCCTCGCCCGAGGCGGCGGCATAGGCGGCGGCGGCGGCATAGGGATTGGAGGCGCGCGGCGGCACGGCGCCGGAACGCTGATTGGAGGGAGGAGACTTTCCGACGCCCATGATCGCTTAATCCTCTAGCGTACCGACTGCAGCGCGCGCAGCAGTTCCCGCTCGGCCTCGGAGCGGTCGTCCTCGAAGCTGTCCTCGCCGGCCATATCGCCGAACCCGGAGGCCAGACCGCCGAGCGCGGGCGCCGCCGAAGCGGCCGGCGACGGCGCGGCCGGGGCCGGCGCGGGGCGGCGCGGCTGGGCGCCGAGGGCGGGACCGGCCGGCATGGCCGCCGCCGCGCCGTGCACGGCCGCCGGGGCCGGCGCCGCCGGGATCTTGACATCGCGGGCCTGACGCACGCTGCCTTCCAGGCGGTTGGCCATGGCATCGGCCCGCTCGATCATGAAGGCCAGATCATCGCGCAGCGACTGGGCCTTTTCCACCCGCTCCTGCAGGGCCGAGCCGGCCTCCTCGGCGGCGCGGCGCAGTTTGGGAATGCCGGCCTCGGCGCGCTGGGTGGCGTCGTTGAAGGCATTGACCAGGCGGGCCAGATCGTCGCGGTTGCGGCGCAGTTCCGACAGGCGCCGGTTCAGCATGATGGCATAGGCGATGGTGGCCACCAGCAGGATGGCCACGATGATGTCAAGAATGAGCTTGGAGTCCACCATCAGACCTTCTCCTTCTTGACCTTTTCCTCGATGCGGATGGCGATATGGTTGCCTTTACGGCCCATCCTGCCCCCGAACATCGGCACATCGCCGCAACGGAGTTCCACCACCGAGTCCGGCATCGAGTTTAGCATGATTTTCGATCCCACGCGCAGATTCAGGATATCGCGCAACGACATCACCTGTTCGTCCAGCACCGCCTCCATTTCCACTTCCGTCATCCACAGCTCTTCCGCCAGGTGGGTCTCCCAGATGGAGTCGCGGCCGAATTTTTCACCCATGAACATCTGCAGAAGCAGTTCGCGCACAGGTTCCAGGGTGGCATAGGGCAGCAGCAGCTCAAGCCGGCCGCCGCGGTCTTCCATGTCGATGCGCAGCTTGGCCACGATGGCGGCGTTGCTGGGGCGCGAGATGGTGGCGAAGCGCGGATTGGTTTCCAGACGGTCGAAGCGGAAGGTGACCGGCGACAGGGGATCGAAGGCCGCCGACAGATCGGCCAGCACCACATGCACCATGCGCTCCACCAGATTGCGCTCGATGGTGGTGTAGGGGCGGCCCTCGATGCGCATGGCCGCGGTGCCGCGCCGTCCGCCCAGCAGCACGTCGACGATGGAGTAGATCAGCGAGGAATCGACGGTCAGCAGGCCGTAATTATCCCATTCCTCGGCCTTGAACACCGCCAGCATGGCCGGCAGCGGAATGGAGTTCAGATAGTCGCCGAAGCGCAGCGACAGGATGTTGTCGAGCGAGACCTCCACATTGTCGGAGGTGAAATTGCGCATGCTGGTGGACATCATGCGCACCAGGCGGTCGAACACCACTTCCAGCATGGGAAGGCGTTCGTAGGACACCAGGGCCGAATTGAGGATGGCCTGAATGCCCGAACGGTCGCCATCGCCGCCGCCGGCGTCGTCGAAGCCCAGCAGGCTGTCGATTTCGTCCTGGTTCAGAACCCGGGTGGAAACCCCGCCGCCGCCGTCGTCGCCGTCGCCGCCGTCGGAATTGAGCATGGCCTCCCATTCGGCGGCCACCGCGTCGCCGCCTTCGCCTTCGCCCTCGCCCTCGCCGCCCGAGCCCCCGGCACCGCCCGATGCCCCGGCGCCGCCGGCATCGCCGCCGCCGGCGGCGGCGTCATCGTCGTCTCCGGCCATGGCGGCCCATTCGGCCATGAGGGCTTCCTCGTCCTCGGCCGTTCTGCCTTCACCGCCGTCTTCGATGTCTTCAGCCATGAGGGCGTCCACCCATTCTTAAACCCGTTCCGATCCGGCCCGCTTACTGGACCAGCATCTCCTTGAACAACACGTCGTTGACCTTGGCGGGCTTGACCTCGTTGTTGACGCGGGTCAAAAGCTCCTCGCGCAGGCGCAGCATACCGGCCGAGCCGCGCAGATCCTCCACCCGGAGCTCGCGCAGATAGACCTGGAAGGTATCGATGATGCGCGGCATCACCGCCTCGATCTTGCCGACATCAAGAGCGCTCTGCAGTTCCAGGCTGACCCGGATCTTCAGAAAGTTCTGCCGCCGGCCGGGCGAGTTCAGATTGACCAGGATTTCCGGCAGATCGTAGAACACCGCCGCCTGCACCTCGGCCGGCGCCTGGGGCGACGCCGCCGGCGCCGCCTTTTCCTCGCTCTTGGCCGCCGAGGCGCCCGAAGACCGATGCAGCAGCCCATCCAGCAGACCCGAGAAATAGGCCCCGGCCCCGGCGCCCACCACCAGCAGCAGCGGCAACACGATGAACAGGATCAGCTTCTTCTTGCCGCCGCCACCGCCGCCGCCGGAACCGCCCGTGCTTTCAACGCCGTCGTCGGCGCCTTCGCCGTCTTCAAAATCTTCTTCCAGGTCTTCGGCCATGATGCTCCGCCCGCCAGGTCAGAATTCCAGAGTGATCCACCCTCCGCGCGGCCCGGCGGCGGCGCAAGGACCACGCTCCGGACTCGTTCACCTTCAACTGTAACAGCCGCCGGTTAACAGAAGATTTACCAGCCCTTCGCCGCGCGCCGGGCGGCGGCTGGGGCTTGGCACCATAACAAGTCCCCGCCCCACCCGGCAATAACTGCCCGGCACCCCTTGCCCAAAACCCGGACCCGCCACGGCGCTTTTCTGCAAAAACGGCTGAAATACGCCATTTCCTTCCGATCCGCCGCATGTGGCACGCATCTCGCATAAGGAGGGCTGCGCATCACCGTTCGGGATGTCGCCTCGCGGTTTTCGAGGATTTCGCCATGGAAGACACATCCTACATCGCCCTGTCCCGCCAGTCGGCCTTATGGCGCGAGATGGAAGTGGTGGCCAACAACATGGCCAACGCCAACACGCCCGGCTACAAGGCCGAGCAGATGATGTTCCGCGACTACGTGGTGAAGGCCAAGAGCCCCATCAGCCCGTTCGGCCGCAAGGTGGATTTCGTCCAGGACGTGGGCATGCTGCGCGACACCCGCGAAGGCCCCATGACCCAGACCCACGCTCCCCTGGATGTGGCCCTGCACGGCGAAGGCTATTTCGTGCTCGATACCCCCGCCGGGCCGCGCTACACCCGCCAGGGGCATTTCCGCCTGGATCAGAACGGCATGATGGTCAATTCCGCCGGCTATCCGGTGACCCTGACCAACGGCCAGCCGGTGGTGTTCGCCCCCAACGAAACCCAGATCACCGTGGCCGGCGACGGCACCGTCTCCACCGAGAACGGCGTCATCGGCCAGCTGCACGTGGTCCGCTTCGACAACGAGCAGACCCTGCGCAATGCCGGATCGGGCATGTATCAGACCACCGACACCGCCCTCAATGTCGACCGCCCCTCGGTGGTGCAGGGCATGCTGGAGGAATCCAACGTCCAGCCGGTGGTCGAGGTGACCAAGATGATGACCATCCTGCGCAATTACGAAGGCGTGCAAAAGATGATCGACGGAGAAGACACCCGTCAGCAGAAGGCCATGTCGGTCCTGTCCCAGGCCCAGCAGCAGTCGGCTTAAGGAGAACGCACCATGAGAGCTTTGGACATCGCCGCTACCGGGATGCAGGCCCAGCAGACCAATGTGGAAGTGATCTCGAACAACATCGCCAACATGAACACCACCGGCTACAACCGCCGGCGCGCCGAGTTCACCGATCTTTTGTACCAGGATATGAAGCGGGTCGGCTCCAACTCGTCCGACAGCAACACCATCGTGCCCACCGGCATCCAGCTGGGCCTCGGCGTGCAGACCGCCTCGGTCTACCGCATCACCGAGCAGGGCTCGCTGACCAGCACCAGCAACAGCCTGGACGTGGCGGTCCAGGGCAAGGGCTATTTCCAGGTGCAGCTGCCCACGGGCCAGACCGCCTACACCCGCGACGGCGAGTTTCAGCTCTCCTCCACCGGCCAGATCGTCACCTCGGAAGGCTATACGGTGCTGCCGGCCATCACCGTGCCCACCAATGCCTTGAGCGTGACCATCAACAGCTCGGGCCAGGTATCCATCACCCTGAGCGGCCAGACCGCCAGTTCGGTGGTGGGCCAGCTGCAGCTGGCGGCCTTCCCCAACGAGGCCGGCCTCGAGGCCCAGGGCAACAACCTGTTCCTGGAAACCTCGGCCTCGGGCAACGCCGTGGTCTCCACCCCCGGCCAGCCCGGCTACGGCACGGTGCTGCAGGGCTATCTCGAAAGCTCGAACGTCAACGTGGTGACCGAAATCACCGACATGATCAGCGCCCAGCGCGCCTACGAGATGAACTCCAAGGTCATCCAGTCGGCCGATGAGATGCTGCAGACCCTGAACCAGGTCAAGTAACCGCCTCGCATGAGGATGACTGCCATGAAACGCCTGCTCTCCCCCGCCCGTCTCGCTCCCGCCCTGGCTTTGATCCTGGTGGCGATGAGCCCCGTTGCCGCCTGGGCCGAGGCCCTGCTGCGCCCCAGCGCCATGATCGATGGCCCGGTGGTGACCCTGGGCGATCTTTGGGACAATGTGGGCGCCAAGGCCAAAACCCCCATCGCCCGCTCCCCCGCCCCCGGCCGCCGGGTGACGGTGAACGCCGAATGGCTGGCCCAGACCGCCCGCGCCTACGGCGTTGATTGGCGTCCCGCCTCCAACTTCGACCAGATCGTGGTGGAGCGCAACGGCATCGCCATCGACCACGACAAGATCGAACAGGCCCTGCGCGCCGCCCTGGCCGACGAGGATCTGGGCCCCAATGCCGAGATCGAGCTTTCGAACCGCGGCACCGAAATCGTGGTGCCGGTGGACAGCGGCACCAAAATCGGCGTGCGCGACATGAACTACGACCGCCGCATCAACCGCTTCACCGCCACCCTGGAGGTGCCGGAGGGCAGCCCCACCGCCGTGCGCACCCAGGTGGCCGGGCGCATCTATCAGATGCTGAAGGTGCCGGTGCTGACCCGTCCGGTGAACCGGGGCGAGGTGATCTCGGCCGCCGACATCACCACCCTCAAGGTGCGGGCCGACCAGGTGCGCCGCGACGTGATGACCGATCCCGCCGGCATGGTGGGCATGACCCCGAAGGAACCCTTGCGCGCCGGCCAGATGGTGGGCAGCAACGACCTGCAAAAACCCATTGCCGTGGCCCGTGGCGCCCTGGTGACCATGGTGCTGAAATTCGGCCCCATGACCCTGACCGCCCAGGGCCGCGCCGCCGAGCCCGGCGCCGTCGGCGACCTGATCCGCGTGGCCAACTCCAACACCAATCAGGTGGTGGAAGCCAAGGTGGACGGCCCCGATCTGGTGAGCGTGGCCCCCACCGGCGGCAACCTCCTGGCCAAGAACGACTGAAGACCATAAGGGAGAACTCCCATGTTCCCGATCCGCTCCCGCTCCCTGCCCACCCTGGCCATGCGCTCGGCGCTGCTGGCCTCGGCGGCCCTGACCCTGACCGCCTGCAACACATTGGAACGTCTGTCGGAAGTGGGCGAGCCTCCCAAGGTGTCGGGGATCAGCGACCCCACCCAGGCCCCCGGCTACAAGCCCATCAGCATGCCCATGCCGGCGCCGGTGGTGCCAACGGCGGGCGCCAATTCGCTGTGGCGGCCCGGCGCCCGCGGCTTCTTCAAGGATGCCCGCGCCACCGAGGTGGGCGATATCCTGACGGTATCGATCAGCATCAACGACAGCAGCAACATGATCAACCAGACCCAGCTGACCACCGCGGCCTCCGACGTGGCCAATCCCAGCTTCTCGCTGCTGGGGCTGGAAAACAGCGTCGGCAAGGTGTTCGCCGGCGCCGCCACCGCCGGCCTGTGGAACGTGGGCGATACCGGCGGCCTGACCGGCAACGCCACCAGCATCCGCTCCGAGGCGGTGACGGTGAACCTCGCCGCCACCATCGTGCAGAAGCTGCCCAACGGCAATCTGGTGATCTCCGGCAAACAGGAGCTCAGGGTCAATTCCGAACTGCGGGAAGTCTCCATCGAGGGCATCATCCGGCCGCAGGACATTTCCTCGTCCAACGTCATTTCCTCGTCCAACATCGCCGAGGCCAGAATCATCTATGGCGGGCGCGGCACCCTGTCGGATATCCAGCAGCCGAGATACGGCGAACAGCTGCTCAATATCCTGGCGCCGTTCTGACGTTACCCCCCCCTCTCCGCCGCCGCGGCGGTGGAGGGGGGCTTCCTTGGGAAAATTTTGCCGAGGGCGGTTTTTGCCGCCCTCGGCGATTTCGCGCGCCCGCCTTATGCCGATGCTCCGGAGACGAGCCGCTCAGGCCCGCAGCGACAACAGCGCCCGGACCACCGCCTCGGCGTCGGCGGCGATCTCCGACAGGGTGGATTCCAGCATATAGCAGGGCGCGGTGGCGATGCGCAGTTCGTGGTCCACCACCACCTCGCCGTGGTGGGTGGGGCAGTGGCGCGCCCCCATGGCCTCCACCGCCCGCGCGGTTTCGGCATCCTGGCCGATGGTCACGCTGCCGCGCCCCAGCACCCGGGCCAGCAGGGCCGGGGCGATGCACAGGGCGCCGATAGGCTTGCCGGCCGCATGCATGGAGCGGATGGCCGCTTCCACCGTGGGTTCCACCGCGCAGCCCGGCCCCTCGACGGCGAAGGCGCAGAGATTTTTCGCCGCGCCGAAGCCGCCGGGAAAGATCATGGCGTCGACCGCCGCCGCCTTGAAATCGGCCAGCGAGGTGATGGCGCCACGGGCGATGCGCGCCGCCTCCACCAGCACGTTGCGGCTTTCGGCCATGCTTTCGCCGGTGAGATGGTTGATGACGTCGCGCTGCGGCACATCGGGGGCGAAACACACCGCCTCGGCGCCCAGGCGGTCCAGGGCCAGCAGGGTCATCACCGCTTCGTGGATTTCGGCGCCGTCCTGCACGCCGCAGCCCGACAGGACCACCGCGATCTTGGGTTTGTTGCTCATCGTCCGCTCGCTTTCAGTGGGGAAGGAACCGCTCTATAGTAAAGGCCCCGCCATCCCTCCTTCCATCGGAAAGTCTCCTCCATGGCCCAGGCCTACGCCCAACTGGAAACCCTGTTCGCCCGCCTCTCCCATATCGAGGAATCCCTGGCCCTGCTGCACTGGGACATGGCGGCGCTGATGCCGGCGGGCGGGGCGGAAAGCCGGGCCCGCCAGCTGGCCACCCTGAAGGGCCTGTATCACGATCTGCTCACCGCCGCCGCCACCGCCGATCTGCTGGACGAGGCCGGCGGCGAACCCCTGTCGGACTGGCAGGCCGCCAATCTGCACGAAATGCGGCGCGACTGGCTGCATGCCGCCGCCCTGCCCGGCGATCTGGTGACGGCGCTGTCCCGTGCCGGCTCGGCCTGCGAGATGCGCTGGCGCCAGGCCCGCGCCGCCGCCGATTTCGGAGATGTCGCCCCCTTTCTGGCCGAGCTGCTGCGCCTGACCCGCGAGGCCGCCCAGGTCAAGGGCCAGGCCCTGGGCCTTTCCCCCTACGACGCCCTGCTGGACCAGTACGAACCCGGCGGCCGCATCGCGCAGATCGAGACGGTGTTCGCCGATCTGGCCGACTTTCTGCCGCCGTTCCTCGAGGCGGTTTTAAGCCGCCAGCCGCCGGCCCCCGCCGTGGCCCGCGGCCCCTTCCCCGTGCAAAGCCAGCGCGCCCTGGGCCTGCGCCTGATGGAGGTGCTGGGCTTCGAGTTCGAGCATGGCCGCCTGGATATCAGCCAGCACCCCTTTTGCGGCGGCACCCCCGACGATGTGCGCATCACCACCCGCTACGACGAGGCCGATTTCATGCGCAGCCTGCTGGGGGTGATCCACGAAACCGGCCACGCCCTTTACGAGCGCGGCCTGCCCGCCGCCTGGCGCGGCCAGCCGGTGGGCCGGGCCCGCGGCATGAGCCTGCACGAAAGCCAGAGCCTGCTGATGGAAATGCAGGCCTGCCGCTCGCGCGGGTTCATGGCCTTCGCGGCGCCGCTGATGGCCGAGGCCTTCGGCGCCGCCGGCCAGCCCGGCTGGGATGCCGACAGCCTTTACGGCGCCAATGTGCGGGTGGCGCCCGGCTTCATCCGCGTCGATGCCGACGAGGTGACCTATCCCGCCCATGTGATTTTACGCACCCGCCTGGAGCGGGCCCTGATCGACGGCAGCCTGACGGTGGCCGATCTGCCCGCCGCCTGGAACGAGGGCTTTCACAGCCTCCTGGGCCTGACCCCGCCCGACGACCGCCTGGGCTGCCTGCAGGACATCCACTGGTACGACGGCGCCTTCGGCTATTTCCCCACCTACACTTTGGGGGCCATGACCGCCGCCCAGCTGTTCGCCGCCGCCGGCGCCGCCCTGCCGGACCTGGACCGGCAGATCGCCCAGGGCCAGTTCGCGCCGCTGCTGGGCTGGCTGCGCACGCATGTGCACGCCAAGGCCTCCAGCCTGTCCACCGACGCTCTGCTCCTCCAGGCCACCGGCCAGCCGCTGAATCCCGCCCTGTTCAAGGCGCATCTGCGGCGGCGCTACCTGGACCGGGTATGAGACCGGCCAACCGTTGACGTGACGGGTTGGCCGGTTGGTGTGATCAGACCGGCGCATCCACCGCCGCGTCCAGCAGCATTTCGCGGAACAGGGCCAGAAGCTTGCCGTCGAGATGGTTCTGCATGTCGTTGCACATGATGCCCAGCGCCTTTTCCGCCGGCATCGAGGGCTTGTAGACCCGGCGGTCGGTCAGGGCGCCGTAAACATCGACGATGGCGGCCATGCGGGCCAGATCGTTCAGCTTGCTGCCGGGCAGGCGGTGGGGATAGCCGGTGCCGTCCAGCTTTTCGTGATGCTGGGCGGCGATGGTGATCACTCCCTTGGGGATATCGGGATTGAGCGACAGATAGGCCACCGAGGCATCCACATGGCTGCGCATCACCACGAACTCATCGTCGGTAAGGCGGCCCGGCTTGTTCAGCACCTCGTGCGGGATCGACATCTTGCCCACATCGTGCAGCAGGCCGCCGCTGGCCAGCAGCAGCTGTTCCGACTGCGGCAGGCCGATGGTGTTGCCGAACAGCGACAACAGGGTGGCCACCTTCAGGCTGTGGGCGTAGGAATAATTGTCGTGATCGCGCACGCCGTTCAGGATCGGCTTGAAATCGTTGGTATTGACCGCCTGCACCAGGGGCGCGCAGGCCTCGGTGACATTGGCGTAGCCGATGGGCTCGCCCCGCTCGATCACATCGGAAATGCTGTTGTAGATCTCCACCGTGCCCTTCAGGGCCTGGCGCTGCACCGGCGGCAAATGCTCCCACGATTGCTCGATCTGGCTGTTGACCAGGGCGGAAATCTGCTGGATCAGCGCCGAGCGGCGGTAGGGCTTGATCAGCACGGCATCGGCGCCGCAGTCGCGCGCCTCCCGCCGCGCGGCGGCATCATCGCGCGACAGCACCAGAATGATGGGCAGCCCTTCCAGATCGGGCCGCATGCGGATCTTGCGCACCAGGGCGAAGCCGCCGCCAACGGGCGTCTCCTCGCTGATCAGCATCAGCTCGGGGCGGCACACCCCCAGCGCCGCCATGGCCCGGATGGAATCCGGATACTCCACCATGCGGTAAAAAGACAGCAATGCCTGCGCCACCTGCCCACGGTAGGTGGCGTTGCCATCAACAATTGCAACCAGATTCCGCCCCTCGGCCCCCGCAGCGCCTGCCAAAGCCATCTCCAATCCCCGGCCCCAGAGCCAGCATGGGGCTTAAGCGCGGCACTCTAGCACCCGAAAAATGAGCCGGGCAACGACAAAAGAGAAATACGCCGGGAATTAACGGCAAATTTATACCTTGTAAAAGAAACAACTTTGCCGAGAAATCCGCCAAAAGAAAAGAGCATGTCATGACGGCGCCAAGCAGCCGAAGAATACCCGAATACCCGGCCCGGATATTTTTCAGTCTTGTCTTGCCGCAGAGGCTCCGGAACCACGGAATCCCATGGCCACCACATAGGTTTCGGCGGATTCCGCCCGGCTGGCCGGCGGCTTGGCGTGGCGCACGCTTTCAAAGCTGCGCTTGAGCAGTTCCAGCAGATCCCGCTCGGTGCCGCCCTTGAACACCTTGGCGACGAAGGTGCCGCCGGGGGCCAGCACTTCCAGGGCGAACTCCAGCGCCACCTCGCACATATGGATGATGCGCAGATGATCGGTGGCGGGATGGCCGGTGGTGGGAGCGGCCATATCCGACAGCACCACGTCGGCCGGGCCGTCCAGCGCCTGCTTCAGCAGGGCCGGGGCGGCATCATCGAGGAAATCGTGGGTCATCACAGTGGCGCCGGCCACCGGCGCCCATTCCAGAATATCGATGCCCACCACCTTGCCGCCGCGCGGCTCCAGCGACTTCACCCGCTCCACGGCCACCTGGGTCCAGCCGCCGGGCGCGGCGCCGAGATCGACCACCCGCGTGCCGGGCCTGAGGAAATGGAAGCGGTCGTCCAGCTGCACCAGCTTGAAGGCGGCGCGCGACCGGTAGCCCAGACGGCGGGATTCGATCACATAAGGATCGTTCAGCTGCCGCTGCAGCCAGCGGGTGGAGGACACCGAGCGCTTGCGCGCCGTGCGCACCCGTTCATGCAGCATATGGGCGCCGGACTTGCCGCCGCCTTTTTTCCGTTCGGTCATATTGTTCGCCTAATTCCGGTCGGCCCGCATCAGAGATAGCAGCAAGCCTTCGCGAACGCCACGATCGGCTACGCGCAAACGCCGCGCCGGCCACAAACGGCAGATGCCGTCGAGAATGGCGCAGCCGGCCACCACCAGATCGGCGCGGTCGGCGCCGATGCAGGGATGGGCGATGCGCTGGGCGGTATCGGCCTCCACCAGGAAGCGGCTGACCCGCATCACATCCTCGAACTCCATCACCAGGCCGTCCACCGCCGTGCGGTCGTAGCGGGGCAGGCGCAGATGCACGCCGGCCAGGGTGGTGACGGTGCCCGAGGTGCCCAGCATCTGCACCCGGCCCCGTTCCACCAGCCGGGCCAGACAGCCATCGCCGTCGAAGGCGGCCAGGCGGCGGCACACCGCATCGACGGTGGCGGCATAGCCCTGGGGGCACAAAAGCTCGGCGCCGCGCTCCTCGGCCAGGGTGACCACGCCCAGGGGCAGCGAGGCCATGGACAGCACCCGCTCGCGCCCGCAGCGGGGCGGAACCTGCACATGCATCAGCTCGGTACTGCCGCCGCCGATATCGAACACCAGGGCGTCGGGCAGGCGGCGGTCGAGCAGCGGCGCGCAGCCGGCCAGAGCCAGGCGGGCCTCCTCCTCGGCGGAAATGATATCGAAGCGAATGCCGGACTCGGCCTCGATGCGGGCAATGAAGGCGGTGCAGTTGTCGGCGCGGCGGCAGGCCTCGGTGGCCACGGCGCGCCAGCGCGCCACGCCGCGCCGCGCCATGCGGCCGGCGCACATCTTCAGCACCATCAGGGTGCGCTGCATGGCCTCGTCGGACAGGCGGCCCGAACCGGCCAGCCCCTCGCCCAGACGGGTGGTGCGGGAAAAGGCATCGATCACCCGGAAGCCCTGCCCGGCGGGCACGGCCATCAGCAGGCGGCAGTTGTTGGTGCCGAGATCGAGAGCGGCATAGACCGGGCGCGGCGACAGACCCACGCCGCCCTGGTCCCGCCGTTCGGCGGCCCCCGCCGTGTGAGCCCTGACATGAACCACTTCGCACCCCATCGCCAAAAACCCGCCCGCGCCCCCAAGCGCACGCCTAAATTAAGCACATCCTCATGGTAGCGGAGTTTGCCCCGCGCCCGATAGCCCTCTTGAACGCTTTTCACCCGGCGCCGCGTTTTTTCCAAAAAAAGGGCTGGCGCCGCCCTGCGGAATTTGATAGTAACTGCGCCTCGCCGCCGCGGTACGGCGCCTCGGGCCTTCCGGCCCCGGCCACGAACCACGACAGCGCCGCTGATGGGGGATCGTCTAGCGGTAGGACAGCGGACTCTGACTCCGCCAGCCTAGGTTCGAATCCTAGTCCCCCAGCCAAATGGCAGAAATCATTGAAAATCAATGACTTGGCACCCCGGAAACGGGGTGCCAAACTGCTTTTGTGTAGAAGGCTTGTGGGGGTGATTTGTGTGGGGATCGCAGCCTTGCGATTTGCCCAAGAAGCCCCAGCTTGCTATACCTACCCGCATGCTGATACCCAAGCCTCCCAGCCGCGTTGATACCCTCAAAACCGTGTGGACCGCCGCAAACGCGGAAGAGCGGTCTGAGTTCTTGACCTGGGCACTATCACCCGCAATCGCCACCTCCCCATCTTCATCACCGACACCCGAACCCATCGCGGATCATGATCGCCGATTAACGCCAGGTGGGATTGCCCGCATCCATGCCGCAATGATCCAGCATGGTTGGCGCGACGAAGACGGGCGAAACAAGCTGAAAGCGTTGATGGAAGAACTAGGCGGGAAAAAGCTCGATGCCAGCATCGGAAGGGCCATGTTCCGTGGGTCACGGCTTCAGCAAGGACTGCTCGACACATTGCAGAACTGGCTAGAAGCCGAGGAACGCAAGTAGCTCTCTCAACGCTCCTGGCCCGCCTCATCTTCCTGACGGCCTGACCGCTGGTCGTCTTCCGGCACGTCGATTGTGCCTGTCCGCTGGCCTTTGGTATCCCTGACAACCCAGCGGCCAGCACCGCCGTCCTGATCTACCGTCCCAACCCGCTGGCCTTTGCCATCATAGATGACGCATTGGGTTGTCACGCCGTCGCACTTCACGTTGCTGCCGGTCGGGATCAATCCAGATTCTCCCGCCAGAGCCGGGGCGGCAATGATGATCAGCGCCAAAGCCGCCAGGACTCGCCAGGACGGGCGAAAGTAGGTGGTCGGGTGTGTGCGGTGCTGGCGCTGATCAATGGGCATGGGCGGACTCTAAAACGGGATTGCGGCGATCAGGCGGCAATCGCCTGTGAGGTGGTAGCCGTCTCCATAATCGGCAAGGCTTCCTCAACGGTAAGTGAGTGCCTGACCATGAGGGCATCGGCCAGGGCGGCAATCGCTGACCAATGCTGACGAACGAGGCCAGCGGCCTTTCGCTGCACCCGGTTCATAGTCTTGTCGAAATCATCATCGGTCGATGAGAACTCCCACACACAGCATGAGGCCGTGCGCCAGTCGCTCCCGTTGCAATAGGCCAGTTCATGCCAAAACATCCACTTCGGCACCCTCAGATACAGGGCTTCACCAGCGGGGCCAGCCAGCCGTGAAACGGCTTCCGCCTCCATGAGGGCGCGCTGTGTGCCCATGAACTTCTTGAAGTCTGCCTCGCTCATGTTGTCGCCGCGCTCAATGGTCAGCATTGAGCCCTTCTGACCGCAAACAAGCATCGTGACAGGGTTGTAAAATGCCTTTCCCTCCACAGCCCCCAGAATATCATCTGAACGGCCACGATCATCAACGTAGAGACCGGCGTCAACTTCGGCAGGGGTGCGAACAAACACCCGATCAAACCAAGGGAAGTTGCCGCCAAGCTCTTTTGCCAACTGCCAGTTGGCAACAGCATGGGAGGCTTCATGAACGGCTACCCAATAATTGATACCGTCGAGGGATTTCCTATTGCGCAGCTTAGAAGTGGACATATGCTTGTTCTCCGTGAGTGGTTGCTGTGAACAAGTCACCCATCTAAAGCATTCTTATGGGGAAAGCTGTTATCTTTTTCAGCTTGATTGCATTTCCCCACAGCCGCCTAGGGCTTAGAGACTTTCTAAGAAGCTGAAACGCCTTGCCAGCCTTGCCGCGCAGCGGGTGGAAGCCGAGAACACATGCCCAAGCGGTTCAGCGCCTCCCTGACGGTATTGGAGCGCCAGCGGCCTCCCTTCTTTGTCGACAGGCCCAGCCCGTCCAAGCGGGCCGCGATCTGCACCGAGTTCAAGCCCTCGCGCCAAAGGGCGGTTATCGCCCCCTCGCGTTCTTGCTGATCGGCGTCAACGGTGCGGACAGTCGGCTTGCGGGCAATGCTGGCGGGGGCCGCGCCGGTGGTCATGGCACGTTCGGCGGCTTGCTGAACCTTTGCTGGCTCAAAGCCAGCAGCGAGGCACACCGCCTCGAAATCAGCCCCACCATGCCGTATCCAGCGCCGTGCTTCGGCTTGAGTGGCGACATTGGCGGATTTGCCGGAACTGTTGCGATCTGGCGCAAGCCCCACAGCGTCCAACAGAGCTTGCCTAAGGACAGCGCCCCAGAGACATTCTTCGTCGGTCATGGCGCACCTCAGGCCACAAGCGGACGAGTATTACAGGGATGCTTGACCAGGAAGTTTGAGCCGCTGGCGCTCATCATGACCGAGATGCGGCCCCGGTGACGGTGCATCCCGTGATGGATCATGGTTTCACCCAGGTCACGGAAGTTGAGCAACCGCATTTCGGAAATCAGCTCAACGGCCAGGGCTTCGTCAATCGGCTTGATATGGTCGGACATGGTGATTTCTCCAAATAAGTATCACCATCCTTTTGATACCTGAGCACACTGCCGTCAACAGTGATAAATTATCGATAAGTCACCGCTGACTTACATGAAACGCTGCCACGGCATTGATGTTTCCTTGCGGTGCATAGAAACTCCGCCATTCCGGCGATTCACTGATCACTGACTTTGGCATAAGTGAAATTTTGAAAAGAGAGACTTTTAACATGGCGGCGGAAATTCACCGCACACTCATGTTGTTGACGTGCTGGCGCATGATCTGCCGATGGCGCTCATAAAGCCTCTTGGCGCGGTCGAGAAGGTTGTGGTTCTCGGTCAGTGGAGACTTGCCGGTAATGTCAGCAACGCGAGCGGCGTCCTTCAAGGCATAACTGCCCCAGCGCCATGCCGAATGAAGATGCCGGTGGCGATGCTCCCAAGCGTCACGGGCGGGGCCGGGATACCGGCGGGGATCATCTATCCTGGGAAGGATGCCACCCCGCTCACGGTGCAGGAAATCGGCTTCATGGTCATCTTCGTCTATCAGTTCAACGTCGGGCACCCTACGCCGCACATCCAGCGCCCGGCCCCGCGCCTTGGTTCCAATGCCATAGCGGCTGAAACCCTTCAGAACCTCCCTGGCCGTCTTCTCTTCGCCAGGGAACAGCCCCACAGCACCATGCAGGTGAAGATCGCGGCCATTGACGGCGAAGGCTTCCACAGATAGCCAGAAGTCCGGCGTCCTGTTCAGAGCCACTTCCAGGCGACGGACGATCTCACGGCGCAGGTTATCCAGCGGGCCGCGCCTCGTTCCCATCGCCTTCCTTATCTGGCTCTCCCCCAAGCGAAGGGTGATGGCGTAGGCCAATGTCCCATCGTCTGCACTTGCCAAGGCCATGTTCAGATATGCGGCCTTCAGCATTGCGCCGCACCTTTCCCAAGGCCGGAAGGTCTTCGTGAACAGGTAGGGCTTGATGTTCCTGAGGGTGTAGGGGGTATCACAATATACTGGACAAGCTCCAGTGCGGGGATTGCCCAGCAGCCCAAAAACACTTGCCGTCCAAAGGGTTGCGCGGTCTTCCAGGCGAGTTTTTGCGCCGGCTGTTTTGACCAAATTGTCAGAGAAAATACCCGCCGTCGCCTTACGAGACCGTCCGCGCTTGCGGGTAATCTGGCAATCAACTAGAATTGTAGACACATGGGCTTCCTTCGTTGCATTTGCGCTCATGTATCTCCGTTGTCAGGACCGCCGGTTGCCGCCGTGCGGTCCTTATTTTATCTGTGGCGCTGATGGTTGCCCAGCGTGATCAGGCGGCGGCAGCAGGATGCAAAGCCCAGCGTGCCGCCAGAACATCGCCAGCCGTATTGTGCTTGTGGCTGGCGATCTGATCGCCGAAGATATCCAGGTTCCGACGATGGACCCCGTTGCGGTCCAAGCGGGCGATGGTCAGCTTGCCGCCAATGCTCTGTGATCCCCATCCTGGCTTGTCGATCAGACCGCGACGTGCAGCCTCCCTCTGCGCCAGAGCCAGAGCAACATGGAAGCCCTCCACATCCTGACCCTGGGTTGCCGCGACCGACATAACGAGCATCGCGGCTCGGTCCTCAAACAAGGCTTCGGCAGGGCTGATGACATGACCGGCACCCGGCTGAATCTGCTGCGGGGCGAAGCCCCCCTCAGCCTGGAAGACGTAGGCCAGCGGAAGGCCCAGAAGCTCTTCCCACCAGCCGACGATAACCACCTGTTCAGCATGTGCGCCATGGAGGTTTCGCAGGCCAGCGGCGATCTGATCAAGATCAAGACGCGGCAGAGTGTCCAGCGTGGCCGCCAACTCGACGGCGAAGGCAGAGTTCCCCGCGCTGGCGGCCACCATGCGGCGGTTGGGGCGGGTGATGACCTTGGGAGCATATTCCACCAGCGTCCCGCCAGGGTGACAATGTGCCATATCCTGGCTAACGGTCAGACTGTCGGCGGTCAAGGTCGCGTTTAGAATGGTCATGCGGTCATTTCCTTTGGAAGTAGGGCGACGGCAACAGAGCCGGGTGGAGACACAACCGCACCAACACCGGCTGCAACGGCGGTCCCGGTCAGGGTTAGCGCCCCGGCCCCATCGACAAACCCCATGGCGCTAGCCGCCAGACCGCCAGTGTAGACCGCCGCGACCATTACGGCGACCATCGCCACCACGCGCATAACAGTCTTGCCACCACCGCCGCCACCGCCCTCGGGGATCGGCATGATGGTCAGATAGTCGTCAGGAGCAAGATAGGTCTGATCCCAATCTTCCTCGGGGATGGGGTCAGCGTTGACGCAGACGCCCCAGCACACATTGCCGGGCAACCCTTCGAGGTAAGACGACAGGGGGCGCTTGTAGCCCCAGGTAAGCTTGGTTTCCGTTCGCTCCCGCACGTTCAGCGGGTTGTAGACGACAATGAGGTTGACCGTCCCTTCCATCATTCGGCCCCGCCCGCAATGCCCATGATGCCCATGATGGCGAATCCCTCGCCCTCGATCAGGATGGCAGGGGTTCCATCGGGCCGGGTGCCCAGGATTACGACATGACCGCCGTCCAGTTCCAGGCGGTTGTCGTCGGTGTAGTCGAACGGCTCGGCGGCAGCCTGTTCCGGCGACAGCGTTGCGGTAGTCCAGGTCATGCAGCGGCTCCCTTCCGGCGATCAGAGTTCACGGCCTCGACCATGAGCCGCTCGGCCAGCTTCCTGGCGCTGGTGGCGTCGAGGCGGATGAAGGTGTTCTCGGCGGCGGCGAGAATGATCACGCCGTTACGGAGCGTCGAGACGGCCATCTCTGGCCGGGCAGGCTCGGGCTTCACCGGAGCCGGGGCTTCGCTGGGGCGCTGGCGGGCTTCCTGGACACGGAAGGCCAGTTCGTCAAGGTCATGGCGAGAATAGAACACCTTGCCGCCATGCTTGATGAAGGGAGGCGGCAAGGTGTTTGGGTGACGGCGGTCAGTCCGGCGCAGTTCCGAAAGCAAGCTTGGGGCGGACAGCCCAGCGGGAAGCTTCTTCTGAAGGTAGGCGGCGGCTTCGGCGGCGGTAAGGAGTCGGTTAGACATGGGCTGCCTCCCCAGCGACGAAACGGTTCTGGACGGGAGCGAGGCCGCCGTGCGCTTCGCGCCACTCGTTGACGGCCATACGCAGCAAAGCCACACCGCTGATGCCGTAATGGGCGGCCAGACGGCGGAACTCATAGCGGAATGCGGGATCAACCTTGAAATTCAGGTTGGCCCATTCGGGTTCAGTAATCATGAAGATCCTCGATCTGATTGTTGATTGGCATAATTATAGCAAGAATTCGCTATAGATAAAATGAAAGACGCCGGATTTTATGCGGCCTATGTGTAAGCATGGTTGAAAAATGCTCTTGAACACAGACTGGACCCTGCACGCGGAGGTCTGGAATTTCTAAGACTTCGACTTTGATGGACAAGATTGCTTATTATGTCCCTCTTATTGCCGCGCAACCCGTCATGCATTACTTAAGTTTTTGCGAGAGACACGTTCTGCTGTTTTATGAGGGACATGCGGGGCGATGCGTTTGCACAAACGCAAACGCCCCAGCAAATGCCGGGGCGTCACAGTGACGATTGATTGAGTGTTTGATTGAATGCGCTAGGCTTCGGCCTCCAGAAGCCGGTAAACACTAGCTCGACCGATACCCAGCGCCTTGGCGATGGCCGTTGCGCCCATACCATCGACGTGCATCTGGCGCACCTTCTCCACGTCGATGGACGCCTTGCGGCCTTTATAGACGCCCTCGGCTTTGGCCTTGGCTATGCCTTCAAGCTGACGTTCGCGACGAATGTTTGTTTCAAATTCGGCGAACACACCGAGCATTCCGAGGAAAGCCTTACCGGCTGCCGTGCTGGTATCGACGGGTTGTTCCGTGCAAGCCAGCCCAGCGCCTTTCGCTTCGATCTGGCGCACGATCTGCGCCAAGTCGCCAATCGACCGCGCCAAGCGATCAATGCGCGTGACGACCAACACATCACCGGGGCGGAGGAAGTCCAAGACCGTCTGGAGTTCATCGCGGCCTTCAGTCGTGGTGCCGCTGGCCTTCTCCTCGCGGATGACCTCACACCCAGCGGCGCGAAGCGCCTCAACCTGTATGGTCAAGTCCTGGTCGTGGGTGCTGACACGGGCGTAGCCGATGCGGGTCATATTGTCTCTCCGTTGTCTCGTTTGCCTCTAGACCCTCCTGTTATATCGTCTCGAAAATCACAAAGCAACCCAAATAAGACGCCAAAAGTGTCTCGCCGGAATGTCTCGTCTGGGTATACTCATATGAGGCGCTCGCAAGACTGCCGCAGTTACGGGCCACACATTTTGTCGAGTATGTGGTCTGAAATAGAAATCCCATCCATAGTATCTGGCGTCGTCATGTATCCGCCGTCTGTGGCTTTTGCATAAATAGCAACGAAGACAGTCTTCCCAACATAAGCGCCAAATCTATTTTTGGCGTTAACCGTCCCACACACGACACCAGTCCGAGCGTCTTCTTTTCTAACTCTGTCATATGTATATTTTGCACTATATGGGTCGCTCAGTTTCTCGCCCATAGCTTCTTCAATCGCTTTCTTCAGCTTCGCGTCAACTGTGGGACTCGCCCATGCGTTCGAGGCGATAGTTGCGGCGATCACAAACACGGCAATTCTAGCTATTTTCATGACAAGCCTCATTTGACAAAACGTGCAGAGACTCTGTTAACCCCCCCCACAAGTTGTCAAGCCGGGACAGGTGATCTTTGCCGCAGCCTCGACCGCAGACATGAATATCTCTCGCCCCATAAGACAGTTAGAAGTGACGTCCTCGGTCAAATCGCTTGTGTGCAATCATGCTTGATCTTCTCTTTGGTGAAGGTAGGCTTGGGGAGAAACATCAAAGGGGGTAGCCTTGAGCGTCTTGCGTATCATCGGGTTTGTCGCAGTGTTCGCATTGGGAGGATGCGCGGACACCTTTGGCCCCATATCATCGAAGATCAGGCCACTTGATGATGGAACCTTCGAGTTCATGGCTCCATCCGTCGCCGATCAGGATCGGGACCAAGGCATGGAAGCGAAACGCTTGGCATGGCTGGACACAAAGATGAAAGCCAACGGCTTCTGCCCCAGCGGCTATGAGATTACGCGGCGGCAGGCCGTGATCCAGGTGAAGGCACCGGCTGGTGATGCGGATGAGATATTCTACCGGGTGCGGTGCCATTAGTGCGTTAGGACCAATCCCGGAAAGCTCACGGCCTCGATCATCTCCACCCGTTGCCGCAGTTCGCCTTCTGGCAGCTTGCCATAGCGCCCGGTCGTGGTTGCGCCGGTATGACCCAGCATCATCTTGAACTGCTCGTCCAGATACCCGGCACGGCGGAAGGCGTCAGCTAAGCCGTGCCGGAAGCTGTGAAAGTTCACGCTCTTGTCGTCCTTGACGCCGATCTTGGCGACGTAGCGCCCATACCAGCGCGACGGATGGCCGGACATGTGCCCCCTGGTGTCGGGCTTGATTTCGGGGAATAGGCGCATCTCTCCACGCTCACGAACAGCCGCGAAGTAATCAAGGAAGCCCAGCTTGATCAACTCAGAATGCACCGGGATAACCCGCTGCGAACCCTTCGTCTTGGTGGTTTTCTTAACATCGCCGTCGCGGGCTGTCTCGCGAGTGATGTGGAAAATCCAGTGCCCATGCTCCTGGCGCACGTCCGCAAGATAGAGTTGGGCAATCTCGCCTAGGCGAGCGCCCGTAAAGAGGCCAATCAGGGGCAGCCACCGACGCCAATCACCGATATGGACATTGCCGGGAAGATGATCATCTTCGCTTGACTGCGCCCCGGTGAACACAGGGGCCGCGAAGATCGCCTTGAGCTGCTCCGTGGTGTAGGGGAAGACCGTTTTCTCTTCCTTGTCGAGCTTCAGGAACATCCCGTCCATCGGATCGCCCTCGATATAGTCATTCCCTCGCAGCCATTCGCAGAAGCCACCCATCGCGCTCAAATACTTGTTGATGGTCTTCTCGCTGATCGCAGGCTTCCCAACGTCCTCATTCGCCTTCAGCACCTCGCGGAAGCTCATTCCCTTGAAGACCTTGATCTCAGCGGCCTTGAGAGGCCATGAGAACAGCGCCTTCTTCCAATCACGCACTGCCGCTTTGGTGATGGACGTAACCGGCGACGCCTCACCAACGAATTCAGCGAACAGCTTCACGATCTTGCGGTTCTGCACCTGGGTATCCAGCGATATGCCGCCGGGGTTTTCACGGCAGAACTGGTCATACAGCTCCATGATGCTCTCGCCGGGAGCCGCATAAACGGCTTCCAGGGAGCCGACAGGCGGCTTGACCATCTCGTCAGTGGGCTTGCCGTCGAACTTGCCCTGATCCACTTCAGCGGCCCGCTGAAGGGCTTCGAGCTGGGCACGTTGAAGCCGGTGGCACAGGTCGCGATATTCGGCGCTCCCCTTCTCGATAGCGAAGCCTTCACGTTGAATAATGTCGTCGGTCGCCCATTCGATCAGACCCGACTTGTTTTCAGCGAGGTGCTTTTTCAGTTCGGCCATTTGGCTGGTGCGGTTCATTCGCATCAGTTCGGCAGCACCCTCCAACGCAGCAACATCGAACATCCGCGAGAAGGAAGGCTCCCCAGCGTCGATTTCCGAGAACATGGCTCGGCGTTCAGCGTCAATATCGGCTTGGGCCGGAAGCTGCGCCCGGTCACGGCGGCTCAACTCCACCTCTTGACGGTAGAAGTCATAGACGACGCGCTGAATGTCGTGGTCGGTTGCTGCCCGCTTCTGTCGCAGCTCCTTAAACCATGCCCGCCATTCGGCAATGATCCGCGCTTTCTCATCCTTCGCGGTTTCCGGGTCCGTGGTGTTGCACGCCTTCCAAAGCTCTTTCTTACCGATCACCTCAACAAGGTCTTGAGGCACCCGAAGGCGGGCATGATAGCGGCCAGATTCTTCCCGGTGGATGTGGTTTGCGAGCGCCATCTGAAATCCCTGTGGAGAGGGCGTGTGTAGAAGGCTTGTGTAGAAGCGGCATGGCAATAAGTCAAGGGAATCTGCGAGTTTCAGCGTTTCTGCGGCTTTCAAAAGGGCCAGCTGAGTATCCTAGTCCCCCAGCCAATAAAAAAACCGGTCGCCACGGCGGCCGGTTTTTTCGTTTCAAATCAATGATCTATCGCTCGCTGCGCACTTTGCGCCGGATGGCCGTCCGGGCTGGTGTGGAATTACGGCGACAGTACACGTTACTCCTGCAATGCCCAGCAATTAAATGCACTGTCACCGTAATTCCGGATCGCGTGATCCGTTGGGCGGGCGGCGAGGCGGCCAATCTCAACGAGGATCACCATGCGCAAAAGGTGAACGCTTTCATGATGAGCCTTGGCGGCAGTGGGGGGGGGGGCTGCTGAACGCCGCCGCCAGCCCGACGGGTGGACAAGAGGCATTGGACGCGAAAAACGCACTGATGGCCCGCCCCGATCTGGGGTCGGCACTGCGCGCACAAGGCGTCGCAGCGGCGGCGGGCGGCCAGATCGACCAGGGGGCGCTGGCACAGGCCTATGGCTCCATGGATAAGAGCGGGCGGGCGGAAGTGTCCAGGGCCTTCAAAACAGCCAGGGCGGCGGGAGGAACAAAGGCAAAAAGCGAGGTGGGCTTCCTCGCGGAAACCGCTGGAGCATATGGCCGCCAAATCAAGATGAGGGCGGTGGAGGCGGCGGACTCGCAAACACCCGGCCTCGCGTGAAAGGAAGGCAAAAACAAGAACGGCGGCCCCCAAGCGGGCCGCCGTTTCCTTTTGAGGGGGGATTTTTTAAGGTTCATCACGGAATTCCGGGGAAGGCCGCTCTGATCTTGAGGAAGAAGTAGGCGTCGTCGCGGTAGCCGTAGGCCATGCGCTTGATGACCTTGATGCGGTTGTTGATGCCTTCGAGGATGCTGGTG
>MLJW01000202.1_pt1 | contig 48393 bp, 41 predicted proteins | sample 888231 | NCBI WGS metagenome assembly MLJW01 (sample SAMN05788063, study PRJNA343431) | mine drainage metagenome | isolation source: sample collected from the inflow into an acid mine drainage treatment plant... | place: Germany: Lusatia, lignite mining district
GCACGTGGCCAGACCCGTCCATCACGCACACGCTCGTCTCTTTCAACGAAACGTCCAATCCGACATACTCGACCATGGCTGCTCTCCCTTCATGGCTTTTCCCTGGGGCAAGTCTATCTCGACCCCGCTGCCAAATGGAGAGCAGCCACCCGCCGATTACGCCATGTATGAGACGGAAAAACCCGTACAAGGCCATTTTATAAAGCCTTCGTCCGCCCGCCCCTCGCGGGAAGTTTTCCCGCACCGCGGCGCCCCAACCTCAAATGCAATCAATGCATGGCTGCCATCAACAAAAGACTGGAACTACCCCGGCGGTTGAGGCAAAAGCGTGGAGGGGACGCGGCGCCGACCGCCCATAAAGGAGGCTTCATGCCTTTTTTTTATGCGAAATCGGATTTATACGCATCAATGCTCATTAGATAGCCATTTCCGCATTGACAGGCGAAAGAGGCCGGCGGAATAATATGATCACATTTACCGATCCCGCCCCAGGGCGGCGCCGGATGTGAACTGAGCATTATCGCGTTTCCCCGGACAGTCCGGTTTTCCCTGTAACCAACCGAAATGAGTGAAAGGGTGCGGTCCATGGCCAAATTACATTTCCGAACCGCGGCGGCGATCGCCGTTGCCCTGGCAAGCTTCGTCTGCCTGGGGGCGCGCGCCGAGGATGCGCAGCTCAACGTTTATAACTGGAACGACTATATCGCTCCCGATACCGTTCCCAATTTCGAGAAGGCCACCGGCATCAAGGTCAATTACGACCTTTACGACGCCAACGAAACCCTGGAGGCCAAGCTGTCGGCCGGCCACTCCGGCTACGACGTGGTGGTGCCCACCCTGGTGCCCTTCGGCGCCCGCCAGATCAAGGCCGGCTTTTACAGGACGCTCGATAAGAGCAAGCTGCCCAACTACAAGCATCTGGACCAGGGCCTGCTGAAGCGCATGGCCGAATACGATCCCGGCAACCAGCACCTGATCCCCTATCTCACCGGCCTTCTGGGCATCGCCTACAATGTGGACATGATCAAGAAGATCATGCCCAACGCCCCGGTGGACAGCCTGCGCATGATCTTCGACCCCACCATCCTGGCCAAGTTCAAGGATTGCGGCGTTTCGATGATCGATTCCCCCACCGAGGTGTTCCCGCCGGCGCTGAAATATGCCGGTCTTGATCCCAACAGCCAGTCGCCCGCCGCCCTCAAGAAGGCCGCCGACGTGCTGACCAGGATCCGTCCCTCCATCCGCCGCTATGACAGCTCGGGCTACATCAACGCCCTGGCCAACGGCGACATCTGCCTGGCCTGGGGCTATTCCTCGGATATCCAGATCGCCAAGCACCGCGCCATGGAAGCCGGCAAGGGCGTGCAGATCGCCTTCTCCATCCCCAAGGAAGGCGCCCAGCGCTATATCGACACCATGGGCATTCCCGCCGACGCCCCGCACCCCGAGGCCGCGCTGAAGTTCCTGAACTACATCATGACGCCGCAGGTGATCGCCAAGACCACCAACAAGATCTATGTGCAAAGCGGCAACGCCGACGCGCGGAAATATACCGATGCCGCCCTGGCCAACGATCCCACCATCTTCACCAGCCCCGAGGTGGAAGCCACCATCTATTCCATCGTGCCCTCCACCCCTGCGGTGGACCGCCTGCGCACCCGCCTGTGGACGCGTGTGAAAACCGGCGAGTAAGCGAACGGAGCGGACCGGGCGCCACGGCGCGCCCGGTCCCGCCCCGGCGTCCGATCCGAGATCCATAGCCCAGGAGTGCCCGTCCATCATGTTGTTCGCCAGCAACGACCGTTTCCAGCCCTGGCTCGACCCCACGGCCACGCCTCAGCTCCGGATCGAGAATGTTGTCAAAACCTTCGACGATTTCACCGCCGTCGATGACGTCAGCCTCGATATCTACCGCGGTGAATTCTTCTCGCTCCTCGGCGGCTCCGGCTGCGGCAAAACCACCCTGCTGCGCATGATGGCCGGCTTCGCCACCCCCGATAAGGGCCGCATCTTCATCGAAGACACCGATCTGGTGCCGCTGCCGCCCTACGAACGCCCCCTCAACATGATGTTCCAGAGCTATGCCCTGTTCCCGCACATGAGCGTGGAAAAGAACATCGCCTTCGGCCTGAAGCGCGACGGCATGGCCAAGGATGAAATCGCCGAGCGCGTCGCCAAGGTGCTGGACCTGGTGCAGCTGTCGTCGTTCGCGGCGCGCAAGCCGTCGCAGCTGTCGGGCGGCCAGCGCCAGCGCGTGGCCCTGGCCCGCTCGCTGGTCAAGCGCCCCAAGGTGCTGCTGCTGGACGAGCCGCTGTCGGCGCTGGATAAAAAACTGCGCGAGGCCACCCAGTACGAGCTGGTCACCATCCAGCAGCAGGTGGGCATCACCTTCATCATGGTGACGCACGACCAGGAGGAGGCCATGACCATGTCCACCCGCATCGCGGTGATGGACAAGGGCAAGCTGGTGCAGCTGGGCACCCCGGCCGAGATCTACGAATATCCGCAGAACCGCTTCGTGGCCGGCTTCATCGGCTCGGTCAACATGTTCGAGGGGCCGCTACGGGAAAACCACGCCGATTACGCCGTGGTGGATTGCCCCGACTGGGGCGGCCCCATCGAGGTGGGGCGCGGCATCGGCTACGGCCTGGGCCATCTGACCACCCTGGCCATCCGCCCGGAAAAAATCCAGATCGCCAAGCTGGATCAGCCCTTCGCCCCGGCCAACCGCGCCACCGCCCGCGTCAAGGACATGGCCTATCTCGGCAACAGCTACGTCTACCACGTGGTGCTGGAAAGCGGCCAGGTGCTGAAGGTGACCACCCCCAACATGGGCCTGACCCCGGAGCAGCAGATTTCCCGCGACGAGGACGTGCAGATCGGCTGGGATCCCGCCGCCTGCATCGTGGTGGAACCATGAGGCCCGTGCGCTTCCTGGGCGTGCCCAAACCCGGCCAGGGCCGGGGCTGGGTCATCAGCGGCCCCTTCCTGTGGTTCCTGATCTTCTTCCTGGTGCCGTTCCTGGTGGTGGTGAAGATCAGCCTGTCCACCGCCGAAATCGCCATTCCGCCCTACGCGCCGCTGTTCACCCTGACCGACGACGGCACCTTGTCGGTGGCCCTGCATCTGGGCAACTTCCAGTACATCTTCAGCGATCCAGAATATGTGCTGGCCTATTTGAGCTCGCTGCGCTACGCCGCCGGCACCGCCCTCATCACCCTGCTGATCGGCTATCCGGTGGCCTACGGCATCGCCACCAGCCGCCCCGGCATCCGCCCCGCCCTGCTGATGCTGGTGGTGATGCCGTTCTGGACCAGCTTCCTGATCCGCGTCTATGCCTGGATCGGCATCCTGAAACCCAACGGCCTCATCAATAATTTCCTGATGTGGCTGGGGGTGATCCATCAGCCGCTGGAAATCCTCAACAACCAGTTTTCCATCTTCGTCGGCATGGTCTACGCCTATCTGCCCTTCATGATCCTGCCGCTCTACGCCTGCCTGGAAAAGCTCGATCATTCGCTGCTGGAGGCGGCCGGCGATCTGGGCGCCCGGCCGTTCCGCGCCTTCCTCTCCATCACCCTGCCGCTGTCGCTGCCGGGCATCATCGCCGGCTCGCTGCTGGTGTTCATCCCGGCGGTGGGCGAATACATCATCCCCACCCTGCTGGGCGGCCCCAGCACCCTGACCATCGGCACCGTGCTGTGGAACGAGTTCTTCAACAACCACGACTGGCCGGTGGCCTCCACCGTGGCCGTGGCCCTGATCGTGCTGCTGGTGGGCCCCCTGATGCTGCTGCAGCACTCCCAGGCCAAGGAGGAGACACGATGATCGGCAAGGCTTTGCAGGGACGCGGCGTGCTCCGCGTCATGATGGTCCTGGTGATGATCTTCCTTTACGCCCCCATCGTCTCGATCATCGTCTATTCCTTCAACGAATCGCAGCTGGTCACCGTGTGGTCGCATTTCTCGACCAAATGGTACGGCGCCCTGCTGCACGACGACCAGATCCTCGATGCCGCCCGCATCTCGCTGGAGGTGGCGTTGAGCGCCGCCAGCGGATCGCTGGTGATGGGCACCCTGGCCGGCTATATCCTGACCCGCTTCACCCGCTTCAAGGGCCGCACCCTGTTTTCCGGCATGGTGATGGCGCCGCTGGTGATGCCGGAAATCATCATGGGCATCTCGCTGCTGCTGCTGTTCGTGGGCATGGAGCAGCTCTTCGGCTGGCCGGAACGGGATATCCAGACCATCGTCATCGCCCATATCACCTTCTCCACCGCCTTCGTCGCCGTGGTGGTGCAAAGCCGCCTGCGCGATATCGACGTTTCGGTGGAAGAGGCGGCCATGGATCTGGGCGCCCGCCCGGTGGACGTGTTCTTCCTGATCACCCTGCCGCTGATGGTGCCGGCCCTGGTCTCGGGCTGGCTGCTGGCCTTTTCCCTCAGCCTCGACGATCTGGTGATCACCGCCTTCGTCTCCGGCCCCGGCTCCACCACCCTGCCCATGGTGATCTTTTCCAAGGTGCGGCTGGGCCTGAACCCGGAAATCAACGCCCTGGCCACCCTGATCATCCTGCTGGTGGGCCTGGCCTCCGGCATCGGCGCCTTCAAGACCGCCTTCAAACCGGCGCCCAAGGCCGCCTGAGCCCTTATACCAACCGGCCAATGCATTGCCCGGTTGTATCGTCCCTCGCCGGGCGGCGGCATCCGCCGCCTTGGCCGCTCGCTCAATGCTCGCTGGATACCGGCCAACCCGTCACTTCAAGGGTTGGCCGGTATCCCACCAACCGGCCAATGCATTGCCCGGTTGTATCGTCCCTCGCCGGGCGGCGGCATCCGCCGCCTTGGCCGCTCGCTCAATGCTCGCTGGAAACCTGAGGGCGGAGTCCTGGAAAGCCCCCACTTTCAGCTTTCCACACCCGGCGCGCGGATGTACCGTGCCCTTATGCGCGTCCGCACCGGCCCTCGATCCGCTCCCTCCATCCTGACCCGGTTCAGGCAGGGGCGGGCTATCGCCGCGCTGTTCACCGCCCAACTGGCGCTGTTCAATCTGTTCGGCTGGCTGCTGATCGCCCCCGCCGCCCGCGCCGATGGGGTGTTGCCCGCCGTTTCGGCGGCGCCGGCCGCCGCTGGCGGCGCTCTGTGCGGCGGCCCGCCCGGCCGTTTGCATTGCGCTCAATGCCTGCCCCTGGCCAATGCCGCCAGCGGCGCTCTGGCGTCCTCGGCGCCGCCGCCGCCGCGGCTGTCGCGCCAGGCCGGTCTGGCCCTGGCTCCGCCCCGCCTGCCCGGCCTTCGCCCCCTCGGCTGGCGCCGCCCCACCGCCCGCGGCCCGCCCCGCCCGGCCTGAAAACCCTTTCTTTTTTCCGTTATCACGCCCCATGGGGGCTGTTCCGATCTCCCTTTCAAGGAGCTGTTCATGTCCAAGCTTCATCGTTTTCTGCTGGCCGCCGCCTGCCTGTTCGCCCTGCCCGTTCTGGCCCAGGCCGCCCCGGCGTCGCTGTCCATCACGCATCCCTGGTCGCGCGCCACCACCATGGCCGGCGGCAACGGCGTCGTTTTCCTGACCATCGTCAATGCGGGCGCCGAGGCCGACGCCCTGGTGGCCGCCGCCAGCCCGGTGGCGCGCATGGTCTCGCTGCATCGCACCGTCATGAAGGATAAAATCATGGAAATGCGCCCCGCCAAGGAGGTTGCGGTTCCGGCCCGGGGCAGCGCGGTGTTGAAGCCCGGCGCCACCCACATCATGCTGATGGGCCTCAAGGCGCCGCTGCGGCAGGGCCAAACCCTGCCGCTGACCCTGACCTTCCGCAAGGCGGGCAAGATCGAGGTGCAGGTGCCGGTGCTCTCGGCCGGCTCGGACGGCCGCGAATAGAGAACCAACCGGCCAAGAGGACCGGCGCCGCGCGGCGCCGGTCCTCTTGGCCAAAGCGTTTAAAATATGCTGATTTTTGCCGTCTCACCGCCCTCCCGGCGCGCCCGGCACCGGCCTTCCGGCCGCACACCCCCCCCCGAAAACGTGATCACCAATGGCCGTTTCAGCCCCAAAGTGGGTTACAAAGCACCACTTCGGCACCGCGAAATGCACTTTTTGTTGCTTCATTTTTCCGCACTTTGATTCATGCGCATAAATAAACGGAGAAATCCGGTTTGTTTTGCAACTGCGAATACTTCCCCGGCCAACATGGCCTTTCCCGCCCCGCCGTCGCCGCCGTCCGTGCCGGGCAGGCGGTGGGAAAAATGAAAATTTTTCCGTAAAAACAATATAGTAATAATAATCACCACCCCATGGCCGCGCCTGCCGCCGCGCCCTGTTCATCCCAAACCGCCGATATGTGCGCCGCAACAGAGAGCGGGTTGGCCACCTGTCATGCCGGAAAAATTTGTGATCACATAAACGCCCTCCCAGAGGCTGCCAACCGGCTGTTTTCCGCCATCCCCCGCCCCCCTGCGCCCGGCTTGAAAGGCTGGACTTTTCGCCAGATGTGCAGAATAATCATGGCTGCATTGCATGTTTAGTTTTCCGAGCGCAAACGTGATCACAGCCGACTTCCCTCCTATTATGCCTATTTTTTAGGCTTCATGCGGCGGTTTTACGGGCAGTGCATTTATCTCGTGCAATGTGCTTGTTCAATTTTTTAAACGCTGCTACCGTTTCCCTTGAGCACAGTCCCGGCAGCGCCGGACGCCGTCAGCAAATCGGGGATCGCGTATGGTTGCGGAGCAGAATGAACAACAGCCCCTGGTGCAGTTCTCCCAGGTGCAGAAGAGTTACGATGGCGAAACCCTGGTGGTGAAACACCTGGATCTCGACATCCAGCGGGGTGAATTCCTGACGCTGCTCGGTCCCTCGGGCTCGGGCAAGACCACCACTCTGATGATGCTGGCCGGTTTCGAGGTCCCGACCCACGGCGATATCCGTCTCAACGGCCGCGCCATCACCAGCACGCCGCCGCACAAGCGCAATATCGGCATGGTGTTCCAGAACTACGCCCTGTTCCCGCACATGACCGTGGCCCAGAACGTCGCCTTCCCGCTGGAGGTGCGCAAACTGCCCAAGGATCAGATCGCGGCCAAGGTGCAAAAGGCCCTGGGCATGGTGCGGCTGGACGCGTTCGGCCAGCGCCGCCCGGCCCAGCTCTCGGGCGGGCAGCAGCAGCGCGTGGCCCTGGCCCGCGCCCTGGTGTTCGAGCCCGAACTGGTGCTGATGGACGAACCGCTGGGCGCCCTCGACAAGCAGCTGCGCGAGCATATGCAGATGGAAATCAAGCATCTGCACGACAAGCTGGGCCTGACCGTGGTGTACGTGACGCACGACCAGTCCGAGGCGCTGACCATGTCGGACCGGGTGGCGGTGTTCAACGACGGGGTGATCCAGCAGATCGATTCCCCCAGCGCCCTCTACGAGAAGCCGCGCAACAGCTTCGTGGCCAATTTCATCGGCGAGAACAACAATCTGAACGGCGAGGTGGTGGAGATGGACCAGGAGGTCTGCGCCGTCCGCCTCGACGACGGCAGCCTGGTGCGCGCCGCCCGCATCAACGTGCATGCCGTCGGCGCCCGCACCACCCTGTCGATCCGCCCCGAGCGGCTTTACGTCGATCAGGAGCACGAAGGCGCCACCAATCAGCTGTCGGGGCAGGTGGAGGAAACCATCTATCTCGGCGATCACATCCGTGTCGTCGTCCGCCTGGCCGGCGGCGATCAGATCATGGTCAAGGTGCAGGCCGGGCCGCACCTGGCCATGCCGCGGCCGGGGGACGCCATCCGGCTCGCCTTCCGAACCGAGGACTGCCGCGCCCTCAACCCCGTCGCCGCCGGCAAAATGGCGGATGCCGGTTCCACTTCCCACTGATCCTTAAGGGGACACCAGCCTATGAAGAAGCAGCTTGTTTCGTTCTTCGCCCTTGCGGGCGTTGCCATGGCTTTTGCCGCCACCCCCGCCGCCGCCCGGGAGCTGACCGTGGTCTCGTGGGGCGGGTCTTATCAGGACGCGCAGAAGCAGGTTTATTTCAAGCCCTTCCAGCAGAAGACCGGCATCAAGATGACCGACGAGTCGTGGGATGGCGGCGTCGGCGTGCTGCGCGCCAAGGTCCAGGGCGGCAATGCCGACTGGGACGTGGTGCAGGTGGAATCCGACGATCTGGCCATCGGCTGCGAGGAAGGCCTGTTCGAAAAGCTCGACTGGAGCAAGATCGGCGGCAAGGACAATTATATCGCGCCCGCCGTCAGCGAGTGCGGCGTCGGCGCCATCGTCTACAACTTCGTGCTGAGCTATGACGCCGACAAGCTGAAGACGGCGCCGAAGAGCTGGGCCGACTTCTTCGACACCAAAAAGTTCCCCGGCAAGCGCGCCCTGCGCCAGGGCCCGAAGACCAACCTGGAAATCGCCCTGATCGCCGACGGCGTCAAGCCCGCCGACGTCTACAAGGTGCTCGCCACCGATGCCGGCGTCGATCGCGCCTTCAAGAAGCTCGACAGCATCAAGAACGATCTGATCTTCTGGAAGGCTGGCGCCCAGCCGCCGCAGTTCCTGGCCTCGGGCGAGGTGGTGATGACCTCGGCCTATAACGGCCGCATCGCCGCCGCCGATCAGAAGGACGGCAAGCACTTCAAGGTGGTGTGGGACGGCAGCCTGTTCACCATCGACAGCTGGGCCATGGTGAAGGGCACCCCCAACAAGGCCGAGGCCTACAAGTTCCTCGACTTCGTGGGCCAGCCCGCGGTGCAGAAGGACCTGCCGCCGCTCACCAACTACGGCGTGACCAGCAAAAAGTCGGTCAGCCTGATCAAGCCGGCCGTGCTGGAAAACCTGCCGACCTCGCCGAAGAACATGGAAAACGTCGTGAAGATCGACGACCAGTTCTGGCTGGAAAACCTCGACCGGCTGACCGAACGCTTCAACAAGTGGGCGGCCAAGTGATGAACCTCCAGGGCGGGGCTTCGGCCCCGCCCGCCGACCGGGTTTTGAGCGACGGCGACGTGCCGCTTAAAGTCCGGCTGCGGCGGGCGGAGCGCGTGCGCAAGATGACCGCTTTCGGGCTGGTGGCGCCGCTGCTCGTTTTCTTGCTGCTGACCTTCGTGGTCCCCATCGCCGGCATGCTGTGGCGCAGCGTGGGCGATAGCGAACTCTCCAAGGTGCTGCCGCGCACCGAGGCGGCCCTGGTGACCTGGGACGGCAAGAGCCTGCCCGGCGAAGCGGCGTTCCACGCCCTGGCCGACGACCTGGCCCAGGCCCGCGCCGACGACACCGCGGTGATCGCCGCCCGCCGCCTGAACTACGACGTCAGCGGCCTGCACAGCGCGGTGATGAGCCTGGCGCGGCATCCTTTCGATCCCGCCGCCACCCCCAGCTACCGCGATGCCGTCATCGCCGTCAACCATCACTGGGGCGATGTGGCGGCCTGGGGCGCCATCCGGCACGCCCGCGGCCCGCTCACCGATTTCTATCTGCTGTCGGCCCTGGACCTGCATCAGGACGCCAGCGGCGCCATTCACCGGGTTTCCGCCGACCGCGCCATCTATCTCGACGTGCTGGCCCGCACCTTCCGCATCAGCCTCACCGTGACCCTGTTCTGCCTGGTGCTGGGCTTCCCCGTGGCCTATCTGCTGGCCACCCAGCCGCCCAAGATCGCCAACGGCCTGATGATTCTGGTGCTGCTGCCGTTCTGGACCTCGCTTCTGGTGCGCACCGCCGCCTGGGTGGTGGTGCTGCAGGACCAGGGCATCGTCAACGATCTCTTGCTGTGGCTGGGCATCATCGATCATCCGCTGCGGCTGATCTACAACGCCATCGGCGTGCATGTGGCCATGACCCATGTGCTGCTGCCCTTCATGATCCTGCCGCTCTATTCCACCATGAAGTCCATCAAGCCGCATTTCATGCGCGCCGCCACCTCGCTGGGGGCGCCGCCCTCGGTGGCCTTCCTGCGCGTTTATCTGCCGCAATGCCTGCCCGGCATCGCCGCCGGCTGCCTGCTGGTCTTCATCCTGGCCATCGGCTACTACATCACCCCCGCCCTGGTGGGCGGCGCCTCGGACCAGATGCTGTCCTACTTCATCGCCTTCTTCATCACCGACAGCGTCAACTGGGGCCTGGCCTCGGCGCTGGGCGCGGTGCTGCTGGGGGCCACCCTGCTGCTTTATGCCGTCTATTCCAAGCTGGTGGGCGGCACCGACATCAAGATGGGATAAGGACATGAGCCTCGCCAACCATCCGCAAACCCTGGGGCAGCGGCTCGGCCGCTGGACGGTGTGGACCGCCACCGTTCTGGTGCTGTTCTTCCTGATGGCCCCCATCCTGGCCATCATCCCGCTGTCGTTCAGCTCGGGCGATTTCCTCACCTACCCGCTGCCCGGCCTGTCGCTGCGCTGGTACCACGAGCTTCTGGTCTCGGACAAATGGCTGCCGGCCCTGCGCAACAGCATGATCATCGGCGTTTCGGCCACGGTGATCGCCACCGTGCTCGGCACCCTGGCGGCGCTGGGCCTCAACCGGGCCCGCTTCGCCATGAAGCCCCTGATCATGGGCCTTTTGCTGTCGCCCATGATCGTGCCGGTGATCATTACCGCCGTCGGCGTCTATTTCTTCTTCGCGCCGTTGGGTCTGACCGACAGCTATACCGGCCTGATCCTGGCCCATACCGCCCTGGCGGCCCCCTTCGTGGTGATCACCGTCTCGGCCACCCTGCAGCATTTCGACTATACCATGGCCCGCGCCGCCGCCAGCCTGGGCGCACCGCCGATACGCACCTTCTTCAAGGTGGTGCTGCCGCTGATCCTGCCGGGCGTGGCCTCCGGGGCGCTGTTCGCCTTCGCCACCTCGTTCGATGAGGTGGTGGTGGTGCTGATGATCGCCGGGCCGGGCCAGCGCACCCTGCCGCGCGAAATGTTCAGCGGCATCCGCGAGAACATCAATCCCACCATCACCGCCGTGGCCACGGTGCTGATTGTCACCTCGGTGATCCTGTTAAGCTGCCTCGAAGCCCTGCGCCGTCGCAGCGAACGTCTGACCACCGGCAAGGTCACCTGAAACACGAACGCCCCCGCCGGCACGGCGCCGGCGGGGGCATCGTCGCGGGGCGGGATGAGAAGATCAGAGATAAGGCGGCGTGCAGGCGCTGATCAGTTCGCACTCTTCGTCGCTGACATTGCGGAAGCGGTGCGGCAGCCGGCTGTCGAACAGGTAGGCATCGCCCACCCGCAAAATCTGGGTCTGGCCATCCACTGTCAGCTCGATCTGCCCCTTGATCACCACCCCGGCCTCTTCCGATTCGTGCTGCAGCATATGCGGCTCCGATCCGGTATCGGCGCCCGGCTCGTAGCGTTCGTGCAGCATCTGCAGGCTGTGGTTGCGCAAATCGCCCACCTGGCGGAAGGAGATCTTGCCCTTGCGCACCGCGCCCGCCATCTGATGATGATCGGGGATCAGGCTGGCCAGTTCGCGCAGTTCGCCGGCGCGGTAAAAGATCTGCTCGCTGACCAGGTCCTCTTCCGAGCCGAAAAATTCGGCCAGGGTGGTGGGAATGCCCTGCAGCACCTTGCGCAGACTGGCCACCGAGGGGCTGCTGCGGTTCTGCTCGATCAGGGAAATGGTGCCGTTGGTCACCCCGGCCCGCTGCGCCAATTGGCGCTGCGACAAACCATGCTTTTCACGCAGGCCGCGCAAACGCGCGCCGAGATCGAATTCCATACATCCCTCCCACTGGCGATGGCGGCCACTTTAGGGCAGGGCCCCGCGCCATGCACTTGAAATATGGGACCCTTGAAAAATCTCTTATCCCACTCTCCACCAAAGAGTGTTGTTTAATATATTAAACATTGCTAGCCTATTTCCCATCATAAATCGGACAGGCGCCGGTTTTTCCTCCCCCTCTTCAGCAGGAGCATTGCAGGCATGATCACTCTTTCCGACCCTGGCTTGCTGCGCAGCCAGGCCTTCATCGACGGGGCCTGGGTGGATGCCGATTCCGGCAGGCAGTTCCCGGTGCTCAATCCCGCCGACGGCAGCCTGCTGGGGCAGGTGGCCGATTGCGGCGGCGCCGAAACCGAACGCGCCGTGGCCGCCGCCAACGCCGCCTGGCCGGCCTGGCGCGACAAGACCGCCAAGGAGCGCGCCGCCATCCTGCGCAGGTGGTTCGAGCTGATCCTGGCCCACCAGGACGATCTGGCCCTGCTGATGACCCTGGAGCAGGGCAAGCCCCTGGCCGAGGCCAAGGGCGAGGTGGTGTACGGCGCCAGCTTCGTCGAATGGTTCGCCGAGGAAGGCAAGCGCATCTATGGCGACATCATCCCCACGGTGGCCCCCACCCGCCGTCTGATGGTGCTGAAGCAGTCCATCGGCGTGGTGGCGGCCATCACGCCGTGGAATTTCCCCTCCTCGATGATCACCCGCAAGGCCGCCCCGGCCTTCGCCGCCGGCTGCACCGTGGTGCTGAAGCCGGCCGAGGATACCCCCTATTCCGCCCTGGCCCTGGCGGTGCTGGCCGAACGGGCCGGCTTCCCCAAGGGGGTGTTCAACATCGTCACCGGCGCCAACCCGGCGGCCATCGGCAATGTGCTGACCGCCAGCCCCATCGTGCGCAAGCTCTCCTTCACCGGCTCCACCGAGGTGGGCAAGCTGCTGATGAGCCAGGCCGCCGCCACCGTCAAGAAGGTCAGCCTGGAACTGGGCGGCAACGCCCCCTTCATTGTGTTCGACGATGCCGATCTCGATGCCGCCGTGGCCGGGGCCATGGCCTCGAAATACCGCAACGCCGGCCAGACCTGCGTTTGCGCCAACCGTCTGCTGGTGCAGTCCGGCATCTACGACGCCTTCGCCGCCAGGCTGGTGGCGGCGGTGAAAGAGCTCAAGGTGGGGCACGGCACCGAGGGTGGCGTCACCCAGGGGCCGCTGATCAATGCCGAGGCTATCGAAAAGGTGGAACGCCATGTGGCCGATGCCCTGGCCAAGGGCGGAAAACTGGAACTGGGCGGCAAGCGCCATGCCCTGGGCGGCAATTTCTTCGAGCCCACCATCATCACCAACGTCACCCCCGACATGGCGGTGGCCCGCGAGGAAACCTTCGGGCCGCTGGCGCCGCTCTTCAAGTTCGAGACCGAGGCCGACGCCCTGCGCATGGCCAACGATACCGAGTTCGGCCTGGCCGCCTATTTCTACTCCCGCGATATCGGCCGCATCACCCGCGTCATGGAAGGGCTGGAATACGGCATGGTGGGCGTGAACGAGGGCATCCTCTCCAACGAGGTGGCTCCCTTCGGCGGCATCAAGCAGTCGGGGATCGGCCGCGAAGGCAGCAAGTACGGCATCGAGGACTTCATCGAGGCCAAGTACATCTGCCTGGGCGGCATCGACAAGTAGATTTTACCCTCTCCCGGCGGCGGGAACGGCCGCCGGGAGACAAAATAAATCAGGAGTGTTTCCGATCATGTCCAACAGCAATTCCGCTCTTCAGTCCCGCCGCGTCTCGGCCGTGCCGCGCGGCGTCTCGACCATGCTGCCGGTGTTCGCTGCCAAGGCCGAAAATTCCGAAATCTGGGACGCCGAGGGCAAGCGCTATATCGACTTCGCCAGCGGCATCGCCGTGTGCGGCACCGGGCACCGCCATCCCAGGCTGGTGGAGGCCGTGAAGGCCCAGCTCGACGCCTTCACCCATGTCTGCGTGCAGGTCACCCCGTACGAGGGCTATGTGGCCCTGGCCGAGCGCATCAACGACCTGGCCCCCATCCCCGGCGACAAGAAGACCATTTTCCTGACCACCGGCGCCGAAGCCCTGGAAAACGCCGTGAAGATCGCCCGCGCCGCCACCGGCCGCCCCGGCATCATCTCGTTCGCCGGCGGCTTCCATGGCCGCACCATGATGACCATGGCCCTGACCGGCAAAGTCGCCCCCTATAAGCTGAATTTCGGGCCGCTGCCGGGCGAGGTCTATCACATCCCCTTCCCCGACGCCTATCACGGCATCACCGAAGAGCAGTCGCTGCTGGCCCTGAAGACCCTGTTCAAGGCCGATATCGAACCCGGCCGCGTTGCCGCCATTCTCATCGAGCCGGTGCAGGGCGAGGGCGGCTTCAACACCGCGCCCTTCGGCTTCGTGAAAAAGCTGCGCGAGATTTGCGACGCGCACGGCATCCTGCTGATCGCCGACGAAGTGCAGACCGGCTTCGGCCGCACCGGCAAGGTGTTCGCCTCCAGCCATTGGGACGTGGCCCCCGATCTCATCACCATGGCCAAAAGCCTGGGCGGCGGCTTCCCCATCTCCGGCGTGGTCGGCAAGGCCGAGATCATGGACGCCCCCGCCCCCGGCGGCCTGGGCGGCACCTATGCCGGCAGCCCGCTGGCCTGCGCCGCCGGTCTGGCGGTGCTGGAGGTGATCGAAGAGGAAAAGCTGTGTGAGCGCGCCGTCGAAATCGGCAAGATCATCACCGGCCGTTTCGCCAAGCTGGCCGCCACCAACCGCTTCGCCTGCATCGGCGACGTGCGCGCCCTGGGGGCCATGGCCGCCATCGAACTGGTGAGCGACCGCGCCAGCAAGGAACCGGCCGCGGAGCTGACCAAGGCCCTGGTGAACAAGGCCGCCGAGAACGGCCTGATCCTGCTGTCCTGCGGCGTTTACGGCAATGTCGTCCGCTTCCTGCCGCCGCTGACCATCTCGGACGCCGTCCTCAACGAAGGCCTGGACATCATCGAGAAGGCCCTGGGCGACCTGGCCAACGCCTGACGCCGGATAAAAAAGAGGGGGCGCCGGCACCGGCGCCCCCTCTTTTTTTATGCTTTCAGGCCAGCTTGAAGGCCGTGCGCACCGCCCCCCAGTTGCGGCCATTGACCACGATGGGGGCATCGATTTCCTTCAGCACCACGAAGGTGCCGCCGCCCATGTCGCGGGCGTAAGTCAGCACCATGGGCTGACGGCAGCGCGCCGCCAGGATGCCGGTGCGGTCGTCGAAGATGCGGCGGTTGCGGCTGTTGCCGGCATTCCACACCGGATCGTCCGGCTTCTGCGGATGGGAATACTTCTTGTTGTGGGCGGCGATATAGCCGTTGCGGTCGGTGATGCAGCAGAACACCATCTGGGCATCGTGGGTCAGCGGCGGCTCGATCAGCTGCGGGAACAGGCCTTCCACCAGCAGGGTATGGGGTGCCAGAACCTGCACCGGATTGGTGCCGGCAATGCCGCGGTAATCGCCGCTGAACAGATCCTCCTCGCCGATGCGGCGGCTGTTCAGGGCCGACAGCAGCGCCTCGGAGGCCTGCCGCGCCACATCCACCGCCAGGGCGATGCGCGGCTGGTCCGCCGCCGCCGCCTGTTCGATGGCCCGCGCCAGCGCCGCCGCCGCCTGCGGTTCGACCTCGGGGAAGGCCACCCCGAAGCCGACGCCGTAATCGCCGACGAAGCGGCAGGGCAGACGCCCCACCCCCTCCAGTTCCACATGGCCCTTGCCGCTTTGCGGACGGGTGCCGGCGCTGGGCACCAGAAGGGCGCCATGCCCGGACAGATCGCCGGTATAGCCCGACAGAACCTCTCCGCCGATCTCGGCCTTGAAGCGCACCGCGGCGGTAAAGCGCGGCTCGCGGCGGCGGTCGCCGCCGGCGGTGCTGTGCAGCACCACGTAAAGACGGCGGCGCAGCGAACCGATATCGCGGCTGACCTGAGCCGACAGCGAACTGACGGTTTCGGCGGTCTGGCGGGTGGTTTCCACCCCGCCCATCATGTTCTGGGCGTTTTCGGCCACCGCCCGGGTATGATCGGCGGCCTCGGAGGCGCTTTTCATGATCTCGGCGGTGGCGATGCGCTGCTCCTCGGCGGCATGGGCCACCTCGGCGGTGATGGTATCGATCTCGCGAATGCCGCTGACCACCGCCTCCACCATTTCCACGGCGCTGCGGGTGGTTTCACCGATTTCCGCCGCCTGGGCGTTGACGTTGGCGATGCCGGTCTCGGTCTGGCGGGCCAGGCCCTTGACCTCGCCGGCCACCACGGCGAAGCCCTTGCCGGCCTCGCCGGCCCGCGCCGCCTCGATGGTGGCGTTCAGGGCCAGAAGATTGGTCTGGGCGGCGATCTGGCGGATCATGGTCACCACCTCGCCGATGCGTTCGCTGGCCACGCTGGCCCCGGTCACGCTCTGGCTGGCCTGATCAGCCCGGTCGCGCGCGCTTTCCGCCAGAGCCGAGCTGGTGGCCACCTGCGAGGAGATCTGCCGTCCCGAGGCTTCCAGCTCCTCGGTGGCGCCGGCCACGGTTTCCACATTGGCGGCGGTCACCTCCACCGAGCGCGCCACCTCTTCGGCCATGCCGCGCAGTTGCTCGGCCACCCGGGCCAGTTGCGCCGCATTGTCGGCCAGGCGGTCGGTCTGCCCGGAAATCTCGCCCACCACCTCCTGCACCTCGCGGTCGAGAACCTCGGTCAGTTCGCACATTTCATCGCGCAGCAGACTTTCGGCGCGGCGGGTGATCTCCTGCTTTTCCAGGGCGGCATAGCCCAGGCGCCCCATCATGCCCCGCAGCAGGGCGGCGGTATCCTGGAATTCGGCCACCGGCTCGTCGGGGCAGGCGGCCGAGAAATTGCCGCGGGCGATATCCTGCAGCACGCTTTCCAGACGGTGCAACGGCTGCTTGACCGCGCGCAAGGCGAAGAGGCCGCCGGCGGCGGCGGCGGTCAGCCCCAGCGCCAGGAAGCCCAGAATCGGCAGCGGCGCATCGCCGCACACCAGGCCTTGCGCCAGCACCACCGCCAGCATCACCGCGAAGGCGGCCCATTGCCGCACCGCCACGCCGTGCCCGGCACGGTTCAGAGCGGCCAGCACCCCGGTTTTCACCACGCGGCCGCGCTCCAGCCGCACCCCGGCGCCCTCCTGGCGCAGACGGGCGTACAGAGCCTCGGCGGCGGCCACCTCGTCGCGGCCCGGCTTGCTGCGGATGGAAATGTAGCCTTGCAGGGCGCCCTGTTCGATCACCGGCGTCACATTGGCCCGCACCCAGTAGAAATCGCCGTTCTTGCAGCGGTTCTTCACCAGCGCCACCCAGGGCCGACCCTGTTTCAGGGTGGCCCACAGATCGGCGAAGGCGGCCTGCGGCATATCGGGGTGGCGCACGATGTTGTGGGGCGCCCCCACCAGTTCCTGTTCGGTAAAGCCGCTGGTCTCGACAAACTCGGCATTCACGAAGGTGATGATGCCGCGCGCGTCGGTCTTCGAGACCAGAATGGCATCGTCGCGCACGCGTATCTCGGTCTGGGTGACCGGTCCATTATCCTTCATGTCCCCTCCCTTATCCTTACTTATTAGCCGTCTGGAGGACCTTCTCTCCGGAGGCGTCCCCCCGGTTTTCTGCCCTGACAGTGCTATAAAAGCATATTACGCCTGCAATACAAGGGACACGGAGGAGGCGGATCGCCAAAACAAAGTCCGTAAGGGTTACTCCCAAAGAATAGGTAAGGGGTTTATATCATCCGCGCCGCCGATGCAGGCGTTCGAAGGCCAGATAGATCACCGGGGTGGTGAACAGCGTCAGGGCCTGGCTGACCAGCAGGCCGCCCACCATGGCCACGCCCAGGGGCTGGCGCAGTTCCGAACCGGTGCCGGTGCCCAGCATCAGCGGCACCCCGCCCAGCATGGCGGCGAAGGTGGTCATCATGATGGGCCGGAAGCGCAACAGGCAGGCCTGGCGGATGGCGTGCACCGGATCCTGCCCCTGCTCGCGCTGCGCCGCCAGGGCGAAATCCACGATCATGATGCCGTTTTTCTTGACGATGCCGATCAGCAGCAGAATGCCGATGAGGGCGATCACCGTCATCGATTCGTGGAACATCATCAAAAACAGCAAGGCCCCCGCTCCGGCCGACGGCAGGGTGGAGAGAATGGTCAGAGGGTGGATGAAGCTCTCGTAAAGCATGCCCAGGATGATATAGACCGCCACCAGCGCCGCCAGAATCAGATAAGGCTGGGTGGCGAGCGAGGCCTGGAAAGCCTGGGCCGTGCCCTGGAAGGTGCCCACCAGGGCGCCCGGCTTGTTGAGCTCGGCCTCGGCCCGGCGGATGCTGTCCACCGCCTGGCCCAGGGAATATCCATGGCTCAGGTTGAAGGACAGGGTGACCGACGGGAACTGCCCCTGGTGGTTGACCGACAGCAGGCTGACCGGCGCCGTATCGTAGTGGGCGATATCCGACAGCGGCACGTTCCGGCCGGTGAGGGGGGAGCGGATGAACAGCTTGGACAGCGTGGCCGGATCGCCCTGCAATTTGGGCAGCACCTCCAGGATGACGTGGTAACTGTTCATCTGGGTGAAGTACTGGGCCACCTGGCGCTGGCCGAAGGCGTCGTAAAGGGTGGCGTCGATCTGCTGCGGGCTGATGCCGAAGCGCGAGGCCTGATCGCGGTCGATGGTCAGGGTCATGGTGGCGCCATCGGTCTGCTGGTCGGTGGCCACGTCCTGCAGTTCGGGCAGGCGGCGCATGCGCTCCAGCATCCTGGGCGCCCAGGCGTTCAGTTCCTCGAGATTGGCGTCCTGCAATGTGTATTGGTACTGGGTTCGGGTCAGGCGCCCGCCCACGTTCACATCCTGGGGCACCTGCATGTAAAGCACCACGCCCGGCACCTTGGCCATGGCCTTCTGCAGACGGGCCATGATCTGCTCGGCGCTGGCCTTGCGCTCGCCCTTCGGCTTCAGCCCGATGAACACGCGGCCGTTGTTCATGGTCTGCGAACTGCTGGCGCCGATGGAGGAGGCGAAGGCATCCACATCGGGATCATGGGCCACCACATCCAGGATGGCGGACTGGCGCCGGTACATCTCCTGATACGACACATCCTGCGAGGTGTCGGACATGCCGAAGATCACCCCGGTATCCTCCTGGGGAAAGAAGCCCTTGGGGATGATCACGAACAGCACCACCGTCGCCGCGAGGGTGGCGAAAAAGCTGGCCAGGGCCAGGCGTTGATGGGACAGAACCCAGTCCAGGCCGCGTTCGTAGCCCTTCAGCATGGCGTCGAAGCCACGCTCGAACATCATGTAAAGGCGGCCATGCCCGGAGGTATGCTCATCCTTCAGCACGCGCGAGCACATCATGGGGGTGAGGGTGAGCGACACCACGATGGACGCCACGATGGTCAGCGATACCGTCATGGCGAATTCCCGCATCAACCGGCCGACGATGCCGCCCATCAGCAGAATGGGCAAAAACACCGCGATCAGCGACAGGCTGATGGAGATGATGGTGAAGCCGATCTCGCCGGCCCCCTTCAGGGCCGCCTGCATGGGCGTCAGCCCCTCTTCCAGATGACGGTAGATGTTCTCCAGCATGACGATGGCGTCGTCCACCACGAAGCCCACCGAGATGGTCAGCGCCATCAGCGACAGATTATCGAGGCTGTAGTGCAGCAGATACATCAGCCCGGTGGTGGCCGTCAGGGCCAGCGGCACGGTGATGCTGGGAATGATGGTGGCCCAGAGATTGCGCAGGAACAGGAAGATCACCAGCACCACCAGGCTGATGGTCAGCACCAGGGTGAACTCCACGTCGGCCACCGAGGCGCGGATGGTGGTGGTGCGGTCGATCAGCACCGAAACCTTCACCGCCGGGGGAATGGAGGCCCGGAGCAGGGGTAACGAGGCCTTGACGCGCTCCACCGTATCGATGACGTTGGCCCCCGGCAGCTTGAAGATCAGGAGATAGATGCCGCGCCGGCCATTCTGCCAGGCCGCCAGCCGGGCGTTTTCCGGCCCCTCCACCGCCCGGCCGATATCGCGCACCCGCACCGGGGCGCCGTTCTTGTAGGCCAGAATGGCGTCGTTCCACGGCCCGGCGGTGAGGATCTGGTCGTTGGCATAGACCGTCAGACCGCGCTGCGGCCCATCCAGGCTGCCCTTGGGCGCATCGGCGGTCAGGGTGGTGATGGAACCGCGCAGATCCTCAAGGCTCAGTCCCAGGGCCGCCACCTTGCCGGGATCGACCTGGAGATGCACCGAGGGTTTCTGCTCGCCGCCGATAACCACCTGCCCCACCCCTTGAAGGCGGCTGATCTGCTGGGCCAACACCGTATCGGCGGCATCGTCCACCGTGGTCAGGGGCAGGGTGTCGGACTGGATGCTCAACACCAGGATGGGGGTATCGGCCGGATTGACCTTGCGGTACGTGGGCGGAGCCGGCAGATCGGTGGGCAGCTGGCCGCCGGCGGCGTTGATGGCCGCCTGCACGTCCTGCGCCGCCGCGTCGATGCTGCGGTCGAGATCGAACTGCAAGATGATGGACGAACTGCCCAGCAGGCTGGTGGACGTCATCTGCGCCACGCCGGGAATCTGCGAGAACTGGCGCTCCAGCGGCGTGGTCACCACCGAGGCCATGGTCTTGGGATCGGCGCCGGGATAGCTGGTGGAAACCAGAATGGTGGGAAAATCCACCTGGGGCAGCGGCGCCACCGGCAGCAGCGGGAAGGCCACCAGCCCGGCCAGGAAGATGGCCGCCATCAGCAGCGTGGTGGCGATGGGGCGGCGGATGAAAGGGGTGGAGAGGCTCATGTTATTTGCCCGCCCCGGCCGCGGGAACCGCCAGAGCCGTCACCCGGGCCCCGGTCCGCAGCCGATACTGGCCGCTGGACACCACTTTTTCGCCGGGCGCCACGCCGGACAGGATCTCGACCAGATCATCGGCGCCGGGCCCGACACGCACGGGCCGGCTGATCACCGTGCCGTCGTCCCGCACCACCCAGACATACCGCCCGTTCTGGCCGTTCAGCACCGCCGACGCCGGAATGGTGGGCACCTGGAGATGGCGCTCCACCAGCAGGCGGCCATTGACGAATTCGCCCGGCCACAACAGCCCGGCCTTGTTGGGCATGGTCGCCCGCAGCTTGACCATGCCGGTGGCGGAATCGATCTGATTGTCCACCAGCACCAGCGTCCCGTGATCCAGCGTTTCGTGATCGTCGCGCGACAGGGTGTCCACCGTCAGGCGGTGGCCGCGCATGGCTTTGAGGATGGGGGTGACGGCATCCTCAGGCAGGGTGAAGATCACCGAAATCGGCTGCAGCTGGGTGACCACCACCAGGCCGCCGGCATCGCTGGGATGGACGATGTTGCCCTGGTCCACCAGACGGATGCCGGTCCGCCCGTCCAGCGGCGAGGTGATACGGGTGTAGATCAGATTGACCCGGGCGCTTTCGATGGCGGCCTGGTCTCCGGCCACGGTGGCGGCAAGCTGCGCCACCTGGGCCCGCGCCGTATCCAGCTGCTGGCGGGAAATATATTGCCGCCCCACCAGACCGGCATAGCGGGCCTCGTCGAGGCGGGCGTTGGCCAGTTGCGCGGCGTCGGAGGCCTTCTTGGCCACGGCCTGATCGAAGGCGGCCTGGAAGGGGCGCGGGTCGACGCGGGCCAGCAGATCGCCCTTGCGCACATCCTGGCCCTCGTGGAACAGCACCTGGACCAGTTCGCCGTCGACCTGGGTGCGGATGGTCACCATGTTGAAGGCCTGCACCGCGCCCAGCCCCTCCAGATAAACCGGCATGTCGCGCCTTTCCACGGTGGAGAGTCCCACCGGAATGGCCGGAGGCGGCGCATCGGCCCGCGCCGCCGGTGCCGGGCTTTGCGCCAGCAGAGTCCAGGCCGCCCCGGCGACAGCCACGGCGGCACAGATGGAGGTGAGCAACGCCCGTTTTTGCATGACCTGTCCTTTGGGCCGGAATGGCCCGATCACTGGAAACCGGGCATGATACGCGCCAGCCCCCCGGCGACTGACGCCACATTCCACAGGCGGCGAAATTTTTGTTTCTCGCGTAAGGGCCGGCGCCTATGGCACGTATCATCGGAACATAAGGCCCCAAGGCGGAAGGAATGACCCCAGGCGACCCCGAAAGAGACGCCGCGCCACCCGGCGGAGAGGACGAGATTTTGATGACCCGCGTGGCCCAGGGCAACGCCGTGGCCTTCGAGATGCTGGTCCGCCGCCATATGCGCCGCGCCCTGGCCATCGCCCAGGGCATCACCGGCAGCGGCGGCGATGCCGACGAGATCGCGCAGGAGGCGTTCATGCGGGTATGGCAGCATGCCGGGCGCTGGGATGCGGGGCGGGCCCGCTTCACCACCTGGCTGCACCGCATCGTGGTCAATCTCAGCCTGGACCGCCGCCGCCGCCCCGCCCTGGTGCCGCTGGAGGGCGCCGAGGAGCTGCCCGAAGAGGGCGAACTGCCGCCCGAGGCCATTGCCCGGCGCCAGGAGCGCCTGGCGGTGGCCGCGGCCATGACCGGCATCCCCGACCGCCAGCGGGCGGCGGTGACGCTGTTTTATTTCGAGGATTTCAGCGGCCGCGAGGCCGCCGGGATCATGGGAATTTCCACCGGCGCGTTCGAGCAGCTGCTGGCCCGCGCGCGCCGGGCCATCAAGGCCGCCCTGGCCGACAAGATCACAAGGGGATAACGCCATGACCGACGAAGACCTGGACCGGCTGTTACGCCATGCCACGCCCGTCATCGGGGCCGACCGCATCGAGCGGGTCAGCCGCGCCGTGCTGCTGCGCCAGGCCCGGCTGGAAACCGCCGCGGCCTCGTGGTTCACCTGGCTCACCGCCCGCGCCTCCGCCGCCTATTGCGCCTTGTTCGTGCTGGGCTGCGTGGTGAACGTGGCGCTGCACCAGGGGGCGGCGGCGCGGCCCGACCTGCTGGCCGCCGTCACCCTGCCGTCGGGCTGGGGGGGCTGAGCCATGAGCGGGCGTCGTTTCTGTTCCGGGCCGCTTCTGCTGGCCCTGTCCCTGGGGCTCAACCTCTTTCTCGCCGGCTGGCTGATCAGCGGCGCGCTGCTGGGGCATCCCCAAACCATCACCCTGCCGGAGCCGCCGCCGGAGGTGATCATCGCCGACGTGGCCCGCGCCCTGCCGCCCGCCGACGCCGACCTGCTCCGGCGCAATTTCGCCAGCCGCCAGCCGGCCATCGATCAGGCCCGCCAGACCTATGTGGCCGCCCTCGACCATCTGGCCCGCGTCATCACCGCCCGCCCCTTCGATGCCGCCGCCTTCCATCAGGCCGCCGATGCCATGCACGCCGCCCACCAAAGTGAGCGCACCCTGTTCCGCGCCACCTTCAGTCAGACCATTCCGCAAATGTCGGACGCCGGGCGCGCCGCCTTCGTCTCCAACCATTTCGGGCATCCGGACGATCATCCATGAAATCCCTGCTGCTGGCCTGTTCCCTTCTGGCCCTGGCCGCCTGTTCGGTCGGCCCCGATTACCAGCGCCCGGCGCAGCCGGTTCCCAAGGGCTGGAGCAACCAGGACCAGGCCGGAGCCTGGCCCGCCGCCGACTGGTGGCAAGGCTTCCGTTCGCCCGGCCTGATGACGCTGCTGGCCCAGGCCCGCCGCGCCAATCCCGACCTGGCCGCCGCCGTGGCCCGGGTGCGCCAGGCCGACGCCGAGGTGAAAATCGCCGGCGGCGCCCTGTGGCCCAGCCTGTCGCTGGGGGCCTTGGGCGAACGCACCCGCCTGCCCACCGGCAACGGCAAGCCGCCGGTGGGCAGCAATCTTTACGACGTGCTGCCCGGCGCCAGCTACGAGGTGGATCTCTGGGGCCGCTACGCCGATCAGGTGGAGGCCGCCAAGGCCCTGGCCGACGCCAGCCGCTTCGACCGCGAAACCACCGCCCTCACGGTGGAGGCCGATCTGGCCGACACCTACTTCGCCATCCTGGCCGGAGAGGACCGCCTGCGGGCCGCCCAGGGCAATCTGACCGCCGCCCGCCAGACCCTGGACGCCCTGACCGCCCGCCTCGGCGCCGGCACCGTCTCGGCCCTGGATGTGGCCCAGCAGCAAAGCGTGGTGGACGGCCTGGCCGCCGCCCTGCCGCCGCTGGAGCAGAGCATCCGCCAGAACCGCGCCGCCCTGGCCCTGCTGGTGGGCCAGTTGCCGGAAAGCCTGCCGCTGCCGCAAGGCGGGCTGAACGATCTCGCCGTGCCCGCCGTCCGCGCCGGCCTGCCCGCCGGGCTGCTGGCCCGCCGCCCCGACGTGGCGGCGGCGGAAGCCCAGCTGCGCGCCGCCAACGCCGACATCAAGCAGGCCCATGCCGCCCTGTTCCCCGATATCGCCCTGACGGCGGAAGGCGGCCTGGAAAGCGCCCTGCTGTCGGGCCTGACCAAGCCGGGCGGCGTGGTCTACGCCCTGGCCGCCAGCGTCAGCCAGCCCATTTTCGAGGGTGGCGCCCTGCAAGGCGGCATCGAACTGGAACAGGGCCTGTGGCAGGAAACCTCGGCCGATTACCGCAAGGCGGTGATCAACGCCTATGCCGACGTGGAAAGCGCCCTGGCCGCCGCCGATGCCGGAAACCGCCAGGAACAGGCCGCCCGGGCCGCCGCCCGCACCGCCCGCACCGCTTTCGAGATTTCCCAGGCCCAGCTGGCCAGCGGCACGGTGGATCTGCTCAGCGTGCTCAACACCCAGCGCACCTGGTTTTCCGCCCAGGACAGCTATCTGCAGGCCCGGCAGGCCCATCTGCAGGCCCTGGTGGGGCTGTTCCGCGCCCTGGGCGGCGGCTGGAGCCGTTCCGACAAAGTATAATATTTCAACGCGAATGACCTCTTGCCTTCCCCCTGCCCTGGTTTCATGATCATGCCATGGCGCCGGCTGGATCCGGCGCCGTCACTGATTTTACCGATGTGAAAGAGGCACAGTCATGAAGAGTCTCCGCACCATTCTGCTCGCTACCGCCTGCTCGACCCTGCTGGCCGGTGCCGCCCTGGCCCAGGCCGCCGCTCCGGCCGCCCCCGCCGCTCCGGCCGCGCCGGCCGCCGCCGCTCCGGCCGCCCCCGCCGCTCCGGCCAAGGCCATGGAGAAGAAGGCCGAGAAGAAGGTGATGAAGAAGGAAGAGAAAGCCCATCACAAGATGGAAAAGAAGGCCAGCCATCATCACAAGAAGATGAAGAAGGCCGAGGAAAAGATGGAAAAGAAGGCCGAGTAAGCGCGCCTTTTCCAGATCAAGGCGGAGCCTTCCGGGCTCCGCCTTTTTCAATCGGGCCAGCGGTTATGCAGCCATAGCCATTGCTCGGGCGCGGCGCGGATCCAGCGTTCGATAATAGCGTTGACCCTGGTCATCATCGTCCGCACGTCGGCATGATGATCGCCGCTGTCGGGAACGGGCAGCGGCGGCTCGAAGGTAATGCGAAAGCGGGCGCCGCCCAGGCGCGTGACCCGCGCCGGCACCACCGGGCAGCGGTATTTCAGGGCGAACACCGCCAGGGCCGGAGCCGTCATGGCGGTGTGGCCGAAAAACGGCACGGCGATGCCGTCGTTCATTTTCTGATCCACCAGCATGCCGAGATGCCCGCCCGCCTTAAGGCGCGACAGGGCCAGCCGCGCCCCCTGGCGGCCCTTGGGAATGACATCGATGCCGGCCACGCTGCGGCCCTGGGTGAAGATCCAGTTGACGTCGGGATTATTGGCGGCGCGGTAGATCAGGCTGATGGGCAGGCCGTTGCGGGCGGCGCTCAAGCCCGCCAATTCCCAATTGCCGTAATGGGCGCTGAAAAAGATGCCGGGCCGGCCATCGTCGCGCAGCGACAGCAGATGGTCGAGGCCCTCCACCTCCACCCGCTGGCCGGGGCCGTAGCCAAAGGCGCCGATATGGGGATATTCCCCCGCCACCCGGCCCAGATTATCCCACATGCCGCGCAGATGCCGTTCCCGTTCGGCATCGCTCCAGCCGGGGAAGGCCTTTCGCATGTTGCGCCGGGCCCGGCGGGTGACCGGCAAGTGGTATCCCAGGGTACGCCCCAGCCAGCCACCCACGCCGGAGGCGGCATCCACCGGCAGCGCCTGCAGAACGTGAAACAGCACCCAGACCAGACCCGCTTCCAGCTTACGCCGCAGCCTCTCGATCATTTTTCAGCATCCCGCGCGCCCCCCCCAAATCGGAGCGCGCCTCTGATGCCGGCGTCCTTACCATATCGTGGGAGGTGGAGCCAAAAACTTTCCGGCGGCGGCCACGGCTGTCCATGTGGGGGGGGGAGACGCCGTCTTATGATGCGCGGGTCAAGCCCGCGCATGACGACAAGAGGGGGATGCCGCTCTGCGGACCACGACAAAGAGGCCTCTGTGCCACAGTCCCTCCCTTAAGCCGTCTTGGCCGGGCTTGACCCGGCCATCCCTGTGGGGGAGACGCCGTCTTATGATGCGCGGGTCAAGCCCGCGCATGACGACAAGAGGGGGATGCCGCCCTGCGGACGACGACAAAAGGGCCTCGGCGCCACAGCCTCTCCCTCAAGCCGTCTTGGCCGGGCTTGACCCGGCCATCCCTGTGGGGGGAGACGCCGTCTATGATGCGCGGGTCAAGCCCGCGCATGACGACACGAGGGGGATGCCGATCCCCTGCGGACGACGACAAAAGGGCCTCGGCGCCACAGTCCCTCCCTTAAGCCGTCTTGGCCGGGCTTGACCCGGCCATCCATGTGGGGGCGACGCCGTCTTATGATGCGCGGGTCAAGCCCGCGCATGACGGCAAGAGGGGGATGCCGCCCTGCGGACGACGACAAAAGGGCCTCGGCGCCATAGTCCCTCCCTTAAGCCGTCTTGGCCGGGCTTGACCCGGCCATCCCTGTGGGGGGAGACGCCGTCTTATGATGCGCGGGTCAAGCCCGCGCATGACGACAAAAGGGGGATGCCGCCCTGCGGACGACGACAAAAGGGCCTTGGCGCCATAGTCCCTCCCTTAAGCCGTCTTGGCCGGGCTTGACCCGGCCATCCCTGTGGGGGGAGACGCCGTCTTATGATGCGCGGGTCAAGCCCGCGCATGACGGCAAGAGGGGGATGCCGCCCTGCGGACGACGACAAAAGGGCCTTGGCGCCACAGTCCCTCCCTTAAGCCGTCTTGGCCGGGCTTGACCCGGCCATCCACGTGGGGGAGACGCCGTCTATGATGCGCGGGTCAAGCCCGCGCATGACGATAAAAGGGGGATGCCGCCCTGCGGACGACGACAAAAGGGCCTCGGCGCCACAGCCCCTCCCTCAAGCCGTCTTGGCCGGGCTTGACCCGGCCATCCCTGTGGGGGGAGACGCCGTCTTATGATGCGTGGGTCAAGCCCGCGCATGACGACAAAAGGGGGATGCCGCTCTCCTGACGACGACAAAAGGGCCTCGGCGCCACAGTCCCACCCTTAAGCCGTCTTGGCCGGGCTTGACCCGGCCATCCCTGTGGGGGGAGACGCCGTCTTATGATGCGCGGGTCAAGCCCGCGCATGACGGCAAGAGGGGGGTGCCGCCCTGCGGACGACGACAAAAGGGCCTTGGCGCCCAAGGAGCATGCTTCAAGACAGCGTGGAAAACGCTATTCTGGTGCCGCACGGTGTTGCTCCGTTTTCGTGTCCGGTAGATGCGTCAACATCTGGAACACGCGTAGAATCAACACCGTGCGCTCAGTTCAGAAAATTAAACCGGACAGCCGTGGGCGGCGGCCGGGAATGCCGCCGCCGGAACCGCCTTGATCATTCCGCCGCCAGCGGGGCGGACGGCAGCATGGTGCCGTGCTCGCGCAGGGCCGCATGCCAGGAAAAAGCCTTTTCCAGCACATGCGGGGTTTCGCCGCCCCGGAGCAGAGCCTCGTCCAGATAGGCGGCGGCGGCATCGCGGTAGCCGGGATGCACGCAGTTGGCGATGATGCGCCGGGCCCGCTCGACCGGCGCCAGGCCGCGCAGATCGGCCAGACCCTGCTCGGTCACCAGCAGATCCACATCCAGGCCGGCATGATCGGTATGGCTGACCATGGGCACGATGGAGGAAATGCGCCCGCCCTTGGCGATGGATTTGGTGACGAAAATCGCCATCTGGGCGTTGCGGGCGAAATCGCCCGAGCCGCCGATGCCGTTCATCATATGGGTGCCGCCCACATGGGTGGAGTTGACGTTGCCGTAAAGATCGGCTTCCAGCGCCGTGTTGATGGCGATGATGCCCAGGCGGCGGATGATCTCGGGGCTGTTGCTCACCTCCTGCGGGCGCAGCACGATGCGGTCGCGGTATTTGGCCAGATCGGGATAAACCTGCTCGCCCTTGGCCTGCGACAGGGTCATGGACGAGGCCGAGGCGAACACCAGCTTTCCGGAGTCGAAGAGATCGAAGGTGCTGTCCTGCAACACCTCGGAATACATTTCCAGATCGTGGAACGGGCTGTCCTGGAAACCGTGCAGCACGGCATTGGCGATGGAGCCCACCCCGGCCTGCAGCGGCGCCAGGCGGTTGTCGAGACGACCCTGGCGCACCTCGTGTTGCAGAAACTCGATCAGGAAGCCGGCGATATCGGCGGTTTCCTGATCGGGCGGCACCACCGAAACCCAGGCATCGGGCTTGTCGGTGATAACGATGGCCTTGATGCGCGACGGTTCCACCGGAATGGCCGCCAGACCGATGCGCTGCGACGGCCGCGTCAGCGGAAAGGCCTCGCGGTAGGGACGGCGGGTGGGAATATAAAGATCGTGCATGCCCATCAGGGTCAGCGGCTGGGCCAGATTGATCTCGACGATCACCTGCTCGGCCATCATGGCCAGGCTGGCCGAATTGCCCACCGAGGTGGTGGGCACGATGCCGCCGTCGGCGGTGATGGCGATGGCCTCGATCACCGCCACGTCGATGGGCTTCAATTGGTGGGTGCGCAACAGATCCACCGTTTCCGACAGATGCTGATCGATATACATCACCTCGCCGCGGTTGATGGCGGCGCGCAAGGCGGGATCGGCCTGGAACGGCATGCGCCGGGCCAGGCTGTGGCTTTCGGCCAGGGATTTGTCCACCTCGCTGCCGATGCTGGCCCCGGTGACGAGATCGATGCGCAAGGCCTGGTCGCGGGCGCGCTCGGCCAGGGCGATGGGCACCGCCTTGGCCTCACCGGCGCGGTTGAAGCCCGACAGCCCCACCGTCATGCCGTCCTTGATAAGGCCGCTGGCCTCGCGCGGGCTCATCACCTTGCCCCACAGCGCACTCATACCGATCCGGTTGCGATACATGATCCGAACGTTCCTTTTCCATAGGTCCCCAACGGCGCCGGCTGATTTTTCTTGAAGATCCGGCACCGAAAACGGGTGGGACGCTACCACCCGAAGCTGGATCGGAGCCGTGCCGATCGCTCATGCGGCATGGCAGGAACGACGCTTGCCTCCTGTACAATCCGCCGCTTATAATAAACGGTCCTTTAAGAATGTTTTTTTCGCGCGAACATGTCCCTCAACACATGTCGCGCGTAATTTTTTTAGCCTCGCGCCACCTCTTGATCCGCCCGGCAATCACTGATCTACTGATGCGCGGATGATCCGAAAACCAGCCGGGGTTGCAGCCAGGGGCGCCATCCGCCCGCCCGGCCAGACGATGAGGAGGCCCATCACGACGCCGCCCGCCTTCGATGCCGCCGCCTCCCCGTCTCCGCCGCCCCGTTACCTCACGCGTCATTACTGGTGGGCCTATGTCCACCCCCGCGCCGTGCGTATTTTCGAACGGCAATGGCTGGTCAATCTGATCCTCTGGGGAAATTTCCGGAAACTGCGCGATGCCGCCCTGGATGCCCTGGGGCAAACCCTGCCCGGCCGCAGCCTGCAGGTGGCCTGCGTCTACGGCGATCTCAGCCGCCATCTTCTGGAGCGGGCGCGCCGCGCCAGCGGCCGGCTGGACGTGGTGGACGTGCTGCCGGTGCAACTGGCCAATCTGGCCCGCAAACTGCCCGACCGCCAGGGGCTGACCCTGCATCACGCCGATGCCGCCGCCCTGCCCATGGCCGACGGCGCCTTCGACCGCGCCCTGCTGTTCTTCCTGCTGCACGAGCAGCCGCCCGAGGTGCGCCGGCAAACCCTGCGCGAGGCCTGGCGGGTGGTGCGGCCCGGCGGGCGGCTGGTGCTGCTGGACTATGCCCGCCCGGCCTGGTGGAACCCGCTGCGCTATCTGTGGCTGCCGGTGCTGGAGCGGCTGGAACCCTTCGCCGCCGATCTGTGGACCCACGACATCACCGCCCTGCTGCCCGCCGAGTGGGCCGGCGCCCGCCTGGAGCGGCGGCGTTATTTCGGCGGGCTATACCAACTGCTGACGGTGGAGCGGTAATCACCGCACCCGGTAATAGCCATAATAGGGGGAATAGCCGTAGGCCGGCGCCGGGGCGCTGTAGACCACGGCGGGCGGCGGCGCGTAGACCATCGGCGGCGCCTGATAGACCACGGCGGGCGGCGGCGCATAGGCCACCACCGGCGGCGCCTGATACACCACCGGCGGCGACGGCGGCCCCGAGGCGGCCAGAACGGCACCGGCCACGGCGCCGGCCACCAGCGGCAGGGCCAAAAGCCCCAGGCCATCGTGATGACCCCAGGGATGGGCGTTGGCGGCCGCCAGCGGCGTGGCGGCAAAAGCCAGAGCGGCAACGGTGCAAAGGGCGGTTCTGCGGAACATGATGACCTCCTGTCGTCCCACAGTCTGAAATCCTAGGGACGGCTGGTGGCAAAATTATGTCCGATTCATGATTTCCCCGCCGCAATGGCGGCGTTAAAAAAGACCCCGCAATGGCGGCGTTATACCAACCGCCCAATGAATTGACCGGTTGTATCGTCCCTCGCCGGGCGGCGGCATCCGCCGCCTTGGCCGCTCGCTCAATGCTCGCTGGATACCGGCCAACGAGTCACTTCAATGGTTGGCCGGTATTAAAAAAGACCCCGCAATGGCGGCGTTAAAAAAGCCCCCGCGAAGGCGGCGTTATTCCTTGATCGCCGCGAAGGCGGCGAGCGCCTCCTTCCTGGCCCGTTCGTGGTCCACCAGCGGCGGCGGATAGGCCAGGCCGATGCGCTCCAGCGGCGGCGCCTGCCAGGGGGCATGCAGGCAAGAGGCGGACAGGCCGGCCAGTTCCGGGCACCAGCGCCGCACGTAAGCGCCGTCGGGATCGAAGCGCCGCCCCTGCAGCACCGGATTGAACACGCGGAAATAGGGGGCGGCATCCATGCCGCAGCCCGCCGCCCACTGCCAGCCGCCGGAATTGTTGGCGGGATCGGCATCCACCAGGGTATCCCAGAACCAGGCTTCGCCCCACTGCCAGGGCAGGCGCAGATCCTTGACCAGGAACGAGGCCACGATCATGCGCACGCGGTTGTGCATCCAGCCGGTGTGCCACAGTTGCCGCAGCCCGGCATCGACGATGGGGTAGCCGGTCCGGCCCTGGCGGAAGGCCCGCCAGGGCGCCGCATCCTGGCGCCAGGGGAAGCGTTCGAAGGCGGCGCGCTGCGGCCGGGTGGCCATCTCGGGGAAACGGAACAGCATGTGATGGCAGAACTCGCGCCAGCCCAGTTCGCGCAAAAAGCCCTCGGCCGGATGCTGACCGGCGGCGCGGGCGGCGTGCCACAGGCGGCGCGGCGAAATTTCCCCGAAGGCCAGATGCGGCGACAGCCGCGAGGTGCCGTCCTCGGCCGGCAGGTCGCGCCGCCGCGCATAGGCGGCGGCATCCGCGTCCAGGAAGGCGGTCAGCCGCCGCCAGGCGCCGTCCTCGCCCGGCTGCCAGGCCTCGGCCAGGCCGCCGGCCCAGTCGGGCGCGGTGGGCCGCAGGGCCAAGGCCTCCAGCTCCAGCCCCGGCTCCGGCGGCGTCAGCCCCGGCAGCCGTGGCGGCGCCGGCAGCGGCGCCCCCGGTTCGGGCAGGGCCAGGGCGGCGCGCCAGAACGGCGTGAAGACCTGAAAGGGCTGCCCGGCCCGGCTTTTCACGGCGTCGGGCTCGAACAGCAGGCCGTGCGGCAGCACCTCCAGCCCCACCCCCTGTTCCGCCAGGGCCTCGCGGACGGCGCGGTCCAGCGCGGCGGCGGCGGGATCGTTGCGGCGGTTGCAAAACACCCGCGCCGCCCCCAGCCTCCGGGCCAGGGCGGGCAGCAGGCGCGCCGCCGTGCCGCGCAGCAGCAGCAATGGCGCGCCGCGCCGGGCCAGATCCCGGCCCAGGGCCTGCAGACTGTGATGCAGCCACCAGCGGCTGGCCCCGCCCCAGGGCCGGGGCAGATCCTCTTCCCAGATATAAACCGGCAGCAGCGGCGCCCCCGTGGCCAGGGCCCGGCACAGGGCCGGATGATCGTCCAGGCGCAGATCGCGGCGGAACCAGACGATGACCGGCGCCGTCATGCGTCCCCCCGGCCCCGCTCCAGAACCCGCTCGATGGTATCGGCCACGATTTGCAGCGGAATCCCCTCCATGCTGTCGCCCGGACTGTAGTCCTGGGCGCGCAGCACCGTCAGCCGCCGGGCGCGCGGGGCGAATTTTTCGGGCGCGGTGGGGCCGAACAGCGAAATCAGCGGCACGCCCGAGGCCGCCAGCATATGGCCGGTGCCGCTGTCGTTGGCCACCGCCGCCGCCAGGCGTTTGCCCAGGGCGATGGTCAGCATGGGCGGCGACAGCGCATCCAGCGGCAGCATGACGCCGGGCACGGCATCGCGGATCTCGGCATCCCACTGCTGTTCCTGCGGCCCCAGCAGCACCACCGGCACCTTGCCCGATTTGGCCAGCCGCAGGGCCAGGGCGATATAATGCTCCAACGGCCAGCATTTATGCTTGCCCCCCGCCCCCGGCGCCAGCCCCACATACACCGGCCCATGGGGCAGGCGACGCTCGGCCTCGGCGTCCAGCAGCGCATCTCCGGGCAGCGGCGCCGGGAGGCCCGGCGGCTGGCCCGAGGCCAGCTCCACCAGATCCAGGAGACGGGTGATCAAGGCCGGCGGCTTGCTCCAGCCGGGGCCGGGCCGGGCATCCGACAGATGCCAGCCCGCCGCCGGGGAAATGAAGCGGCCATGGCGGATGCGCTTCAGGATCAGGCTGGTCAGCACCCGGCTTTGCGTATCGATGATGAGATCGAAGGCGCGGTGCGGCAGCGGGCGGCGCAGCAGTTCCCACCATTTGCTGCCGATGCCGGCCTCCTCGATCACCTCGTCGAGCAGACCCGACACCAGGGGGGCCAGCGATCCGGCGTAAACCGTTTTGCCCTTGCCGGCCAGCCAGGTGATCCTGGCCTCTGGAAAGGCGGCGCGCAGGGCCTGCACGAACGGCAGCTTCATCAGCCCGTCGCCAACGAAATCCAGGCCGACATAGACCAGAACCGAGGCGGGCCGGGAGGGGGAGGAAGACGCGCTCATGCTGCCGAAAAATCCGAAAAGTTCTGCCGGACGGCAGGGTAGCCGCCCGGCGGGGAAGGTCAAGCCCGGAAACAACCATCCCTCCTTGACGCCCCCGCCCGCCGCAAGGGGTGGTAATCCGGTCGCCGCCGGTGCAAAATCGCCGGGATTTTTCCGCAACGTCAGAGCGCCCGGCCCATGACCCTGTCCGTTCTTCCCGCCGATGTCTCCGTTCCCGAAGGCCATATCGCCCTGGCCCATCGCCTGGCCGATGCCGCCGGCGCGGTGATCCGGAGCTATTACCGCACCCCGGTCACGGTGTTCGACAAGGCCGACGACAGCCCGGTCACCGTGGCCGACCGCGAGGCGGAAAGCGCCATGCGCCGCCTGATCGCCGCCGAGGCCCCCGGCCACGGCATCTACGGCGAGGAATGGGGCGTGGAAAACGCCGATGCCGACTGGGTGTGGGTGCTGGACCCGGTGGATGGCACCAAGGCCTTCATCGCCGGGCAGCCGTCGTTCGGCACCCTGATCGCCCTGCTTTACAAGGGGGTGCCGGTGCTGGGCATCATCGATCAGTGCGTGCAGCGGGAACGCTGGCTGGGGGTGGCGGGCCGCCCCACCACCTTCAACGGCGCGCCGGTGCGGGTGCGCGCCTGCCCGGATGTGAAACTGGCCACCCTCTACGCCACCGCCCCCGAGATGTTCAAGGGCGGCGACGAGGCGGCCTGGAACCGCCTGCGCCCCCTGGCCAAGCTGCCGCGCTACGGCGCCGACTGCTACGCCTACGGCCTGCTGGCCCTGGGTTTCGTCGATCTGGTGGTCGAAGCCTCGCTGCAGCCCTACGATTATTGCGCCCTGGTGCCGGTGGTGACCGGGGCCGGCGGCCTGATGACCGACTGGCAGGGCCGCCCCCTGGGCCTGGGTTCGGACGGGCGGGTGATCGCCGCCGGCGATGCCGCCTGCCATGCCGCCGCCCAGGCGGTGCTGACGGCGCAACCGTGAAAAGGGGCTCCGGCATGCCGCTGAAACTGTCCGCCGCCCTGCTGGCCGGCCTGCTGGCCGCCTCTCCCGCCCTGGCGCGGGCCGACACGGTGCAAACCGTTTCGGGCCTGTCCATGTACGGCACCCCCAAATACGGCCCCGGCTTCACCCATTTCGACTATGTCAATCCCAACGCCCCCAAGGGCGGCACGGTGCGCCTGGCCGCGCTCGGCACCTACGACAGCTTCAACCCCTTCATCGTCAAGGGCCTGCCCGCCGCCGGCATCGATCAGACCTTCGACACCCTGCTGGCCTCGTCCGCCGACGAGCCCTTCAGCGAATACGGGCTGGTGGCCGAAAGCATGGAGGTGCCGCCCGACCGCGGTTGGGTGGTGTTCAATCTGCGCCCGCAGGCCCGTTTCCATGACGGCAGCCCCATCACCGCCGACGATGTGCTGTTCTCGTTCCAGATCCTGCGCGCCAAGGGCTCGCCCAACTACCGCGCCTATTATCAGAACGTGGTCAAGGCCGAGAAACTGGCCGACCGCAAGGTGCGCTTCACCTTTGCCCCCGGCGACAACCGCGAACTGCCGCTGATCCTGGGGCAGCTGCCCATTCTGTCGCAAAAATACTGGCGGCACCGCGCCTTCGACCAGACCAGCCTGGAACCGCCGCTGGGCAGCGGCCCCTATCAGGTGGCCAGCTTCGACGCCGGCAAGCGGGTGGTGCTGCAGCGGGTGAAAAATTATTGGGCCAAGGATCTGCCGGTCAATCGCGGCCTTTACAATTTTGACCGCATCCAGATCGACTATTACCGCGATTCCACGGTGGCGCTGGAAGCCTTCAAGGCCGGCGATTACGACTACCGCCCGGAAAACGAATCGAAGAAATGGGCCACCGCCTACGATTTTCCGGCGGTGCGCAACGGCGAGGCGCTGGTGCGCACCTTTCCCAATCAGCGCCCCACCGGCATGCAGGGCTATGTGTTCAATCTGCGCCGGCCGCTGTTCCGGGATGACCGCGTGCGCAACGCCCTGACCTACGCCTTCGATTTCGAATGGACCAACAAGAACCTGTTTTACGGGCAGTATCAGCGCACCGCCAGCTACTTCTCCAACTCCGATCTGGCCGCCGCCGGCCTGCCCCAGGGCGAGGAACTGAAGGTGCTGGAGCCGCTGAAGACCGAAATCCCGCCCCAGGTTTTCACCACCGTCTACCAGCCGCCCGGCACCGACGGCTCCGATTACGGCGTGCGCAAGAATCTGCATATCGCCGCCGCCCTGCTGCATCAGGCCGGCTGGGTGGTGAAGGACGGACGGCTGGTCAACGGCGCCACCGGCCAGCCCTTCCGCTTCGAGATCCTGCTCGATCAGCCGGTCTGGGAACGCATCACCCTGCCCTTCGTGCAGAATTTGAAGCGTCTGGGCATCAGCGCCAGCGTGCGCACGGTGGACAGCGCCCAGTACAAGAACCGCCTGGACAATTTCGATTTCGACATGGTGGTCGACGTGAAGCCGGAAAGCCTGTCTCCCGGCAACGAGCAGCGGGAATTCTGGGGCTCGGCCAGCGCCGACCAGCCGGGCAGCGCCAATCTGGCCGGGGTGAAAAATCCGGCGGTGGACCAGCTGATCGCCAGCCTGGTGGCCGCCCCCGACCGCGCCGCCCTGGTGGCCCGCGCCCATGCCCTCGACCGCGTGCTGCTATGGAACCATTACATGATCCCGCACTGGCATATCGGCTACGACCGCGTGGCCTTCTGGAACATGTTCGGCATGCCGCCCACGGTGCCGCGCCAGGGCGTGCAGTTCAGCGCCTGGTGGATCGATCCGGTCCGGGCCGCCACCCTGGCCACCCGGCGCAAGCATTAAGGCCATGGCCGTCTATATCCTGCGCCGCCTGCTGCTGATCCCGCTCACCTTGTTCGGCATCATGCTGATCAATTTCGCGGTGGCGCAGATGGCCCCCGGCGGCCCGGTGGAACAGATGCTGGCCAAGGCCGAGAACCAGACGGTTTCGGCCACCGCCCGTCTGTCGGGCCAGGGCGGCGCCGAGGCGGCGGCCAGCGCCCCCGGCCAGGCGGGTGGCGCCTATCGCGGCGCCCGCGGCCTTGATCCGGCCTATGTGGCCGAGATCCGCCACCAGTTCGGCTTCGATATTCCGCCCGGCCGCCGTTTTGTGAAGATGATGCGCGACTATCTGCATTTCGATTTCGGCAAAAGCTTTTACCGCGATGAAAGCGTGGTGGATCTGGTGCTGGAAAAGATGCCGGTCTCCATCTCGCTGGGGCTGTGGAGCACGCTGATCATCTATGTGGTGTCGATCCCGCTGGGCATCGCCAAGGCGGTGCGCGACGGCTCGCGCTTCGATATCGCCACCAGCTGGATCATCATCATCGGCAATGCCGTGCCGTCCTTCCTGTTCGCCATCCTGCTGGTGGTGCTGTTCTGCGGCGGCAGCTACTGGTCTTTGTTTCCGCTGCGCGGCCTGGTCAGCCCCGGCTGGGCGCACCTGCCCTGGCCGCAGCGCATCGCCGATTACGCCTGGCATCTGGCCCTGCCGCTCACCTGCGTGGTGATCGGCGGCTTCGCCGGGCTGACCATGCTGACCAAGAACTGCTTCCTGGACGAAATCCACAAACAGTATGTCATCACCGCCCGCGCCAAGGGGCTTACCGAGCGGCGCGTGCTTTACGGCCATGTCTTCCGCAACGCCATGCTGCTGGTGATCGCCGGCTTCCCCTCACTGCTGGTGGGCATCCTCTTTACCGGGCAGATGCTGATCGAGATCATCTTCTCGCTGGACGGCCTCGGCCAGCTGGGCTTCGAGGCGGTGATCAACCGCGATTATCCGGTGATGTTCGGCACCCTTTACGTTTTCAGCCTGCTGGGGCTGGTGCTCAATCTGCTCAGCGATCTCACCTATCATCTGGTCGATCCCCGTATCGACTTCGAGGCGCGGAGCTGACCGCCATGGCCCTGCCGCCGCTTTCGCCGCTGACCCGCCGCCGCCTGGCCGCCTTCCGCGCCAACCGGCGCGGCGCCTGGTCGTTCTGGATCTTTCTCACCCTGTTCACCTTGAGCCTGTTCGCCGAGTTCTGGGCCAACGACCGGCCGCTGCTGGTGATGTATGATGGCCATCTGTCGGTGCCGGTGCTGTTCGATTATCCGGAAACCCGCTTCGGCGGCGATTTCACCACCAATGCCGATTACCGCGATCCCTATATCGCCGAAAAAATCGCCCAACACGGCTGGAGCCTGTGGCCGCCCATCCGCTACAGCTACCAGACCATCAATTTCCACACCCCCAGCCCCGCTCCTTCGCCGCCCACCGCCGACAATCTGCTCGGCACCGACGACGACGGCCGCGACGTGGCCGCCCGCCTGATCTACGGCCTGCGCCTGTCCATTCTGTTCAGCCTGCTGCTGACCGCCGCCAGTTCGGTGATCGGCGTGGCCGCCGGCGCCGTGCAGGGCTATTTCGGCGGCCGCACCGATCTCATCTTGCAGCGCTTCCTGGAAATCTGGGGCGGCCTGCCCGAGCTTTTCATCCTGATCATCGTGGCCGGCATCCTGGCCCCCAGTTTCTGGACCCTGCTGGGCATCCTGATGCTGTTTTCCTGGACCGGGCTGGTGGCGGTGGTGCGGGCCGAGTTCCTGCGCGCCCGCAATTTCGATTATGTGCGCGCCGCCCGCGCCTTAGGGATGTCGGATGGCCGCATCATGTGGCGCCATCTGCTGCCCAACGCCATGGTGGCCACCCTCACCTTCATGCCCTTCATCGCCAGCGGCGCCATGGTGTCGCTCACCTCCCTCGATTATCTGGGGCTGGGGCTGCCGCCGGGCTCGGCCTCGCTGGGCGATCTGCTGCGCCAGGGCAAGGAGAACCTGCAGGCGCCCTGGCTGGGGGTGACCGGCTTCCTGACCCTGGCCCTGACCCTGACCCTGCTGGTGTTCATCGGCGAAGCCGTGCGCGACGCCTTCGACCCCCGGAGAACCAAACTGTGACTGCCCTGCTCGATGTCCGCGATCTCAAGGTGACCTTCGGCCAGGGGCCGGAGCGGGTGGAGGCCGTGCGGGGCGTCTCCTTCCAGCTGGAAAAGGGCCGCACCCTGGCCCTGGTGGGGGAATCCGGCTCGGGCAAATCGGTCACCGCCCTCTCCCTGTTGCAGCTGCTGCCCTATCCCCGCGCCCATCATCCGGCCGGCAGCATCCGCCTGGACGGCGAGGAGCTGCTGGGCGCGCCCGAACGCGCCTTGCGCCGGGTGCGCGGCAACCGCATGGCCATGGTGTTCCAGGAACCCATGACCAGCCTCAATCCCCTGCACAGCATCGGCAAACAGGTGGGCGAGGTGCTGGAGCTGCATCAGGGGCTGTCGGGGCGGGCGCTGCGGGCCCGGGTGGTGGAGCTGTTCCGCCTGGTGGGCCTGGCCGAGGCCGAACACCGCCTGGGCGCCCTGCCGCACGAACTGTCGGGCGGGCAGCGCCAGCGGGTGATGATCGCCATGGCCCTGGCCAACGATCCCGACATTCTCATCGCCGACGAGCCGACCACGGCGCTCGACGTGACCATCCAGGCGCAGATTCTCACCCTGTTGCAGGATTTGCAGGCCCGCCTGGGCATGGCCCTGCTGCTGATCACCCACGATCTCGGCATCGTGCGCAAGATGGCCGACGACGTGGCGGTGATGCAGGCCGGCGAGATCGTGGAACAAGGGCCCGCCGCCGATCTTTTCGCCGCCCCCCGCCACCCCTATACCCAAAGGCTGCTGGCGGCCGAGCCCAAGGGCGCCCCCAACCGCCCCGCCGCCGATGCCCCCGAGGTGATGCGCTGCCAGGAGGTGAAGGTGTGGTTCCCGCAGCGCGGCGGCCTGCTGAACCGGGTGCGCGGCCATATCAAGGCGGTGGACGGGGTTTCGCTGACGGTGCGGCGCGGCCAGACCGTGGGCGTGGTGGGGGAATCCGGCTCGGGCAAAACCACCCTGGGCCTGGCCCTGCTGCGCCTGGTGGAGAGCGAGGGGCCGGTGGTGTTCCTGGGGCGGCCGCTCAACGGCCTCACGGCCCGCCAGCTGCGCCCCTTGCGCCGCGACATGCAGATGGTGTTTCAGGATCCTTACGGCTCGCTCAGTCCGCGCCTGTCGGTGGGCCAGATCGTCGGCGAGGGGCTGGACGTGCACGGCCTGGGCGGCAGCGGCGCCGAACGCCGCGCCCTGATCGCCCAGGTGCTGGAGGAGGTGGGGCTCGATCCCGCCAGCCAGGACCGCTTCCCCCACGAATTTTCCGGCGGCCAGCGCCAGCGCATCTCCATCGCCCGCGCCCTGATCCTCAAACCCAGCTTCATGGTGCTGGACGAACCGACCTCGGCCCTCGACGTCTCGGTGCAGGCCCAGGTGGTGGATCTGCTGCGCGCGCTGCAGGCCCGCCATGATCTGGCCTACCTGTTCATCAGCCACGATCTCAAGGTGGTGCGCGCCCTGGCCGACCATGTGGTGGTGATGAAGGGCGGCCATGTCATGGAAAGCGGCCCGGCCGAACGGCTGTTCGCCGCCCCGGCCAGCGACTATACCCGCGCGCTGATGGCCGCCGCCTTCCAGCTGGAGACCCTTTGATGGCCCTGTCGCCCGAACAGATCGAACAGTTGAAGGCCCTGATCGGCAATGCCCGCGCCTGCCATGCGCGGGGCGCCCTGGCCGACGCGCGGCGCATGTACGAACTGGCGCGCGGTCTGCTGCCCACCGCCGTGGAACTGCAGGTGGAGCTGGGCCGTGTGCTGATGCAGATGAACCTGCCGGTGGATGCCGCCGCCTGCTTCCGCCGCGCCACCGCCCTGCAGCCGCGGGATCCGGTCTGCCATTTCAATCTGGGCAACGCCCTGGCCGACTGCCGCGACTATGACGAGGCCTATGCCGCCTACCGCCGCGCCCTGGCCCTGAAGCCCGATTTCGTCGCCGCCCTCAACAATCTGGGCAATGCCCTGATGCTGCTGTTCCATTTCGAGGAGGCCGAGGAAACCCTGCGGCGCGCCATCGCCCTGAAGCCCGATCACGCCCTGGCCCATGTCAATCTGGCCGATGCCCTCTGGGGGCAGAAACGCTTCGCCGAGGCCATGGCCAGTTACGACGAGGCCCTGCGCCTGGCCCCCGAAATGCCGGAGGCGCATCTGCACCGCTCCATCGCCCTGCTGCTGCAAGGCCGCCTGCGCGAAGGCTTCGCCGAGCAGGAATGGCGCTGGCGGGCCAACAGCCACCTGCCCATGCAGCGCATCCACCTGCCGCGCTGGCAGGGCGAGCCTTTGGCCGGCAAAACCATCCTGCTGCATGGCGAGCAGGGCTTCGGCGACGATATCCAGTTCGTGCGCTTCCTGCCGCGCATCAAGGCCCTGGGGGCGCGGGTGCTGCTGCGGGTGGAACCCGATCTGGTCCGCCTGCTGTCCACCATCGCCGGCGTGGACGCGGTGTACGACACCACCACCCCGGTGCCCGAGGCCGATTACGCCGTCTCGCTGCTCAGCCTGGCGCAGCGGCTGGACTGCACGTTGGAGACCATCCCCGCCACCGTGCCCTATCTGGCCGCCAACCCCGCCGACGTGGCCGCCTGGGCGGAAAAACTGGCCGAGCGGCCCGGCCGCAAGGTGGGGCTGGCCTGGGCCGGCGCCCCCCGCCCCGGTCTGGTGGAGGCGGTGCTGCTGGACAGCCGCCGCAGCACCGATCTCGCCACCTTCGCGCCGCTGGCCGCCGTGCCCGGCATCGCCCTCATCAGCCTGCAGAAAGGCCCCAAATCGGCCCAGGCCCTGATCCCGCCGCCGGGCATGGCCATCACCCACCGCATGGACGAGGTGACGGATTTCGCCGATTGCGCCGCCCTGGTGCAAAATCTGGATCTGGTGATCACCGTGGATACCGCCGTGGCCCATGTGGCCGGCGCCCTGGGCAAGCCTTTCTGGCTGTTGAACCGCCACGACGGCTGCTGGCGCTGGCTGATAGAGCGGAGCGACAGCCCCTGGTATCCCTCGGCCCGCATCTTCCGCCAGCAGAGGCGCGGCGATTGGAGCGGCGTCATCGCCGAGATGGCCGCCGCCTTGGCCGATTGGGCGAAAACCGTCTAGAAAGAAACCAGGTCAGGCGGCTTACCAGCAGTTTCATACCCGGTGGGTCCGCTCCGTCGGTGGCACTGATACAGGACTCTGCGCCACGGCCCCTCCCTTAAGCCGTCTTGGCCGGGCTTGACCCGGCCATCCATGTGGGGGAGACGCCGTCTTATGATGCGCGGGTCAAGCCCGCGCATGACGACAAGGGGGATGCCGCAGTCCCTCCCTTAAGCCGTCTTGGCCGGGCTTGACCCGGCCATCCCTGTGGGGGCGACGCCGTCTTATGATGCGCGGGTCAAGCCCGCGCATGACGACAAGAGGGATGCCGCCCTGCGGACGACGACAAAAGGGCCTCTGCGCCACAGTCCCTCCCTTAAGCCGTCTTGGCCGGGCTTGACCCGGCCATCCCTGTGGGGGCGACGCCGTCTAGAAAGAAACCAGGTCAGACGGCTTACCAGCAGTTTCATACCCGGTGGGTCCGCTCCGTCGGTGGCAACTGATACCAACCGCCCAATGACTTGACCGGTTGTATCGTCCCTCGCCGGGCGGCGGCATCCGCCGCCTTGGCCGCTCGCTCAAGGCTCGCTGAATACCGGCCAACGAGTCACTTCAATGGTTGGCCGGTATGATCCCGCCCGCAACTACATTCGCCCCGCATTCGTTTCTTTATCGAAACAAGTCGTGGTTCACCAGGGAAGTTTCGCCACCGTCAGCAGCCGCAGCGGCCCCAGATACAGGCTTTGCCGCTGCAGGCTGAGCGGCACGGTGACGCGGGGTTGGCCATCGGGGCCGGGATGGGCCAGGGCGTTCAGCACCATATGGGCCATCATGGCATCCTGGCGGCGCACCACACCGCTTTGCGCCAAGCGGTTCAAGCCCTCGAACAGGCCGCCCACGGCGCAGGAGCTGGAAAACATCGGCTGCATGGCATCGTCCAGGGCCAGGGTGCCCTGGCCCTCCAGGGTGAAGGGCGGCCAGTCCAGGGCCAGGCGATCCACCTCCAGGGTGCCGCCGCCGTCGCGCCAGGCCGCCAGGGCGCTCTTCAGATCGCCTTTGCCCGGCGCTCCCATCAGCCGCGCCTGCAGCGTGGCCGAGCGCAGGCTGCGCCCCAGGGCCAGGCCGGGCAGATCGGGCAGGGTCAAGCCGGCAAGATCGAACCGCAGGCGGAACGATGCCGTGCGCTCGTCCACCGGGCGGCCCGACGCGGTCAGCCGGGTCAGCACCGCGGTGGCGGCCTCGAGGCGCCCGCCAAAAGCCTCGACCCCGGCCAGGGAAAGATCGGCCTGGCGCCAGCCCGCCGGCGACAGCGCCACCACCACTCCGGCCTGCCGGGCCTTGATCTCCACGGGCAAGCCATGCGCCAGGGTCAGGATATGGCGGCCCGGGGCCAGGATCTTCACATGATCGGGATGCAGCGGCGACAGGCTGACCGACAGTTCCGGCCCCTGCCAGCGGTTGCCGGCGGCATCCATCACCGAGGGGGCGTCCAGCACCAGCCGCACCGGTCCGGGGAACCCCCGCGTCGCCCGGCTGCCGGTGGTCACGGTCCAGCCCGCCGCCATGCGCTGTGCCGCCCAATCATCCAGGCTTTGCTTCATCAGCCGCGACAGGCTGAGCCACCAGGCGCTATAGAGGGCAAAGAACAGCAAGGCCGCCGCCAGCGCAAGCGCTGCGGCGGCCTTGACCGAAATACGGCTGCGGGCGATCTTGATATCCATGGTGCCGCCTTATAGCACATTTCCGGTTATCGCAAAGGAGAGGTCGGGGTGAGTTTCTGGGTGTTCGGATACGGCTCGCTGATGTGGCGGCCGGATTTCCCCTTCGAGGAAAGCCAGACGGCCCTGCTGCATGGCTGGCACCGCGCCATGTGCATCCTTTCCACCCATTACCGCGGCACGCCGGGGCAGCCCGGCCTGGTGCTGGGGCTGACCCGGGGCGGCAGCTGCCGCGGCATCGCCTTCCGCGTTGCCGAGGGGCGCGAGGCCGAGGTGCAGGGAATCTTACACCGGCGCGAGCTGATCTCCGACGTTTACACCCCCCGCTTCGCCCCGGTGCGGCTGGGCGACGGCCGCCGGGTGCCGGCCTATATCTTCGTGGCCCGGCCCGAGCATGCGCAATATGCCGGCCGCCTGGATGCGGCGGCGCGGGCGGCCCTGATCCGCCAGGGCCACGGCCATGGCGGCTCCAGCCGCGACTATCTGGCCAGCACCCTGGAGCAACTGGCCGGCATGGGCCTGGGCGGCGGCGAACTGGCCCGCCTGCTGCGCCTGGTGGACGGCAAGGATCAAACCCGGCGGTAGCGCGCCACGGCGCCGCGCTCGATGGCCGCCGACACCAGGCGGTCGATCTCCAGCTTGTGGCGGATCAGCTCCAGCACCCGCAGTTTTTCCTGGTTCATCTCGATATCGGCCACCGCCACGTCGCAGGCCAGGGCATAGGCGGTTTCCCGCAGCTTGCCGGGCAGGGATTGGCGCACCAGATCCAGAACCTTGTCGAGGCCGTCGGGCATTTCCAGCATCTCGGCGCAGGCCTCGGCGGTATTGGGCAGCAGCCGGGGATCGTAATCGGCGAACACCGGCAGGTAATTGACGATCTCGCCGATGGCGCGCAGTTCGGCGTCCGACATGTCCTGATCCGCCGCGGAAACCAACACCATGGCGTAGATCAAGGCGGCCTGAGTACTGATCATGATGGTTCCTCCCCGCTCTTCATGCGCTTCGAAGTGTAAAGCCCCCGGCCCGGCTTGCAAAGACGCCTTGTGGAACGGCTTGAGCCTGAGGAGCGGACATGGCACACCAGGGGCCGGACAGCAAGGGGCCGCGCCGGCCCCGCGAACAAGGGAGAAACGGCAATGTCCGTTACCATTTACCACAATCCAAAATGCAGCAAATCGCGGGAAACCCTGAAGCTGATCGAGGACAAGGGCCTTGCCCCCCGGGTGGTGGAGTATCTGAAAACACCGCCCAGCGCCGCCGAACTGACGGTGATTTTGCGCCAGCTGGGGCTGCCCGCCAGCGGCCTGTTGCGCAAGAAGGAGGCCGCCGAGGCCGGCATCGACCCCGCCCTGCCCGAAGAGGCGCTGATCGCCGCCATGGCGGCGCATCCGGCGGTGATCGAACGCCCCATCGTGGTCTCCGGCGGCCAGGCCCGCCTGGGCCGACCGCCGGAACAGGTTCTGGAGATTCTTTAATACCAACCAGCCAATGAATTGACCGGTTGTATCGTCCCTCGCCGGGCGGCGGCATCCGCCGCCTTGGCCGCTCGCTCAATGCTCGCCGGATACCGGCCAACGAGTCACTTCAACGGTTGGCCGGTATAACCTTTATCCCTGCCCGTGCCCCGGATCATGGCCAGGCTCGCCGCCGTGGTCATGGTCGTGGGGATGGCGGTGATGGGCATCGGGAAAATGGGGATGGCGGTGCGCCAGCGGCGCATGCCGGTGGAAATGCCGGTGCGGCCCCGTCGCCTCGCCCGCCGCCTCGCCCGCCGCGTGGGGGTGTTGGTGATGGGCATCGTGCTCGTGCGCATGGTCGTGCGCCAGGGCCTCGTGCCTGTGGTCGTGCTCGTGCCGTTCGCTCATATGCAGCCACAGGCCCAGGGCCATCAGCCCGCCGGCCAGCAGCAGGCGGGGCGTTACCGGCTCGCCCAGGGCCAGCACCGCCAGCAGGGCGCCGACGAAGGGCGCGGTGGAGAAATAGGCGCCGGTGCGGGCGGCGCCCAGATCGCGCAAGGCCAGCACGAAAGCCGCCAGACTGAGCCCGTAGCCAAGAAAGCCCACCAGGCCCCCCAGGGCCAGCACGCCCGGCGAAACCGCCCCCGCCCCTAACAGCAGGGCCAGAACCACATTGGTGGCGCCGGCCCCCAGCCCCTTCAGGGCGGCGATGCGCAAGGGATCGGCCAGGGCGACGCGGCGGGTCAGATTGTTGTCCACGGCCCAGCACAGGCAGGCGCCCAGAATGAACAGGGCCGGGCGGGCCGCCATCCCGCCGCCCCAGCCCCGCCAGGACAGCACCACCGCCCCGGCCACGATGGCCGCCATGCCGAGCACGATGCGGCGGTCGGCGTTTTCCTTGAACACCAGCCAGGCCAGCAGGGCGGTGAACACCCCTTCGGCATTGAGCAGCAGCGAGGCGGCGGCGGCGCCGCTCCCCTTCAGGCCCAGCAGCAGCAGCACCGGCCCGGCCACGCCGCCGGCCAGAACGGCCCCCAGCAGCCAGGGCCATTCGCCCGGCCCCAGCCGGGTGCGTTCGCCGGGCAGCAGCCGCCCCAGCGCCGACAGCCCCAGCCCCGAGCCCAGATACAGCACCCCGGCCAGCAGCCAGGGATCCACCGCGCCCAGCAGCCGCTTGGCCACCGGCGTGCTGGCGCCGAACAGGGCGGCGGCGGCCATGGCCGTCCAAATACCGCGATGGGAAAGATGATCGCCGCGCGTCATGGCCGGAGTATACAGCCGGTGCGCCGGCGCCCCCATCAAAATTACCGCCGGCGCCGGAAAGTCTTGCGCCCAACCTCAATCTGCCTTTTCCTGTGCACCCGTTTCCCCGTCTGGAGGGCCCGCCGCCATGAGAGTGCTGCTTGTCGAGGACAACGAGCGTCTGGCCGGATTGGTCCGCACCGGCCTCGACAAGGCGGGTTTCGCGGTGGATGGCGGCGGCACCGCCGCCGAAGGGCGCGATGCCCTGGCCGCCGCCACCTACGATGTCCTGATCCTCGATCTTGGCCTGCCCGACGAAGACGGCATGGTGCTGCTGCGCGAACTGCGCGCCCGCGGCAGCACCATGCCCGTGCTGATTCTGACGGCGCGCGACGGCACCGGCGACCGTGTGAAGGGCCTGAACGAAGGCGCCGACGACTACCTTTTGAAGCCCTTCGCCATGGAGGAGCTGGTGGCGCGGGTGCGGGCCCTGCTGCGGCGCTCGGGCCGCGCCCTCGAAGCCGTGCTCACCCTGGGCAATCTGCAGTTCAACAGCGCCTTCCGCGAAGCCCGCGTTTCCGGCCGCCCGCTGCCGCTGACCCGCCGCGAACTGGACGCCCTGGAACTTTTGTTCCGCCGCGCCGGCCGCGTGGTCAGCAAGGCGGCCCTGGAAGAGGCCATCTATCCCTTCGACAAGGAAATCGCCTCCAATGCCATCGAGGTTCTGATGCACCGCCTGCGCAAGCGCCTGCAAACCGCCGAGGCGGATGTGGGCATCCACACCATGCGCGGCATCGGTTACATCCTGGCGGAAAAGACGCCGTGACGCGGCCCCGTTCCCTGCTGTTCCACATCGTCTTGTGGCTGCTGGCCGCCGTGACCCTGGGGATCAGCCTGACCGCCGTGCTGCTCTACTGGCAGTTCCGCACCGATAACAGCCTGACCCGCCTGCAAACCCTGCGCGGCCAATCCGATCTGCTGGAGGAGGCCCTGCGCATCGCCCCCGGCGGACGCCTCACCCTCGCGCTGCCCGCGCGCAGCGCCGACCTGTTCAAGGCCTATTCCACCCATTACGACGTTCTTGACGGCCAGGATGGCCGGATCATCCTGGCCTCGGCAGCGACCGACCCGGCGTTATGGCCGCTGAAAATGCAGCAAAGCGCCAACAGCCGCTCCACCGGGATCTGGCCGTTCCGGCAGAAGTCGAACCGCGAGGTCTTCTTCGTCAACAACAGCCTGGACGGCGGCGAGATGCATTACGGCCTCAGCCGGATCATCGTCCTCAACCGGCACCCCTATCTGGTGCAGGTGGCCTCCACCGACCGGGAAATGCTGCTGGATTCCGTGGTCGAGGAGTATTTCATCCACATCGGCTGGTTCTGGCTGCCCTTCACCCTGCTGCTGCTGGGCGTCAATATCCTGGCGATCCACCATGGCCTGGCGCCGCTCCGCCACGCCTCGCATCTGGCCGAAGCGATCGGGCCGCAAGGGTTGGGCGAACGCCTGCCGCTGGCGGGCATGCCGCGCGAGATCATCCCCCTGGTGGCGGCGGTCAACGGCGCCTTCGGCCGGATCGAGGCCGCCTACAACGCCCAGCGCGACTTCCTGGCCGATGTCACCCATGAACTGCGCACGCCGCTGGCGGTCATGAAGGCGCATCTTTCGCTGCTGGACGACAAAGCCGGCGCCCGGGATCTGGTGGCCGACCTCGATCAGCTGGAACGGCTGGTGCTGCAGCTGCTCGACGCCGCCCGCCTGGATGTGCTGCGCATCGGCGACCAGGACCAGGCCGACCTGACGGCCCTGGCCCGCGAGGTGGCCGAATATCTGGCGCCGCTGGCCTTGCGGCGCAACCGGTCGATCGCTCTGACGGCGCCGGACTGGCCGGTGCCGGTACGCGGTATCGAGGATGTGCTGTTCCGCGCTTTGCGCAATGTGGTGGAAAACGCCCTGACCCATACCCCGCCCGGCTCGGAAGTGCGCATCACCGTGCGCCAGCCCGCCGCCATCGTGATCGAAGATCAAGGGCCGGGCATCGCCGAAGAGGATCGGACCGCTCTTTTTACCCGCTTCTGGCAAAAGCGGCGGGACCGCCGCAGCGGAAAACGGCGTGGCGCCGGCTTAGGCCTGGCCATCGTGGCCCGCACCATGGAGGAGCACGGAGGCCGCGTGGAGGTGGATCGGAGCGAGACCGGCGGCGCCCGCTTCACGCTTGTTTTCCCCGAATGCGACCAGCCCTACTGCCTGTAATACCGGCCAACCATTGAGGTGACTCGTTGGCCGGTATCCAGCGAGCATTGAGCGAGCGGCCAAGGCGGCGGATGCCGCCGCCCGGCGAGGGGCGATACAACCGGTCAATTCATTGGGCGGTTGGTATAACAGGCTGCGGAAAACGCCGCTTCGCGGATGAGCCACCACCCAGACCCGTTTGGGAGGATCAACCCTCCCGATTGGGGGATCGGGGGCAAATGCCCCCGCAAGAGGGTTTTTCCGCCCCCCCCTGCTGGAGCGCGCTGCGATGAGATGGCCGGGCGCCGCCCCACGGCTGTCCGGTTTAATTTTCTGGACTGAGCGCACGGTGTTGATTCCACTCGTGTTCCAGATGTTGACGCATCTACCGGACACGAAAACGGAGCAACACCGTGCGGCACCAGAATAGCGTTTTCCACGCTGTCTTGAAGCATGCTCCTTGGGCGGCGAGGCCCCTTTGTCGTCGTCCGCAGAGCGGCATCCCCCTTTTGTCGTCATGCGCGGGCTTGACCCGCGCATCATAAGACGGCGTCTCCCCCCACATGGATGGCCGGGTCAAGCCCGGCCAAGACGGCTTAAGGGAGGGACTGTGGCGCCAAGG
>MLJW01000203.1_pt1 | contig 48147 bp, 41 predicted proteins | sample 888231 | NCBI WGS metagenome assembly MLJW01 (sample SAMN05788063, study PRJNA343431) | mine drainage metagenome | isolation source: sample collected from the inflow into an acid mine drainage treatment plant... | place: Germany: Lusatia, lignite mining district
CTAATATTTTATATAAAAAATAAAGATTTTAACCTTTACCAACTTTTTTTTAGTTGAGAAGCAAAACAATCCTGTGATTTATTATTTAGTTCTCATTTTTTCTAATCAATAAACTTTCTAACTCAGGTGTATTCATTATTCTTTCTATTTCTGTTTCAATAATGTTTTGAATATCTTTTTTAACCTGCAAATAATTATCGTGCACAGCTTGAGTTGATACCTCTTTAATAACAGGTAGTGGTATGTATTTTTTCTGTTCTGCCTGTAAAGCTTTGTGATCATTTACAATTTCATTATGAAACGCTTTTAAAGCAATTTTTTGTTCGGGGTTATCTGCAACAATGCCGACAAATTCACCGCTTGACAATGATGCAATGACAGAGGCCGGTATCGCCATTTCTAATTGTTTGGATTTACTGACGGAAGTATCGTTGCTGTTAATGGAAACACTTTCCCGGTCCTGCATGATCTTACCAAATCGTTCTGATAATTGTTTGGCAGTATCACCTGTAACCTGCCCACTGATTACATTGCCTGCAATGTTCATGATTACTTCTGCCTGATCTCTTCCGTAATCTTTTTTTAATTGACTATAATCCTGCACTGCCAAAGTTGTTGCTATTTTATTGGAACGTGCTGTTGCCATCAAGTTATCAATGCCATTAAAGTAAATCGTAGGAAACTCATCAAAAATTAAACTGGATGGATTGCCACCTTTACGGTTAATAATTTTGATCAACCTTGCAATATATAAGGAGAGTACTGCGCCATATACCTGTTGTTTTTGCGGGTTGTTACCTACACAAATAATCTTTGGTTCTTTTGAATTATTAATATCTAATGTAAAATCGTTACCGGTCAGCACATAATATAATTGTGGTGATGCCAGCTTAGCCATCGTTATTTTTGCTGCACCCATTTGACCTTCTAGTTGTTCCATTACATCATTTATATAAGCGGAAACAAACGGATTAATAAAAGCTTCTATTTCCGGTTCAGTGCGAAGTATAGAAAATAATTTATCATACTGTGTTTGCATCAGTTCAATCACATGTGGCAAAGTACAACAGCTCCCGTTTTTGTATTTCTTTAAAAACCAAATGATGGCAGTAATAAAATTGATAGGGGATTCTACAAAAAAATCCCCCTGTTTTTTTATCCATTCTCTGTTTAATCCCAGCATGATGGTGCGGGCTGATTCGATGGCATCAGTAATATCAAACATAGCTGAAGGATCAAGGGGATTGCAACGATGACTGTATTGAAGTTCATCAAAACTGATGATATAAAATTTTGGTTGAACAGTGTAGGTTTTGTAGTATTTGAGGTAAGCATTGTAAACAATCTTGGTTAAGTCATCAAACTTAAAATCATATACAAACATGCTGAATCCTTTTTCTATATGCTGTTTGATAATATGCTGAATGATAAAATAAGATTTACCGGCACCGGGAGAACCGATAATTAACAGACCGCGAAAGGGGTTAATAATATTAATCCAGCTTTTGCGAATCTTTCCCCTTAAATGATATACAGCAGGAAGATTAATTGAATATTCATTATTCAATAACCTTTCTTCCTGCGGGAAGGTTTCATTTTCTTTATTAAAAATATCATGCTGCCATTTAAGTTGCAATAGGCGGCTCAGCCATGTGCCACCGGTTAGTATCATCAAAAAGCCAATAGATGTTGTAATTATATAAATAAAACCAATTGCTGCAATATCTGCATTCAGGAACAAAATAAAAGAGGAGAGAAAATAAAATAATAATCCTGTCGCTATAAAAACAATTGCCTGTTTGGAATGCATCTTTTCATCCTTTCTTCCTCTTGCACCGAACAATGAAATAATAAGTAATACCATAATCAATAATTTGGACAGATGATGATGGCTGATGAATTTTGCCGACTGTAAATGCAGTAAAATCTTGTCGGTTATTTTGGTATGATATCCGTATTGACAAAAAACGGCATAACAGGAAATATAAAAATGCAACAATAATAAAACAATGCTGAGCATTCTTGTTAAGTCAATAATCTTTCTTAAACTCTGTTCATTCTCTCCGGTTTGCATATAATTGATGTTAAGATGGACGATGTTGTTTTTTCTTTTTTCGTTTCTTTAATGCAGCAGGCACATAGCTATATTCTTCAGCAGGTGTAATGATGATGTCTAACAAATTATTTGTACCAGGATTATGTTCCTGATTAAGTAAGTGCAATTGATTTTTCTCTACAACTGGAGATCCTTGTTGATCGGTAATCGTATTTTTTAATAGTATTGATTGCGATTGTCTGTATTTTTCTAGAATCATCTTTGCAGCGTATGCTTTACCTATATCACTGCCGTTAAATACAGATTTCGTATGATGATCGATATAAGTTAGACCATAAATGATTCCTTCTTCATTTTTCCTGATGACTACACTTATTTTTTCTTTTTGCAATGCTTCTTTGAATTGTTCCAAAGTTTTTAATGGCTTAATCATGATCCAGTCAATCGTATTTTTTAAATGTTTTTTATGTACTTCTCTGAGCATTTTATTTTCAGAAAATTTCTTTTCTAAATGGAGAAGTGTTGGCTTATTATAAAACGAACTTGCTTTGATCGGCATACCAATCTTATTTCCTTTTTCATCAAGTACCCTGTACATTAAACCATGTTTTGTAAATATTCTTGAATTTTCTTCACCAGGATCTGCCGTCACGTTATATAGTTTTAATAAAGCATTCAATTCAGCAAGTGATGTGTATTTGTATTGATCGATCACAGCACTTAATACATTACTGATGGAACGTTTTGTTTCAGATTTCCCGTATTGGATTTTTGCTGCTAAAACAGGTTGTATATCCTGTACTTGTTTTAATTTTTTATCATCAGCTTTTATAAGCTTGTATTTTATTTCAATTTCTTTTCTTGCTTTCGTTGATTCATTGCGCCCGATATTGTGCAGTGAAATTCTTTTGCCATCTCTCTGAATATTAGTGGTAATAATATGCAGGTGCGGATGCCCCGCATCATGATGTTGATAGACTAAATAAGGTTGTTTGCCAAAACCAATTTTATTCATATACTCTTCAGCAATCGCTTCCATTTTTTCTCTTTCCAATTTTTCAGATGGATCAAAATTCAGGGAGATATGCAGGCTGTTGCGTTTCGTATTTTCATTTAAAGAAGCCTGTTTTGTTAAACGGGTTAACTTCTGATAAAAATTTAATTGTTCCAGATCTTTCGGATAATTCATCGCCATAATGCAGTTTGCTTTTTGTTGTTTTACTTTTTGCTCATTGTAATTAAGTGCTACATGAAAGCTGCTGGATGTATGAATTACTGCAACCATTGATCGGAGATTTTATTTATACGGTTTTTGATTTCATCTATTTTTTGAAAGAATGTTTTTTTGCTGTTTTCATTCAGTATTACCCATGTTTTGATCTCAGGAACATGATCCAGTGTATGTAACTTTTTAACTGCCTGATTGAAATTGTTACCGATATGATTGAGCTCGTTTCTTAACTGCATCATTTCGGCCATGAAGTCGTCCAGAGATTGATTTCGATAGAAAACTGTAACAGGTTTATTGAGTAGTATTTTTCTTGCATAGTCGCTGATTTTTCGGCAAGTTGTTTTTTTACAATCCCTGTGAATGTCTTTGTATTCCGTTTTTGTTAAACGGATGTGCAACCATTGATCACGATTATTTTTTGTTTCACTCATCATTTTCATATTCACTTTCTGCTTAAATAATCATCTTTCGCATACCCCCAACGACTTCGGAGTGATTGGGGGCAAGATGCCCGGTTGTGATACAACCGTACATCTTGCCGATTCCGAAAAGAGGGAATCAGGAAACTCTCCAAATCAAAACAAAAGCATTGCCAAGATCATTAATCAGCCTGTATCAAATTGAAGCAGGAAAAATTATGTGTTATAAAAGGAATGGAAATTATAGAAAGTTTTACCTTGGTTGTATGAATCTATATCCATCATTGCAAGACCGGTTAAATAATCAGCATCAAGCCATTAAAGAAATCATTGCAGATATTTCTAATGAAAGAATACATGAAGAACTCATCAATGGTAAGTGGAGTATTCATGATAATATTGCTCATCTTGCCAGATTTCAACCCATTTTTATTGAGAGGATTGAAACGATCATTTTAAATGATGAACCGAGTTTTGAAAGTTATACAGCAGAGCTGGATGAAGAATTTGAAGTTTGGAGGAATAAACCCACCATAGAATTATTGGAACAGTTATATAAAGACAGAAAGTTGCTTTTTCGTTTACTCTCTTTGATGCCCGGGGAAAAATTATTGCGTGCAGGAATTCATAAAAAATATGGCCGATTAAATATGCTGCAATGGACAGAATTTTTTCTCCTGCATGAAGCACATCATATTCTGACCATTTTCAAGTTAGCTAATGGAATCGTATAAGTATTTTATTTCTGCATAAAAAGAGTTGTTTCACAACAACCCTTGATCTGCGTAAGAATAAAAACCTTCGGTGCAAACAATCAGATGATCCAGCACCTGTATATCTAAGAATTTACCGCCTTCTTTTATTTTAGCAGTTAATTCATCATCAGGTCTGCTCGGTTTTAAATTACCACTGGGATGTGAATGACAAAGTATGATGGCACAGGCACTTGCTTTTAATGCAACCGCAAAAATCAATCTTGGATCTGCTACTGTCCCGGTAATACCTCCTGATGAAACCTCATAAATCCCCAAGACTTTATTATTCCTGTTTAATAAAAGGATTTTAAATTCTTCGATCAGTTCAATTTTATTTTCATCCCAATTTGCAAGGAAAATTTCATACGCATCTTTGGATGATTTGATCTGCGGTCTTTGAGAAGCTTTCACTTTTGATTTGTAAATCAATTCAACTTCTGCAACCTGTGTCAATACCTGCATGTTCATTGTCTGTTCCATAACTTTAATTTTATTGGTTTAAAAATTTATTTATGGAACACGCTCCGGCTTTTGGCAACAGAGGCAAAGAAGCAACGGAATAAATAATATCTGAAAGAGTAGGGGAAAGTTTTTCTTTATGCCGGAATTTCATTGCCGCTTCAGCAGCCAAAAGCTGAAATTTGTGCAGTGAATAAATGAAGAAAAATGTACTGCGATTACTATGATTTACATAATAGATATACCGGATATTCAGGCTTTCAGTAAATCGAATATTTCAAATCTGAGCCTGGTTTGTATTTCTTTTATTTCTATTAAAATGATCAGTTGGTAATTTTAGTTATCTATTTTCAAAATAAAAAAACAGTGCCCTGCTAAATTGTATCACTGACAATAACGCAAGCTGCCGCACCATTTATTATTATCTATACAATATAGTGCGGCAGCTTTTTTATAAAAAAATAAAGGAGCTTTTTGCAAGCCCCTTTATCATCTGATTAATTAACACCAACAAAACTATATTCCCTTTCAAAACTGTTGCATACATCAAAAGCCTTCTGTGTCCTTAATTGTCCTGTACCGCCGATTAGTAATGATTTTACTTTCGCTTCATCATTTTTATAAGTCCGTACATTTTGAAAATAGCCTGTTACTGCATTGTATGCACCAAACAAAGTTCCTTTTGTTGTTGCGAGTTGTTGTGTTGGATTACTCATGGCATATTCAAAACTATTCTCACAAATATTTTTAAAACAGGTAGAGAGTTCATCCTCTTTACCAGCCTGTATATTTTGTAATACTTCTTTGTTAGGAACCATCGCTAATTGTATCAACTTTTTTACTTCTGTATCTGTAATGCGGATTGTTGCCCAACGGTTAAAAATGTTTTCGAGTTCAATACTTAAATGATTGGTGATGCCCATTAAACGGTGTGCAGTTTCTAAACGTTCTTTGGCATTAATGGTATGCCTTATCTTAATATTGTTGGAACAATTCCGAAGGGCTGCATTCAACGTATTGTTGCAAACAATTCTGATAGGTGTAAACGCTGCGGTAATACTGCCCATGCCATCATGCGAAGTGGTTAAAAATAAATACTGTTCTATCAAATCATCTTTACCTATTTTAATATGATTCGGCAATTTCGCTGTTATAAAAATGCGTTCGCCGTTTCCTATTGCACCTGCAGTTTCGTAGTGAATACCATCACCGCCAATGATGGAATCAAAAAAACTGAATGCGTCCACATTCTGTACTACTTCATAATCTTTACCCACTACCCCCAATACATTTTCGTTATCAGTACGAATGGTAGCGTAATAATCAGGAACTATTTTTGAAACGGTATCTGCATTATCCAGCGTAAATAATTTTCTTTTTTCTACGCTGTAATCCAAGCCTGCAAACTGTAAAGCTTCTGCACTTGTCGGATATTGTTTTACGATTGTTCCCAATCCGTGCCAAGCTTTTTCCTGTACAGAAAAGAAACTGTGTTTTCCTGTTTGTTCGTTGAAATGAATATTGTGTGCCATAATAATAAATGTTAAATGTTGAATATTAAATGATAGATGTTAGATGACGATGAATAAAATGAGTTAGTACAAACAGCATTAAAACGGCAAGTCATCCAAAGGCTCGGTTAAATCTTTTGCATTAATGCTCTCTTTTTTCTTTTTGCTGTTGGATTTATTTTCCTGCATGTCCTTATTATTATTACCTGATTCTGTCGCTGCTTGTTCGGCTTTGGGTCTTCCATGCAGTTTAATTGTGTTGACATGAAAAGTAAGTGCTGCTTTTGCTTCACCCTGCAAATCATTGTAAGCATTGACGCCAATACGTCCGTATAATTCAACGAGTGTTCCTTTGGTTAAATACTCAGCAATACCCGGGTTGATCCAGTAGGAACATTGCACAAACTGCACTACTTTTTTTATTTCGTTACTGTCTTTTATTTTGTAGCTGTCGTTTATAGCTACATTGAAGTTGACGACTTTGCGTTCGTTTTTTACTGTTTTAACCACTGCGTTAGCGGTTACTCTTGCTGTGATTTCCATAACATAAAATTTAATGATGAATAAAAATGATTACTGATGAAAGAGAGTAAGATTGTTTAGCGTAACAGAACTGTTTTTTGTACCTGAATGTTTTTGCACTAAATGAAAAACAGTACTGTCTTCATTGAGGTAAATAGACCATTCTGCAAGCAGTGATTTGGAGCGATTGTATTTTCTGCTTTTTTGAATTTGCCATGAAAGGCGCATCAATCTGGAAAGCTGTATTGTTTGCATACGATTTGATTTTTATGAGACCCGACATTCGCCTCGTTCGTTATTGTCGTAGCAAGCCCTCCCTTACAGCAGGCTGGAGAAAACAAGGTTTTTACAAAGAAAAATTTTTGACTGTGGAATAAAAAGCGAAGCGATTTATGCCGCAAAAGCAAAAAGCAAAGCGAATTTTTTTTGTAAAACCACAGGCAACCGCAGCGCAGCGAAAGGGAAGACCTTGTTTTTGAACAGACTGATGAAGGATCTTCGCGAAAGACTAAAATGAAGGAGTAGATTCAATATACAATAGCTTTTCTAAATTGTTATTGTATATAATTATCAACAATGAATTTTCAGAATTATTTTTTACCGATATTCATCTTATGAAATTCAGTAAAGGACAAAAAGTTATTATTTTAACTGCAGAACGAAAGCCCGCAGGCTATGCTACTATCATTAATTATAACATTGAGTTTAATAAATACAGGGTGAGTTTCAAATACCCCAATTCGATTGAAGAGGAAGAGATAGAAGCGCCGGAAGAAAGAATAGTTGAAGCTACCAACCCCGCTACTACTATATCAGCTTTGAGAGGTGGTAACTTTTAAATAGTTCCACCCACTATCTACAAAATCAAATGTCTTTTGCAAGTAAATTCTTTAAATTAGGCTTTCAATTCTAATTTGATTGAATACTTTTACTTTTCATTATAATTAGGTATTTTGGGGAAATGATTCTCGACAAATATAATAGAGCCCATAATTATTTACGTATTTCACTCACAGACAATTGTAATCTGCGTTGCTTTTATTGTATGCCCGAAGAGAATTATTCCTTTATGCCCAATTCTCATTTGATGCAGGCCGAAGAAATTAATCAGCTTGCAAAAACTTTTGTTCAATTGGGCACTACTAAAATCAGATTAACTGGCGGAGAGCCTTTGGTGCGTAAGGATGCAGCCGATATCATAAAAAAATTATCCCTGCTCCCAATTAAACTTTCGCTTACTACAAATGGTGTTCGCATACACGAGTTTATTGATGTTTTTCGCGAAGCAAATATTACTTCTATTAATGTAAGTCTCGATACATTACAGGAAGACAAATTCTTCCTCATCACCAAACGAAATAATTTTAAAAGAATTCGAGATAACATTCAGCTGCTATTGCAAAACAATATTCATGTAAAAATAAATGTTGTAGTGATGAAAGGAATTAATGATGCGGAGATCAACAACTTTATCAAGTGGACCAAACAAACACCCATCCATGTTCGGTTTATTGAGTTCATGCCTTTTTCCGGAAACAAATGGATGAGCAATAAAGTATTTACATGGCAAAATATTTTAGCTGTTATCGAAAGCCAATTCGATTTTATAAAACTGAAAGATGAAGCGCACGATACCACAAAAAAATATATTGTTCCCGGACATGTTGGAACTTTTGCAATCATCAGTACCATGACCGCTCCTTTCTGCAGCACTTGCAACAGAATGCGTTTAACAGCAGATGGTAAAATGAAGAATTGTCTCTTTTCAAAAGATGAAACCGATCTGTTAACTGCTTTACGAAACGGAGAAGATATTGTACCACTTATTCTGCAAAATATTCATGGCAAAGCGGCTGAACGGGGCGGACAATTTGTAAATAATTTTACTGAACTGCAATCGGCTGAAATCCATAACAGGAGCATGATTGCCATTGGCGGATAAACCTAACAAACTATAAAAATGAAACCCACCATCAACATCGAATATTGTCCAAAATGCGGATGGCTTTTGCGTGCCGCATACATGGCTCAGGAAATATTAACAACGTTTATCGACGATGTAAAATCTGTCACTTTGCAACCCAGCGAAACCGGTGGCAAGTTTACAATTTCTTTGAACGATGTAATTATTTTCGATCGAAAAGAGCAAGGCCATTTCCCCGAAATAAAAGAATTAAAACAACGCATCAGAGATATTGTGAACCCTGAAAAAAGTTTGGGGCATTCCGATAAAAAGTAAAAAATAATTTTGTAACCGGCAACAATAATTTTATTTAGCTTTTGTTGCGTCGCATCTTGCCGATTATATCGGCATCCCGATTTCATCGGGACTTGTACATCCTGTTATTACATCAACAAATCCGTATAAAAAAATCATCTGTTCATGATTTCAGTAAGTGAAGCAAAACATACCATCACCGCAAATTGTAAAACATTATCACCAATAACCATTCCGCTGAAATATGCAGCAGGATTGGTTTTGGCGAAAGATGTATTTGCAACAGAAGATATTCCATCGTTTAATCAATCTGCAATGGATGGCTATGCTTTTTGTTTCAACGATTGGCAAACCAATAATATATTAAACATCAATGGCGAAGTGCAGGCAGGAACTACAAAGAATATTTCTGCACAAAAAAATGAAGCCATCAGGATATTTACTGGTGCAGCTATTCCTGAAAATACCGATACAGTTGTAATGCAGGAAAAAGTAATTGCAGCTAATAATTTATTGACCATCCATGATGAATTATTAAAGCCCGGTAGTAACGTTAGGCTTAAGGGTTCCGAAATAAAAAAAGGTGAATTGGCATTAAAACAAGGCTCGAAATTATCACCTGCAGCCATTGGATTTTTGGCAAGCATTGGTATTATGGAAGTTTGTGTTTACCCTACTCCAAAAATAATAATTGTTATCACCGGTAACGAATTACAACAACCCGGCGAAACATTGCAGCACGGGCAAGTTTACGAGTCGAACTCGTTTACATTAAAAGCTGTTCTGCAACAAATGCATATCAATAATGTTTCGATAGTATTTGCAAAAGATAACGCCGCCGAATTAAAACAGATATTAGCAACGGCTTTAACAGATTGCAAGCTGTTGCTAATTACAGGTGGTGTAAGTGTTGGTGATTACGATTTTGTTACCGCAGCATTGGAAGAATGCGGCGTAAAAAAATTGTTTCATAAAATAAAACAAAAACCGGGAAAGCCTTTATATGCAGGGATTACAAAAGATCAAATTGTTTTTGGATTACCGGGTAATCCATCTTCGGTTTTAACTTGTTTCTACGAATATGTTGTGCCGGCTATAGAACAAATGATGCGTGTTGAAAGAAGCATTATTCAAAAGAAAATATTGCCGCTGGAAGGATATTATCAAAAAAAAGCGGGACTCACTCATTTTTTAAAAGCGCATTGCAACGATTCAAAAGTTTCATTACTAAACGCGCAGGAATCATATCGTCTCAGTTCGTTTGCAACCGCAAATTGTTTATTATGTTTGAGCGAAAATGAAACAACATTTCAAACCGGTGATATGCTCGAAGTGCATGTATTACCTTATTAATAAAATTGTATGGCAGACAGTTTATTTTTATTTTATGGATTGTTATTTTTAGTTGCATTCCTTTACGCATCGGTAGGGCATGGCGGAGCAAGTGGTTACCTGGCATTAATGGCAATTTTTAGTATTGCTCCAGATGTAATGAAACCAACAGCCTTGCTCTTGAATTTGTTTGTATCATTAACTTCATTCATTCAATTTTATCGCGGTCAGCATTTTAAATGGAAGATATTTTTTCCGCTTGCCATTGCATCTGTTCCATTGGCTTTTGTTGGCGGGTTGATGGTTGTTGACGGAACGATCTATAAAAAAATTTTAGGGTTATTGTTACTGATACCAGTTATCAGATTTTTATTCTTCCCCAATTTTAATGTAAGTGAAATTAAAAAATCAAACATAACCATATCGCTTGTAATTGGCGGTGGCATTGGATTATTATCGGGTATGATTGGTATTGGCGGTGGCATTATTTTATCTCCGATTTTGTTATTGTTAAAATGGACCGATCAAAAACAAACAGCAGCCATCAGTGCTTTATTTATTTTTGTAAATTCTTTATCGGGGTTGGCAGGTCAATTAACAAAGGGAATTCATTTCAGCGCCGACATGTATGGCTTTGTATTTATCGCGTTTTGCGGCGGATTATGTGGTGCTTATTTTGGTGCACATAGATTTAAACAAACAGTTTTAAAAAACGTATTGGCTGTTGTTTTATTAATGGCAGCTATCAAACTTCTAAAAATTTAAATGCAGATCAGTATTACAACATTTGGCCGGTTAACAGAATTAACAGCATCCACAATTATTGCGGAGAATGTAACAGATACTGCTATGCTTCAGCAAGTACTCATTCAAAAATATCCGGTTCTACTAAATACAAAATATGCAATTGCGATTGACAAAAAAATCGTTTCGGATAATACTGCAATTAATGAAACATCAATCGTAGCTTTACTTCCACCATTTTCCGGAGGATAATCAATGGCATTAAGCAACAAGGAATACGAAAGATATAGCCGTCAAATTTTATTACAACAATTTGGCGAATCTGCACAGCTAAAATTATTGAACACAAAAGTTTTAGTAGTTGGTGCAGGTGGCTTGGGGTGCCCCCTGTTACAATATTTAACTGCAGCAGGCATTGGTGTAATTGGTATTGTTGATGATGACATTGTTTCGCTTTCAAATCTGCACCGGCAAATTTTATTTTCGACCAACGATATTGGATTACCAAAAACAGAACGGGCTGCTGCTATTTTAAAACAATTAAACCCTACTGTTTCAATCAACACTTATCAATTCAAAATAACCAATCAAAATGCATTGGAATTGATAGATGATTATGATGTAGTGATAGATGGCACAGATAATTTTGCTGCGCGTTATCTGATCAATGATGCTTGCGTTTTAAAAAAGAAGCCTTTGATCTATGGAAGTGTCTATCAGTTTGAAGGGCAGGTAGCTGTTTTTAATGTAATGATTGAAAACCTTGCTGCATCAGCAAATTATCGGGATCTGTTTCCTATTCAACCAACAGAAGATGAAATCCCTTCCTGCAATGAAGCAGGTGTACTTGGCGTACTGCCCGGCATTATTGGAATGATGATGGCGAACGAATGTATTAAATTAATAACAGGTATTGGTACTCCTCTCACCAACAAACTGATTATTTATAATGCTTTGAATAACGAAATTTTTGAAACTGAAATCAACCCTAAAAAAGAAACAACAGATCTGATTCCTGCAAATGAAGTAGCATTTAAGATAATGCAATATTCTGAATCCTGTGTAACAGAACATTCGATTAAAGATATTGATGTAGCCGAATTCAATGATTTAATGACACAGGAAAATACCATAGTGATTGATGTAAGAGAAAAGGGGGAAATGCCCGTTGTATCTGCATTTCAGTATATCAACATTCCAATGAGCGAATTGATAAAAGAAAAGCCTGTCATTCAGCAAAAAAACATTTTATTATTTTGTCATTCGGGTATCAGAAGTGCAAATGCTGCTTTACTTTTATCGAACGGCTCTAATAAAGTATATAACTTAAAAGGAGGAATCGTTAAGTGGATGGTACATCATCAACAATAAATAAGGAATGGCAGATAAAAAATATAAACAGATTTTTGTTGAGGGTGCTATCAGTGCATCATTCATTGCTGATAGTATTCAAAAGCATAGCAGCAAAACAAACATTGGTGCACACAGCATTTTTTTAGGACAGGTACGCAGCGATGCTATCAATAACAAAAAAGTAACTGCGATCGAGTACACAGCTTACGAAGATATGGCACTCGAAAAAATGCATGAGATAAGAGAAAATATTTTTCAAAAATATGCCCTCACCTGCATGCATATTTATCACAGCCTTGGAACAATTGCCGCAGGTGAAATTTGTTTGTTTGTTTTTACTTCAGCCGTTCACCGTAAAGAAGCTATTGCTGCTTGTGAAGAAGTAGTTGAATTAATTAAAATACAGTTACCCGTTTGGGGAAAAGAATTATTTGAAGATTTTTCTCATCAGTGGAAGGAAAATAAATAGTCATGAACAACATCACACATAAGGTAAGCAGTTTGCGAAAAGCCACAGCCACAGCTATTATCAGCGTTTCGAAACAAGAAACGATTGATGCTGTTAATAACAATGCAGTTCCCAAAGGAGATGTGTTTGAATTTTCGAGGGCAGCAGGTTTGCTTGCCATAAAAAAAACAAGCGACGTTATTCCTGACTGTCATCCGTTGCCGATAGAATATGCATCCATCAAACATTCTGTTGAAGGATTGAATATTATTATTTCGGTTGAAGTGCATACCATTTATAAAACCGGTGTTGAGGTTGAAGCGATGCATGGTGCAAGCATTACCGCTTTAACTATGTACGATATGCTGAAGCCGATTGATAAAGCAATTGAAATTTCATCAATTAAATTATTAAATAAAAAAGGTGGTAAATCCGATTATAAAGATCGTCCCATTCAACCACTCTCTTGTGCAGTAATTGTTTGTTCGGATAGTATTTCTTCCGGAAGTAAACAGGATTTTGCGGGTAAGGCCATCATCAAAAAATTGCAAGAGCAACAAATAGAAACAGCTTTGTATGAAATCATCCCCGATGAATTTGATATCATTCAACAAAAAGCAAAACAGCTAAGTAACGAAGGTTTTAATCTTATTTTATTTACAGGTGGTACCGGATTATCATCAAGAGATGTAACACCCGAAGCCATCACCCCTTTATTCGACAGGGCAATTCCGGGCATTATGGAAGCCGCAAGAAATTATGGTCAGGAACGTACGCCTTATGCCATGCTTTCGCGTGGTGTAGCGGGTTTCATTAAAAATAGTTTGGTACTTACATTGCCAGGTTCTACGCGTGGTGCCGAAGAAACAATGTACGCTTTGTTTCCTTATGTACTGCATATTTTTCGTGTTGCTGAAGGAATGCGACATGAGAAAGATTAAATGGCTTTAAACATAAAAATATGATCGGTGTATTATTATGTGGTGGCAAAAGTTTGCGAATGGGTAACGATAAGGGTATGATCACACTGCAATCAACTACCTGGGCACAACATGTACACACAACACTTACAACAGTTTGCAATGCAACAGTTATATCAGTAAACGAAGAACAATATTTGAATTATAAAAATATTTTTTCTACAAATAAAATCATCATTGACAAAAGTGATCTATTAGTGCATGGACCATTGAAGGGGTTACTCAGTGTACATTTGCAATACCCTCAGGAAGATTTGATGGTACTGGCTTGCGACATGATTGACATGAATGCAGAGATATTAAAAGCCTTATTGAAAAATCATGAAGACAGTGTCTATACCGACGTTTCGGTTTATAAGAATGATGATCGGGTTGAACCATTGTGTAGCATTTATTCTTCAAAGGCTTTACAAAAAATAATTACTTTATTAAAAGCTAATCAATTAACCAAACACAGTATGTTGTTTGCGTTGGAACAATTGAACACCAATTATATTCAGCTCAAAGAAGAATGGAAGCCTGCATTTAAAAACTATAATACACCTAACGATCTACACACCACTTAATATCAGACTGGCTTCTTCAATTTCTATAAAAGATTCCTTACTTGCTTCGCACAAGGCACAGCAATAGGTCTCAGGCAAATCTGCAAATAAGGTGTTTGCAACAATGCCATTGGGTACATCCCCTATTTGTTCATCATACACTGTAAAACAATTGCTGCATTGATACAATATTTTTTTTGCGGCATTTACAACCTGCATAGAAGCCTTACCGGCATTGGATTCTGAAAGATTGTCCCGACACGCTTCCTGCTCATAAAAAAACTTACAAAGTGAAACCAGATAAGTGCCTAAATGTTCTTTCTCAACGTTCTCACGAAATAAAATCAGTTCATCGGTATTAGGATTAAAATTGCGGGTATATAAAATATCAAATCTATCTAACGACTTTAATCTGTTTGAATTCTTTTTTTGTCTTTTAGTAATGATAACCGAGCCGAACATACTTGATGAAGGTTTGGTCTTTATTGCAAAACTTAATCCATAGGTACGCACATCTTCTTTATCAAAATAGCGAATAATTTGTCTTTTCAAAATCAATCCATCTTCATTGTTATCTTCCACCTGCCAATTTAATTCATTGGCTGCATGCCTTACATTGATACGATACTTACCCAAAATATAATCCCATAATTTTCTTTGCGAAGCCTCGATGCCTTTTATGATAATGGTTTTCCAGGGTGTTGTGTAAAGTTGTCCGATCTTGGTTTCCAGACAAACATCACATATCTCTTTCATAAAATCAACACTAAATAATTCATCACGCCGGTAAATCCCCAACCAAAATTTATTATTTATTTTATTAAAGCCTTCGTAATAAGGTAAATAAAAATCCGGCACTGTTACAGGTTCTTCAACCGGTTTAGAAATATATGTAATCTCTTTCTTTTTTGAATAATTATATAGAGCATTACCATCAGGATATTCGTCAATTACAAAAAACGAATGGTCGTTAAGAATAATTTTTTCGATTTGCTCAGATACATTTGCAATATCGTTTGTATAAATAAGATCTGGCCAGCAATAAATAATATTGGTTTTTGGGAAACGCAGATACAAATACCAAAAATGCGAATGATTGGATGAGAGTAAATTAAAGTGACCTGTAAACAACGGAACAAAACTTTGCTTACTGTCGCAAATATTTATTTTAAGTTTTGGCTGATACGTAAACAAATCAAAAACATCTTTATAAACACCTTCGCTTAACCAACTTTCATTAATAAAAATATTGGCAGCACTGTACGAACTAACAATGTTTGGGCTAACACTTCGGCCTTGTTGAAATAAAATATTTTTATGATTGCAAATCGATTCAAAAATTGCAAATTTTTCGGCAGCAACATTCATCATTAATTGTTGGCGAAGCCCGAAGCTAACATGCGTAACATGCGCTGCCGATGCGGCTTCCAGCACATCTTTTAGATAACCCGGCGATACAATGCCGCCTTTAAAATTAATTGTAACCGAAATAGTTTGCTGCATACAATTATGTTTAAATTTTATTTTTTTGTTACGGGCACCATCTTTTCATGGCATCTTCGTTGCGTCGCACTCTTGTACGTTCTGAGCTATGAGCAGCGAGCCACGAGCTTCGAGCAAATGCTCATAGCTTTCTTCAGTTGAAGAGTGCGATACTTCTACAAGCTCAGTACAGGCTACATCGCAGCTCCATTTATATTTTATCGTTCGCTACAAAAAATAATACTTCTATTTTTCAATAAGTGATAATTCGTTTGCAGATACTAATGCCTTCAACATTTCTTTTTCTAAAATGGTTTGCACTTCGGCCCTGCAACTGCCGCAGCCCAAACCGGCGCCGGATGCTTCACATAAACTTTTTAATTCTATATTTCCTTCTTTAATTTTATTAGTAACATTTCCTTCGCCAATATTGCCGCATGAGCAAACCAATCTGCCAATTACAGGTTCGGCCTTTTTGCCCGAACGCAGCAACTGCAAACGTTTTTCGGATAACTCTGTTTTGTTTTGAATGAGATCTTTAAACTCAATAAACTCTGTTTTATCTCCGATCAAAATGGCACCAACTAATCTATCGTTTTGAATAATACATTTTTTATAATAACGTTTTGCTTTATCGATGAACACTACTTCTTCAAAAGCCGGATCGTTGGCAGGAGCTTCGGCCAATCCTAACGAACACAAATCGGTTCCATGCATTTTTAAAATATTCATCAACAATGACCCGGAATAATAATGTGCAATATCGCCACTGATATGTTTAGCAACAATAGCCGCCTGTTCTTCGGCTGCTGCTGTGATACCATATAAAAAATTTCTGAACTCAGCTATTTCACCAACCGCATAAATAGAATTATCGTTGGTTTGCAAATATTCATTTACATTAACGCCTCTTTTGCAATCAAGTCCGCAAGCCTTTGCCAGTTCAATGTTTGGAACGGTTCCAACCGCCACAACAATTGCCTGACAAGGTATTTCAATTCCGCTTTTTAATTTGATTCCTTCAACAGCAGTGTTACCAAGAAACCGTTCAATCTCATCATTATAATAAATGTCAACACCTTTGTCTATCAACTCTTCGTGCAATAACTGACTGCCCAGTGCGTCAAGTTGTTTGCTCATCAATCGCGAAGTTCTTTGTATCACAGTTGCTTCAACATTTACTTCGCGTAACGATGCGGCCAATTCAATTCCTAATAATCCGCCACCAAGAATAATTACTTTTCCTTTTGCAGCATCCACATGATTTTTAAAATTATCAGCATCAATTCTGCTGCGCATAGAAAATATACCTTTCAACGGCGGCACGTCTTTCAACATCGCAGCGCGGCTACCTGTTGCCATCAATAATAAATCGTAACTATGTTCAACACCATTACTATCGGTAATGATCTTGTTTTTTCTGTCAATATTTTCAACACTCACACCACGGTGTAAACTGATATTAAAATAATTTTCTTCTTCATCACTCATTTTAATCAACTGCTCCCATTGTTGTGTGCCGTTGATATAATCGGGTAACATCACACGGTTGTAAAACGGAAAATTTTCTTTGCTGAAAATAACAATCTCATCCTCTGTATTCAAGGCCCTGTAAGCCTTTACAAAACCAAATGCGCCTGCGCCTGCGCCAACCACAACAATTTTTTGTTGCGGTTTTTTATATTTTTCAACACTTACTGCGCAAAATTTAAAATCGGGTTCTTTTGAAACCGGATCGATAAGATTGCTTGTAACATTATTTGCACGGTTTAAATCATTACCTAAAATTTTGCCCCAGTGCATGGGCAGGAAAACAACTCCTCTTTTAATTGTATTTGTAATTTTTGCTTTCAATCGTACTTCGCCGCGGCGAGATTTTACGACAACCAAATCATTTTCATCAATCAATAATTTTTCTGCATCAACAGGATTTATTTCTATGAAAGCTTCAGAAATATGTTGCTTTAATTTATTTACTTTTCCCGAACGGCTCATGGTATGCCATTGATCTCTGATTCTTCCGGTTGTTAGAATTAATGGAAAATCATCATCGGGCATTTCGCTGGTTAATGCGTCGGGAACCGCATGAATAAAGGCTTTGGCTGATGCTGTGTAAAATATTTTATTGGTAAACAATCGTTGGGTGCCATTATTTTTTTCATCTTTTTTAAACGGCCATTGAACAGATTTTTTTTCTTTGAGGATATTATAATTCAGTCCGCTGATGTCGATATTTGTCCCGGCGGTTAATGTTGCATGCTCTTTATAAATAGCCGCATTGTTTTCAAAATCAAAACCATGATAACCCATTTGTTTTGCAAAGCGGCAAATGATTTCTGCATCGGGTAATGCCTCTCCGGGTGCATCAATTATTTTGTTGAGATAACTGATGCGCCGTTCGGAGTTGGTCATTGTTCCTTCTTTCTCCGTCCATGTTGCAGCAGGTAAAACAGCATCAGCATATTGCAATGTTTCTATTTTATTGCTGATATCCTGTACAACAACAAACTTCGCATTCTTTAATCCTTGTTCTGCAATATGAACATTGGGCAGACTAATTAACGGATTGGTGCAAATTATCCAGATAGCTTTTAAACGTCCATCATTTAGAGCATCAAACATCTCTGTAGCAGTAAGGCCGGGCTTTTCGGCGATTTTGCTTCCTCCCCAAAAAACCTGCATTTCATTTCTGTGTGCGGGATTATTTAAGTTGCGATGTGCAGGCAACATGTTAGATAGACCACCTACTTCTCTTCCACCCATTGCATTTGGCTGACCTGTTAATGAGAATGGTCCGGAGCCGGGTTTACCAATATGTCCGGTGATCAAATTTAGATTGATGAGGCTTAAATTTTTATTTACGCCAACAGCGCTTTGGTTTAAACCCATCGTCCACATGGTTATAAATCCTTTAGCCTCTCCAATATATTTTGCTGCCAAAAAAATATCCGATTCTTTAATGCCACAAAGAGCAGCGGCATCTTTAATGGTTCGCTTTAAAACAACTTCTTTGTATTCGTCAAATCCTTCTGTGTAATTTTTAATAAAAGAAAAATCAATATCGCCATTTTCAATCAACACTCTGCCAATGGCATGATTCAAAACAATATCTGTTCCCGGATTAATTTGCAAATGCAGATCAGCAATTGAACAAGTATCTGTTTTACGGGGATCGACAGTAATAATTTTTACAGAAGGATTAGCTGTTTTATGGGCTTCAACTCTTCGCCATAAAATCGGGTGGCACCATGCAGGATTGGCGCCGGTTACGAAAAAACAATCGGCCAGTTCAATATCATCGTAACAAACCGGAACACTGTCTTCGCCCAAACTCATTTTATATCCGGCTACTGCACTGCTCATACAAAGGCGTGAATTAGTATCAATATTATTGCTGCCGATAAACCCTTTGATCAATTTATTTACTACATAATATTCTTCTGTTAAACATTGTCCGGATACATAAAACGCTACCGAATCTTTTCCATGCTTATCGATGAAAGTTTTAAAAACCGCTGCGGTACGTTCCAGTGCTGCATTCCAGCTTACGCGTTGCAATGGCATATTTTTATTGTAGCGCATTTGAGGATATAATAACCTGTCGCTTTTATCATTGGCCGTATGGTGCAAGTTCATTCCTTTACTACACAGCATACCTTTATTAACGGGATGATCTTTATCTCCTTCAACCGTAATATTTCCGTTCTTATCTTTTTGCACAACAATGCCGCAGCCAACGCCGCAATAGCAACAAGTTGTTGTAAAAGATTTTTTAAGATTTCTATCCTCGCTCATAATCCTTTCTATAAAAATTTTATGCTGCAACTACGGCATCATCTTCCATCATCAGTTCGATATTTTTTTCGCTTCGCTGAAACTTTGTAAATACCATCATTGCGCCGATGACAGCAACCCCGATACCAATATATACGAAGGCATCTGCATAACTAATGCTCTTAGATTTGAATAAAAAAGCTACGAGCATTGCACCTAAATTTCCGCCGGCACCAACAATTCCGGCAACACTTCCACCCGCCTCTTTATTTACAAATGGTACGATCGAGTAAGTGCAACCATTTGCCATTTTTAAAAAGAATGCAAATAATAACATGGCAACTATGGCAAATCCCAAGTTGCCAGCTTTGGCAAATAATACAATGCCTGCACCTTCGAGTAATAAAAAAGCAGCAAGTAAAAATCCTTTGCCTTTTAAGCCGTATATCCTTCCAACCTTATCGCTGAAAATGCCACCCAATGCACGTGCAAATATGTTCATCATACCAAAAATGCTTGCCAATGCCCCCGCCATAATAATCGTGGCTTTATATTGATCTACAAAAAAAACAGCAGCGACATTATCGACAGTTATTTCAATACCGAAGCAGGCTGCATAAGCAATAGCAAGCATCCATGTTCGATAATCCTTCATGGCAATAATAAAAGTGCCTTTCATTTTTCCTGTTGCAGTGTGTTCAATTTCATTAAAATTGCCTGCCGGGGTATCTTTTGTAAACCTGTAATAAACAAATGCCATGATAAATAAAATAACACCGGGAACAATCATTGCATAACGCCAGGAGTTGGCTTTATCAATAAAACCTAATCCAACAAAAGCTGCAGCAATCAATGGCATTACAAGGTTGGTAACACCACCGCCTAAATTACCCCATCCGCCTGTTAATGCATTGGCAGTTCCAACAATATTTGGCGCAAACATTTTTGAAGTATGAAACTGTGTAATTACAAATGATGCCCCTATAATACCAATCATAAGACGGAACAGTAAAAAACTTTCGTAGCTATTACTTAAGCCAATACTAATCACAGGAATGGCACCTACCGCAAGTAAAATGGTATATGTTAAACGAGGTCCCCATGAATCGCACAAACGGCCAATGATTAATCTTGCTAAAATGGTTGCAGAAACAGATGCAATGGTTATGTTACCAACCTGACTTTTTGTAAGGTGCAACTGATCGCGTACCAATGGCATTAACGGCGCAATGCCAAACCATCCAAAAAAGCAAAAGAAAAACGTAATCCATGTAATATGGAATGTACGCATCTGGATACTTTTGGCTGAAAATATATTGAGTTTATTGAGTGGTTGTTGATTATGAAAAGTCATATTTTAAAATTTATGGTGAGGTAATTTTGTGTATTTATTATTTTGACCTGAAATAATAAAAGCAATTTTTTTACTTCTATCAATACAAATAATTAGTGTTTGTTAGCAACAGGTTTAGTATATAAAAAGTCAGGCGTAAACTTCAACATTGCATAAAACCATGTTCCGTTACTGTTATATGTTGCGGCAACAGCATCGGTTGTTGCCTGACCTTTTGCAAATGGCATACTGCCCGTTGCATTCATAACAGAATATCCTAATTCTATATTTGTAAATTTGTTCATGTTATAACTCAACTGCAAATCAATTTCTTTTCCTAACTGTTTATCAATAACTGTCCCATCTGTTTTTTTCATGTCTTTATTCAAACTGAAATTGTGGAAGTCGGCACTAAGCGATAACAAGTTTGAAGAATACTTAATTTTAAAATAAGCATTGTTTAATCCACCTGCAGGTGAGCTTGTACCTGCATAGAAATAATCCATGTAACCCCAGAATTTATGCGGTGTCCCATATAAAGGATCGAAACGGTTATCCTTTCCAGAAGGGTTTACCGCATCATTGCCCGAGAGTACATCGTAACCCGGTGTGAAACTGAATTTTCCTTTTTGATAAGTAAGTTGAACTGTGTAATGATAGGCATCTAAACTAATGCTGTCGCGACTCATTCCGGTTTGTTTGTAAAAAGCAGCTTGTATTGCAATTTTACCAAAGCCCGATGCATTACCCAATGTATGATTCAACATTAAACCATAAGTATAACGATGTACGGTGCCGCTGTAATTAAAAAGATCGGATAAGCCTGAACTAATAAATCGTCTTCCATAAACATATCCTGTTGCAGCATTTCCAACACTGTCTTTTTTATATTTTCCAAAATTGTCGGCAAAGAATAAAGCAGAGAATTTTGTTTGATTGAATTTTTTGCTGATGTACAAACTGGTGAAAGATTTATAATCTTGTGTGGCTGCATTAGTACTCGGCGGATTTGCAAAAACTGGCGTGCCTGAAAGCGAACTGTTATTATTTGCATTGCCCCCTGCTGCAAGCGGAATGATGCCAGCGGGAACAGGAACTAACACACCCAGGGAATTTTTTACATAAGCAGGTAGGTTAGCCGGAATATACGCTGTGCCGGTATTTCCAAAGTTGTCGTTATTTTGATTGAAGGCATAACCCAGATCAACCTGCCACCCGTGATGCATTGATTTTAATAATGCCATATCATGATGGCGTGCCTGTTGCAACCAATCGAGATTGCCAATTAAACGACTATCATCATAAATTAATTCTTGTCTTCCGATTTTTAAAGAAAGTAAATCGAGCAATTTAAATTTAATAGTAGAATCGGCTTTATTAGCTAACACCAAATCGGCCCACGCTTCATGCAGCATTAATTTTGCCCCATCATTATTTGTTATTGACGAAGCATCCTGACCCCAAACACGCACATCCTGTAAGGCAACACCAAATGTTAGCCGGTCCCACTTATAACCGAAATTAAGACGCGATCGCTGCGAAGTAAAAATTGCGGCTGAAGAGCCTTTTAATGTTAAGTTTCCAAGACCATTGCGCACTTCGGTTCTTGTTCTTAATTGTCCAATTAAAGTAAGTTGTGCTTTAGATTGAAAAATAATCAAACAAAAAATAATGACTAAAATTGTTTGAATGATGTTTGTTTTCATGTTAGTTTTGAATTGAGTTTAAGGTGATAATATTTGCCATCTTGAATCTTTTAGCCCGGTTAAGTTGCACCTTAGCCGGGTATTTTTTTATTCCCCCCTTCAAATAGGGTTTTGTTTTTTTTATTTTACCATACACTGTTTTTTAATGGTTAAAAAATGTGGTTTGCAATTCATACGGCATAATATTTTTTAAACTATTTCATCAGTCAATAGATGCTACACCAATAAACACAAGTCCATCTTCAACTTTAACGGGATAGGTCTTAATTGAACCGCATGTTTCATCATTTAAACATTCGCCCGTTTGCAACGAGAATGTTTTTTTGTGAAAAGGGCAGGCCACTTTTGGTTCGCTGTTCTGAGAACCAATGAGGCCACGGCTTAACGCCATTTGCATCCGATGCGGGCATTCGTTTTGTGTGGCATACCACTCGCCTCTTCTCGTAAAATGAAACAATGCAATTTGTTGATCGTGGTATTTTACGCAAACACCTTCGTTCTCGGGAACATCTTCTATTTTACAGGCCAGAAACCAACTTATTTTATGTGCTACTGTTGTGTTCATTTGTTTATGTTTTTTAGATGATGAATATTTTTTATTGATTGAAATGCTTGCTGATAAAGGATTAGAACGTACAAGTGTGCGACGCAACGATGTTTAATTAATAACCGAAAGCTTGTTACACAATTATTATTTTCATTTCCAATCGGCTACTTTTTTTTGATCCCTCATTGCCACAAACTGCATGGTTGGGTCTTTTTCTTCGGGTGCATTTACAAAGTGATTGAAGCGTTTTCGTATCTCCGGATTTTCGATGGCTTCTTTCCACTCGCATTTATAACTATCAACCAATCCCTGCACTTCAATTTCTAATTCTGCGGCAATACCCAAACTATCATTGGCAACTACATTGCGCAGGTAATCGATGCCCCCCTCCATTTTGTTCAACCAAGTTGCAGTACGTGTTAAAGGGTCGGCGGTTTTTATGTAAAACATTAAAAACCGATCGAGGTATTGTATGCATGTTTTACTATCTAAATCTGTTGCCAGTAATTGAGCGTGTTGAGGTTTGCTGCCGCCATTGCCGCATACAAATAAGTTCCAACCTTTTTCTGTGGCGATAATTCCAAAGTCTTTGCTCTGTGCTTCGGCACATTCGCGGATACATCCGGAAACACCGCCTTTTAATTTATGAGGAGAACGAAGTCCGCGGTAACGTTCTTCTATTTCAATTGCAAAACTTACGCTGTCGTGCAAACCAAAACGACACCAGGTACTGCCCACACAGCTTTTAACGGTACGCAGCGATTTACCGTAAGCATGACCACTTTCGAAACCCGCAGCAATTAACTCTTCCCAAATTTTTGGGAGGTCGGTAACATGGGCACCAAACATATCGATACGCTGACCACCGGTAATTTTTGTATAGAGATTATATTTTTTAGCAACGGTTCCAATGACGATTAGTTTATCGGGAGTAATTTCTCCACCGGGAATTCTTGGTACAACAGAATAGCTTCCGCCTTTTTGAATGTTCGCTAAAAATTTATCGTTAGAATCCTGTGCAGTTGCGTTGCCTTTTTCCAAGATCATTTCGTTCCAAAGGCTGGCTAATATTGATGCCACAGGAGGTTTGCATAATTCGCAACCATCTCCGCTGCCCAAAGTATTTAAGACATCATCATAAGTTTTAAGTTGATTGATCTTTACAAGATCATACAATTCCTGACGGCTGTAATTAAAATGTTCGCATAAAACATTTCGAACATATTTACCCTGTGCCTTCATGGTATGTAGCATCAGGTCTTTAACCATTGGCAGACAGCCCCCGCAACCTGTTCCTGCTTTTGTGCATTTTTTTATAGCATCAACAGTTTCGCAACCACCTTCACTAACCGAATTGCAAATAGTGGCCTTGGTAACACTTTCGCAACTACAAACCAGGGCATCATCGGGCAAGCTTAAAACACCAGCCCCATTTTCGGCATCGCTACCCCTGCTTCCTAAAATAATGTCTTCGGGATTGAGGGGTAACACTACTTTATTTTTAGCTGTTTGCAAGAGCATATTGTATGCTTCTGCATCGCCAATTAAAATTCCTCCTAATAAATATTTACCATCGTTTGTAATGTTAATGCGTTTGTAGATTCCTTTCATCGTGTCTTCGAACACAACTGTTCTTGCATGTTCACCAGTACTAAACGGGTCACCAAAACTTGCCACATCCACCCCAATTAATTTAAGTTTAGTGCTCATATCAAACCCAGTAAAAACCTTAGTGTTATTTATTAAATTAGTGGCAACCGTTTCGGCCATTTCGTAACCCGGCGCAACCAGTCCATAAATCATTCCATTATATAAAGCACATTCACCTATTGCATAAATAGCCGGATCGGATGTTTGCAATTTTTCGTTTACAACAATTCCGCCTCTATGACCAACTTCTAATCCGCAAAGTTTTGCCAATTCATCTCTAGGCTTAATGCCAGCAGATATTACGAGCATATCTACATCAATTTTAGTATCGTCAGTAAACTGCATTCCGGTAATACACTTATCCCCTAAAATTTCTGAAGTATTCTTATTAGTAAGAATTTTTAAACCTAATGTTTGAAGTTTATCTTTTAATATATTGGAACCTGCTTCATCGATTTGACGAGGCATTAGACGTGGCGCAAATTCAATAACAGTGGTGTTTGTAATCCCGAGATCAATCATAGCTTTTGCAGCTTCTAGTCCTAATAAGCCGCCACCAATGACAGCTCCTGTTAGAGCTTTCGATGCATAAGCCTGCATCATTTCTAAATCTTCAATGGTTCTATAAATAAAAACCCCTTCTTTCTCAACACCGGGAATTGGCGGAACAAAAGCAGATGAGCCTGTTGCAAAAATTAAAACATCATAGTTTTCCGAAATTCCTTTAAAAGAATGAACAGTTTTAGCTAAACGGTCAACTGATTGTACCGGATCGCCCAGATGGAGTTTAATATTGTTTTCGGTATACCAATCATTACTGTTCAACAATAAATCATTGGCCGATTTGCCCGCAAAAAATTCACTGAGATGGACCCTGTCGTATGCGGGTCTGTTTTCTTCTCCAAAAACAATTATTTCAAATTTGATAGTGGCAGCTTTGGCTAATAGTTTTTCGCAAAACTTATACCCTACCATTCCGTTTCCGATTACAATAATTCTCATATTTTGCTATTTGATTAATTAAAGACGTTTAATCAAATGGCAAGATTTATCGTATTAAAAATATATACATTTAATATTTTTACTCATAATTTTTATTTTTTGAGCTATTTTATATAATGTATATCATAAAAATAGGTAAAAATATTTATTGTTTAAAATAATTTTGTAAATTTATTTACATAATATTATTTCTAATGTATAAATTATAATTATGAAACAACGCTTATCTTTAGTAGGTGCAGGTCCGGGTGACCCTCAATTAATCACTTTAAAAGCTATAAAAACCATTGAAAAAGCTAATGTCATTCTCTACGATGCCTTAGTCAATACTTCCATATTAGAATATGCTTCTGAAAATGCTATTAAAAGATGTGTGGGAAAACGTTTTGGATGTCATTCTATTTCACAACATGAAATTAATCACTTAATAGTAAAATATTCTAAGTCACATGGACACGTCGTTAGATTAAAAGGTGGGGACCCCTTTGTATTTGGACGTGCTCAAGAAGAAATAACTGCCGCAAGAAATGCAGGGATTGAAGTTGAAGTTATACCAGGCATTTCAAGTGCACTTGCAGTACCGGCCTCACAATTTATACCCTTAACCTGCAGAGGGGTCAATGAAAGTTTCTGGGTAACTACCGGCACAACTCAATCTGGCGAAATTTCGCCTGATATAAATTTAGCGGCACAATCTTCGGCTACTGTAATCATTTTAATGGCGATGAGCAAACTCGAAGCAATCATGGAATTATTTGAAAAAAATGGCAAGGGCAAAACACCCGTTGCTATTATTCAGGATGGTACAACAGAAAATGAGAAGGTTGTTATCGGCACTGTTAGGAATATTCAGTTTAAAGCTCAGTTTGCAGGTCTGTCAAACCCGGCCATAATTATTGTGGGAGAAGTTGTAAACCTGCATCATTTGATAAATAAGGATTCCATTTATATTAGAAACAGCAGTTGTATTTGCTAAGAGTATTTCTTGCTATAATCTTTTGTAGCTTTATATTGCAAAAGAAAAAGGTATTTAGTGAATGAAAAAGAATAAGATTGAATGTGATTTTAAAAGTTGTTTTTTATGCAGGCTGAGTATAAAAGAATGGATTCCGGCTATAGATATCAACCGCAAAACCTTCCATTTTAAAAAAGGTGAATTGATCTTTAAAGAAGGAGATAAAGTAAAAGGTATTTATTTCATTTATAAGGGAACAGTAAAAGTGCATAAAAAATGGGGAGATGAAAAAGAACTTATTGTACGCATTGCCAAAGACGGGGATATTGTTGGCCACAGAGGTTTGGGCAGTAACACATATTATCCAATATCCGGTACCGCTCTTGAACCAACTACAGTTTGTTTTATTGACCTTGATTTTTTTCAGTCCACTTTAAAAGTAAATCATGAATTTCTTTATCAGTTGATGATATTTTTTGCCGATGAATTGCAGGAATCGGAAAGAAGAATGCGTAACCTTGCCCACATGCCAGTGAAAGGAAGAGTTGCACAAGCCTTGCTGCTATTGAAAACCAAGTTTGGGATTAATGAAGAAGGTTTTATTGATATTTCTTTAAGCAGGCAGGATCTTGCTTCATTTGTCGGTGCTACTTATGAAACCGTTTTCAGGACCATCAATGAACTTACTGAAGAAGGTATGATTGAAACATCCGGAAAAAGCATCTATATAAAGAATGAGGAGAAGTTATTACGCATTATTAATCAAATGATGCTGTGATGCTTTCAACAAAAGTCGTCAATGTTTTTATTAATAATAATTGTAAGCTGATAATTGCAGGTCAATTATTTAGCTTACGTTAGAATAAAAACAATCACTCAAATGTTCTTTTATATAATGATTGTAATAGTGTTTGAAATTGCTGAATGATCCATAATGAAATAAGATAGGAATGCTGATAATTTCAGAATCAGTGAGTGATGCTTTTTTGTTGCAATGCTTGCCCTGAGCGTTTTCCAAACGAAAATTCTGAATATGATCTGCAAATGCAATACAAAAATCATCTGCAGGTACAAAGATTTATTCAGGCATATTTAGTTTCTTATTTGTTTTCATGATTGTTTCGCAACTCTATAACTTTATCTTTTAGTATAAATGGCAGTTCATTTCTTTGACAATTCTTTACTCTTTTATGCTGTTTCTTATTCCAAACCCAGGTTAAATAACTTATAGATGAAATTTTTATTTTTGAAATGTAATATCATCAGCTGTTTTACAACTTTCTTTTTACTAACATTTCTTGGTTGTAATGGTCAAAAAGAATTTGGTACAGATATTTTGCATGTAGAAAAAATTATTCAATTGCCCAATGTGAAGGGCCGTATCGATCATATGGCTATCAATCTGGATGAACAAATAATTTATATAGCAGCATTAGGGAATAATACAGTTGAGGCAGTTGATTTGAAGGATGGAAAAATTATCAAAACCATTGATGGTCTGGATGAACCTCAGGGAATTTGTTATATACCTCAGCAGCATGAAATAGTTGTAGCCAATGGTGGGAGTGGTGATTGTATTTTTTATAATTCACGCAATTTTGAAAAAGTTGCTGTTATTCATTTATCATCTGATGCTGATAATGTTCGATACGATTCGGCAGAAAGAAAAATTTATGTAGGATATGGTAACGGCGGATTAGCAATTATTAATTCACAAACACATCAACAAATTGGAAATATTAAACTTCCGGCACATCCTGAATCTTTTCAAATAGATAAACAACTACAACAACTATTTGTGAATTTACCCGGTGCAAATGAGATTGGTGTGATTGATTTAAAACAGATAAAACTTATTAATGAATGGAAAATAAATTCTGCTACAGCAAATTTTCCAATGGCCTTAGATACTATTCGTCACCTTATAATTGCAGGTAACCGTCATCCTGCTGCTATTATAATATTTGACGCCTTTACCGGTAAAGAGATCAGCTCGAATGTTATTGGAGGCGATGTAGATGATTTATATTTCGATCAGGAGAAAGCATTGATCTTTGTAAGCAGCGGAAGCGGTTATATAAATATATTTAAGCAGCAAAATAATACTGTATATAAACAAATTTCAAATATTAAAACAAACAATGGTGCAAGAACTTCTTTATATGTTCCTGAACTTAAATTTTTTATTTTGGCAGCAAGAGCAGCAAATGGAAAACCTGCTAACATCGTAGTATATAAAATTCTTCAATAGATTTTGTATGAAATGGATCACAAGAGAAAAACCAAAGATCGACAGATTAGCATGTGCATGGCTCATCAAAAAATTTGTTGATAAGGATGCTGAATTTATATACGTTCCTTTTAATCAAGTGATATCAAAAGCAAAAGAATTGAATGCCATTCCGTTTGATATTCCTGATGTTGAATTTACGCATTATGAAGATAAATGCACATTTGATTACATCACCAAAAAATATAAAATAAAAGACCGTGCTGTTTTGATGATGGCTGATATTGTGAGAGGTGCCGATACCGACATTCATGAAATTTCTAAAGAATCTGCCGGTCTTTGGGCTATTTCGGCAGGTTTATCTTATAACTTAACTGATGATTATAAGTTATTGGAAACGGGAATGATTATTTATGATGCTTTGTATAGTTGGGCCACACATTTATATAAACAAAAACATTTGCAGAATAGTCCTTTTGAAAATTTATTACACGATGTATATAACAAATTTTTGCTTTCAAAAATTTCTGATAAGAAGAAAACTCCTGCATGGGTTAAGGAAATAAAAGAAATGATTCAGGATCAGATTGACACACAGTTCACATTTAATTTCAAGAAAATTTCAAATGACTTAGCGCTCAATCCTTCTTATTTATCCAGAGAATTTTCAAAGTATTTTGATAACCTTAGTTTTGGTGAATATATCCGAAAAATAAGGATTGAAAAAGCAATTGAATTGATACAAGAATCAAACTATTCACTAACTGAGATCGCTTATCTGACAGGCTTTTCAGATCAAAGTCATTTTACAAGAATATTTAAAAAACATACAGGCAACAACCCTTCACTGTACAGAAAAAAAATTAAGAAAAGTAACTCACATACAAAAGGTAAATAAGATTCTATTTTGATAATAAGTTTAATCGCAAATTTGTTGTTACATTTTTTTTATAGTAATGATGAATGATCCACCTTATACTTTAAGTGATTTGTCAAAATATTTTCTCAAACTCGGCACAACAGGTTTTGGCGGACCAGTTGCATTAGTAGGAAATATGCATCGGGATCTGGTAGAAAATCGAAACTGGATTTCTGAAGAAGAATATAAACAGGGCTTAGCTTTAGCGCAATTAGCACCAGGACCATTAGCGGCACAATTAGCTATTTATTTAGGATTTGTACATCATCGTATCATCGGTGCAACATTAGCCGGAATATCATTTGTAATTCCTTCATTTATCATGGTAGTGTTATTAGGCATTGCATACAAACAATTTCATGGCTTGCCCTGGATGCAATCTGTTTTTTATGGAGTTGGGGCAGCAGTTATCGGCATTATTGCAATCAGTTCGTACAAATTAACTGCAAAATCAATCGGAAAATTTAATCTCTCATCTTTCAAAACAAACTGGTTATTGTGGCTGTTCTTTTTTATCACAGCCATCATTACTTTTATTTCACAACAGGAATTACTTGTATTATTTATTGGAGCAGGTTTAATATACATGTTTGTTAAAGCACCACCAAAATGGTCGCCTGAGAGAATGGCGAATTCAATAATATTACTGCAAATCGGATTATGGAATTTTGAAACAGATGTGTTAGTTAAAATTGCTATCTATTTTACCAAAGCAGGTGCATTTGTTTTTGGAAGCGGCTTAGCCATTGTTCCCTTTTTACATGACGGTGTAGTTATAGAAAATCATTGGTTAACCGAACAACAATTTATAGATGCCGTTGCGGTTGCTATGATAACACCCGGGCCTGTGGTTATCACTGTTGGATTTATAGGCTATTTAATTGCCGGATTTCCGGGCGCTTTTGTTGCAGCAATAGCTACTTTTTTGCCTTGTTTTTTACTTACAGTTATTCTTGCTCCGTATTTTCATAAAATATCAAAGAATCTTTCTATCAAAACATTTGTTGAAGGGATTACTGCAGCAGTAATAGGAGCATTGGTAGGCGCTGTGTTAGTCATCGCAACTAAAAGTATAACTGATCTGCCAACTGCTGTTATTGCGATAACAACTATACTTGTATTATTTTACATTAAGAAAATCCAGGAACCTTATATTATATTAACCGCAGCAATTTTAGGAATGCTGATAAAAATTATTTTATGAACAGAGCAGATTTTTTAAAAGCCGGAACATTAGCAGGTGCGGCTTCTTTATTATCAACAACAAATGCGTTTGCGCAAAATTTAACTGATAATCCAATTGATAAATTAGCTGATGCCAACGGAAATTTTATTCTACAAACGTTGCCATATAATGAGAATTTTTTAGAACCATATATGGATGCCGAAACGATGCATTTGCATTATACTTTTCATCATGGCGGCGCTGTGAAAGGTGCTAATAAAGATATGGTAATGATTAAAAAAGCATTGGATGAAAACAATCTGGAAACCGTAGATTTCTGGACCAAGAAATTATCATATCACTTTTCGTCTCATGTTTTGCACTCAATTTTTTGGACAAATCTCACCAATAAAAAAACTGCACCTACAGGTGATTTGCAAAAGCGGATAGAAAAAAATTTTGGAAGCTTCGATAAATTAAAATCTTTAATTGCCGCAACTTCAAAAAACGTTGATGGCAATGGTTGGGGCATTGTAGCATATCAACCTTACAGCGATAGCTTAACGGTATTGCAGTGCGAGAATCATGAAAAACTAATACAATGGGGTGCTATTCCTTTATTGGTGATTGATGTTTGGGAACATGCTTACTATTTAAAATATAAAAATAAGAGAGCCGATTTTGTAGATGCTTTATTCAATATTATTAATTGGGATAATGCTGCAGAACGTTTAAATACCGCGATTAAATTAACTAAATAAATATTATATTTTTTATCAAGATCATCAAAATAATAAATGAAGCAATATTTAAATTTCATCAGATTTTCTTTTTTTTGTTTTTGTGTAGTATTAATTCCGTTTTTGTCTTATAGTCAAAATCCCGAATTCTCTTTACGTGAATTTGCATCAAGTCAAATTAAAAAGGGTGTGCGTTCCATTGGAATGGGCGGTGATGGTGCAACATGGGGTAATTATTCGTTAGTATGGAGGGATTCAGCCACAGCTTTAATCGATGCCGGGCTTACAAGTTACAGCAATAATAATAAATTTAGTTTTACTGCCGTAGCGGCAGCTACTCCCTCTATCTGGCATGGTCTTACAGTTTATGCCATTGCATTATCGCAGTACGCAGCGAATATTTCCACATTATTAAAATCTCCCGGATTTGGTACTTCAGCAACTCCTGTTCATGGCGATGGAACTAATCAGGCATTATTTATCAAATCAGCAATGCCATTAGGAAAAGGGTTTTCAGTGGGCGTATTATTTTCTTATGAGCGTTCTCAATTTGATGCCATATCAGATATTAATTCATCCAATTTTGTCAGATATCAAACAACCTGGTTACCATCAGGAGGTTTTGGTTTAACATGGCAGCCTAATAAAAAAATTCTTTTAGGTTTCAGAGCCTTGTTTAATAATGATAAAGAAATACGAATAGATAATGCAGGGAATTCTAATGGGCTTAATAATTCGCAGGAATATCGGTTAGGTGGTTCGATTGCATTGTGGAAAGGAGCTTTAATTGATGTTGGCGGAAACTTACGCCATCGATCTAATCAAATAAATAATAATAATCATACGGATATTGAACCTAATATTGGATTTGAACAAAACTTATGGCAAAGACATTTTGTTTTTCGATTTGGGGTTGATGAAACATCGCCTACTGGTGGGTTCAGTATTAGATTTAATCCTGTTGTTATTGATTTTGCATATGTCAATAATTTGGCGGGTGTTCGTTTAGGAGACCTGTTTGGTACAAATAGCAATTCTTTTATTGGAACGGTTCTAATTGATTTTGCCGATTGCAGGATTAAACGAAAATAAAATTGCGTAAGTATCTAATGAAACAAACCGGAATATTACTTATTGAATCTATTCTATCTTCACGGTTGATCCAACGATGATTGATGAATGAAAAAATTATTTTTTGTAATAATAATACTGCCCATTTTTACGACTGCACAAAACAAATTGGAAGTAAAAATTAAAGATGCTGATACAAAGAAAAACCTCGGTTTTGTAAGTGCGTATAGTAAACAAATAAAAGCAGGAGCTGTTTCTGACAGCAATGGAATAATCATTTTATCCAAAATCCCTGATGGCAAATACGAATTTGTTTTTTCATTGACAGGGTATGAAAAAAAAGAGATTGAATTTTCCTTTCCTATGAAATTAATTGATTCAGAAATTTTTTTAAAGAAAGAAAGTGAAAATCTGGATGAGGTAGTAGTAACATCAACCCGCACGAATTCGCGCATTAAAGATATTCCGATCAGAGTTGAGGTTATTGGTGAAGATGAAGTAAATGAGGAAGGAAGCATGAAGCCGGCCAATATCTCTATGTTACTGGCAGAAAGTCCGGGCATACAAACACAACAGACTTCTGCTATCAATGGGAATGTCAGTATCCGCCTGCAGGGATTAGATGGTAAATATACCCAGATACTAAAGGATGGATTCCCTTTGTATGGTGGTTTTTCGCAGGGGTTAAGTATCATGCAGATTCCGCCGCTCGATTTGAAGCAGGTGGAGATCATTAAAGGTTCATCGGGCTCCTTATATGGAAGTGATGCGATTGCAGGACTGGTTAATTTAATATCAAAACAGCCGCAGGAAAAAAGAAATCTAAATTTTTTATTCAACCAAACTTCATTAGGTGCAACTGATGCCAATGGATATTTTTCGCAGCGATGGAAAAAATTAGGACTTACTTTTTTATCCTCCAATAATTTTCAAAAAGCAACAGATGTAAATAAAGACGGCTTTTCGGATCTGCCCAAAACAAAAGCTTATACCATTAACCCAACCTTCTATTATTATTTTGATTCCACAGCAACATTGCGGTTTGGTATAAATGCAACGCATGATTACAGAAAAGGCGGCGATATGGTTGTATTAAATAGCCATACTGATTCATTACATCAATATTTTGAAGAAGATATATCCAACCGTATTTCATCACAATTAAAGTTTGATAAACAATTCAATAAGAATACGGCATTCACCTTTAAAAATAGCGTTTCACTTTTTGACAGAGCTATTCATCAAAATACTTTCTTATTCGAAGGAAAACAAATGAGTAGTTATACAGAAGCGTCTGTTAATTACAGGTCAGGAAAACATCAATGGGTGGCGGGGATCAATTACATCTCAGAAAAATTTACAGAAGATAGCAGCAAAAGCCACCTTTCAAGAAATTATCATTACGAAACTACCGGAATCTTTCTTCAGGACGACTGGAAAATGAATGAGAAAATAGCAATACTTACAGGGCTTAGAACAGATTATCAAAATCAATATGGTATTTTTATTCTGCCAAGAATCGCATTGATGTATAAACTGAATAAAGAGCTTTATGTACGCATCGGAAGCGGTTTAGGTTATACACTGCCCAGCATATTTTCTACCGCTTCCGAACAAGCGGGTATTAATACCATCCAACCACTTTCATCAAATGTAAAAGCAGAAAAATCGATTGGCGGAAATATTGATTTGAACTGGAAGAAAAGATTAAGCGCTGAATCGACCATTACTTTCAACCAATCTTTTTTCTTTACGCAAATCAATGATCCTTTGGTTTTGGACAGTATACTTTTTGTCACTAAATCGCAGCCAATAATTGCCTCCGGCTTTGAGACAAATATTCGATTGAAAATAGATGAATTGCAGGTATTTCTTGGATATGTTTTTGCCGATGCGCAAAGAAAATATGATGCACAACAACCATTCATTCCCTTGACCCCGAAACACAAAATCAATGCTGATATTATTTATGAGAAAGAGGAAGATTTTTCGGTTGCTATGGAAGGATACTATATTTCATCTATGTTTCGCGATCTTGATACCAAAACAAAAGAATTCATGACCTTCGGTTTGATCGTGCAAAAATATTTTAAGCATTTAAGTATTATCGCTAATTGTGAAAACATCTTTGATATACGTCAAACAAGATTCGAAAATATAATTATACCACCTGTTGCCAATCCAACATTCAGGGATATTTATGCACCCTTAGATGGAAGAGTTTTTAATCTTGCAGTGAGGATAAAAATTTGATATAAGATTGAAATAAATAAGAATTGATAATGCTACTGCAATATGCAGGATACTGTAAATCTTATTATCATTCATGCCAGGTGCAATTAATTTGAACAAACATGTATTCTGTAAACAAAGTTGATTTATCTGATTTGTGGTTTGCAGTTAAACTGATAGTATTATTTTGTGTTTTACCAAGTAACGTTGAGCTATAAATTTAGCATTTCGTCTTATTTTCTTTTGTTGTTGATAAACATATCTCCATTTTTTATAGCATTAGCCAATTGTTGAATTGTTTTTGTTTCAAATAATTCAATTAACTGCTTTTTGATTACTTTATATTTTGAGTGCATCGGGCAGGGTTTAGTTTCTGAACACTTGTCAAGGCCCAGAATACATTTGTCTAATATTTCGTATTCCCCCATGGCTTCAAGCACGGTTCGGACCGGCAATCTTTTTGCTGTTTCTGTCATAAAAAAACCGCCATTAGGCCCGCTGACAGAATGTATAATCTTATTGCCTTTTTTAAGCTCCTGCAATATTTTAGCGGTAAACGATAATGGTGAATCAATGGCCTCGGAGATTTCGGTTATACTGATTTTTCTTTCTTCAGAACCTTTTTGAGCTATATATATTGTAGCCCTTAATGCATATTCTGTTGTTTTGGAAAACATGGGAATCAATTTACAAGGGGAAAAATACATTTTATTTTATAAACGATTTAAGATGCAGCAATTTGTTATGAATCCATTCTGCAGATATATTGCCGGTTAGTATATTTTACAGCCTCCTGATTAATGCCGAACTATACGCCATTTACAATGAATTGTTGTAAGTATTATAAGGTAAATAAGCACTTGCATAAGCCAAGAAAAAGAACTCAGAAATTGTATGCTTTTGTGACAAATACATTTAGGAAAAATAATTAAGGACATATTTATCCTTAATTATTATATTTGCCGGTAACATCTATTTATGGCAAAAAAAATTTTTTTAAACTATCTGCTTAATCCCAGAAACTGGTGGCTGCCTTTGCTCATTATTTTTACAATCAGTGTTGCAGGAGTGACGATGATTGCTGTACATACTTACACGGAAGCTCCGCCAATTCCCACCTATGTTTCTTTAAAGAATGAAACCATTTTTTCAAAGAAGGATGTGCTGGATGGGCAGGCAGTATTTCAAAAATACGCATTGATGGAATATGGCAGTATGTTTGGCGATGGCGCCAATCGTGGACCGGATTATACTGCTGAGGCCTTGCATTATGTTTCTCAATACATGAATGATTTTTATCAATCAAAATGGAAGAATGAAGCGAACAGCGAATTGCTCATGAAGGGAATTGCTGCGCAAGTAAAAATGGAGATTAAAAGAAATCGTTACAGTAACATCAATAACAGCGTGACACTTTCTAATGCGCAGGTTTTTGCAGCAAACGAACTGATCAAATACTATAACCAGAAATTTTTCAATCCGTCTTCAGCCGGTGCGTTTAAGCCAACCGGTTATATTACTGATGCAACTGAAATAAAATCGTTGACAGCTTTTTTCTTTTGGGGATCATGGGTTTGCGGAGTAGAACGACCGGGAGAAAATTACAGTTATACGCATAACTGGCCTTACGATCCGACAGCAGGAAATACACCCAGTTCGGCTATTATTTTGTGGAGCATCTTGGGTTCCCTGGGGTTGATATTTGGGTTAGGTATTGTTTTATATTATCATGGCAAACTTGATAAATTGAATGATGAGGTTTATACGAACCATGCCCAACCATTTATGACAAGTCGTGATATACAAAACTTCCAACCCGATGCTGTTCAAAAAGCTACTTATAAATTCTTTTATGTTGCCATTATACTTTTCGGTGTACAGGTTTTAGCAGGCATATTAACTGTACATGATTTTATAGGGTTGGTTAATCTATTTGGATTTAATGTTTCCGGAACATTACCTATAACCGTAACAAGAAGCTGGCATGTGCAATTATCCATTTTGTGGATATCGGCTTGTTGGATTGGTGCTTCATTTTTCATGATGTCGCTTGTTTCATCAAAACAATCAAAAAAACAAGTTACATTAATAAATACTATATTTTGGCTTACTGTATTATTAGTAGCAGGTTCTTTTGCGGGTATGTTTTTAGGGCCTAGAGGGTTTTTAGGTAAGAACTGGTACTGGCTTGGCCACCAGGGATGGGAATATGTAGAACTTGGAAAATTATGGCAGATAATACTTGGTGTAGTATTTATCGTATGGGCAATAACAATTTACAGTGGTATTAAACCGGTAATGAAAATAAATCAACCCTGGGCATTACCCAACTGGTTAGTGTATGCAACATTCAGTATAATTTTATTATTGATCTCAGGTTTTATCGCAACACCTAAAACCAATTTTGTAATTGCAGATTTTTGGCGCTGGATGGTGGTACACATGTGGGCAGAAGCATTCTTTGAAGTGTTCACTACAGTATTGATTGGCTACTTTATGGTTGTGATGGGGCTGGTAAGTAAACATGCTGTTATTCGCGTTATTTACTTAGCCACATTATTATTTCTTGGTTCAGGCTTACTTGGTATTTCTCATAACTTTTACTGGAATGCAAAACCAGTGTTCACAATGGCTCTTGGATCAATATTTTCAACATTGCAGGTGATACCGCTGGTATTACTTACACTGGAGGCATGGCGGTTTAGTAAATTACCGAAAATTCTGGAAAAAGGAAATGCTGTAAATGTTGATCTTGATAAACGATTTGGATTTTCTGAAGTATTTTTGTTTTTGGTAGCTGTAAATTTTTGGAATTTTTTTGGTGCAGGAGTGTTGGGCTTTATTATCAATCTCCCAATTGCTAATTATTATGAGCATGGTACTTATTTAACCGTTAATCATGGCCACGCTGCATTAATGGGAGTGTATGGTAATCTTGCACTCGCTGCTGTCTTATTTTGTTGCCAATTATTATTTAAAGCGGATTGGTGGAAACCACAACTTATCAAAATTGCATTCTGGTCTATTAATATCGGGCTATTACTGATGGTATTTCTCGATTTATTTCCTGCAGGTATTTATCAGCTTAAAACTGTAACAGAACAAGGATTGTGGTTTGCCCGCAGCAATGAATTTATTGAAAGTAATACTTTTCAAACACTCACCTGGCTGCGGATTGTTGGAGGTGCCCTATTCACTGTAGGTGGTGTGATACCTTTGGTTTGGTTTATAACCAGCCGTAGAAAAGGATTAAAAACTATTGAACAGCATAACACATTAAAATCAATGAGTGAAGAAACAATAATAAAATCAATGGTTTGATATATGTATGTGTAGTTCTCGGGATTGAGATTTTAAATCAATATTAAAAATTAGTGTAAAGAATATAACGGCACAATGGAGGCGAATAAAAAACCAATAGTATATTCCTGCTCTGGTTGTTCCAGTGCAGCACAAATGGCAAATTATCTTGCTGTCAAACTTGACAGGAATCATGTCGCGGAAATGTCATGTATTGCAGGTGTTGGCGGCAATGTAAAGAAGCTTGTACAAACTGCAACTTCAGGCAGAAAAACAATTGTTATTGATGGTTGTCCGCTTGCATGTGCCAAAGCCTGTTTAAATAATCATCATGTAGTTCCTGATATACATTTTGATTTAACTGCACTTGGTGTAAGTAAACGACAGCACGAAGATTTTAGCATGAATCAAGCAAATGAATTATTATTAATAATAAGCAATAAAGTTTTGGAGAGTGAGGAACAGATAATTACCAATAAACCTCATTTATTTTCATTAGCAAAAATAAAATAGTTATTCTGTATCAAAATACTCTTGTTATATATTTCAATAAAAAAGCAGAAATGTTTAGATGTAGGTAGAGTGTATATATTCCAAGTTTGAGTTGATACTTGTGGAATGGCGATAAGATACATTCACTAAAACTTACATCAATTTGTATAGAATTTTATATACGTTTCGATTAACTTGAATGTTATTGAATCATAAAGTTTCGTGATAAACTGTAGAGATATTTATCGTATCCGGTACACAGAATTGTCAGGAAAAAGTAATTCATTAAATAATAAAAAGTAAATAAATACTTTTATTAAAACACAATATCTAACTTTACTCAAAGGCGCAATGAAATCAGAATATGTATGTAATAAAAATATCATGTGAGAACAATAAAAAACTATTGCCGATGCTGATAAATGGTGGCGCTGTCATCGATCAATGGTTACGGATTATTTAAAAGTACAAGGTTGGAAAACAATACATATAATTGGTATTGGAAGGATGGAGGAACATAGGTTCACGGCACCTGCAAGAATTGTTGATGACATGCTGAGTTATGAAATAAGTATAGAAGAAAAAAGAATCGAGAGCCAATGAAAACTTGCGAATTAAACAAGATATATACTTTGTAGAAAACACAATGAGATAATTACATGTTTAAAAAAAGTCAAACCGTTTTAAACAGATAAAATATGTATAATTATATTTTTTAGTTAATCAAAAACAATCATTCCATGCAACATTCAATATTACTGCTCTTTTTGATTTTAGCCGGAATAAGTACTTTAGTCTTTACCTATGTTTATCTTTCTTCTAAAAAAGTGAGTAACACCGAGCAAGGTATGGTGAATCCCTTAAGGAAACGGTTTTGGTTCCTGCTTATCCTGTTTGTGATCTTGGGCATTTTTGCTTCAGTAACTATCCCAAAATCGCCATACTATCTTTATGAGAATGAAAATCCATTTCGGGTGATTCATGTGGCAACAATGCAGTTTTCATTTCTACTATCAAATAATGCTATAGATCCCAAAAATCCAGCAGGAGACCCTGCAATTGAATTACCCATAAATGAGTTGATCGAATTTAGAGTAACCAGTTTAGATGTGAACCACGGGTTTGGTATTTATGATAAATCAAACAAACTTATTGCTCAAACCCAGGCTATGCCCGGATATGTAAACCGCCTCCGTTGGAAATTTACAGAGCCGGGAAATTATACTATCCTTTGTTTAGAATTTTGCGGAATGGCTCACCAGAGTATGAGATCATCTTTTACAGTAAAATAAAAAAATATGGAATCCCTAAAAATCAGAAAGATTACTTCGTTATGGATAATTACAGTACTAGTTTTATTCATTGTTAGTATTGTATTAGGTATACTCATGCGACTTAACCAGGGAGAAATTATTCATCAGTCGCCAATAACTTTTTATATCAACATGACCACACATGGACTTACTATGATCGGTATTTGGTTTGTTGCAGGTATGGCAGCTGTAAATTATTTAATGCAGCGGTATGTAAAAACCAGCTATTCGGCAAATTTATTTGCCTTATTGCTTACGTTTATTGGAATTTTACTGCTTTGGACCTCCACTTTTATAGGGCATTTTCATGCGGCATGGACTTTTCTGTATCCTTTGCCTTTGAAAATAATGTGGGCTAATTGGGCAACGCCGGTATTTTTATTTTCATTGACTATTTTGGGGGTGGGCTGGTTGATCTGGAGTATTAGTTTAATGGCACAGATCCTTAAAAAGTATTCCATTTCTCAGGCATTTGCCTGGCAGCATTTTAAGAAAAACCCAACTATAGAAACGCCCCCTTTTATTCTTATAACTATGATTACCCTGATTGGTATTATTGCTTGTTTGTTTGCGGCGGTGCTATTGATTGTTTTATTTTTTACTGAGTATTTTTCAGATGGTCGTTTTGTAAATGATGCATTGCTGATGAAAAATCTCACCTACTTTTTTGGACACACCATAGCTAATGAGATGCTTTATTTAGGGTTGGCAGTAATTTATGAATTGTTTGCTGAGGTGAGTGGAAAACCAAAATGGAAAACCACCTGGTATGTAGCACTGGCTTGGAACCTTACTTTAATATTTATTCTTACTGCCTTTTTCCATCACTTATATATGGACTTTGTTCAGCCCGAGGGGCTTCAGATTATTGGGCAATTAGCCTCATATCTTGCCAGCTTGCCTGCTGCAGGTGTTACCGTATTCAGTATATTAGTAGCGGTATATCGCACTAAAATAAAATGGTCGCTGACCAATTTATTGTTTTTTATTGGTGTTGCCGGATGGGTTATTGGCGGTTTAGGTGCAGTAATTGATGCTACTATTTCTAATAATTTCGTACTTCATAATACACTCTGGGTTCCTGCTCATTTTCATACCTATAATGCCATGGGTAACGTGCTATTCAGTCTTGCTTTCTTCTATTGGTTCTCGACTCAATTTGATAATCAAATTCAAAAAGAAAGATTTACGAAATTGAAATTGGTTCTTCTGTTGATTGGAGGGATAGGGTTCCTTTTAGCTTTTTATGTAGGTGGCGCTGAATCAATACCCCGCAGGTATAGTAGTTATCCTGCTGAATTTCCTATGGCGGCACCATTAGCTGCCGGTGCAGCTCTGTTTGCAACAATCTATTTAATAGCTATTCTTTTGTTTTTCTTTAATATTTCTAAAAAATGCATAAAAATAATGTCTTCATCATCATAGTTGTAATAAGTTTTTTTTACAGCACTTGTGTTATCGGGCAAGCTGATACTTCAGGTTGGAAAGAAGAAAAGAATATATATGAAAAAGTGTATGATGCAACATTAACCGGACATAACCTACATAATACTAAACTCTATCAAAGTATTCATCAAAATCCAACAATTCTTGTCCTGATTTTTACGAGATGCACAGGTATTTGCAATCCATTTCTTTTACAATTAAAAGAAAATATGCAATTTGAAGCCGGTTATAAAACAATCAAGATACTGGTAATTAGTTTTGATCCGAGAGATACGAAAGAAGATATGAATTTGTTTGCCGAAAGATTTGGATTAAATAATGATAAACAATGGATTTTTGCTGTAACTGATCAGATCAGTAATTTAAACAGATCGGTTGGGTTTAACCCTGTATGGGACAGTACCCGAAATCAGTATGATCATGATGCCCTTTTAGTAGGTATTAATAGAGAAGGTTATATAACAAAAAAGTTGATTGGCTTAAGAAACGAACATGAACTGAAGCTGTTGATCAATAGCATTAACGATGTTTTTGCACCCACCTATCGTATACCCAATCAAAATCAGTTATTTTCTTGCTTTAATTATAATTCTAAAACCGGTAGAAATACACCGGGACTAGGATTGTTTTTTGTTGGGCTACCTGTTGTTATAACAGTATTGATCCTTTTCTTGATAAACTATATTGTTCATTCAAATCGGATATTCCAAAAAAATTAATATTTTATATCTAATGCTAAATTGAATTTTATTAGAGATCATAAACTGATCATCGTGAAGTGCTGAAACAGAAATAATAGCAAAAAGATTTACTTGTATGATAAGTTGACTAAAAAATTCTTTGATTGGCGTATTTTTCTATGAATAAAATTTCCCGATTGCGCAATTTTGTTTTCCTGATTGCGATAGCAGTATAAGTTTTGGTTAAGCAATTTGCGCCCTCAATTATACAACTACTTATGAGGAGCAAAAACAAAATAGCATTACTGATCATACTCTGCATAGCACAAGCCGGAATGGCACAAACAAAAGACAGTATCAAAACAACAATATTAAAAGAAGTGAGTGTCACCGGTTATAAAACAGTGAAAGGAATAGGACATTTCATGGATGTAAAAGACGGTGTTATTTATGCAGGGAAAAAAACGGAAGTCATTATTACAGACAGCTTGGATGCAAATAAAGCCATCAATAATACCAGACAAATTCTCGGACGTATCCCCGGACTGAATATTGTAGAAACGGAAAGCAGTGGATTTACGGCAAACGGCATTGCAACGAGAGGTTTGAATCCAACGCAAAGCATTGAAATGAATACAAGACAGAATGGTTATACCATCAGCGCAGATCTGTATGGTTACAATGAAGCCTATTATATTCCGCCAATGGAAGCGGTGAACAGAATTGAAATGGTGAGAGGTGCTGCTTCTTTACAGTTTGGTGCTCAATTTGGCGGCATGGTAAATTATGTACTGAAAGATGCCCCGGTAAATAAACCATTTGAGTTTGTAACCTCTCAAACCATGGGAAGTTTTGGAATGTTTAATTCTTTTAATTCTATCGGTGGTAATTACAAAAAAATAAGTTATTACGGTTTTATACAATACAGGAATATGGATGGTTACAGGCCTAACAGTCAGCAATGGCAATTATCTGGTTATGGTAAAGTTCTTTATACTCCCTCACCCAAATGGAATATGGGTATAGAATATTCTTTATTAAGAAATCAGGTAAAAATGCCCGGTGGTTTAACCGACAGTTTGTTCAGGGTAAACCCCAAAATATCAACGAGATCAAGAAACTGGCTCGAAAGTCCCTGGAATATTATAGCATCCACAGTGGAATTTCATCCATCCACTCATACATCCGTCAGTTTAAAAACGAGTTATCTCTTCAGCAGCCGTTCAATGGTATGGCGTAATGAAGACGGTGGCCCCGAAGCATTAGATAATATAGATCCGGCTACTAACGAATATGTTCCGAGAGAAGTGGAAAGAGAAGATATGCATAGTATAAGTTCTGAATTAAGGATAGCCTGCAATTATACATTAGGCAAGTATACATCTACACTGGCAGCTGGCGCAAGATTAAGTTATGCATGGTTTAAAAGATTAGGTGGCGGAGAAGGAACCACTAACAGTGATTTTGATTTATCCATTAAAGGTGATTGGGAATACAATCTTGATTTTACAACTACCAACGCAGCTCCTTTTATAGAAAATATTTTCAGGCTGAGTAATAGATTTACCATTACGCCCGGATTGAGATTTGAATCTTTAAACAATACAATAGCAGGGTACAAAACAGACAGTATTTATAAACTTACAGCAGGTGAAACGAAGAACAGGTATTTTTTGCTGAGTGGTATCGGTTTTGAATATAAGACGGGATATAATACAAGTATATATGCCAACTTCTCACAGGCATACAGGCCGATTGATTACAGTCAATTAGAACCATTCGGCGTAACATCCCGAATTGACCCCAATTTAAAAGATCAAAAAGGATTCAATTCAGACCTCGGTTATAGAGGCATCATTAAAAATTATCTGAACTTTGATGTCAGTTTATTTTATCTCGCCTATAACAACAGGATCGGTGTGTTACTAAAAACAGATCCTTCAACAGGTGCAGCCTATTCTGTCAGAACCAATATTGCCAACAGCGTTCATAAAGGGATGGAAAGTTATATTGAATTTAATCTTTTAAAATTTCTCAATGAAAGATCAAAGTGTGGATTAAGCCTCTTTAACAGCTTCGCATACATTGATGCCAGATATACTGATGGCCAGTATAAAGGCAACAGAGTGGAAGCAGCAGCTAAAACCATTGAGCGAATTGGATTAAGTTTCAGCAACAGAAATTTATCCGCCACTTTTCAGGTCAATTCAATTGGGGACGCTTATGGTGATGCTTCCAATGCGAAACAAAGTTCAGACCCTGTGGCAGGTTATATTCCTGCATACACAGTACTCGATTTCAGCAGTACTTATAAATTTCAAAACTTTGCACTGAAATTTGGTATGAATAATATAGCCGATAAAGCCTATTTCACACGCAGAACAGATGAATATCCCGGTCCCGGTATTATACCCGCTATTGGCAGAAGTATTTATGTAGGCTTTACGGCAAAATTTTAATCCTTACATAATAACCGGGGGAAAGGGAAATAAAAATGTGGAAATGTTGGTTTCCACATTTTTTATTGTTACAAGATGATTTAACTTTTAAGAAGCTTTCAATGCCATTCCACAAATACTGCATTTACCGGGTTTATCACTTTTTTGATCAGGATGCATGGGACAAGTAAAAAGTTTCATAGACTCATACTTGCTTTTTTCTTTTGGTGACAAGTTTAATTGTAAAGTTGCACCGCAAATTTTGCATTTGCCGGATTCATTACTAACCATATTTGAATGTGCAGGGCAAGAATAGATAAGTTTTTGAGATTGTAATGCAGCGCCACATTTATTGCAGAGACCTGCTTTATCGCTTCTTACTTCCGGATGCATCGGACAAGAGTAGAGTTTCATATCTGCCCATTTTACCTCTTCCTTCGAAGATAAGTTTAGTGGCATGGAACATTTAAAACATTTACCCGGTTCATTACTAACCATATTCGGATGCATTGAACAAGTATAGATTGCTTTAATTGAAACAGTTTTATTCTGCAGTGAACCTTTTTGTGCCTTTACTGAAAGAAGGGAGATGGTCAATAGTACCATCATCAATATTTTTATGTTTTTCATTTTTAAGTTTTTAAATTGTAAATAGAGACAAAGCATCGAAAGAATGCTTTTAATTAAAAAGGAGAAGATTGAAAGACTATAAAATAGTATTAAATACGAAAGACACGATTGCGAAGATAAACAGGGATATTTGACCTTACAGGAGGCTCATTTGAGCCGATATTAATAAAGTTTGAAAATGAAGATTTTAATAAGAGTGTATATTCGATAAACCGGGAAACAAAAGCAGTCTGAGCTAATTTGATTGACAGAATATTGTCAGTATTTACATTTTGATCCCTTTCGATCTTAAGATTCCTATGTTCATCCTTGCAACAACTTTTCCCATTATCTTTTTTTGGCATTCCACACTTGTTGCATTTGTCGGATGCGGAAAAATTACGAACTAAACTACTGCTCACTAATCTACCCATGCAGTAATGAAGATGTATCGTTGCCCCCGATGATAAGCCGAGATACAAAACAGCTAATATAAATACTGCAATTTTTTTCATAATTCAGCATTAAAGGTATAATGCTGTGTTCTTAAAAATGATGAGATTAGTCATGATTAAAGTTTATACACTGTTAATTATTCCAGTTTAATATCAAATTTTAGCATGATAGCAAGATTAAAACCCCTCCCATCCAAAGTGGCATATATTTCTCTATATGTTGGATTTGAACTGGGTAAATTTTACAAATGGATTAAAATTTACGGATGCTTAATAATGGATCTACTACACTTATGTCGCAAACTGTCCATATCCATATGGCTCAAGTTAACTTAACTCCGCCAACGGGTTAAGTAAATGTTCTGCTACACATCCATGCCCAATCCACGATGATTATAAAATCATCAGAGATCAATTCAAAACAATGTGCCGGCAAAAGAAGGTAAGTGATCTATGCGAAACAGTCAATGACGGATTGGCGTATTTAATGGGCTAAGCCATTTTTTTATCAAGCTAAACAGAGGGAGATACAATGTCCTGCAAAACGACCATTTTCTAATGACTGAAATAGTTGTTGTTTATTCCTATCTTTTTTATTTTAAGATGAGGATGAAACTTGAATGAGTTTAAACTTTTTACTGAAATAGGTAATACTGAAAATCATTATCGAAAAATACATCCACTTTATACTTGCGATTTATTTGGCCAATTCATCAGCAATACACCGCTAAACATAATAACTGCTGCAAATAATAATAATTCGTTGATGAATGGAATACCTACATAGCCCATCCCCGCAACGCCCTGTATCATCAGTAAGATCTCATTAATGATAATCCCTGTTACAAAAACATAAATACCCTTCATGAAAGTTTTGTTGACCGACAGTAGATTCTTAGAAACAATATATCCAATTATGAAAATGCTGGTAAGGCCCAATAAAACGAGATGCAGGTAGCCAATAACAATTGGCCGGAATCCAAATGCCAACCGACTTAATGATGGAATGGTAGAACCCAATTGCAGCAATAGTTTGATGGTTAACGCAATGGCCGACAATAATAATAACCACTGACCTTTTTGTGAAAATAATGTTTTAACAGCATCGATATTTTTAATAATTATTTTAATTAAAAATAACCAGCCGACACATTGCGAAATTGCCGCAATAACAACTAAGCAATAAATTAAAAACGGAATGGGCAACCATAGCGCAGATAAAAAATAGGCGGGCAAACACGCTAATCCAAATAGCCAGAAAATGATTTTTAATTGTTTTTGAAACGATACAATATTTTCTAATTGCGATATTAATAAACCCATGCCTGCAAAAAAGAACCAGCCGTTATACTGGAAATGAAGAAAAAAATAAACAGCGGCTAAATAAAAATTTTGATTGCCTGTTTTATTGACCATTAAAAACGCAAGAGAAAATGCACCGAGAGATGAAATAGTGTTAAACAATAATGCTGCTTTATACCACCAAAAACTGATGCGCTTGATTTTTAAAGAGTTTAGATCTTTCCAGAATTTTATTGCAAAAAAATATGAGATGATAATCGATAGTGTCGAAAAGCAAATAGATACGAATCCGTATCCCTGCACGGGAAAGCTCAGCAACATTCCGTAAGCCGCAATTAGATTGCCGGATAAAAGCCAATGATATTTTTTAAAAGCACCTTCTTTGTATTTTGAAAGATGATAAACTAATAACACCATTAATACTTGTGTTACCCAACCCGAGAATGCAAAATGCGAATGCCCGTGTAATAAATATTTTTGGTTGACAAAAAGTAATGAAAAGGCAATTTTATAACGAAGTATCACTCCAATAAATGCAACTATCAATAAGTTAAAAAACGATATGCGCAGCCAATTGCGTAAAGAAAAACCCATGCTGTTTTTTGAGTGCAAATTAAAAGTGGGTGAGGGTAGCTTGTATGATTGTAATCATAACTAACAATATACTTTCCCTTTTTCAATTACCAGTTCGCCTTTGTCGTGCATGCTGCGCATCGCACGGATAACGGTTTCC
>MLJW01000204.1_pt1 | contig 47567 bp, 50 predicted proteins | sample 888231 | NCBI WGS metagenome assembly MLJW01 (sample SAMN05788063, study PRJNA343431) | mine drainage metagenome | isolation source: sample collected from the inflow into an acid mine drainage treatment plant... | place: Germany: Lusatia, lignite mining district
TCCCGGACGGCTTAAGTGGTAGTCCCGTCTCAGCCGCCAGCTTCTGCCCCAGCGCTTCGACTTCGCAGCGGCGGAGAGTCTCGATCAGGCTGCGAGCGAAGACGATCCGCTGGCCCTGTCGCTGAGCTAAGCCCTGTTCGATCAGATGTTCCGCTCGCCGTTCCATCGCCTCACGCACCTCGGTGCCGAAGCCGGTTTCTCCCAAGGCCACCGGCTCGTGAGCAACGGCTTGCCGATCAAGCCAAGTGGCACCGGCCGCCGTCACCTGGGCCTCAATGGACAGATCGGAACGGACCGCCAAGGCCACTCGGCGATGGCCTTGCGCATCGTCGAACTTCCGCAGTTCAACGATCGAGCCCAGCGCGCTATCGCCGACGGCGTCGAGATCGGGCAGCTTGATGTGGTGGGCGCGTCCATCGATACCATCGACCACGGCATAGGCGGTGCCCTTCAATTCGTCGTCGAGGCCGCGATCAACCAGCCTGCCGATCACCGGGTCGTCCAAACTCTCGCCGGCCAGTACATAGTTTGCCGCCCCGCGCTCGATGCCGTGTTCGGTCAGGCCGCGATGGATGCGTTTGATGATGTCGCCGCGCTCACCCAACTCTCGCAAGGTGATTTCGGCAGTCTCATCCATCATCCATTGTCCCGGCCCAAGCTGATGGGCGAGGCCCAGTCTTTCCAGTCGGCGTAGACGCCCGATCTTCAGGGTATGGAAGGCGTCGGGCTGCTGGCCCGGGATCGGGGCCAGATCGATGACGTCATGGCGGTCGGCATCCTGGATAAGTTGGCGATCAAGCTGGGTCCAGCGGTCCGCCTCGATCTGCCGTTCCAGGGAACGCTGAATGTCGAGATCGGTCCGTGGCCCGAGTTCCAGGGTGACCAGATCCTGGGCGCGGGCACGCATCCCCTCTTTGATGTAATCTCGGGCGATGACGAGATCCTGGCCATCGTCGGCGACGCCGCGCACGATGATGTGGACATGCGGATGCTGGGTGTTCCAGTGATCGACGGCGACCCAATCAAGCTTGGTGCCGAGGTCTTTTTCCATCTGCCCGACCAGATCGCGGGCAAAGCCCTTGAGGTCGGCGAGGTCGGCGGCATCCTCCGGCGAGACGATGAAGCGGAAATGATGTCGGTCGTCTTTGCTGCGTTCGGCGAACGCCTTGGGATCGGCATCCTCGGTTTCGGTACCGAACAGCCGGGCCTTTTCTCCGTCCCGGGTGACGCCCTCGCGGCGGAGATAACCGAGATGGGGGGCAAGCGGCGCGGCATGGGGGCTATGGCGGACCACCCGGGTCTTGATGGTGACCAGACGGGAGCGGCTGGTCAGCAGGCGATTGGCGCGGATGCTGGCGACACGGCCGTGGCCAAAATGCGAGGCGTGCCCCTTGGTGATCACGCCGTTGTGGGAGACGCCGCCGCCGGCCCGCTGGGCGGCGGCCAGTGCCTGGGCGATGAATGGCTTGGCCCGCTGGCTCTTGGAAGAGCGGATGCGGCCGGGCCGAACCTGGAAGTCATCGTCCCGCGTCATGCCCAAGCTTCACAATGTGCGGAGTTTCCAGTCCTGACAATGGTTTGATCTCGGCGCAAACATTGCGCAGGAAGAGCGCACATTGCTGGGACGGTTCGAATAACCAATGGAAACAACACCCCGACCGAGCCGCACATTGCGGCCTTTTATCTCGCAATCGTTCGGTCGTTGACTCCCGCTGTCCCCGCCAGATCGGCGTTGCTTTGACGATCTTCTCCGGGCTGCGATGGACTGCGCCGATGGTCATGGCCGATGCTCCGGCACACCGGGGCGCACGAACAGGCCGTCCGAGCATGGCGCGGTGGCCGACAGGATGTCAGGAAAAGGGCGGAACCCTACGTTTGTATCGTCCCGAACGAACAGGGCCGCTGTTCTCCATGTCTGCACATTGACGGCGGCGACAGGAGCAATCGCGCCGCCCGCCTGCTTGCCGCCGAGCATCGGCGAAAGCATGGCGAGGTAAGCCTGCGTCTCGGCGGGCAGCGGTCGGCCTGTCGCCAGATGGTCCTCGTAGCGCGCCGGTCCGGCATTGTAGGCGGCGAGAAATCCCGGTGAACCATACCGATCCAGCATCTCGCGCAGGAAGGCTGTGCCAGCCAGAATGTTGGCGCGCGGGTCGAAGGGATCGACGCCGAGATTCAGCCGATCGCGCCAGGTTGCCCAGGTTGACGGCATGATCTGCATCAACCCCATGGCGCCTTTGGGCGACAGGGCATGCGGGTCATTGGCGCTCTCAATGCCGATCACCGCCTGAATCCAGGTGGACGGAATGCTGAACCGTTGCGAAGCTTCCGCCACCAAATCGGCGAACGGGCTGCTCGCCGATGCGCGTTCGGTCGGCATGAGAACCGGCGGCGATTGCGCCATCCCGTTACTGCTCGATGACAGCAAGGCTGTCACGATGGTGGCGACCAGGGCTACCTTTCGCCCGATGACCGGCAAGCTTGCCATCGTGCTCGCGGCCGTCCAGGGCAAGGCGCAGATGCGCCGGCCTGTCGGCCGCCCTGGACCGCCGCTGCGCGCGACGGCCCGCTGAAGTCCGGTCGGGACGAAGGAATGGCGCGGCTTCTGATCGAACAAAGGAATGGAGAGGCGGTTCGCTGGCATCGCTTCAGCGCTCGCCGTCGCGTTTGGCCGGGCGGGTCCACAGCAGGGTGAAGGCGTTGCCCTTGACGTCCGACTGGAACAGGTTGGCGTACAAGGGCCGCGTCAGGGTGGGGTCGTCGATCAGCAGGGCGACGTAATCGCCGGCCCGCTCGCCGGTGCGTTTCCAGCCGGCGCCGATCTCCGGTCCTTCGGCATCGGCGCCGAGATGGATGCGGTAATCGGGAGCGTTTTCGGCGTCGATCGGATTGGCCGGAACCAACGTCAGTTCGAGGTCGAGGGTGAGCGTCCGCAGATGGCCGGTGAAGCCTTCGGGGGTGCGAATGAAACTGCCGATATGAGACATGATGGTTCTCCGTGGTTGGGGAAAGAAGTCAGTCGGTGAGCCAAAGCGGTGACGCGCGACCGAGAACGGACGCGCGCGGCAGCGGGCCGAAATAGCGTCCGTCCAGGCTGTCGGGATGATGGTTGAGTAGGAAGATTTGGCCGTTGCCAAGGGTGCGGCAGCCGCTCCAGACCGGAAGCGCACGGCCCCGGCTGTCGCGGTCGCGCGCTTCGGCGACGGCAATGCCATCGATGGTGATGGTGCGGCCGGTGCGGCAGATGGTTTCCCCCGCTATCGCCGCCACATGCTTCAGCAGCGGCACGCCGAGCGGCAGGTAGCCGCCTTCGGCCAGGAAGCGGGCGACCGGTTCCGGAGGCGTCACCGCTACCAGATCACCGACACGCAGAATGCGCAGCGGCTGCAAAGCGTAGAGCCCGGTCGGTGTGCTGGCGGTGGCATTCCACAGCAGTCGGGGCGTCGGATGGGCAAAGGCCGAGACGCCGATGGCCAATGCCGAGACGTAGGTGACCATCACCCAGCCAAAGCGCGTCATGGCGTGATGCTCCGGCGGCGAAGCCATGCTTCATGGCGTTCGTGACTGTAAGGGCGCGGCTGCTGGTTGGCGGTCAGGCGGTTGTGAACATGCTGCCAGTGATCCGGTGCGACATCAGCCGGATCGATGCCGATGGCTTCCACGGCATCGATGGCCTGTAGCACCTTTTCGACCTTCGGCCAGCCGTGGATATGCAGCAAGATGTCGCCGCCGGGCCGCACGAACGGCAGCGTGGTAAAAGCTTCGCCCGGCACAATAGCGCGGACGATGTCGATGTTCGAGCTGACGGTGCCGTAGTCGTTGGACGACCAGCGGACGAAGGCGAACAGGCTGTTGGGCGCGAAGCCGACGACCCGCCGCCGTCGGTCGAGGATGATGTTCTCGACGGTATGGCCGAAGCGGATCCAGTTCTCGATCTGCTTTTCGAGCCAAATCAGTTCGACGCGGGTCAGGTTGGCCGGATCAGGTTTTTCGGATGAACGGGCGGGTGGCGCGATGCCGGTCATGCTGTCTCTCCTTAGCTGTCGGGGAATTCGTGGGCCAGCAGATCGCGCAGCATGTCGGCGACGGTCAGGCCGCGCTGGAAGGCGGCGACCTTGATGCGACCGCGCAAAGCCGGCGTGATGTCGATGGTCAGGCGGGCGGTGAATCCACCGCTGGGGCGCGGTGGCAAATCCGGCGCCTTGATCCAGCCTTCGGTATCGCCGGGACGGCTGGCGAAGGCTCGCTTGCGGGTCATGGCGCCAGCCTCGCGACTTCGGCGGCCAGCGCGGCGATCTCGCTGGATGCGGGGCTGTCGTCGTCGATCTCGAACACCAGCCGTCCTGACTGCGCGGCATCGGCGAAGACGACGCGCTGACCGATGGTGGCGCGCAGCGACGGCGGATCATGGTCAGCCAGGGCCTCCGCCGTCTCACGGGCGATGACGGTGCGGACGCCGCAGCGGTTCAGCAGGAAGCGGGCGATGAGTTGCGGACGGAAGATCCACGCCTCGCCGAGCAGCTTCAGGATTTCGCCCGAGGCCCAGCCGTCGAATGGCGAGGGTTGCGCCGGAATCAGTACCAGATCGGCGGCCAGTAAGGCTGAGCGCATCAGTCCGGCGACACGGGGCGGGCCGTCGATGACGACATGATCGACATCGCGGGCCAATTCGGGGGCTTCCCGGTGCAGGGTGTCGCGGGCTAGGCCGATGACGCCGAACAGACGTGGCAAGCCTTGGCGTGCCCGCTGTTCGGACCAGTCGAGGGCCGACGCTTGCGGGTCGGCGTCGATCAGGGTGACGCGCTTGCCGAGCCTGGCCCAGGCTCCGGCTAGATGCAGGGCCAGGGTGGTTTTGCCGACGCCGCCTTTTTGATTGAGCAGGGCGACGATCATGGCCGCCTCCTGTCGGTGGCGGGCAGCCGGAATCCGTCGAAATGGAGTGGCGCAAATTTAACCAAGGGGTGGGATGCCGGGCTTTTGCACCGGAGGACGTCCCCCTCTACAGTTAGGAAGAATCCGTAGGATTCTAAGTTAGGAAGGTTAGAAGGGGCCGAATCAGGCCTGTCGAGCCAAGGGGTTATAGGCCGCTCCGGTTCCTGATAGTACGGGACTCGGGTTCCCGATAGTACGGGAGTCCGGGTTCCTGATAGTACGGGCGGATTCACAGCTTATCCCCAGGCTTATGCACCGAAGTTGTGGATAACTTTCGGGGCGCGGGAGAACCGGCCAAACCATCGGGCAGGTCGGGGGCAAAGGTCAGGCGGACCTCGCCGGCAAGGTTGAGGCCGTAGCCCAGGCGATAGGCGGGCAGGGGCTGGCGCTGGACGATGGCGCGCAGCTCGAAAGCGAAGCGTTTGAACGGCGACAGGCTGCCGGATTTGAGATGCAGATGGCGGAGATCGAAGCTCCAGCCCTGCGTCTGGCGGCCGCCATGCTTGCGCACCAGCCGGTAGAGCCAGCGCTCCAATCCGCCGGTCAGATCGAAATAGGCGCGGTCGATGGTCAGTACGAAGGCGTCGTCCATCACCCCGGCATAGAACCAGTCGGGCAAGATCAGTTCGATGCCGCGTGGACGGCCTTGTCCGTCCAGCCGTTCCTTCCATTCGTTGATCCAGGAAAAGCGGTGGCGGCGTCGTTCGCTGGGCTGACGGATCGAGGTGGCGATGGTGGTGGATTGCAGGCGGTCCAAAGCCGCCTTCAGCCGGTCGTAATTGAGGATGCTGTCGCCTCGACCGATGAAGGCGAGGATTTCATAGGGAGTGGCCGCCATCAGGCGGGAGGTGGCGAGGCCGCGGTCGCGGGCCTCGACGATCTGGCTGGCGGCCCAGATCAGCAGGTCGGCATCCCAGATGGTGGCCATGCCATGCTCGGGCGTTGCCTCGACGCGGATGATGACTTTCCCCATGCGGAAGTCGATGGGCTGGATGCGGCGGGATTTGGACAGGCTGAAGAACGGCCAGGACATCAGATCCTGGGCGTCGCGGAGCGCCATGTCGCCGGGCAGCGCCTGGAACAGCTCCAGTTGCCGGCGCGGCGCTATCGTGGATGGGGCTGACATCGGATGACCTCAGCGAACCCGACCGGCCAGACGGGCGGCGTCGTAGCGCGGGTCCGAGGTCGAGTTGCAGGCGGACTGGGCGGCCCAGGCTTCGAGGTCGTCGAGGGCATAGACTACTCGTCCGCCCAATTTGCGGAACACAGGGCCGGTGCCGTGGCAGCGGTATTTCTCCAGGGTGCGGGCCGACAGGCTGAGCAACTGGGCGGCCTCGTGGGTTCTGACGTAGCGGGTGGTCTCATTGAGCATCGTATGCCTCCGTGTGGGTCCAGAGCGCCGCCGATTGAGGGCGGCGCGACGGGATCACGGTGGCGAAGAAGGCGGGCGTGGGCGGAGGACGAAGAGTTGGGAGAGTTTTGTGTCCCCTCATGGGAAGAGTTTCAGCCGCCGCGCAGCAGCTTGCGATAGCCGCCGTTCATCAAGGCCTGGGCGTCGCGGATCAGGCGGTTGGCCTTACGGCGGGCCGCCGAGCTTTTCCATTCGATGGCGGGCAGGATTGCCGCATCCTTGTCAACAAGGGCGGCGGCGATCTCGCGTGGGCCGGCACCAGTGAGACGGTAATCGAGGGCATGCAGAAGCTGGATCAGCCGGGCCCGCCGCATCGGCGTCAGCTGCAGGCCGGTGGGCAGTGGGCCGCCGGAGCGACCACGCAGGCGGCGGAGGAAACGCCCGATGGCCTCGTAGCGCAGATCGGAAATATCGTCGAGCGGCAGGATCACGGCGAGGCATCGGCTGCGGTCGCCGTCGGGTCGCCATAGATAGTGTTCGCCGTCCGGATCGGTGAGAACGGCATGGTATTCCGGGCCTCCCCGGCGGTCGGCAGCGAACGGCGTGAGGTTCGGAAGGGCAAGGGGCTTTCGCGCTTCGTAGCCTTGCGGCGCCAGAGCGACAATCACCGTACCGGGGAAGATCTCTGGCCGCCAAAACACCGGCTCTTGAGCCGCTGGGCGGTCCGGATCATGGACAAAAGCACAGCCCCCAGCGGCGCGCCAATGCGGCCTCGGCGGCTTGAGCATCAAGCTCGCCCTGGGCGATCAGTTGCTGGGTTTGCAGGCAATCGTTTCGGTAGTTCGGATTGCGGCGCAGAAACTCTACGGCAAAGCCGGGCCGGTCAAGCCGGTTCAACTGGTCCTGCGTCGTTTCCGAACGCCAGAAAGGGGTTGGCATCGAATATCCTCCGCAACGGGGGCATGGCCCGGAATCGGAGGGAGCAACGTTTCAAAAATTCTACCAGAGCGCTAGATGGTGGTTCCGCATCGAGTCATGCGGAAATGCGCCCTATCCATCAAGGAAGGCTTTATGCCCTATTGCAGGCGAGGTTCCACCAGATAGCGATAGCCGGTTTCGGTCATCCAGCGTGCCCGCGCCAGATGGCTGTCGTGGACGGTCTTGGCGCGTTCGGGATCGCGATCCGCGTCGAGACCGAAGAGGACCGAGACCACCTCGCGCCAGTCGGCGCCCTCGGCGTCGGCGTCCAATAGCCTGAGATAGGTCGCCAAATGGCGTTCGTCGTAGGGGGTGATGCGCAGCCCCTCCGGCGGGCGATCTTCAAAGGCGGGCACGGTCATGCCGGTTTTTCCTCCAGGTCTATGCCGCGCGATTTTATCACGTGATTTCCCCATGGATGACGACGTTTCCGCGTCTTTTGGTGATGCGCAAAAGGCATCACGTCTGTCGTTTCGGCGGATAACAGGAGGCAAAACTCCCTGCGGCCTCAAGGTTGCGCCTGCATTTTGTCGAGAATACTCCGTGGTTGGATACTCTTCAATCGGGCGTCCTTTGACATATGGATATTCGAGAGGTGCTCGCCCGCAATCTGCGCATCTATCGACAGGAGCGCGGCCTGTCGCAGGAGGAACTTGCGCATCGGGCGGATCTCGACCGCACCTATATCAGCGCCCTGGAGCGATGCGTCTATGCGGCCAGCATCGATGTGCTGGAGAAGTTGGCCTCGGCGCTGAACGTCGAGCCGGCGGATCTGTTGCGCCGGACGCTGTCGCCGGGGCGAGACTCCACAGCCGAAGGCTAATCCCGACACAGAAGGCTCCCGCAGGACAAAGCCCCTCCTTGGGGAGGGGTTGGGGTGGGGAAAGTGGTCGCGGGAGCGACGAAAGAGTCTTGTTGGACACCAAACCCGCCGCTGGCGGGTTTGGTGTTTTCGGGCCGAATGATCAGGTTGCCGTGTCGCGATCGGCGATAAGGGCGGCCTGCAGATCGGCGGGAATGATTGCCCAGGGCGAGATCATGGCGATGGCCTCGCCGGAGGACAGAATTTCGCCGAACCTGTTGCCGCGCCAGAGGACTTCAAAGCGGGCGTCTTCCTCATCGTAGGTCGGATCGAGAACTTGGACGAAGTAGGTATTGAGAGGGCGGTCCCAGCCGATGGCGATTTCGAGTTGGCCCTCGGCGATGGTTTTGTCGCGTTGTTCGAGTTCGTGGCGGCTCATGGCGCGCTCCTTTGCATTTGATCGGGGAGGCGATGCTCCGCCCGGTATGGGGCGGGGCATCGCCGGGGCCCTCAGTTGCCGTTGCGGCGGCCCTGGGGGCGGGACCAGATGAGGCCGAAGCCATCGCCTTCCTCGTCTTCGATCAGGTTGGCGTAGATGGGAGCGGTGAAGCTCGGGTCGTCCAGTTTCAGGCCCAGATAGTCGCGGCCCTCGTTGGAGTGTTTGGACCAGGCGGCGCCGATCTCGACGCGGCCGATGAAGATGCGGTGGCTGGGGGCGTTGTCGCCGGTGGCGCGGGCCTCGGGGACGATGCGGACGTTCTTGGCCTGGACGCTGAGGGTGACGATTTCGCCGGTGTATTCGTTGGTGCCGGTCTTCTTGAAGGTGCCGATGGTCGCCATGATGATGTCTCCGTGATCTGTGTTCCGAGCCCGCTCCATTGCGGCCTCGATGGTGATCGTCAGGCCCGGGGCGATCGACGGCGCACCCCACGGGGCCGCAGCAAAGCGGAGGACGGCGGCGGGGGAACTTTCTTGGCTCGCGAGGAATGGGCGAATGCCCAGGGGATGAAAGTTGCAACGGCGCGGTTGCGGCATAGGCGGTCGAGGCGTCAGCCGACCTTGGGCCAGATCCCCCCATCGGAGAGGCCGTATGGAGCGCTCGGCAGGACAGAGGTGGTCATGGAGACGGTGGTGGCCATGTGTGACCGGGGGAGACTGGCGGCAAGATTCGGCGATCTTCGTTGCCTTGTCCTGGCCTCGATAATCCCATCAGTCTGGTGGCCGATCCTGGGAGAGAATGCCCCCGTTTGCGTGTTCTTGCCGTTGGCCGTGATTTCGGTGGGGGCAGGTTGCAAGCGCTTCGGCGAGGGGCGTGTTTTGGGCTGGGGCAAACGCAGCGCGATCCAACCGTTTCGATCCATGCCGATTACGGTGACGAGGGGAGAAAGGTTGGATTCGTCTCTGGCCCCGGTCTTTGGGTTGCCTCAAAGGGGGCGGTGATGCCCCGGCAATGCTCTGTCCGGTCGTCCGGGTGGGGCGGGGCCTTATGCTCCAGTTGGATCGAGCAACCGTTCCACGGCGGTAAGGATGCGCAAGGCCAAGACGTGCTCGGGCCAGTTCCCTTGCCGCTCAAGCTGGGTTACCCGGGTCATCGCCTCGTCCTTGGCGGCTGGACCGCGCCGGGCGATCAATTCCCGTGCCGCCGTCAGAACCGCGTCTTCGCTCAGATTTGTCGTACTCGTCATTCTGACTGCTTGTCTCCCTTGCGGTCGATTTCTACCATGATTGCGCCGAAGATGCTTTCGAGTGATAAAGCGCTCGAGCTGTTTTTCGTGTTGGCTGGAACGGTCGGCCGATTGCAAAAGATATCATCAGGTGATATATATGGCTGGCGATGATTGGTCGCTTGATACCCTGCTGGACATGGTGGGGATCGGCGAAGTTGGCGGTGGTTACTGGTACAAGATCGAAGCCGAGCGCGTGGAGGCCAGCCGTCAGCGACCGCATGGGATCAAATATTCCCTGACCTTGCACGCGGCCTCGGGAGAGCGGTTGTTCGGCATCGACAATGCCCATGGCGTCACCGAGGGCGGCGGTCCGGGAAAGAAGCGACCAGTTGAATGGGATCACGAGCATCGGGATGAGGCGATTCGCATCTATGACTATGTCAGCGCCGCCGAATTGCTGGCGGACTTTTTCGCCGGGGTGGACCGTATCTTAGACAGGAAAGGGGTGAAGTTATGACCAAGCCTCACGTCGTCCAGGTGGGCATAGCCAGCTACGAGCAGCAGAAGGCGCGCTTGATGGCCATTGCCCGCGGCGAGCACAAACCCGGTCGGGACGATCCGAAAATCTGGTTCTCGTCGATGGAGAGCCTGGCGCAGGTGTTATCGTCGAAAAACCAACTCCTGCTGGAGATCATCGCCGTCAGCAAGCCCGCCTCCATCGGCGATCTGGAGCAATTGACCGGAAGGCGCAGCTCGAATCTGTCGCGTTCGCTGAAGACCCTGCAGCACTATGGGCTGGTCAGCCTGAGCAAGGAGGGCAAGGTGGTGGTGCCGCGCACCGTCTATGAACGGGTGGAGATCAATCTTGATCTTCTTGCCGCGTCCCGTTGGCAGAGCGGTTCGCCATCGGGTCATGACGGCCACGCTGCCGCCTGACCACAGGACCGACATCAGATCCGGTGTGGTTGCCTGGCGAACGCCGCGCCGCTGATGCGGACCAAGGCGGTGATGCCGACCGCGATGGCGCCGATGATCGAAAAGATCATCTGCCAGCTCGGTGACGGCATGGCCATCTGGGCGATACCGTGCGTGGCGCTGTAGCCAGCGGCGGCGGCCGGTGCGGCATAGGCGGTGACGATGAGGAGCCGTGCCCAGGTCCACGGCACGAAGGTCAGAAGCAATTGCCCGACGCCGAAGGTTAGTCCCGCAGCCGCCAAGCCGACGAGGATGCCGCCCAGCACTCCGGCACCGGTGTGGAAAGACCAAACCCCGATGGTGAAGCCGACGAAGGCGGGCAGGGCGAAGACGGCCAGGGTGAAGAGCAGCCAGCAGAAAAAGCCGATGGCCCCGAGCACGAGAAGGGGTGCGAAGAGGAGCATGGTGGTGGCCTCCGTGAGATGAGATCCAACGGTCGCGCCTTCCACCACCACCACGGCGCGAGGCATAGTATAGCCGAAGGGCGCGGATGGCGGCAATTGTGGGTGGGACGCGATGACGTATGAGGAGTTCAACGCCTTCTGCCGGACACTTCCTGCTACCACCCATGTGGTTCAGTGGGGCGGTGCGGACGTCTGGAAGGTCGGCGGCAAGGTGTTCGCGATCGGTGGCTGGGAGAACGACGAGCCGAGCTTCGTCTTCAAGGTCAGTGACGTATCCTTCGTGATTCTGAAGGAGCAACCGGGTTTGCGTCCGGCCCCGTATCTGGCGTCACGCGGTCTGAAATGGATACAGCATTACGCCAAGCCCGGCCTGTCGGATGACGATCTGCGGGATTACATCCGTCGCTCGCACGCTATCGTTGCGCAGGGTATGTCGAAGAAGAAGCGGATCGAGCCTGGAATGACCACAGTGGGCCGAGAGTGGAATAGCGGGTTTCGGTGACACGGGTGCGCGAACGGACATTCGAATCCGCCCTGTCTAAGAACAGTAATCGGCACCAAGAACCGATGAAAATATGCGCCCCTCACTGGGGAATTATTGGGGTTTACGATAGGCAACGACTCGAAATCCAACGCACCGTGCGTCAGATGTTCGACCACATCGCCAACGCTGCGAACAAGCCGGAGTTTCTGATTTTCGATACTGACAGGCAACTACATCCTGAAAAATCAGATCCGACCGGACGTGTAGGCGGGTAGCTACTGCAGCCCTGCCAAAATATAGTCTGTCCAATCGTTGGGGACGCGATCAAGCCTGGGTATTTTTTGTCTCATGCTCCGCTGAGATCGCCTCAATCCCTGGCGTCAATCTATGTGATTTTTCGTTTACTGGCATGAGGCTCCTAGCCGCACCCATGACGGCGACTTGAACTGCAAGGTTCTCAATGCGTTGATTGAGGCCACTCTGGACTGCAAAGACAACACTTTGTGCTTCCTTGAGGGCTTCCAGTCTAACCTCAGCCTTAAATTTAGACATTTCTAATTCAAGCTCGCGAATACGACCTCCAAGAGCTGCGATCCCGTCGGCTAAAGACTTCTGCCCGTCTTTAAGTTCTTTTACGTGATCTACGAGTTGGAGATGATTCGCAATTTCCTGCGCCGCCGCGCCGATCTTTTCCCTACTAAACACCATTCCTCTCCGTCGCAGAACTCACGCATTTTAGAATATATTTAATATGGTCAGAGGGTTTCCCCAGTAAATTCTGACACCTAATCCTCACTACATCCGATGCTACACCCAAGATCAGGTCCTCGAAGGCATCTTCATCAATGCTTTTCTGAACGACATTAACCTCGTTCATCGCGTCTGGATCAAGAGGCCTCACGTCTAAGCTTTGGGAGTTCTGGTAACTAACATGAGGCTGGGTGCGTACGTCTATTTCCTCACCTAAACTCGCCGGATCACCTCCCTTTGGTATCTTGATTACAGCAAGGGGGACATCGTCACTTTCGACCGGTCGCGCGTGTTCAGGTAAATTGACGGAGGAAAGCTTGATAATGTCATCGACGTTGGCATTCGCGAGTGATACCACCAACTCGGAGGGGATTGCCGACGCGTCGACTAACAACTCCACCTCGCTACGAATCACATTGAGCTCCCCGCCACTTGAAAGCCCAGGGCTCAGTTCGTCGTCGATAAACTTTATCGGCACACAGGCGTGTACTTTTGTATCCAGGAGAACGCGTAGATAGCGAATACGCTCCCGGAGATCAGTCGCGGGATTGAATGCAACTTTTTTGGGCGGAGTACGCTCGCTGATAATCACTACCGGATTGGAGGAGTGGTCGCTCTTCAGCCGCTTGATGAATATGCGCTTTTCCATGTGAAGTGCCTGCAACTTTTGCCTGTTGCCGATCACGGCAGAGACGAGGCGATTTGGATGAGGCGTGAAAGCAGCTCGTTTACCACGGAGATTCGTCGCCCCGACTTTAAAACTTACTTTATCAGCCATTTTACACTCAGGAAGAAGCTTCTCGTAGAGAAAAATTGAAATTACTTACGCAGGCAATCCTGAAATGAGTCACGGGGTTGCAACGCATCTGCGTTAAGAGCCAGGAGAAGCCATCTTCATGTTGAATCACTGTCGGTTTTCGGGTTTGCTGCGGATCCTTGAATCTACCCCATATGCGAGATGCGATTTTGCACTTTAGGCCTATCCAAAGAACCTCATGATTTTTCGTAGTTCCGCCACGTCGCCAGCAAAGGTCGCGCTCAAAAGCTGGGAGGATGCCCCGATATTGGTCAGCTTCTTGAACTCGTCAGGCAATGTGTCCCTTCCCTTCGGATGGATGTTGAAGAGCGAAAGGCTGGGGTTGTCGGCATGGGCCGCGGCGATCGTCTGATTTATATGCTGGTCGCTCCCCCCATACCCGATCACCATCAGCCTAACCCCCGGCACCCGGAGGTAGTCCTCAAACCTTTCTTGGTACCAATTGAGCAGCGGATGGCGCTTGATATCGGACACCTTATCTCCGCCCATGATTAACATCGGCTCGCCGCTCGCAGACCACCAGTCTGACGAACCATGTAGCTTGAATATTGGCTGCTGGCCCTGGCGTAGGGAAAACGACGCTGGATCAACAGGGGTCCATCGGTCTTTGCTGACGTCATAAGGCATGCCGGTGTTGGTGGTGGACAAGGCTCTCAGGCCTGGCCTTTCTCGACCGCTCCACTTACGGGGTAAAGCAGTTACAAGATCACCGTTTTGGTAGTGGCGTTCGAGCAGCAAATCTTGGTTCAAGCTGAAGATTGCATCGAACCGCCCCAAAAATCCTGAGATTTTAAATTCCACATTGTGGTGTCCGCGGCGATCAGGAAAATCCAGCGATGGAAGCGCGGCGAAGCCGGCATCCATGTCGGCGAACATCTTTCTAATCGCCTTTTGCAACGCTTGCAAATTGGCTAGATTTGCTTCAGTTGACCTCAATGCATACTCTCGCTGCACCTGGGCCAATGCGCTTTCAAAGCCCTGGGCTCGGTTGAGAAGAGATAGTAACTCAGCGTTTTGGTGCACCTCTGGCGTAGTTGGAAGGTGCTCGTCTACCTGGCTCGCTAGCCAGCCGCCCCAGTTCCTGCTGAATCCGGCTCCTATAAGCAGCAAAGACGTCATGGCTCTCCTCTCAGACCGATTGCTCCGACCCGCCATTTACGAGTGGGGACGAGAACATCTTATTGGGAAATGGAAATTTTACTATCGAAGTGGCATGGTAGATTTATCTTCTGGCGAGGAGTCCGTCAGATTTTTGCTACTCCTACGTAATCGCGAAATGCTCAATGTGGCGGCAGAATTTAAACCTGCGGCATGACCGCTTTCAGGGACTGCGATAAAGCTCCTGAAAGGCTTGCACGGGCGCTCAGCTGCCTATGGGGCACGAACGACTCTTTCCGGTAAGGACGGCGCTTATGCGCCGCCCACTTATGCGAACCGCCAGACCGGGATACCCAACACCTTTGCCTTGTCGGCGAGATTGTCTTGGATACCGCTGCCGGGGAAGACCATGACGCCGACCGGCAGGACGTCGAGCATGGCGTCATTGCGCTTGAACGGTGCGGCCTTGGCGTGTTTGGCCCAGTCGGGCTTGAAGGCGATCTGCGGGATCTTGCGGTTGTCGGCCCAGGCGGCGGCGATGCGTTCGGCGCCTTTCGGCGATCCGCCGTGCAGCAGCACCATGTCAGGGTGCTTGGCGTGGACTTGGTCGAGTTTGGCCCAGATGAGCCGGTGATCGTTGAAGTCGAGTCCTCCGGTGACGGCGACCTTGGGGCCGGGGGGGAGCATGACCTGTGTTTCGGCCCGCTTCCGGGCGGCGAGGAAATCGCGGCTGTCGATCATCGCCGCGGTCAGGGTGCGATGATTGGCCATCGATCCGGCGTGAGGCCGCCAGGATGATCCGGTGTGGCGTTCAAACTGCTCGGCGGCGATATCGCGGAAAAGTTCCATGCTATCTCGGCGTTCGATCAGGGTTTGGCCTTCGGCGGTGAGGCGTTCCAGTTCGACGGACTTGACCTCGCTGCCGTCCTGTTCCTTTTGGGACCGCTGCTGCGCCTGCTCATTGTCGTCGAGGGTCCGTTCGACCCGGCCGGTGGCGCGGTGGAACAGATTGACGGTCGACCACAGCAGGTTTTCGAGGTCGGGTTCGAGGCGGGTGTCGCCCAAGGTGGCGATCAGGGCATCAAAGATGTCGGCGACGGCTCCGGCGACCATGTTGCCCTCAGGAAGGGGCCGGGGATCGGGTTCGTCCTGGAATGGGCGGTAGCCGTAGAGTTGGAGTTCGTTGAGGATATGGTCGGTCGGGGATGAGGCGTGCGGCGGTTCGCGGTCGGTTTCGGTCGTCATGGTGCTTTTCCTCGTCGGATCGGCCGCGCTCGTCGCGGCCTTCATGGCGACGGACAGCTGCGGGCGAACCGGACCTGCACCCCGCCCTCGGGCGGGGCCGGAGCGAAGCGGAGGATGGTGGAGGCCGGGTCTTTTGCTTCGCGCTGCAAAGGCGGCGCAGCCGCCGGCGGAAAAGACTTGGCCGCAGCCATTGCCGGGCCGGGACGCTTGCGGCCCGATCGCCCTCTTGAAGGCCGGGGCGTGGCCCTTTCCGACATCTTGGAAAAGCGCCGGAACGAACTGGGCAGGGCGGAATGACGCTCTCCTGCATCGCGGCCATGGCCTCATGGGAGCATGAAACGGGTGACGTCTTCCGGGGCGATCTGCAGTCGCAAAGCGGCGCGAAGAGCAATGATCCCCAGGTGCCGCAGATCGTCGTTGAAGTCCGCCAGCGTCGGCGACAGGGGGATCGCCTCGATCCCGGCCGTCTTGGCTCGTTCGACCAGGATCACTTTAGCCGCGTCGCCGGCCGGGTCGTCGTCGAGAGCGATATAAAGGCGGCGCAGTTCTGGACAGAACAGGAGGGCGGAGAGGTGGGCGGCTGACAATGCGGCGGCCATGGGCAAGTGGGGCAGGGCGCATCGCAGCGACAGCATGGTTTCGATCCCTTCACCTGCCGCCATGACGTCATGCGCCACACCGAAGCGGACGGCATGCCCGAGCAGATCGCCCATGGCCCGTCGTGGCGTGGTGATCGGCGCTTTGTCTGAGCCGTCGGGGGCGAGCCAAGTGCGGTGCGCTCCGGTCAACTTGCCGTCGAGATCGGTGACGGCGGCAATCATCGCCGGCCAGGTTTCGGTTGGGCTATGGTCGTCGGGCCGGTAGTAACAGTGGGGATGAAAACGTAAGCTTCCGGTTCCGTGCAAAGCCGCAATGCCGCGATTGCGTAAATACGTTTCCACGACGCTGCCGCCGATTGTCTGGACCATGGCAAACAACCGCCGCGCCGCTTCCCGCGAGCCTGACGGTGCCTGCGGCATTGTGGGTCTTCTGGGTTCTTCGGATTCCGGATGAGGCAAGCTGAGGAAGATTCTGGCCTCCTCGGCGACATCGTGGAAATCGACCAGTCCGCGGGAGTGGCGGATAACGTCGAGCAGGTCGCCATGCTCGCCGGTACTTGCGTCGGTCCATTTTCCAGCAGCGCCTTTGCCGCTGTCCGGACCGGTCAGCCGCACGAACATTGATCGCCCAGGCGTGTTGCGAACATCGCCGACCAGCCAATAGCGGCCTTCGCGGTGGCCAGCGGAGAGATAATGGCGGCATACCGCCTTGGCCTGCCCGGCAAGACGGCATGCGAGATCATGCGGTTTTTCCAACATGATGATTCTCCAAAAGAAAAGGCCCGCCGTCGCCAGCGGGCCAGTCTCGTTCAATCAGTTGATGGGTTATTCGGCTGCGGCAGGGCGAGGTTCACCGTCGGCTTGGTCTGTGTCGGCGAGGTCGTCGCCTTCGCCCTGAGCCGTTTCATCATCGTTCTCCGCCGTCTCGTCAATGATGGAGTCCGCTTTGTTTTCGGCCTGCGCCCGTCCCGGTGTGCGCAACGGTTCGGGTAGCCAGCCGGTGCCGGCCAGCAGGGTTTCGGCTTCGCTGGCCATGTCGCCTTTCTTCAGATGTTCGATGCGGTCGGCGGCGCGCTGGCCTTTCGCTTCGGCCACGGCCTGGAGAATCCGGGCCTTGGTGACGCGGCCGAGGAAGTTGTCCACGGTCGGCTGCCACCCGGACGCCGCCATGTCGAGATCGACCGTCTGCGCCAGTTGGTCGGCATGGACGAGTGCCCGTGGCCGTCGGTTCCAGGTCTCATGCACGGCATTGACCGACAAACTGACGACATGAGCGAACAGGCCCGAGCGGCGGTCAGCGTCCCACGCCTGGAGCACATCCCACAGATCGTCCGACTCTTTCGGCAGTGCCTTGGCCCAATCGTCATGCCGAACGCGGATCGCCTCGGCGGAGGCGCTGTCGTTCAGCCCCGGTGCTTGCGTGCCGAAGCTGACGCTTTTCAGATCCAGTTCCAGGCAGCTATCCGAGCCGTAGTGGTAGAATACTTTCAGCGTCAAAGCATGCAGGGCGGCGAGGAAGGCGATATCCGGTCGCTCGCCTAAGGCCTGGCGCAGGCCGAGAGTGCGGTGCGCGGTCAATTCGGCCATCAGCCGGTCGGAGATCGGAGCCAGGCCATCCTCCTCTGCAGGCTCCGGCTGAGGCATCTCGGCTTCAGCGGTAACGACCTCGTCTCCTTCGTAAGCCGCCGCCATCGCGGCAGTGGCTTCGTCGCCCTGGATCGGATCGGTCTCCGCTTCGATCGACAGTTCGTCTTCCGGCCGGACGTAGCCGCGTTCGACGCGCAAGATGCCGTCCTGGGTGATGCTGATGAAAGCGCCGGCTCTGGCGATTTCGGTGGGATCGAAGGTAACCGGACGGGAATTGAAGGCTTCGAGCGCCGTTTCCAGTTCGCCGAGACGCTCGTCCACCTCATTGGGCAGTTCGTCGGCACCGTCATATTCCTCCAGCAGGCGGTCATGCTCGGCCTGGAAGGCATCCCGTGCGGCCGTTTCTTCGACGGTCAGCGGTGCGGGTTCGCCGCGAAGCTGGCGCAAGCCGAAGCTGTGGCCATAGGGGAAATCGGGTGCCACCTCGATCCATTTCCAGCCTTCGGCGGCGATCTGTTCGGCCTCCTCGTTCAGCTTTACCGCGACCATCTGGTCGACCAGGGCCACGTCCTGCAGCCAGCCGCCGTCGTCGCCCTGGAACAGATCGCGCATGACGGAACCACCCGCCGCGACGTAAGAGTCGAGGCCGATGAATTGCACCCGCTTGTCGGCAGCGCGTACCGCGCCCTCAGTCAGCATGCGGCGGATGACATAGGGTTGCTTGTCGTAGGATTGGTACAGCCGCTCGAACACCTGCTCCTGACGTTCATGATCGCCGGAGACGGTGAAGGCCATGAGCTGATCCAGCGACAGGCCATCCTCGGCATAGATGTCGAGCAGCCTGGGCGAGACCGAGGCCAGCTTGAGGCGCTGCTTGACCACATTGACCGAGACGAAGAAGGCGGCGGCGATCTCCTCCTCGGACTGGCCTTTTTCCTTCAGCGCCAGGAAGGCACGGAATTGGTCGAGGGGATGTAGCGGCGCCCGCTGGATGTTCTCGGCCAGGGAATCCTCTTCGGCGATACCGCCATCACGGACGATGCAGGGCACCGGCGCAGTCTTGGCCAGACGCTTCTGTTTGACCAGCAGTTCCAGCGCCCGGTAACGGCGGCCGCCGGCGGGGATTTCGAACATGCCGGTCTCGACGCCATCGGAATCGACCACGGCCCGGACGCTGAGGCCCTGCAACAGGCCGCGCCGGGCAATGTCCTCGGCCAGTTCTTCGACCGAAACGCCGGCCTTGATCCGGCGGACGTTGGACTGGCTGAGCACCAGCATGTTGAAGGGGATGTCGCGCGAGGGCGACAGGGTGATTTTCTTCGTAAGTGCCATCGGGATGTACTCCGCGACGGGCGGCCGAAAGACTCTCTCCCGGTCCTCCAAACCCGTCACAAAGCGAAGCGCCGCCCTCTCACTCTGAGGACGGCGCCGCAAAACCAGAAACCAACGGAAGCGCAAGGCCGGGAAACCTCAAAACCCGGGAAAACTGAAAGGCGGATAGGCGTGGATGCGTAAAGCCGGAGACCCGAAATTCCTTATCTCCGGCATTCCTGAAATCAGGCCGCCCGGTCCAGCAGTTTCTTGGCCTTGGCCTCCAGGTCGAGGCGAGCATCCTGGTGGGGTTTGTCGCGGGCGACGGCAGTGATACCCTGGACGAAGTCGAACAGGCTTTCGGGCTTGCGGCCTTCCTCGGCCAGCACCGTCTCGATGATCTTCGTCGTTTCGCCCTTGGAGAAGCCACGTTTGCGCAGAAATTCGTCGCGGTCCTCGTCGCTGCGGGCAACGATCTTTTCGCGTGCCGCCTTGATGCCGTTGATGAAGGGCATGGGTGACGAATCGGCAAACCGGGTCAGAGCCGGAGCGGCCTCGTGAGCAAAGCGCGAGGCGGCATTTTTGGAGTGGCGGATGGTGATTTCCTGGAAATCTTCGACACCCCAGAGATTGCGATTCTGGCACACGGCACGGAGATAGAAGCTGGCCATGCCCAGTGTTTTGGCGCCGACTTCCGAGTTCCAGCAATAGAAGCCACGGAAATAAAGGTCGGGAGAACCGTCGGGGAGCCGCCCGGCTTCAATCGGATTGAGGTCGTCGACCAGGAACAGGAAAACGTCGCGATCCGAGGCATAAAGCGTCGTCGTGTCCTGGGTAATATCGACGCGCGGATTGTAGATGCCGGTCGTCCAGTCGAGCACACCGGGCACCTTCCAGCGGGTATCGCCAGTGCCATTACCGGCAATCCGCTGCACGGCGGCCACCAGTTCATGGTCATAAATACGGCCATAGTCGGGGCCGGTGACGGCGCGCAGCTCGACGCGGCCATCCTCGATCTCCAGAGTTTTGACCTGCTCGGTGCGATGCGAGGTCAGGCCGTATTGTAGGTTGATGCCGGCGAGCGGGGCGGGGAGCTGACGCAAATAGGCGGCTGGCGCACCAACCAATCCGGCAAGCTGGCCGAAGCTCCAATGCGTCGGCGCGACGGGGGCGATGGATCCCGGCAGCGCCAGGGTCAGACGCTCGGCGTCGTCGCGGCTCGCTTCCACTCGGATCGCCGCGCTCTCCACCGTTCGCGTCTGGCTGCGCTCGGTCCGACCGCGCACGGCGGCGTAGAGGTCCGACAAGGACAGATAACGCTCGTCCGCCGGCCGGGAAAACCACTCCGAGGACACACGACCGTTTCGGCCGCCCCGATTCGCATCTACACTATAGTCGCCGGAAAAATCGCGAGCGGCTTCCAGAATATCTATATGGGTCATGGAGTGTCTCCATGACGGGAGCCGGGAGCCTCTCTCCCAGACCTCAACCCGTCACGGAAACTGCGCCAGCCCTCTTACTCTCGGCAGAACCTCGATAAAAAGAAGGTCCAGCGTAACTCGTCAGGCCGCAGCCCGATCACGGACAGTGTTGAGTATCCCAATGAGTTCGATCACTTCCCCCTCGCCAAACACGCCAGCAACACCGAGTGGATCGAGGTCGGTGAACGGACTCTCGTACAGCAGTTCTGGTTCTACGATTCCCCGTTCGGTCAAATGATCAATGACCATGTTGAGGAATTCGATCTGGTTGGCCGTAAGGGTGCGTGCGACCGTGAATTGGTCGAAGGCGCGTTTGGCCGCCTCACGGTCCAGCCCGACGATGGAGCGCACGAAGACGCCCAAGCCACCCTTTGCTCGCAGACGATCCACGTCCTCAGGCACCGCAATCCCTGCCTCGACGAAAAAGCGTTCCAGTTCGGCGAGGTCCGTTATGGTGAGCGGCTCATTGCGGCGCAGCCTCAATACGGCGATGTGGTTCTCATTCGACTTCAGGAAGTGCCTGGCCTTCAAGCGGAAACGATCCATATCGGTTCCCACGCTGACGCCCTTTACGGCAACTTCTAACGCTTGTCCGATCTCGTCCTCGAAGTTGGTGTAGATGATTGTTCGCTTCTTCACTTCGATCAGCTTGATCAGTCCGCGCAATCGAGTGCGAACGTTTTCTAGCATCGGAAGGGTGATATCCTGCCAAAACTCATCGGCCTGGAGATCGTGAATCAGTACCATCTCGGCGGCGACCATAGGGACGTTCGACATTTCTTCCAGCAGGCCCGCGATATCGACGATCTTCTTCCGCAGGCCGTCGAAGCTTTTGTCGGAACGGATGACGGCAAGCTCGGTCTTGAGCACAAGGAGGTCGAACTGTTTCGCCGCGATGTCGTCATCGATCAGACATGTGGGCAAACCCGCAATTTCGTCAATCAATTCGGCCCGTGCCGCAAAATCGAGCTTTTTCCACGCATTGTCGTCGGCATATTTCTCGATGAGCCGTCGTTTGGGCCGAACAAGAAAGTTGTCCAGGCTCATCCCGGCAATTTCCTCTCGAAGCCGCGTTACCAGCGCCTCTCGTAAATTCAAATGTGAATCTTCGGGTTCCACCCCATAGACTTCGCCAATCAACTCCACCCGCGCCGCAAACAATTGCTTTGCAAGAGAGGCGCCTGACGTTCCGTCAGCCAAATCTGGGTTTTGATTGAAGAACTCGAAATTTTGGCAGAAGTCGAATATGGAGAACGATTCTTTATGCCTGCCTGGGCCGAACAGGTCGGGGCTAAGGCGCGTTCCCCGTCCGATCATCTGCCAAAACTTGGTTTTGGAGCGGACGATTTTGAAGAAGACAAGGTTCACGACTTCGGGGACATCAATCCCCGTGTCGAGCATGTCGACGGATACCGCAATGTGGGGTGCCTTGTCGGCTACGGAAAAATCGTCGATTAGCGACTGAGCATATTCGGTCTTGAAGTCGATGACACGGGCAAATGCACCCTTGAAGTGCGGATAGTTCGCATCGAACCGCTCAACAATAAACTGGGCGTGGTCATGGGTTTTAGCGAAGATGATGGTCTTGCCGAGGCGATCCCCTTCCGCCACCTTGAGGCCGTGGGTCATCAGGTGCTCAAGAACCTTGTCGATGGTATCTGTATTGAACAACCACTTGTTGACCGCAGCCGCCTCCACACGGGGCGGAACGTTACCGTCCTCGTCCCATTCAATGGCATCCCAGGCTTCCTTGTCCTCATCGGGCAGGTCGTCGTACTTGATACCTTCACGCGGAAATTTCAGCGGCACTGATACCGCCTTCGGTGGTACCAGGAAGCCGTCTTTGACCGCCTCGTCGAGGCCATAGGCATCCGTCGGCAAGCCTCGCTGGAGGCCGAACAGACCGTAGGTGTCACGATCGACTTCATCTTTGGGGGTGGCGGTCAATCCGACCAAAAGGCTGTCGAAATAGTCGAAGATCGCACCATACTTCCGGTACACCGAGCGATGCGCCTCATCAATGATGATGAGGTCGAAATGGCCAGGCCCGAACCGGCGCTTGCCATCCGCCGCTTCGTCGATCAGCTTCATCATGGTCGGATAGGTCGAGACATAAACTCGCCCTTGTACATCCTTCTCGGTCACCAGATTGACCGGCGAGGCCGATGGTAGGAACCGCTTGAAGGCGTTCACCGCCTGGTTCACCAACGCCACCCGATCCGCCAGGAACAGAACGCGCCGCGCCCAATTGGCCCGCATCAGGAGGTCGGACAGTGCGATGACAGTGCGCGTCTTTCCCGCCCCCGTCGCCATCACCAGCAAAGACCGGCGCAGACTGTCCTTCTCGAATGCCTCGCCAACCCGCCGAATGGCGCGCGTCTGGTAAAATCGCTCGACGATGGTCCGATCGATGTCCGCCGCCGCAAGCGGCTTCAGGGTGGTGCGGCGTCGGATGGCCAGTTCTAGTTCGTCCTTGGTCAGGAACCCTTGGATTTGGCGCGGCGGATATCGTCGATCATCCCAAATCCAATGCTCATAGCCATTGGTGTAGAAGATCACCGGTCGCTGCTCGAACTGCGCTTCGAGGCAATCGGCATAAAGCTTGGCCTGCTGCTGACCGACGCGGGCATCGCGCTTGGTGCGCTTGGCCTCGACCACCGCCAGCGGCTTACCGTCGTCACCCCACAAGACGTAATCGACAAAACCGTCACCGCTCTCGTTGGGCATGCCGGTAACCGGGAATTCACGGTCCGAGGGCTTGTCCAACGACCAACCGGCCTCGAAGAGCAGCAGGTCGATGAAGGTGTCACGGGTGGCCGCTTCGTCGTAGTCGTGCGGATCAGGCACCTTGGCGTTGGCAGCCTTGGCCTTGGCAACTTCGGCGCGAAGGGCGGCGATTTCGGCTTCCAGCTTTTCCCGATCGCCTTCGCTGGCCAGCCGCTTGGCTTCCTCCTCTTCCTTCGCCTTGACCGCTTCCGTTAAGCGGCGGGCAGCCTCTTGGAGTTGCTTCAGCGTCGTTGCCGAAACCGCCGTATTGCGTGGCAGGGCATCGGGAGTGAACGACAGTGCCGGCTTGGGTTTGACCCCTTGCGCATAGGTGCGGACCAGCCAATAAGAGACATGGAAAAGTTCGCGAAGGGCATTCACCGCAGTGACGACGGCAACCGGCCGTGTCTCGTGCACTGCGAGATTTCCAGTGTCTTTGATGATGCGGGCTTTGGCCACGAGAGGGTCCCCGACCAGCCGACGGAATGTCGGCTCATGGATGCGCGCGGAGAGCGTGGTTTCGTAAGGGTTCCTCAGGCTGCTGTCATGGCGATAAAGCCAATCGACAATGACCTCCAGGGCGAAACGGGAATAAAAACAGGCCGCCCGAGGGTCGGCGATCGCAAGGCTTTCCGCACGGCCAGCGTGTTCGAAGACTTCAGCGAATTCTGGCTTGAGAAAAGCAAATTGCGACATGCCGACAGCCCCCTATTGCCCTCGATAGATGATATCCGAATCAAGCTCATGCGCCAGGTAGGGCGTGAACCCAGCCAGCATAACCGTGACCGCAACCATGTCCTTAATTTCCATGTCCCTCAGGGCCGTCGCGGGGGTTCCGCCGTGGCGAATACCGGGATAGCTGCAGGTGAACTTGTAGAGGGTCTTCATGGCTTCCTTGATCTTGTCGTGCGGCCATGACCCAACTTCATCACAGATGCCACCGAGGGTGTTCGACGCGACGCCGGGACAGTTCTGACCAAGGGCTTCCAACAGGTTGACCTGCTTCTGGATACAAATCCTGATTCGTCCCGATGAAGTATCCGTGTGGAGATCACGTAGGGCCTCCTCGAAATCGATCATCAGCGAATGGATATGAGGATCACGAAGGCTTACGCCCTTGAGTTCTCGCACCAGACCGGCAAATACACCGGTCAGAGTTGGGTTAAGGGCGAAGGGGCGCCGCAGATCGTAACGAAGGCTGAACTTCAACAGGAATGCCTCGACGAGCACGAAATAGCGATTGGCGAGGGCATCACCGCCAAGGTCATCCGCCACACCGTGCGCCCGTTCGAGAAATTCGACCAATGCCCGCTCCCCCAGAAAGGCATCGGATTTTACCCGGCGGAACGCGGCGCGCCCCCGAACTGGATCGCCAATGATTTCAGCCAGACGTTCAGGTGACGGACCCGGCACGGTGGCGGGGGCAAGTTCGCGGTAGAGTTCCGAGAAGAGGTCAGCTGGCGCGCCGGAATGTTTCGCCAGAGACGACCAGATGCCGCGCCACGTTTCCGACCAGACGGGGAGGAACTCGCCACGCACGGTTACAACTCTCCCCGAAATGCGCGGTGCTGAAGGGAAAAAAATAGTTCATCAAGTTTTGTAAGGTGGCGGAGGCAATCGGTTTTTAGGCCATTGATCTTTCGAGTTCGCGCCACGAAGGCACGTTGAAGATCAATTGGCGGCAGCTGAAACCGGGTTTTCTTGATCAGTCCCATGTTCAGTCCGGGCATGACGGCTCCCCTTGCTGAAACGCCGAGTTGCCGAAGGACGGTCGGACTAAGTAAAAAACAGGCGTGCAAAAATTCGGGAAGGCACCGGGTTGCGTCCAACGTAAGGCAGCAAAGATGCTTCGTCGTAATTGCAACAGGTATTGTGTCAGGAACAACCGCAGCGCGCCCGCATGTGCCCATGATCGTGATGATCACGTCGTTTGGAAACACACGAAAGCGTGAAAGCTTGCGGAATTTCTCCTCGGTTATGTAGCGTCGTTCGTCCCAAGCAAATTCATTTCGGACTGCGTTATCAATGCCAAGAACGGCTACACCACTTTCGACAAATTCAGAGTGCAAGAGCTGGCTTCCGAATGGTCCGGTCCGAATCGAAAAGCATACGTCTTCGATCGCCACCTCAGGCCAATTCGGTGACGCATCTTCAACGAAGGAGGACGAGAAGTCAGCCTCGATTAGGCGATCAATTTGGCGGATAGATTCGACTCGCTTACGTCGCAAATCGTTGGCCTGATCGAGAATTACCGCAATCCGCCGTTGCTCTTCGAGGGACGGAACATGGAGAGTCTTCTCATAAGCATCATTTCGATTTAGGCCCGGAACGCCTGTAGCCTTGTTAAGTTGCCCAAGATCAAGACCAGAGAGCGCATATGCAAGCCAGCGCAAATTATGTTCTGTCGCTGACTGATCAATGTAATAGGTTGTGTCGATGGGCCAGCATGGATCTGGCGAGTAGTTCACTTCACCTATAGAGCCTTTTCGCCCAACAATGATTGCAGGGCCGTCAGTATATGATTGGTTGTGGGTGCCAACTTCGCCATTTGATCCATAGACGGGAGTAGCACCAGGAACTCTAGAGCGTTCTGGAAGCGCGCTGCCATATTTGAATTCACAAATGTCGCCCAGACGCATGATCGTCATCCAAGCATCTCCTCAAGCGCCACCAGTCTCTTGGCGATCTCTGTCTCCAGGACCTTCAAATCAACGATGATGTCGGCAGGCGTGTCGTGCTGCACCTCTTCATGCACCACTTTCTTGTATCGATTGAGCGACAGCTCGTAGGCGCCGCCGTCAGCGATGTCCGCCTTCGGTACGCAGAAGCTCTGCGCCGTGCGGGGCTGTTTCCGTTCTGCGTCGTTCCGCTCTTCCCACCGCATCAGCACATCAGGAAGATTGTTCTTGGCGTGCTCCTCATCGGACAATACATCAGCTGGCGTCGGTCCCTGCTTTTCTTCGGGCAAAAGGGGCTGACGCTTGTCGTCCAGCGACCATCCGTCGGCCGCGACATCGTAGAACCACACATGGTCGGTGCCGCCGACGCCGGTCTTGGTAAATAGCAGGATGGCTGTTGAAACCCCCGCATAGGGCCGGAACACGCCGGACGGTAGGGAGATAACCGCCTCCAGCTTATGGTCTTCGACCAAACTCCGCCGCAATGTCTTATGGGCTGTCGAGGAACCGAACAGTACGCCATCCGGCACGATCACCGCTGCCCGACCACCGACTTTCAAGAGACGCAGGAACAGGGCGAGAAAGAGAAGTTCGGTCTTCTTGGTCTTGACGACCTGTTGCAGGTCCTTGGCGCACGCCTCGTAATCTAGCGAACCGGCAAACGGCGGATTGGCCAGAACCAGGCTATAGCGGCCAGCCTCACTGGCATGATCCTCCGCCAGTGAATCGCGAGCGATGATCGCCGGGTTCTCGATGCCGTGCAGGATCATGTTCATCGATCCGATCCGCAGCATGGTCGGGTCGAAGTCGAAGCCGTGGAACATGCCCTCATGAAAATGCCTACGCAATGCAGGATCGCGCATCACCTCGGGATGGCGATCCCGAAGATATTCACCCGCGGCGACGAGGAAGCCGCAGGTGCCAGCGGCCGGGTCACAGATGACATCGTTCGGCTTCGGCTCGGTCAGTTCGACCATCAATTTGATGATATGCCGAGGCGTGCGGAACTGCCCGTTTTGGCCAGCGCTGGCGATGACACTCAGCATGTACTCGTAGATGTCGCCCTTGGTATCTCGGTTCTCCATCTGCACCTTGTCGAGCTTCTCGACCACCTTGGCGAGGAGGGCGGCGGACGGAATACCGAGCCGGGCGTCACGCATATGCTGGGAGACGGAAGTGGTTTCCCCGGCGACGGTGCGAATGAAGGGGAATACATGTTCGTCGACAACCTTGAACATCTCGCGTGGCTCAAAGGTTTTGAACCGCGACCAGCGCAGATCTTCAAACGGTCGACCACGTTCATCCGCGCCCTCGGGGAAGAAGCGCCGCGCCATCGGCTTGTTCAGACCGGCAGCCTTGCGCTCCTCGACCGTGTGCAGTTCATCAAGACGTTTGATAAAGAGAAGATAGGTGATCTGCTCCATGACCGCGAGCGGGTTGGATAACCCACCCGACCAAAAGTCATTCCAGATGGCATCGATCTGATTGCGGATGTCGCCCACGAGCATACTGCCTCACACTTTTCCTAGCCGACGAATAAACGGCATTACTGAATTGACCTGTTATGCCGTTACTTCGGCCAGGACGTTGTCATAGTCTTCTCGATTTTCGATCACGACCGGAGTTTCTTCCGGCCTATCGAGATGCTTCGCCACGTCCAGGCGCAACCTCTTGTTGAAATAATACAACAAGGCGCGACGGACGGGAACGATGATTCTCCCGTCGGTCATTCCATAATCGACGCCAATCGTTTGTTGCTGAGCGGGGCTCAGCAATGGATTCGGAGTGAGTATGACATCAAAGCTGGTTACCCAATTATAGTCTGCGCTGGGGTCCGTGCCGGGCTCGCCTTCTTCACCGACACCAAGGCACCGGGATAGCAGAAAATCCCTGAACTGTTGGCGGATGTGGCAATAGGCCCGGACGTGCCACCGCAAGCCATCGAAGCCGAAAGCGTGGGGCGTTATTCGGCGCCAGACGGATTCTGGCCGCTCTTGGCTCATCGAATGATAATGGAGATCCAGCGAGCGTCGGCGCCGAACCGCTCTAACCAGCGCCCGAAGAAGGGCTGGTTCCACGCGGCGGCTAGGAATGGGAATAGTGCCAGTGGCAGGAAGCTCGGCCATCCAAGTGTCATCAATATCAATGACCGCGTCTGCTACCGCCCTGAGTTGAGAAAGATAGCGACCAGCGTTCGGCTTCAGGAATTTGGGGATGAACGTTTCCGCCGGGACATAACACTTTTCGCTGGCGTCGTATTGGATGTTTGCCGGGGCTAATTCCTGATAACGGGTCAGATCGTTCGACGCTAAGGGCACGGACACGCCAAACCGAGACGTTATGTCACTGCGGTTAACTCGCCCCTCCCAAAATAGCCGGAATTCGATGAACTCGAGACGAAGCTCCGCCCCCTTCCTAAGTTTGGTGCCTGTTTCCACTTCACCCCCTACATGTATGCGAATAATTTCTTGACGGGTCGTGTTTTTGTGTCCATATAGAAACTATACGCACTGGCGACTCGGGTCAACGGGAATTGTTCCCACCTCCAGTCGGCCGATACCTGATCCCAGGTGTCTCGCTCTCCGGCGAGTGTCGCAGGAATGGACTCGAATTTCATGCCTACCGTTCTTCTCCCATCTCCCCTTGGCCCCGAAGCTCCCATCGGTGAAATCCTCCTCGCCGAGACTGCCATCCGAATTGAACTGCCGCCAAGCCAGCATCGTCTGGCTGTCGAGCGGTACAACGCCATTCGCAAGTACATTGAGCGCCCCGAAAGTCCGCTCTGCGATCACGTGTCCTTGTTCTATCCGCAGGGGTCCATGGCCATCCGCGCGACGATCAAGGCCCGCAAGCGGGAGGATGGTTATGACATCGACATTATTGCCGAACTCCTGCTGTCGGCATTGACCCCGCCGGGCGAAGTCCTCGATCTGCTCTTCCTGGCGATTAATGGCCCCCATGGCTCTCTGTATCATGGAAAGGTGAAGCGGCAGACCCGTTGCGTGACAGTCGAATACGAAGATGGCATGCACCTGGATGTCACGCCGTCGATTCTTGCCGACCGCTTCGATCTGCGCAAGAGCACGATTTTCCATGCCAAGAAAGAAGAGCCGATCAGCACCCATCGGCGGCTCCTTATGAACACGCATGCCTTCATCGAGTGGTTCAACGCGAGGGCTCCGATCGACTTGGCTTTCGGGGAAGCCTATGCGATGCGTGCCCAGGCGAATGATCGGATGCTCATGAAAGCGGCGGCGCCAGCGAAATCGGTGCCAGCACATTCGAAGAATGAAGGCGGAAAATCGTCGGTAGTTGTCGCGCTCCAACTCCTTAAGCGAAACCGCAACATCAAATATGCCCATCGGGACGGCCGGATGCCGCCATCGGTGATGATGGCCTGTTTCGCCGGCCATGCGGCCCTTCCTGGAAACAGCATCAGCGGTGCCCTGGAGGTCGTTTCGGGGCACATGCTCAGCGCACTGGAAGCAGCCCAAGCTTCACGGCAGTTGATCGATGTGCGCAATCCCGAATGCCCGGATGAGTGTTTTACGGACCGGTGGCCTGAAGATCTTCGGGCCCAGCAGACCTACATCAGCGACCTTAAGGTTCTCCGTCATCAACTCGCACTTCTGATGAGCAGCGAATTATCCCTCCCGCAAAAACGCGATCTCTTGATCAGCATGTTCGGTGAAGGGCCGGCCGAGTCGGTCATTAACGACTTTGCGGATCAGCTTGGCCAGGGGGTTCGGAGCGGAACGCGGATGATCGCACCCACGGGCCGGGTAATGATCGGTGCCGCTGCAGCAGCGTCGGCCATTATCAAGCCGGCTGCCGTCCAAGCGGCTCAGCATACCTTCTACGGGACATCATGGTGAAGAAGGCAAAATCCATTGGCGCACAGATTCATGTGATGCGCCTACGCTGGCCAGGATTCGAACCACAAGAACGAACGGCCGACAAGGTTGTGTGGGTCGGCGATCTGGTCGGCATCGAACGTCGCTACCGAGTGATGGTCCAATTTGGCCTGCCGCGGAATCCTCCTGACGATCCGATGTTCCGGAGATTTCCATTGGTTACGGTGGTGTCACCCGGACTCGAACCACAGTGGGATGCTCTGGAGGAGGCGCCGTTGCCGCACGTGTACTTTTATCGGCCCTGTATTGCGCTCTCGCCCCTGTGCCTTTTCGATCCGGAGGCTGGCGAATGGGATCATTCGAACTTGATAGCATTGACGACCATTCCGTGGACTGCGGATTGGCTCGCTTGTTACGAAGCCTGGCTTGCCACCGGGCGCTGGCGCGCCGGCGGAAGGCACGCCATTAACCCGAGGGAGATGATCGCATGACTTATATTCCGGCGCGTCGGTCAGATGGTACAATTCAGAAGCGACGGGATCCTTTGCCATGGCCCAAAGACCGGCCGTTCCGCATACTGTCTATCGACGGAGGCGGTATTTGCGGCATCCTGCCGGCATCTGTCCTGGCTGAGCTTGAACGGCGGTTCCTTGGGGGGCAGTCGATCAGCGATCATTTCGATATGATAGCGGGCACGTCCACGGGAGGGATCGTCGCGCTCGCCCTCGGCATCGGCATGACGGCGGCCGCAATCCGCGACGTCTACCTCGAACGTGGCGGAGTGATTTTTCCAACGGGCTCGTGGATTACCCGGCGGCTGCGTAATGTGCGTCGTGTCGTGCGTTATGGGTACGATGCGAATGTTCTTGAAGTCGAATTGCAACGGGTTTTTCAGGCCCGCGTTCTTGATGAAGCAAAGACGCGCCTGTGCATCCCTTCTTTCGAGGGCCTGCACGGAGAACCGTGGATCTATAAGACGCCTCATCACCCCGATTACAAGACAGACCGGTATGAAAAATTGGTCAAGGTCGGCTTGGCAACGGCCGCCGCGCCGACCTATTTCCGCGCCTTTGAGAACGACGGGTATGTGATGGTCGATGGTGGCTTGTGGGCTAATAACCCGGTAATGAATGCCGTCGTCGATGCTCTCACATGCTTTGATATCGACAGGCGTCAGGTCGAGGTGTTGAGCCTTGGCTGTGGAGAGACCCGCTACAAAGTCACGCCTCGCCATGCGGACGGTGGGATGTTCCATTGGCGAGATGTCATCCGTGCCGCTATGCGAGCTCAATCCCTGAATGCTCTGGGGCAAGCGTATCTGCTGTTGGGCAAGGACCAAGTCATGCGGATCGATGCGCCTGAGACGCCGAACCCGATCGCCTTAGATGATTACCTTCGGGCCAAAGAGGAACTACCAAATATGGCACGTTCACTGGTCGAAGGCGCCGGTCGGGAAGTTGAGCGAGTGTTTTTGTCGTCTTATGCCACCGGTTACGCGCCGTGCCGGATGTTGGAGTAGTAAAAACAATTAATGTGCGCGTTATATGCCCTGTTCTCTTGAGATTTTGAAAATCCGGACGATAGAGCCGGCCGGGGGAATCTGGGCAAAGAATGGGGCTAGTTATGCTGCGTCGCTGTTCTCTTCCTTGGGTGGCTGTGCGAGGGACGTTGCAATCGCATCCGATACTTTGTTAGCTGCAGCCCTGATCGGGTCAGTCTTAAGGTGGGCGTAACGCGCGGTGGTCTGCACCTGGGTATGTCCCAGCAGCTTGCCGATCATCGGCAGATCTTCACCGAGCTGGAGGGCATCGGAGGCGAAGGAGTGGCGCAGGTCATGGATGCGTAGATCATCCAGTCGGGCCTGCTTGCGTAACCGTCGCCAGGGTTTCTGCATGTCGGTCAGATGCTGCCCCTCGACCTGGCCGGTGATGACGTAGGGATTGTCCTTGATCTTGGGGATGGTTTTGAACACCTCGATCACGGCTTGGCCGATCGCTACCAGTTTGGCTCCGGTTTTGGAATCCGGCAACCGTAGTACGCCAGCGTCGAGATCGACATACTCCCACTTCAGCTTCTGGATTTCGCTGAGACGGCAGCCGGTCAGGAGAAGCAGGTGGATGCAATTCACGGCCTCCCGTTCCGAATTGGATTCCCGCAGAACTTTGCCTAAGCGGGCGAGTTCATCCGGGGTGAGATACCGTTCGCGCTTCACCTCCTTGTAGCGTTTTACCTTCCAGCAGGGGTTCACGCCGTCGGTGCGAACGCCCCAGGTATGGGCGACGGTGAACATGATGGAAAGGACGCCGAGGGTGCGGTTGGCCTGATAGGGAGTTCCCTTCATCGACTGATGCAGTTCGACGACGTCGGCGCGGGTCACATCAATGATGCGATGGGAGCCAATCTTCGGGTTGATGAACAGTTCGACCGAGCGCTTGTATTCGGCCTGAGTGGTCGGTTTGCAGTGGGAGGCGACATGCTCGTCGAGGAAGCGTTGGCCGAACTCTTTCATGGTCGGTGAGGCCTTGCGTCGGTCACGTTCGCCAGCAGGGTCTCCGCCGAGGCGGACCTCGGACAGATGTTTCATCGCTTCTGTCCGTGCGGCGTCGGGGGTGATGGCACCATGCAGGCCAATGTTGACCCGTCGGACCCGGCCTCCGGCTCGGAACTGGGCGAGGTACATCTTGCGGCCGGACGGATAGACGCGTAGGCCGAAGCCCTTCAGTTCCTCGTCCCAGATGAAATATTCCCTCTCGCCGGGAGCGGTGGCATCGACAGAACGTTTCGTGATCTTCGCCATGGAACACCTCGCGAACGCCGGAATCTCTGGAATCAAATCGGAATCATCTGGGAGGAAATCAGGGCGATTCCGATGCAGTCAGATCGTAGCGAGGCTCTCTAAAATTATCAATAAAAACAATTAGCTATAGTGCTGCAGAGGGGCTATTCGCAGTGCGGAGAAGGCGAGGGGGAGGGCGAAAAAACGAACTCATAACCTGAAGGCCGCAGGTTCAAATCCTGCCCCCGCATCCACCGATACCGACACTCCCGAGAGCCCCGCTCCGGGAGTGTTTTGTTTTTGGGCTTTGCGAAGGGCTTGCGCCTCGATCCAGGCCAGGATTGTGCCCAGTTCACCGTGCAGCGTGGCGTCGATTTCACCGCGATTGGGGCCGGGCTTCAGCGTGATCTTCTCGATCAACGCACGAATGGCTTCGCCCGCTTCGGCGCGATCCTCGGGCCTGTTCAACGCTTCGGTCAGACGCTCGGCCTTCTTCCGGTAAATCTCCGCCGCGTTCGGATGGATATCGGGGATATCGACCGGTGTCTGAGCCAACAGTTCCCTCAAGGCGTCTTCCCGCGCTTCCAACTCGCGCATACGGTCGGTCATGCCGCGCGTATAGCCGCCTTCCTCTATCACGTTGAGCATTTGCTTGAGTGTGCGCTCGATCTTGGCCAGTTCGGTCCGATAGGCCTCGCCGCTTGAGCGGCGCTCGCGGTTCAGCTTGTTGGTTTCCTCGGCATAGGCGCGCATGGCTTCCGCCGCCACCTCCGGCGCCATCAGTTTGTTTTTCAAACCGGCCAGCACCCGTTCTTCCAACTCCGCCCGTGGGATGGTTCGGCTGTTGGAGCAGGAGTGGTTGGCAATGTGGGCCGAGCAGGCGTAACGGTCGGCTCCCCGTAGCGAGTAGGGGCCACCGCAGCAGCCGCAGAAGACCAGTCCGGAGAGGAGGGACTTCGGCCGGTGCAGGCCGTTCAGCTTGTTCGAGGCATGGGCCTCGCGCACCGCCTCAATGACATTGACGTATTTCTCGGCGATCTCGCCTTGGCGCACCTTTACCGCCTGCCACTGTTTGTCATCGACGATCCGCAGCTCCGGCACCTCGGTGATCACCCAGTCTGATTCTGGGTTCAAGCGCGAGACGCGCCGCCCGGTGCTCGGATCCTTCACATAGCGCTGCCGGTTCCAGATCAGCCGACCGATATAGAGTTCATTGTTGATGACGCCGGTGCCGCGCTTGGCATGGCCGCGGATGCTGGTGTCGTTCCACAGCTTTCCATCCGGCCCGGCAATGCCGTCGTCGTTCAGCGTCTTGGCGATGGCACGCGGGCTGATGCCCGCGGCAAAGTCGCGGAAGATGCGGCGCACCACATCGGCTTGGGCTTGGTCGATCTCGCGGTCGCCGCGGATCTGCTCGCCGCGCGCATCCAGCTTTTTGACGACGCGGTAGCCGTAGCACAGGCCGCCGCCCGACTTGCCGTTTTCGACGCGGCCGCGCAAGCCGCGATGGGTCTTCGCCGCCAGGTCCTTGAGGAACAAGGCGTTCATCGTGCCCTTGAGGCCGACATGCAACTCGCTGATTTCGCCTTCGGCCAGGGTGATGATGGGCACGCCGGCGAAGCGCAGATGTTTGAACAAGGTGGCCACGTCGGCTTGGTCGCGGCTGACGCGGTCCAAGGCCTCGGCCAGCACCACGTCGAAGGCGCCGCGTTGGGCATCCTGCAGCAGCATCTGGATGCCCGGCCGCAGGATCATGCTGGCGCCGGAGATGCCGGCGTCCTTGTAGGTGGCGACGATCTGCCATTGTTCGCGCTTGGCCTGCTCGCGGCAGATGCGGAACTGGTCCTCAATCGACGCATCGCGCTGATTGTCGGAGGAATAGCGGGCATAAAGCGCAACGCGGGTCATGATGGCCTCCTTGGACCTTCAGACGGTCAGCGGCGGACGGCGCCGCTCCTCGATTGCCGGACCAGTTCGAGGAATCTGGTTTTAATCTGGTCAAACAATCCGGGCGGGATAAAGCCGTAGCTGAACACACCGGGGTTTCCTGGGACCGACGATAAACCACCATTGGGCCATTCGTCGATATTGTGTTCAGAGACGATCACCCAGCTTGGGGCGTCGTCGAGGCCGATGGCCTGTTTGACCTTGAGCGGAATCTCGATGCCGACCGTATCGGCGTCGGGCGGCGAATGGGTGATCGGCAGCAGCACCACGTAACGCGGCTTCATCGGGCTGTCGATGGCCGCCAGCAGGCAAGCTGGTCGGTCTTTGCCCTGGTTACGTCCGGCGGCAGCTTCACGGGACCACAGATAATCGTAGCGGATAACAAGGCCCGGCTTGGGATCGGGAAGCGTCACGCCGTCGCCTTACTGCAGCAGGTCGTCGAGGGCGGCATGTTCGGGATCCATTTCGGCCCGCTCCACGGCGTCAATGACCACAAAGGCGGCATCGACCGTCCGGTGGGTGCGTTTTGCCGCCGCCATCAGCCAGTCATAATGCTCGGCCGACATCAGCACGAATTCCCGTCGGCCATGGCGGGTAATCTCCACCGGCTCACGTTGGGCCTGATGCTGGAACTCGCCGAATTTGCGCTGAAACTCCAGGGCGGTGGTCTGGGCCATGGCGGTATCCTGAATGACAAGGTGAATTTGCATTATACGTATAATACTCACTTTGTCAAGTTTAGGTGCCGTGGGGAGGTGGGCCATTGTCATGTGGGCTCCCGCTTTTTCCTGCCGGAGGAGCCATGGCTTTCTTGCTGTCGCTCGAACTGCTCGCGGGCCATCTGGCGGCCGATCAGGCGGGCCAGACGCAGGACAGACACGTCGACCCGGCTGTTGCTCGCCGGAGCCGATAGCGGCTCACCGGCGACGCCGAACACCTTGATCTGAATCTTTCCGTCTCTTGCGGCCATGCTTGCGCTCCGCGCCGAAATCGGCTGGGAAGCATCAAAGCGGAAGTGATTAGGGACGGAAAGGGGTGTCGATGGGGCGTGCGGTTGCCGGGTGGCTATGGCGTAGAAATGGGACGGTACCCTGTCATTCAGAGCGCGCCTCCCGATGAAAGCCCTTGGTCGAGATATCGTTCACATGGACCTTCATCCGAGTGATGCCGCCGACTTCCGCGAAAGTAATGATCTGGCCGACATGTCGAATGTCGGTGATGGTCTCGATTTCCCAGAAAGTCGTTCCGCGGCCTTGGGTGGAGAAGCGGTCGCCGACGATCAGCCCGGAGTCTTGGTTGGCCTTGGTCATCATTTACCCTTGCGCGTCTTGACGGCGGGTTTTCCGAGACCAATCTTCAGGGCCATTTCACTACGGTGGCGACTATAGGACGGGGCCGTCATCGGGTAATCGGATGGAAGGTTCCATTTCGCCCGGTATTCCTCGGGCGTCATGTTGTAGGCGGTCCGCAGATGACGCTTCAGCATCTTCAGCTTCTTGCCGTCTTCCAAACAGACGATGTAGTCGGGTGTCACCGATTTCTTCACGGGCACGGCAGGCTGTTGCTCGATGTCTGGGGGTGTTGGTGCCCCACCCAGTGTCTGTAGCGCGGCATAAGTCGAGCGAATCAGCCCTGGAAGTTCGGTCACCGGCAGGGGATTGGTCTTCAGGTAAGCGGTGACGATTTGCTTGGTGAAAATGATCATGACGTCTTCCAACGGTTGATGCGCTCGTGCTTCGACAGAGGTCGAAGGTCGCCAGCTTACTCCGGCATCTGGTGAACGGTCATCTGTTCTCGCGTTTCTTAGCGGACGTTGGACACTGCAGTCATCACTGTGACGGCGATCTGGATCTCCAGATCCGCTCTTTATGCCCGACCTCCGCAGACGCTATGGCCAGGCCGGTTTCCTAAGGGCTCCGCCCTCGCGCCGGCAAGGGTAAAGCGCCGACAAGTCGGCGCCGGCCGGGGTGGTTTCCCCCACCTTCCGCGCGGAAACGTCTTTCCGCACATCCTGAAAATCTGAAATCCGCTTGTGCAGGCCGGGTGATTCCCCTCCGCCCCGTCCGCCCTTGCCCTTGCTACCCCGGTCTCGCCGACGGGCAGAGGTGCAGCGCAGCGCTGCGCTGACACCTCAAGCCCATAGGAGACGGGTTATGACTGAGACTGAAACCACCACCATCATTCGGGACGTCCCGCTGTCCAAGTTGGTGCCGTCCGCAAAGAATGTCCGCCGGACTGGCCGGGAGGCCGGATTGGAAGAACTTGCCGCCAGCATCACCGCCCATGGTCTGTTGCAAAGCTTGTCCGTCCGGCCTGTGTTGGACGCGGACGGAGCGGAAACCGGCAAGTTCAGCGTCACCGGTGGCGGACGGCGGCTTGCCGCCCTGAAGCTGCTGGCGAAGCGGAAGCAGATCGCCAAGACGGCGCCCATCCCCGTCATCGTCAATGGCGGCAACGAGGAAGAAATCAGCCTCGCGGAAAATGTGGTCCGTGAGCCGCTGCACCCCGCCGACCAGTTCGAGGCTTTCAAGCGGTTGGCCGACGAACACGGCTTCGGCGCGGAAGAGATCGCCGCCCGCTTCGGCGTGACGTCCCATGTGGTCCGTCAGCGCCTGCGTCTCGGCGCGGTCAGCCCCAGGCTGATGCAGGTCTATCGCGACGGCGGTTTGACCCTCGATCAGTTGATGGCTTTCGCCGTCAGCGAGGATCACGCCCGCCAGGAACAGGTTTTCGACAATCTGTCGTGGAACAAAGAGCCCTCCATCATCCGCCGCATGATGACGGAAAGCCATATCCGCGCCAATGATCGCCGGGCGGTGTTCGTCGGTGTGGACGCCTACCGGCAAGCGGGCGGAAATGTTCTGATCGATCTGTTCTCGGAAGACGGCGGCGGCTATTTCGAGGACGGCGCGTTGCTCGACAGGCTGGCCCTGGAAAAGCTGGAGGGGATCGCCGCCGAGGTTCTGGCGGAAGGCTGGAAATGGGCGCAAGCCTTCCTCGATTTCCCCCATGCCCACGGCCTGCGCCGTATCTATCCGCAGCCGGTGCCATTGTCGTCCGAGGACCAAGCCCGCCTCGACGCCGTGCAGGCGGAGTATGACGCGCTGTCGCTGGAGTACGAAAGCGCCGAAGAACTGCCCGACGAGGTGGACGCCAAGTTTGGCGAACTGGAAGCCGAGATCGAACGGCTGTCGGAGCGGCAGCAGGTTTATGAAGCCGATGCTCTGGCGCGGGGCGGGGTGTTCGTGGTGCTGAACCATGATGGCGCGGCCCGCATCGAACGCGGCTTCATCCGTCCCGAGGACGAAGCGCCCGCGCCGGAAGCGGACCCAGAGACGGAGAGCGAAGGCTACGCCGTCAGCGAGGATGGCGAGATCATTGAAACCGAGAACGAAGAAGCCGGAGACACCCCGGATGCGGAACCGGAAGACGAGGACGCCGACGATGGCAAGCCGCTGTCTGATGTTTTGGTCCGCGACCTGACCGCTCATCGCACCTTGGGTCTTCGCCTCTCCCTGGGCGAACAGCCGGATATCGCCCTGATCGCCGTCAGCCATACCCTGGCGGTGCAGACCTTCTACGGCTACACCGAGGCCAACGCGCTCGACATCCGCCCGTCCAGCGCGGTGCTGGCCACCCATGCGGATGGTATCGAGGATACGGCGGCGGGCAAGGCCCTGGCGGATCGTCATGCCGCTTGGGGGGCGCGGATGCCGCGTGATGTGGCCGACCTGTGGGGCTTCATTGTCGGTCTTGATCCCGCCAGCTTCATGGGGCTGTTCGCCCATTGCGCCGCGCTTACCGTCAACGCGGTCAAACTGCCGTGGGAGCGCAAGCCGCGCACCCAGGAAACGGCGGACAAGCTGGCCTCCGCGCTTGGCCTCGACATGACGGCCCATTGGTCCGCCTCGGTGCGCAGCTATCTGGGCCGCGTTACCAAGGCCCATATTCTCGCCGCCGTGCGCGAAGCCGTCAGCAATGAAGCGGCGGAACGTTTGTCGGGTCTGAAAAAGCAGGCGATGGCGGAGGCTGCCGAGCAGCTTTTGGCCGGAACCGGCTGGTTGCCTCCGGTGATGCTGACGCCAGAACTTGCCGAGCGATTGGCCGAGGAACCGCAGGAGCGGGAGAGCCAAGAGGGGAGCGACGGCGAGGCCGTTCCCGTAGCCGCCGAGTGACGGAGTGGGCCGGGGCCGCGTCAGCGGCCCCGGTTCTCTTGCCGGAATACAGAAAATTCCGGCCACGCGCCGTTCAGCGCGTGGCCGGGTGACCTCGATATCCAAGGAGGACGGCGATGATTCCGATGATCCTGCTGGGCATGACGCTGGTTGGTCTGCTGTGCGTCCTCGCCTATCGGCTGGCGACCTATGCTCTACCGTTCATGCTCGGACTTGCCGTTGCCCGTTTCGCTTATGCCACGGGGGCTGGTCTGATCGGTGCTGGGATAGTCGGTTTCGTGGCCGGTACCGCTTCGTTCGGCCTGTTGCGTTTGTTGTTTTGCAGGCTGCGTGCGCCGATTCTGCGCGGTCTTGTCGCGCTGATCTTCGTCATTCCGGCAGTGATCGCGGGCTATCAGCTTGTCAACGGTGTGACGCGGGATGTTGTGCCGTCCGAAATCTGGCGGCAAATTTTCTGTGGTATGGGCGGGCTTGTCGTCGGTCTGTCGACGCTGGCGCGGTTGGCTCCACCTGCCGACATCGGAACCGGGAAAACCAATATACCTCACACGATCTGGTGAAATGACATCTCATTCGCAAGGCAGTTTCGCGCCCATGGCGGGCATCAACAGGCCTGTATGGGTGCTCAGGAGCGGACGATGGGAAGATAGTGCGACACACAGCCAAACGCACTTGACCGTCAGCGACAACCACCGGTTAATATTACTATTCTCAGTTTCTTGCAGGCAGGGGCTATCTATGACTATCGCAGCGGCATGGGTGCGGACACTCGAGAACAGAGCAGAGGAATTGATTATTTGTTCGGATAGCCGACTCAGCAACGGAAAGCGCTTCGATCATTGCCAGAAAACATTTCGCTTCGCACGCTCAGATGCAGTCATATGCTTTGCGGGAGGTACCGATTGGGCCTACCCAATGATTGTTGCTGCAATTAACGCGGCAGATATTCATCTTCCATCACAGACTCGCGCATTAGGCTTGGCAAAGTTCAAGTCGCACGTAGTAAATATCCTTAATCAGATGCAACGGGAGGTGCATAACTTTGCTCGTGGAGAAAATGTTCCAAACGTCACGTTTTTGTTTGGCGGTTACGATTGGTGGAACAAGTGCTTCCGAATTTGGCGTATCCATTTTGATGAGTTATCGAAGCAATTCAAATGCGATGAACGAACTGGAAGCAATAAATTTGGTGGCTTAGGAAAAATAGAATTCGCCGGGGATACTGAATGGACCTCGGCATTTCGTAATAACCTAAAAAAATTAGCCCAATCGCGATACGGCATGGACATGAAACATCCAGATGCCGCGAAATTCGATATGGAGCCTTTTGAAATAATCCGAGACCTGTTGAGGGGGGCAAATGCTGGAGACAGTATCGGAGGTGCCCCTCAAGCTGTGAAGGTATACCAGTATCTCAACTCGGCTGACGTCGGCATCTTCTGGCCTTCGGTATCTAGCGGGCGCCTTTTTCTCGCGGGGCGGCCTCTCCTCGAGTATGAATCCGCGACAGTCAAATCTGTTCTCGATCCCGAATCACTGAACTCAACATGGTCTAGCGGAAGCACTGCAGACGCTATTGCACAAATTCAAAAGGCTTCTGAAATCGACCGTAGACGTACTGCGGATGAGAACCCTATTGCGCCAGAAATTCCTGATTGACCCCTTGTTTTCCAAAAATCACTTTCCTGCGGTACGTCAATCTTTAATCCGACAGCGGTCTTGCCGGTTCCGGCCCAAAGCAGCTATGACAGAGGCTTTTTTGTAGCGCAGATTCTTTGACGTTTCAGGTGGGGTATGTTACCTGTTCTTGGTATTAAAGTCGGGTGTCGTACCCTATTTTGAGGAGGCTCCCACTGCGTTTCGTGCCAACACCAATAGCCTCACAATTGACGGGGCTCTCAACGGCCAAGCTTCGTGAGTGGACCAGTCGGCGTGCGCTAATCCCTGCGGATCAGCGTCCGAAGCAAAAAGGTTCTCCGGCGCGGTTCGGCTGGCAGACCGTGCTAGTACTGCGGATCGCCGTCCTTTTGCGTGACCAGTTTAACCTGGAACTTCAGGCGCACAAATTGGCCTTCGCCGATCTGCGAAAGCAGTTGCATCAGCAATCCTTTATCGCCCTCTGGGGAAAGTGTGTTGCACTCGGTCCGGGTGGGACCTGGTCGTTTATCGAGGCCAGGGGGGGGGCTGTCCCTGCGACCGATGCACTCCTGATTGCGCTTGATCCTCATCTCCTTGTCCTGCGTGACGGTTTCGCATTGCCAGGCGCGAGCGAAGGGCAGCAACTCGATCTTTTCTCCCTGCGGAGTGTTCACGGCCATCCGCGCGGCAATATGGACTCTCGGCACGTTGCCGTCTGGCGGGCGTCATGAGCAACACGGATCAAGTACGTCGAATATGCGCTGGGCCGCTTCCGATTAATCGTGCGCGCGATACGTTCCCATTAAAGTGGGATCAAGGAGAAGAGGTGTGACCGCAGCAACGGTCCAGGGTTGGCTTGAGAAGCTGGGCTATGCGGCCGAGCCAGATGTCCTGCACCTGCGTGGCGACGCTGTGCCAGAAACGCACCCCTATGCGCTAGAGATCAAGGCGCTCTTGAAACCGGACGGAGCTGTGCGTGCGCAGGCGGTGTTCGACGTGGAAGGAGTGCCGACGGTCGTCTTCGTTGCGGAGAATGGGATTGCGCTTTCGGATGCCGACCTTGACAAGACACGTCAACGTATCTGGAATCAGAATCTCGCGACAATCGTGATCGATTTGAAAGGCGAGAAAGCTACCGCGCTGCCGGTCCGCAAGCTCAGTCAGGCGGCCGAGCACCTACGCTTCGATGAAGCACGTCCTGATGGCCCGTTCTCCGCTCTCGACGTGTCGACGGCAAACTTGTCACGCCGCATGCCGAAATGGTTCGATGTTAAGGCCCGAGTCGATCGAAAGTTGCTTTCGAACCTGTCGACCGCCGTCGCCAAGCTCACAGAGGAGGGATTGGATGGAGTCGACGACGTTCGTGCGCGCCGACGGCTCGCTGAACTTCTCATGGGGCAAATCCTATTCATTTCCTATCTTGAGCATCGCGAGATCGTCGGTGGGACCTATCGAGCCCGGCGTGAAGTAGCCCAGCTTCCTGACCTCGTAGCGCGGCGCGATCACGCTGGCCTCATGAAGCTAATCGACCGGCTTCGGGCGGATTTCAATGGCGACTTTCTCGGTGATGATCGGCACGATCCTTGGACGGCGCTCTCAACCGAAGGCTTTCTGCTTCTCAATCAATTTCTACGTCAGACCGACTTGAAAACCGGCCAGGGGGAGTTCTGGAACTATGACTTTAGTTACATCCCTGTGGAGCTGTTGTCGGGTCTCTACGAGAAGTTTCTGACCCCTGAACAACAGGCCGAAGAGGGAGCCTATTATACGCCCCGCAACCTCGCTATGCTCGCGGTTGACCAAGCGCTTTTGGCCTCACCCGATCCTCTGTCAGAAACAATCTTCGATGGCGCCTGCGGCTCGGGAATCCTGCTCACTACGGCCTACCGCCGCCTGATCGCACTGGCGGAGGCACGGGAAAACCGACAGCTGGGTTTCGCGGAGCGCGGCGAACTTTTGAAGCGCCGTATTTTCGGTGGCGACATTAACTTTATGGCGTGCCGTGTCACGGCCTTTAGTCTTTATCTCTCGCTCCTCGAAGGGCTGGATCCGTCTGATATATTGGAAGCTCAGGAGAGTGACGGCACCAAACTGCCGCCGCTCAAGGGTTGTAATCTCGCGCACGGTCGCGATCATGCCGACTTCTTCTCAGACACTCACACCTTTTACGGGTGTCAATTCTCGCTGATTATTTCGAACCCGCCCTGGGCCGAGCCAGAAGGCGAGGCGCATACTTCCGCCGACATCTGGGCCGATCGGGCAGGGGTTCCTTTCGCTCGCCGGCAGATTGCCGGCGCCTATGCACTACGTGCGCTCGAATTCCTCAATGAGGGCGGAAGAGTTTGTCTGATTTTGCCAATCGGACAGTTGCTCGGCGCATCTAGTGAAACATTCGTCTCCTATCTCTTCCATGCTTATCGACCGAATAGGATTATTAATTTCGGTGACCTGCAAGGACTGCTTTTTCCAACCGCTGAGAACACTTGTCACGTCTTTCTAGGTGAGCGTCGGGGCAAGACGGTCCCACAGAGCATCACATTTGGAGAGACGTTCGACTACCTCGTGCCGAAAGCGGACCTTAGTCTCGCTTTTGGCCGCCTAACCATGCAGTCGGCCGATCGGCACTCACTTCAGACGCGATCCGTTGCCGAGGATCCTCAGCTCCTCGTTACCATGATGTGGGGTGACGCCAACGATCTGGCGATCTGGACCCGGCTCAGCTTGCGTGGGACCTTTGCTAATTTCTGGAGAGGGCCGCGTGAGTTTCGGCGCTGGACCTACCGTAAAGGTATCCATCTTGAGGACAGGAGCCGGGTGCCTGTTGATCCGGGCCCACTTCGGGATATGCCTCACGTGCCGATCGCCGTGCTCAGTGCGGGTGTCCCCGTTCTGCATCCCGACCTGCTTCGGCCCTGGCCTGTTAACAAAAACAGTGTCGTGGGTCTCAACGACGCTGTGCTCGCTGTCTTTGATGGTCCACGGGTCATCTTTCCCGACGGTTTCTCACGCGAGCAACAGAATGTTCGCGCAGTCTATTTTGATGGACCTGCTAGTTTCACGCACAGTATCGGCGTGATCGCGGGTCGGAAAGAGGATGCACCGCTCCTGCAGTTTGCGGCGGTCTATCTGCGCTCGACGCTCGCACGATATTTCCTAATGTTGCGCGGCTGGAAGATGCTCTGCGAGCGCAATGGCATTCACCTCGCCGACGTCGATACCTTCCCCTTCTTCACACCTGAAGATGCGCCGGACCCGAAGGCGGCGGCAAAGGCACTGGTATTGATCACGTCGGCTGTCGCTACGCTCTCCGCCAAGGACGAGTTGCTGCAGCTTTCCCACTATGAGTCCATTCGAGCGGACCTCGATCTGGCTGTTTTCTCCTATTTTGGTCTAACGGAAGAAGAGCAGACGCTTGTAATCGAAACCGTTGAGGTGCTGATGCCCTCAATTCGCCCGCGAAGCTTTAAGAGCCTCGATACGCCCGCCCAGCGGACCGCGAGCGAGAAGGATTTCGGTATCTATGCGCATGCTCTCGCCGATGCATTGACCGCTTGGCGCGATCGGACTGGAGGGCGTGGCCGCTTCATCGTTGACGTCGTCGCGAATGATCCCAGTCGTGCCGGCCCATCGGGAATTGTGAAAGTCAGTTATGCTGACGTGGCTCAAACCGCGCCTGGCGTCGTGGCGGGGATCGACGATGAACTCGTGATCGAGACCCTGGTGGCACTCAGGAAATTGGGCCTGCGCACCATACCGTCAGGAGATTATCTCACCTTGGTTCCAGACGCCCATCTTTGGATCGATGGTAGTCTTTATCTGGTGCGGCCGCTTACCCAGCGCAGTTGGACTGTCCGTCAGGCGCTTCGAGACGCGGAACACATTGTACAGACCGTCCAGTCGCGTGCCGTCTCAGGCAAGCCCACGGTGCTTAAATGACGGGGATTGCCGACTGGCTATCAGCCTTTCCACTCCAACCAGCGACAGAGGCTGTCGAGGCGCTTCAGCAGGGCTGGTCAGAACTGGCGGCGCGGCCTAGACCTGATTTCAACCCCAGCACTAAAGAAGATGGACTGACTAAGCGACTGAAGATTTACGTTGAGAATCATATAGCCCGGAAACGGGGGCTGCTCGGTATGTGGGCAGCCGAAGATATCATCGGTGAAATTGATCCTGTGACCGGCGTACTAACTGAGGAACGCCGGACCGACATCGTCTACGGTTGGAACAGCGATGTTCAGACCATGAAACTCGTCTTCGAGTTCAAGCGTCTCGGGCGACAGAAGCGCCACCGCGATCATTATTTACGCACAGAAGGTCTCTGTCGCTTTGTCACCGGGATCTACAGTCGGCACCAAGCCGTGGCGGCCATGGTAGGCGTGCTACTCGATCCAGAAGAGGAGATCGTGCCGCGGATACGCGATGCACTCGGTGACACGGGTCTTGCGACGATGCTTCGATTGCGACCAACTTCCACCGGCGAGCCCTATGCGCGACCTTCCCCCCTATTCGCAGCTGCAGATTTCGACACTGAGCATGAGCGCGATCCCGCGCTCGCACCGAGCCACGGCACGATCCGCGTGTCGCATTTCTTCTTCGCTTTTGGTTATCCGACGAGCACCCTAAAACCGAAAAAAAGAAAAGCGACGACATAGATCGCTCTCATGCGGACGCCTGATACTCAGCTTCTCCACAATCTTAGCCGTTGCCCTACGGGCCGCGCTTTCGGCTCCGCCGGAATCCTGCCTACGGCTGGTTTCCGCCATCCGGCTTCAATCGCATAACGGAAAAAAGGGCGGTGGTTCTCTCGCGCGGCGAAGCCCCGACGATGAAGTTGCTCCTGGGGCTCTGTCTCAGTCACCGTCACTGCGACCATGAGAGCGGACATTGCCCCAGGGCCTCGACATCTGCGGCAGCGAAATGCGGGGCAGGGGGATCGTCGGCATGACGGCGGAATGGTGCTGCGGACCTTGCCGGTCTTCAGCGGCCACCCCAGCGATACCCACCACCAAGATGCAGACAGGGACCGCGCAGTTGCCCGTCAATCCGGAGAGATGGCCTTACCGGTCAGGCCTGGGGGAGACGACCACCGGATGCGCTTTCCGTTTCCGCGGTTACGGCTCCAACCGCCATCATCATATTCCCAGCCTTTCCAACAAGCCGCTCCCTTGGGCGACCTCGATTGGCTTGGGTCTGACCGAAGACCGGCTGCGCCTCGATCGTCTTCCCGCAACGGCCGTTGTCAGCTTTTTTCCGCCGCCTGCGGCTTTGCATCGCCAGACAAAAAAGCCGTCACCGGCCGCCTTTCACTGCGTTTCAGCCCTGCGGGTGCGGTCCGATCGTCCCCGGTCGGACGCCCCCCCATCGAGGCCGCGAAAGGCGCGGCTGAAATGGAAAAGGATCACGATCATGGCGACCATTGGTACCTTCACCAAGACCGAAAACGGCTACACCGGCTCGGTCAAGACCCTGGCCCTCAACGTCAAGGCCAAGATTACCCCCGCCGAGGGCGAAAACGAGCGCGGCCCCGACTTCCGCATCTTCGCCGGCGCCACCGAGTTCGGCGCGGCCTGGAAGAAAACCGCCAAGGAAACCCAGCGGGACTACCTCTCGGTCAAGTTGGACGATCCGAGCTTCCCCGCCCCCATCTACGCCAGCCTGGTCGAGGCCGAGGACGGCACCAGCTTCAACCTCATCTGGTCCCGCCGCAACGGCGACTGAGGCGAAGAGCCAAGGAGCCCCGCTCAATCGAGCGGGGCTTCGTCACGCTCAGGCCCGCCTTTTCGGGAATACGGCAATCAGGACATGCGGTTTTCAGGCTTTCCGGCTTGGCATGTCCTGATCCGGTCTGTGCGCCCGGCCTCCGCTGACGCTTCCGCCGGGCCGGTTTGCTTAGGGCAGCCGCCCTCGGCGCACTTCGGAGTGGTTTCCGCCCAGCTTCCTCCGCTTCGCTGCGTGCAGCCGGTTCCCCGCGAAACCACCCCTCCGTTTGCACACCCGGTCTCGCCGACGGGCAAGGGTGCAGCGCAGCGCTGCGCTGACACCCGAAGCCCCAAGGAGTTTAAGACCATGACCATTCAGACCCAGCCCGTAACCAGCGGTTTCCGTGTTGATCCCTCGCGCGGGGAACAGGTTTCCCGCGTTTCCTCGGAATGGTTCTCACGCCCCGATGACGAGCGGTTTTTGAGCCTGTCCGCGCTTTACGACAGCGTGCGGACCCGCGCCGACCATGCCCACGCCCGGACGGTGGAAAGCCGCGCCGTGCGGGTGGAAGCCAGCCGCGACGATGCCGAACGGCTGGCCTTGATTGTGCCGGGCCGGGACGAGCCGGTTTCGCCCACCCATTGGAGTTTCGGCCAGTTATGCAGTCTAGTCGGTGCCCCGGCCTCCTATATCCGCCAGCTTCCCGCTCCGCTGGCCGGGATCAACCTGCAGCATGGCTTGCTGTCCCACCGCGCCGAATTGGTCAAGACCCTGGAGGCGGAAGACGGGCGGGTTGAACTGCGCGCCGTCACCGGTCCTGATTATGGCCGTATCTGGGACCATGAATTGGTGTCCGCTGTCATGAAGATCGCTGGCAACGGGACCGGCGACACCCGGTGGAAGGTGCCGGGTGTGGTTGATTGGGCGACCATGACCCATAACCCCTTTGTCGACGTGACCAAGGAAACCACGACGCTTTACGCCAGCGACCGCGATGTCTTTCTGTTCCTGGTGGACGATACCCATCCCATCGAGGCCGGTTTTCTGCCGGACGGCTCACCGGACCTCTATTTCCGGGGCTTCTATTGCTGGAATTCGGAAGTGGGATCGAAGACGCTGGGCATTGCCTCGTTTTATCTCCGCGCCGTGTGCCAAAACCGGAACTTGTTCGGCGTGGAAAGTTTCGAGGAAATCAGCATTCGCCACAGTAAGTTTGCCGCCCAGCGCTTCGCCTATGAGGCCGCGCCCGCGCTGACCAGCTTTGCCAATTCCAGCCCCGCGCCGTTTATTGCCGGGATCAAGGCGGCACGGGAACAGATCGTCGCCCGCAGCGACGACGACCGCGAAAGCTTCCTTAAGAAGCGCGGCTTCACCAAGCCGGAAACCGCCAAGATCATTGAAACCGTGTTGAACGAAGAGGGCCGTCCGGATCGTGCCCCCAGGCGTGGTGTAACAGCGCTTGGCCGTCATGATCTCCGGTAGGCTTGGCCGGGTTTTCAGGCTGCCGCGATGGGCGGCAGGCTGACCAAGGGATCATCGCTCAGAGGAGCGACGG